>OGMW01000096.1_pt1 | contig 93922 bp, 87 predicted proteins | sample 1573281 | NCBI WGS metagenome assembly OGMW01 (sample SAMEA2581907, study PRJEB24529) | metagenome | biome: Human gut stool | place: China | collected 2011 | reverse complement strand
AATTTTCAGGGTTTTACATACTGTTTAATCTTCAATTTTCAAGGAACTTCTTTGTTGTTTGACTCTTCGTCCGCAACGGTTATTTATTATAACCGATTGTTTTTCATTTGTCAACAACTTTTTTAAATTTATTTTTTCTTTTTTTCAAACGACCCTGCGCTCTCTCAGGCGCGTGATATATAATATCAAACATATCTTCATATGTCAACAACTTTTTTAAGATTTTTTATTTTATTTTTTCTCAACCAGGCGTTTCCCTGATTTGTGTGATCAAAAGCGAATATTTAGACAATTTCAGGCTTCCGAAGAAGCCTGAAACCCATCTGCGCCAAAGGCGTTTACAGAAGATATTTCTTTATATATCTCCCTGTATAGGATACCGGGCTTTCCGATACTTCTTCCGGCGTTCCCTTTGCGATCACCGTACCGCCCTTGTCTCCGCCCTCAGGGCCGATATCAATAATATAATCTGCCGTCTTGATCACATCCAGATTGTGTTCGATTACAACTACCGTATTCCCTCCGTCAGAAAGGCGGCGCAGAATCTCGATCAGTTTATGAACGTCAGCAAAATGAAGTCCTGTGGTAGGCTCGTCCAAAATATAGATGGTCTTTCCGGTTCCTCGCTTGGAAAGCTCTGTCGCCAGCTTGATCCTCTGCGCCTCACCGCCGGAAAGTTCTGTGGAGGGCTGTCCCAGACGGATATATCCAAGCCCTACATCATAAAGGGTCTGGATCTTTCTGGTAATGGAAGGTACATTTTCAAAAAACGTCAGGGCATCCTCCACTGTCATATTTAATACATCATAGATCGTCTTTCCCTTATACTTTACCTCCAGCGTTTCTCTGTTATACCGCTTTCCTCCGCAAACCTCACATGGCACATATACATCCGGAAGAAAATGCATCTCAATCTTGATGATCCCATCGCCGGAGCAGGCCTCGCAGCGTCCGCCCTTCACATTAAAGCTGAAACGCCCTTTGCTGTATCCCCTGGCTTTTGCATCACTGGTGGATGCAAACAGATCGCGGATCAGGTCAAATACTCCCGTGTAGGTGGCAGGATTCGATCTTGGAGTACGGCCAATGGGAGACTGGTCAATGGCAATAATCTTATCCAGCTGCTCTGCCCCCTCAATACACTTATGCTTTCCCGGTATGGTTCTGGCGCGGTTCAGCTTCTTCGCCAGAGCTTTATACAGAATCTCATTCACAAGGGAGCTCTTTCCGGAGCCGGATACACCAGTAACGCAGGTCATCACTCCCAAAGGGAAGGATACGTCAATATTTTTCAGATTATTTTCCGCCGCCTTTCGCACTGTGATCCAGCCTGCTGGCGTCCGGCGCTTGTCCGGTATGGGAATACGGATGCGGCCGCTTAAGTACGCCCCGGTAATCGAATCCGGATTTGCCATGATCTCCTCTGCCGTACCTACCGCTACGATCTTCCCACCATGTTCACCGGCCCTGGGACCGATATCCACAATACAGTCCGCTGCCCGCATGGTATCCTCATCATGCTCCACCACCAGAACACTGTTGCCCAGATCCCTCAAATGCAGCAGCGTCTTTAAAAGCTTGTCATTGTCCCTCTGGTGAAGGCCGATACTTGGCTCATCCAGAATATAGGCCACGCCTACCAGTCCGGAACCAATCTGCGTTGCCAGACGGATGCGCTGGGCCTCTCCGCCCGATAAAGTGCCTGTAGCCCGCGAAAGAGACAGATAATCCAGTCCCACATCAATAAGAAAGCTGATCCTGGCCCGGATCTCCTTTAAAATAGATTCTCCAATGGTCTGCTGCATAGGAGTCAGCTTCAGCTCATCCATAAACTCCTTAAACTTCACAATGGACATATTGGTGGCTTCATAGATATTCCTGCCTCCTACCGTTACTGCCAGAGATTCCTTTTTCAGTCTCTGTCCGCGGCACACCGGACAGGGCGTAATACGCATATATGTCTCATATTCCGCCTTGGACGCCTCAGAAAAGGTTTCCTTGTAACGGCGGCTGACATTTTCAATCAGCCCCTCAAAGGCCACATCATAGACGCCTTCGCCTCTCTGGCTCTTATAGCGTACCTTTACCTCATGTCCTCCGGTACCGTACAGCAGGATATCATGGATTTCCTTCGGATATGCCTCAAAGGGCGTATCCAGATCAAAGTGGTACTCTTTCGCCAGAGCATCAAGGATCGCCCTGGTAAAGCTTCCCTTATCCGTGCAGGACTGCCAGCCTAAAACCACGATGGCCCCCTGGTTAATGGACAGGGACGGATCCGGAATCATCAGGCTTTCATCAAATTCCATCTTATACCCCAAGCCAAAGCACTCCGGACAGGCGCCAAAGGGATTGTTAAAGGAAAAGCTTCTCGGTTCTACCTCATCGATACTGATATTGCAGTCCGGACAGGAAAAGCTCTGGCTGAAATTAACTGGCTCCCCTCCGATCACATCTACCGTCATCAGGCCGCCGCTTAAGGCCATAACCGTCTCAATGGAGTCTGTCAGACGATTTTCAATCCCTTCTTTCACTACCAGACGGTCTACCACGATCTCTATATTGTGTTTGATATTCTTTTCAAGATGAATCTCCTCAGAAAGCTCATAGAGATTTCCATCAATCCGTACACGCATATAACCGCTTTTTCTGGCCTGCTCCAGAACCTTTACATGCTCTCCCTTCCGTCCCCGGACCACAGGCGCTAACAGCTGCAGCCTTGTACGCTCCGGCATAGCCATAATCTGGTCTACCATCTGATCAATGGTCTGCTTGTGAATCTCCCTTCCGCACTTCGGACAATGGGGGATTCCCACTCTGGCATAAAGAAGCCTCATATAATCATAAATCTCTGTCACCGTACCCACCGTGGAGCGCGGATTACGGTTCGTGGATTTCTGATCAATGGAAATGGCCGGAGACAGGCCTTCAATGCTTTCTACATCCGGCTTTTCCATCTGTCCTAAAAACTGACGGGCATAGGAGGACAGGGATTCCATATAGCGTCTCTGTCCCTCTGCATAAATCGTGTCAAACGCCAGTGAAGATTTTCCAGAGCCCGAAAGGCCCGTCAAAACCACCAGCTCATCTCTGGGAATATCCACGGAAACATGCTTCAGATTATGTTCGCTGGCTCCCCGGATCTTAATGTATTGCTTTGCCATGGCGTAAACTCCTAAAATCATTTGATGCAATCAGTATATCACATCAAAGCCTGTTTTTCAAACATTTGTTCGATATTACAAAAAAGGAAATTCCTATCTGCACAGACATTCCCTTCCTTTAAAAACCTCGCACATAATTCCGGCTCCCAGACGAAATCCGTCACAGAAGGTCTGGCTTTTTTCTATATAAGTCAGCTCCAGATAATGCTCTAACAGCGCATCAAAACTCTTTCGGCTTTCATCGTCCAGCTTTTTTGAAAATTCCTCGATTTCCTGAACTGACTGTCTGCACAGCCGGTCATACTCCTCATTTCCCTGAATCACGTTTTCTGCCGGAGTTAAATCTCCCGCATACAGCTGCTCCAAAATACTGCTCATCTGTCTTACCTGCCTTTCTTAATTTAGTACATATGTTCGGGTATTTCATCATAACACAGCCCCGGAGCAAATGCAATCGAACAAAACCTTACGATTGCACCCGTCCGGGGCTGTAATCTTTCTTTTATTCTTCCTCTTTCAAGGTATTTTCCCCATCTGCGCTCTGTTTTTCAAAAATCTCCATAAACTCTTCCCCGGTGATCGTCTCCTTATCCAGAAGATAAGCCGCAATCTCATGGAGCTTTGTCTCGTTTTCCTTTAAAATGTGAATTGCCTTTTCATGCTGCTCCCGGACGATCTGAACTACCTTTTCATCAATCCGTTTGGCTGTTTCCGGAGAGCACATCAGAGAGGTATCTCCTCCCAGATACTGATTATTCACCGTTTCCATGGCAACCATGTCAAATTCATCCGTCATGCCATATCGCGTTACCATGGCTCTTGCGATCTTGGTTGCCTGCTCGATATCATTGGAGGCTCCTGTGGTAATAGAATGGAAAATAACTTCCTCTGCCGCCCGTCCGCCTGTAAAGGTGGCAATCTTATTTAACGCCTCATCCCGGCTCATCAGATACCGTTCGCCCTGATCAACCTGCATGGTATATCCAAGGGCTCCTGAAGTTCTTGGAATTATGGTAATCTTCTGAACGGGAGCGCTGTGGGTCTGACAGGCCGCTACCAGAGCGTGTCCCACCTCATGGTACGCCACGATCCGGCGCTCATCCGGCGGAATCACCGCGTTTTTCTTCTGGTAGCCTGCAATGACGGTTTCCACACTTTCCTGAAGATCCTCCTGGCACACCGCCTTTCTTCCAAAGCGCACCGCCCGCAGCGCAGCCTCATTGACAATATTTGCAAGTTCTGCGCCGCTGGCTCCTGCCGTAGCCCTGGCAATGGCATTATAATCTACATCATCGGACATCTTAACCTTCTGTCCGTGTACCTTTAAAATTGCCTCTCTTCCCTTTAAATCAGGCAGCTCTACCGGTACCCGGCGGTCAAACCGTCCCGGACGCAGCAGGGCCGGATCCAGGGATTCCGGACGGTTGGTTGCCGCGAGGATTACCACGCCCTTCTTTCCGTCAAAGCCGTCCATCTCTGTCAGAAGCTGATTTAAGGTCTGCTCTCTCTCATCATTTCCGCTCATACCGCCGCCGTCGCGCTTCTTTCCGATGGTATCGATCTCATCAATAAACACAATACAGGGAGCCTTTTCATTGGCCTGCTTAAAGAGATCTCTCACCTTGGCAGCGCCCATACCCACAAACATCTCTACAAATTCTGAACCGGAAATGGAAAAAAACGGAACATGGGCTTCGCCTGCCACAGCCTTTGCAAGAAGGGTTTTTCCCGTTCCGGGAGGGCCTACCAAAAGAGCGCCCTTTGGCAGATTGGCTCCGATATCCGCATATTTTTCCGGATTGTGAAGGAAATCTACAATCTCCTTTAAAGCGTCCTTGGCCTCTTCCTCTCCAGCCACGTCACGAAACGTAACGCCGGTTTCATTTTCCCCGTAAATCTTTGCATTGGACTTGCCAAAGGTCATGGCGTTTCCGCCGCCCATGCGCTTTGCCATCATCCGCGCCATAATCTGTCCGATGACTACAAACATCAGGATTGGGAAAATCCATGTCATCAGAAAATTAACCAGGGGGGATTCCTTGTGCGGGATCTGTTTGGTATAAACCTCCACCCCTGCCGCTGAAAGCTTGGCCTCCAGTTCATCTTCCGTAACCATATTTCCTGTCTTGTAGGTTATGGCAGACCACTGGGGTCTGGCTCCCTCCTCCGGCTTTAACGAATAAACAATCTCTGTATTGTCACTGCTTACATATGCCTCTTTGATATTTCCCGCATCCAGCTGAGCCGTAAACTCACTGAACGGCACCTCCATGGAGCGTTCCATCATAGACGGGAATACAAGTGCATTTAAAACCATCACGACCAGAAGGACGATGATGTAATAATAGAGAAACGGCTTTTTATTTCCGTCATCGCTGTTTTTTATACCCATACAGTTTCTTCCTTTCCCAGACCGGCTGCGCATATTTTACCACCGCCGCTGTATATAGCTAAGATAATACCAATTTTACCTTTTATCAATAGACTTTATCAAATATTCTCATAATTTATTGGAATTTAATCAAAAAATCCCGCAGCTGGCACATACAGCGCCGAAGCCGCAGGATTCCCTGTTTTATAATACCTTGCTTAAAAAGCTCTTTAAACGCTCATTTTTAGGATTTGTGAAAAATTCCTCAGGAGCTGCCTCCTCCATAATATAACCGCCGTCCATAAACAGAACGCGGGTAGCTACCTCTCTGGCAAAGCCCATCTCATGGGTAACGACCACCATCGTCATCTTCTCTTCTGCCAGATCGCGCATAACGTTTAATACTTCTCCTACCATCTCCGGATCAAGGGCTGAGGTAGGCTCATCAAAGAGCATCACATCCGGCTTCATGCAGAGAGCTCTCACAATAGCGATTCGCTGCTTCTGTCCTCCGGAAAGCTGGCTGGGATAAGCATGGGCACGGTCTGCCAGCCCCACGCGCTCTAACAGCCGCATGGCCTCTTTTTCTGCCTCCTCCTGGCTGATTCCCTGAAGCTTTACAGGGCCGATGGTAAGATTTTTCATAATGTCCATATGAGGGAACAGATTAAACTGCTGGAATACCATTCCCATCTTCTGGCGATGCTTATCAATGTTTGTCTTTGGATCTGTGATATCGGTTCCCTCAAAGAAAATATGGCCTCTGGTGGGCTCCTCCAGACGGTTTAAGCACCGAAGGAAAGTACTCTTTCCGGAGCCGGAAGGTCCGATCACGAAAACCACATCGCCTTTATTGATATCTACACTGATATCCTTTAATACATCTACGGCTCCAAAGCTTTTCCCAAGACCCTGAACATGGATCAGCGCTTCTTCTTTCTTATTACCGCTCATTCTGACGCAGCCTCCTTTCCAGAATCTGGATCAGTTTTGTAAAGATCAATACTATCGTAAGATATACCAGCGCCACTGCGATCAAGGGCATAAATGCGCTGTAGGTCCTGCTTCGTATGATATCGCCGCCCTTGGTAAGATCCTGAATGGCAATATAACCGGAAACAGAGGTTTCCTTTAAAAGAGAAATAAACTCATTGCACAGGGTAGGAAGCACAACCTTAAATGCCTGAGGCATAATGATGTAGCGCATGGTCTGAAAATAGTTAAAGCCAAGGCTTCGTCCTGCTTCCATCTGTCCCGGATCGATCGACATGATACCGCTTCGGAAGATTTCAGCTACATAAGCGCCGGAATTGATTCCAAAAGCCATAATCGCCACGATCACCTTGTCGATGCGTGCGCTGCCAAATACAACAAAATAGATGATCAACAGCTGTACTACAACCGGCGTCCCGCGGATTACGGTCAGATAAATCTGACAAATCACATTGAGGAATTTAAGTTTTCCCGTTTTATCATGGGTGGAGCGGATCATTCCCACAATAAAGCCCAGCACAATACCCATAAGGCAGGCAAAGCAGGTGATGATCAGAGTTGTCTGCAGACCATCTGTAATATAACGCCACCGATCCTCAGATATAAAATTTAAATAAAATGCATTTGTAAAATTTTCCCACATTCCACTTTTCCCTTTCTTTTATGAATGTGTAAGCCAGAACAGTTCCTTCGTTCCGGAATCTGTCTCACCTCTGCTTGCTGCTCTGTGACGGGACGCAGACAGACAGCCGCCCGCAGCAGATTTCAGACAGGCTCCGGAAAAGACCCGGCCCGCACCTGGCGGACCGGATATTGGCTGATTCTTATTCTGCTGTGATGTATTTTGCTACGATCTCATCCAGAGTCCCCTCGGACTCTAACTCAGAAAGTGCGCCGTTGATCTTGTCAAGGAGTTCTGTATTTCCCTTCTTAACAGCAATCGCATATTCCTCCTCTGTAAAGGCCTCATCTAACATTTTGATGCCCTCAGTCTCAGCTACGAACGTCTTTGCCGGCTCGCCATCGATCACAACTGCATCGATCTTGCCCTGGCTTAATGCCTGAACAGCCTCAAAACCCTTGTTGTAACGCTCTACGGTCGTTCCCTCTGCCTCCAGATCGGAAACATAGATATCGCCGGTGGTTCCCAGCTGAACGCCTACTACAACACCCTTTAAGTCATCCGGGCCTGCAATCGCGCTGTCTTCTTTTACGATGATCATCTGGGATGCCTTTGCGTAAGTATCAGAAAAATCTACAGACACTTTTCTGTCCTCAGTTACGGTCATGCCAGCCAGACCCATATCGGCCTTTCCGGAAGTAATTTCAGGAATAACGGAATCAAATGCTACATCCTCGATCTCTAATTCCATGCCCATCTTATCTGCAATGGCTTTTGCGATCTCTACGTCAATGCCAACGATCTCGCCGCCGTCATGGTACTCATAAGGCGGGAACTCTGCGTTGGTTGCCATTACCAGAACACCGCCTGCTGCTTCGGTCTCTTCCTTAGCCGCTGTGGTCTCTTCTGCCTTTGGGTCCTCTGCCTTGGTATCCTCTGTTTTTGCCTCTGTCTTAGCTGCTGTGGTCTCTGCAGCAGAACCGCCGCAGGCAGTTAATGATGCTGCCATTAAAGCTGCTGTAAATGCAAGTACATATTTTTTCATAATGCTCTCTCCTCTTTCTGCTTTGCTTAATCATGCATATGTATGCATAAATATAAATTCAGTAACGTTTTATATTATAGACACTTTTTTCATTTTCGCAAGAGGTAATTTTTGATTCACCTCATTTTGTCCGGTTTTTACTGTAAAACATTGCTTCGGGCCGCCTGAATCAGATGCTTTGCCAGTACTGCAGTGGTTACGGCTCCTACGCCTCCCGGCACTGGTGTAAGGAGAAGGTTCCGGCTCTCCATAGATGCCTGATCCACATCACCGCAGAGTTTTCCGTTTTCGTCCACATTAATGCCCACATCGATCACCACCGCGCCATCTGATACCCAGCTTTCTTCCACCATTCCCGCCTTTCCTGCCGCAGCTACTAAGATCTCAGCCTGCCGGCAGATTTCAGGAAGCTCTTTGGTGCGCGTATGGCAGATCGTCACGGTAGCGTTTTCCTTAAGGAGCAGCATGGACAGCGGTTTTCCTATTACCATGCTCCGTCCGATCACTGCCGCACGCTTTCCTTCTATAGAAATGTTATTTGCTTTCAGTATCTCGATCACCGCCTCTGCAGTACAGGGTGCAAAGCCGGAAGGATCTCCTGAAAACACCTTTGCAATGTTTACCGGTGAAATACCATCCAGATCCTTTCCAGGATCGATCATGGCTTCAATCTCCTTCTCCTTTATCTGCCCCGGAAGCGGGCGCAGAAGCAAAATGCCCGTAACATCCGGATCCTTATTGATCTTCTGAAAGGCTTCTTTAAACTCTTCGTCTGAAATATCCTTCGGAAATACAAAGGTCTGCACCCTCAGCCCAAAGGCTTCCATCTTTTTTACAGCACTTCTTTCATAGGACATATCGTCCGGTTTTTCTCCTACCCGGATAATGGCAAGCTTGGGAACCGATCCCTGAAGCTGTTTTATTTCCTCCGCAGCCCACTCTCTGATGGCAGCAGAAACAGGAGCGCCCTTTAAAAATTCCATTTTCATTTCCTCCTCATGTTTAATGGTTCTGTGTCATCAGCCCTGAAGCTGCTTTACTATTTTTTCATAGATCCGATCCGCAGCGTCTGTCCCTTCTTTTGTAAGACGCTTCGCTTCACGGTTCAGTTCTTCTGCCCTTTTGCGATCCTTCATGGATCGGGTATTGATATACACGTTCATCACAGCCCCCAAAATGGCAGTACGGACAAACTGAACGCCTACTCCCACATCACTGACCGCCATAACGCTTCCCTTCTCTGCCAGCTCCTTTAAAATCCCCAGCATTTCTGCTGCCTTTTCCATGATTTCCAGAGGAACATAGCTGGCCTGCACAAGCCGCTCCTCCATTACCTTTTCCTTATATGCCTTTTCTTCCTCCGTCGACGAGGGGAGGCGGTAACATTCTGCCAGAGGGGCAAACACCTCTGCATCCTTATCTGCCAGCATCAGAAATTCCTGCTGAAGACGTTTCAGCTCTCTTTCATAGTTCAGCATATCCTGCTCTGCCTGCGCATACCTCTTCTTTCCCAGGGTCAGGTGTACCACCATCTGTCCCAGGCTGTCTCCCAGTGCGCCTGCAAGAGCAGAGGCTCCTCCGCCGCCCGGTACGGGGGCTTTGGATGATAATAATTCCAGATAATCTTTAATCTGTGCTTCTGCTGTCATGATCATATGCATCCTTTCTACTGTACTTTAATGCCTTAATCCTGTCCCCCATCATACCACGACCTGCCTCTGTGCCACAAGGACTTTTATACTTGAGTTTCCGCATTTTGCAGTGCGCTCTGGCATCTGGTGTTCAGGACGACTTTGAAGGCCATTAGAAAACCGGAGCCCTGAACACCAGACCCCGGAGTGCGGTGTAAAGTGTGGAAACTCAAGCTTTTATAAAAGAGATTTCCTTAAAAAAGCCCTCTGCGCAGTGTATCCACAACAGCCTTGGCAGACCGCTCTGCAGCCGGCAGCGTGAATCCCCGTTCGTTGATGTGCTCCAGATAATGTGCGTCTGAATTACTGATGATGCGGCAGTGCTCCAGATAAGGGTGTTCCCGTTTCAGAGAATGAAGCTTCTTCATATCCTTCAGTTCCACAGTCTGAAAGGAGCTGTCCGGAGGAATAAAGCCCAGATTGGCAATGAGGCTGTTGGAATTTTTATCAATATGGGCCGGAAACATGACACCCCCGTAGGAAACCGCCTTTTCCCACAACCCCTCAAAAGACAAATTAACGGCATTGATAAGCAGACAGGATTCTTCCCCGTAGACAGAATCATTTTCATCATAAATCTGCTGTTTTCCAAAAATTTCCGGGCGATTTTTTACCTTAATGAGACGGCTGTACACAAAGCGGTCAAATTCCATCGCCTGATAAAGCTCCGGAAACAGACAGACTGCGTGGACTTCCTCTGAAGTTGTCAGTTCCATCCCCGGAATCCCGATGATCCCGTATTCCTTCGCCGCAGCCAGGAACGCAGGGCAGTTTTTACAGCTGTTGTGGTCTGTGAGAGCCACTGCATCCAGCCCTTTTAACGCTGCCATTCCCGCAATATTGGCCGGCGTCATATCATCATCCCCACAGGGCGATAAGCAGGAATGGATATGAAGATCATATGCCAGCTCTGTCATTTTAACAGCTCCTTTACAGCCAGGGCCGTCTCAAATACCGGTTCCTCTGTCCGCAGCACCGTGATCCCCTGCTGGGCAGCCTTCTTCACAGCAGCCTCATCCAGCATGGCGCCCTCTGCCAGAATCACACAGGCCGCATCCGCAAGAGCTGCCACTGCCAGCGTATTTAAGTTTCCCATTACCGTAACCCAGGCACAGCCTGCCGGAGCCCGTCCCATGGCAATGCTTAAAAGATCGCAGCAAAAGGGCTTTGTGATGCTCCGGTCTGTATCGTCCCCTATACTGATCTCCTGAAAAATATTTTTATCAATCAGTTCCTGTACGGTCATTCTTCCTCCCCCTCTTCCCGGCTGTCCAGAGAAGACATCTCATCCGAAATCCGCCGTATACACTCTTTTAATGTATTTAAGGTATCCTGGCTGCTTTTATCCTTGCTGTGGAGATCGTCTGCCAGTATGGCTACCTCCTCAGAAAGCCTGTGGAGATTTTCTCTCAGATAATACACGCAGTCGGTCTCACTGGCCTCTCCCCGGACAATGTCCTCCGCCAGGGCCTTACAGGTAGGAGCTCCGCAGGAACCGCAGTCCAGTCCCGGAAATTTCTTCACAAGCCGCTCCGCCTGATTTAAACGCAGAAAGCTTTCCATCATATTATTTCCCAGATTAAATACGGGTTCAAACTGGATCTGCGTTGTCCATTTTACCGCATCCAGCTCACCATCCTCCATATGGTTTCTGGCAACAGGCATATATTTGCGCAGGCGCTTTAGCTTCACCTCTGCCACATAGGGATTTTCCACCGTAAGCACACCGCCCACACAGCCTCCGTTGCAGGCGTTCAGCTCCACAAATTTCAGATTGGTAAACTTCTGATCTTCCATATCCTCTAACACACGGATCACATTTTCAATACCGTCCGCTGCCAGATAATTTTCCGTAAACAGCCCGCTGGCTTCCCCTCCGCTGTGCCCCCAGCTGATGCCGATTTTTCCGGAAGTTCCAATGGCTGGATAATCCTCTCCCGCTACCGACTTCATGGCTGCTAACAGTCTGGGATACACATCCTTGATAGCAAGCACCTTGTCCACCTGGCTCTTTTCCGTACCAAGAGGTGCTCTCACATAGGTTACCTTGGAGGGGCAGGGAGAAATAAACATAATTCCTATCTTCTCTCTGGGAAGCCCCGTTTTCTCCATGGCCCTTCTGGCCGCCAGAATAGCCGCTACCTCTACCGGGGGATTTAAAGGAAGCAGGTGAGGAATCAGGGATGGAAAACGCACCCGGATCAGCCGCACCACAGAAGGACAGGCGGTACTGACCAAAGGAAGCTGTTCCTCATGGTCGGATATGTACTGTCTGGTGGCTTCACTGACCAGCTCTGCCGCCGCGCTGACCTCGAATACATCATCAAAGCCCATACGAAGAAGGGCCTTTAACACAATATTAGAGTCATCCAGATTGTTGAACTGGCTGTACAGAGACGGCGCCGGAAGCGCCACCGTATATTCGTACTGATTCATCGTATCCAGCTTATCGTAGGTTGCGTGTTTTGCATGATGAGGGCAGACGCGGATGCACTCTCCGCAGTCTATGCAGAACTTTTTATTGATGCTTGCCTTTCCCCCTCGGACGCGGATGGCCTCTGTAGGACAGCGCTTAATGCAGTTAATGCAGCCTTTGCACAGAGAAGGGTCAAGCCGCACGGAATGATAGAATTTATCCATTCCTCCACCCCCTCAGATATATACTGTCATGGTGATCTTTGTTCCCTCTCCGATCCGGGTATCGATCTCCATCTGGTCTGAATATTTTTTCATATTGGGAAGCCCCATCCCCGCTCCAAAGCCCAGGGATCGGATCTCATCCGGAGCCGTGGAATACCCGGCCTGCATCGCCAGTTCCACATCCTTAATCCCCGGCCCTTTGTCATCCAGGATCATATCAATCTTTTCCGGAGTAATCTCTACTGTAATCTCTCCTCCGTCTGCATGGATTACCATATTGATCTCCCCCTCATACATGGCGATGGCCACCTTCCGGATGGCCTCCGGATTCACCCCCATCTGCTTGAGCTTGCGCTTTACATCGCTGCTGGCTTCCCCTGCCCGTGTAAAATCCTCTCCGGATATGGGATATTTTAAAATAATTGCTTCTTCCATAGAAAATCTTTCCTTCCTGAATTTCCATATATCGTCGTATCAGCGCAGCACTCTCTAGATTGCCCCGCTGTTAAGCCCTGCCTGATAAAGCATTCCGCAGGAAGAAAACATCCTGTGTCCGGTGGCAAGAACCACAAGATCCCTCTCCCTTGCCATCTCAAGCATACTTTCATCCGGCTTTTTTCCTCTCACAAATATAATGCACACAATATCAAGCATCTCTGCTGTACGGATCACCTGGGGATTGCACAATCCTGTCAGCAGTACGGAATGATCCTTTGAAAATGCCAGCACATCGCTCATCATATCAGAGCCGCAGGCAGACCTTACCTCCCTGTCCAGATGCTCCTCTCCGGCCAGCACCCTGGCGCCTAATACCTCTCTTACATCTCTCACTGTCATACGCGTTCTCTCCTACCTGTTTGGTTCTGTGTTTCCGGCTACTGTCAGCATATCATTTATCCCCAATTCTTTCAATAAATATGTCTCTGTTTTTGCACATTTTACCCGCAATTCCACACAAAGTTTTTGACACATTTTCCCAGAAATGTAGATTTTTTTGACTATATGTGTTAGAATATTAACACATTGCATAATGTACAACGACGAGGAGGTAAAAACGATGGCGTGCAAAAAACTGACGGTTCCCTTTCGGGGAACACCTGAGCAGGAGGCCGCGCTGAAAGCGGTAATTGCTGATCTTAAAAGCCAGCCGGGCGCTCTGATGCCGGTGATGCAGAAGGCTCAGGAAATTTATGGATATCTTCCCATTGAAGTGCAGACCATCATCTCAGACGAGATGGAGGTTCCGTTAGAAAAGGTTTACGGCGTAGCGACCTTTTATGCACAGTTTGCCTTACAGCCCAAGGGACAGTATAAAATTTCTGTCTGTCTGGGAACAGCCTGCTATGTGAAGGGTTCCGGGGAAATCTTTCACAAGCTGGAGGAAATTTTAGGGATTACCAACGGTGAGTGTACACCGGACGGCAAATTCTCACTGGATTCCTGCCGCTGTGTAGGCGCCTGCGGACTGGCTCCTGTTATGATGATCAACGGAGAAGTTTACGGCCGTCTTACCCCCGACGACATTCCGGGCATTTTAGCCAAGTATAACTAGCCTATGATGCCGGAAATTTCCTTAAATATACTGGATGTAGCAGAAAATTCCACACGGGCAGGCGCCTCTCTTGTGACTATAAACGTCACAGCAGATACAGACGCCGACCGTCTGACCATACAGATCGGGGATAATGGCTGCGGCATGAGCGAAGAACAGCTTTCCCATGTAACAGACCCCTTTTACACCACCCGCACAACGCGGAAGGTAGGACTGGGCGTTCCTTTTTTTAAAATGGCTGCCGAAAGCGCCGGAGGGAGCTTTTCCATCCATTCCCAGATTGGAGAAGGCACAGAGGTGACTGCCGAATTTGGCTTATCCCACATTGACCGTATGCCTCTGGGGGATATAAACAGCACCATCCACAACCTGATCGTGTACCATCCGGACACGGATTTTTGCTATACATATACATACAACGGAGCTTCCTTTACCCTTGATACCAGGCAGATGAAGGAGATCCTTGGCGGTATTCCATTAAATACGCCGGAAGTATCCGCCTATATTTTGGAATTTCTGAATGAAAATCAGAAGGAAACCGACGGCGGCGCATCGCTGTGACCGCTGCCCCTTAGACAGAAGGAGGTTTATAACCCATGAAAACTCTTGCTGAATTACAGGCCATCCGCGAACGGATGCAGAGCCAGGTAAACCTGCGCGCGGAAGACCATAACCATACCCGCGTAGTAGTAGGCATGGCCACCTGCGGAATCGCCGCAGGTGCCAGACCTGTTCTCAATACCTTTGCCCAGGAGATCCAGTCCAGAGGCCTTACAGACCGCATCAGCGTAACTCAGACCGGCTGCATCGGGCTGTGCCAGTATGAACCCATTGTTGAGATCATGGAACCCGGCAAGGACAAAATTACATATGTAAAAATGAACCCTGACAAGGCCTTAGAGGTGATCGAGCGCCATCTGGTCGGCGGACACCCGGTTGAGAAATATACCATGGGCGCTGCAGGATTAAAATAAAGGAGGGACTATCTATGTATCGTTCACATGTGCTTGTCTGCGGCGGTACCGGATGTACCTCTTCCGGAAGCCCCCAGATCATGGATGCATTAAAAAATGAATTAAAACGCCAGGGACTGGAGGAGGAAGTAGCGGTTGTAGAAACCGGCTGCCACGGCCTCTGTGCCCTGGGCCCGATTATGATCGTTTACCCGGATGCTACCTTTTATTCCATGGTACAGCCCGGAGACATCCCTGAGATCGTATCCGAACATCTCTTAAAGGGTCGTGTAGTAACCCGTCTTCTCTATCAGGAGACCGTAAGCCCCACTGGAGGCATCAAGGCCTTAAGCGACACAGACTTTTATAAGAAGCAGCACCGTATCGCCCTTCGCAACTGCGGTGTTATTGACCCTGAAAATATCGAAGAATACATCGGAACCGGCGGCTATCAGGCTCTGGGAAAGGTTCTTACGGAAATGACCCCGGAGGATGTGATCCAGACCCTTTTAGACGCAGGCCTGAGAGGCCGCGGAGGCGCAGGCTTCCCCACCGGCTTAAAATGGAAGCTCTGCCGTCAGAACGACGCAGACCAGAAGTATGTCTGCTGTAATGCAGACGAGGGCGATCCCGGCGCATTTATGGACCGTTCCGTGCTGGAGGGCGATCCCCATGCAGTGCTGGAGGCCATGGCCATCGCCGGCTATGCCATCGGTGCAAACCAGGGCTATATCTACGTCCGTGCCGAATACCCCATCGCGGTAGAACGCCTGCAGATTGCCATCAAGCAGGCCCGCGACATGGAACTTTTAGGCAAAAACATTTTCGGAACCGGCTTTGATTTTGATATTGACCTCCGTCTGGGCGCAGGCGCTTTCGTCTGCGGCGAGGAAACGGCTCTTATGACCTCCATTGAGGGAAAACGCGGTGAGCCAAGGCCCCGTCCTCCATTCCCGGCGCAGAAGGGCTTATTCGGAAAGCCAAGCATCTTAAATAACGTAGAAACCTACGCCAATATCCCTCAGATCATCTTAAACGGTCCAGAATGGTTTGCTTCCATGGGTACGGAAAAGTCCAAGGGCACCAAGGTATTTGCCCTGGGAGGCAAGATCAACAACACCGGTCTGGTAGAGGTTCCCATGGGAACCACCCTAAGGACCGTAATCGAGGAAATCGGCGGCGGCATCCCCGGCGGAAAGAAGTTCAAGGCCGCACAGACCGGAGGACCTTCCGGCGGCTGTATCCCGGCTGAACACTTTGATATCCCCATTGACTATGACAACCTGATTGCCATCGGTTCCATGATGGGCTCCGGCGGTCTGATCGTTATGGATGAGGATGACTGTATGGTAGACATTGCCAAATTCTTCCTTGAATTTACTGTGGAGGAATCCTGCGGCAAGTGTACTGCCTGCCGTATCGGCACCAAACGTATGCTTGAAATCCTCACAAAGATCACCAAGGGACAGGCCGATATGGCTGACCTGGATAAGCTGGAAGAACTCTGCTACTATGTAAAGAACAATTCCCTCTGCGGCCTGGGACAGACAGCCCCCAATCCGGTGCTGTCCACCCTGCGCTATTTCCGCGACGAGTACGAGGCCCATATCAAGGAGAAGCGCTGTCCTGCCGGCGTCTGCAAGGCGCTCTTATCCTACAACATTGACCGTGACAAGTGCCGCGGCTGTACTCTGTGCGCCCGCACCTGTCCTGCCGGAGCAATCATCGGCTCTGTAAAGAATCCGCACATTATTGATCAGAACAAGTGCATCAAGTGCGGTGCCTGCATGGAGAAATGTAAGTTCGGCGCAATCTACAAAAAATAAAAGGGAGGGAATAGACGATGGAAACGATCAAACTGAAAATCAACGGCATTGAAGTCACTGCTCCCAAGGGCTCAACCATCCTGGAGGCAGCAAGACTGGCGCATATCGAGATCCCTACCTTATGCTTCTTAAAAGAGATCAACGAAATCGGCGCCTGCCGCGTATGTATTGTCGAATTAAAAAATGGAAAGCTGGTTACTTCCTGCGTATATCCTGCGGAAGACGGAATGGAAGTATTTACCAATACTCCAAAGGTCATGGATTCCAGAAAAAAGACCATCCAGCTTTTATTATCCAACCATAACCGCTCCTGCCTGTCCTGCGTACGCAGCGGACACTGCGAGCTTCAGGAGCTGGCACGAGAGCTTGGCGTAGAGGATGAGGGCTATTATGACGGCGAGACCACACCCTCTGAGATCGATACCTCTGCCGCCCATATGATCCGTGACAACAGCAAATGTATTCTCTGCCGCCGCTGCGTGGCAGTCTGCAGCGAGGTACAGGGGATTGGCGTCATCGGCGCCAACAACCGGGGCTTTGCAACGGAAATCGGCTCTGCCTTCGGTATGGGCCTTGGCGAGACCTCCTGTGTATCCTGCGGCCAGTGTATTGCCGTCTGTCCTACAGGAGCCCTTCAGGAAAAGGACTGCACGTCCGAGGTATTTGCAGCCATTGCAGATCCTTCCAAGCATGTGATTGTACAGACCGCTCCTGCTGTCCGTGCCGCTTTAGGCGAAGAATTCGGCCTTCCCATCGGCACCAATGTGGAAGGAAAGATGGCTGCCGCCCTGCGCCGTCTGGGATTTGACCGCGTATTTGATACAGACTTTTCCGCTGACTTGACCATCATGGAGGAGGCACATGAATTTTTAGACCGCGTGAAAAACGGCGGTGTCCTGCCTATGATCACCTCCTGTTCTCCCGGCTGGGTTAAATACTGTGAGCACTATTTCCCGGATATGACGGAAAATCTTTCCACCTGCAAATCCCCTCAGCAGATGTTCGGAGCCATTGCCAAATCCTACTATGCTGAGAAGATGGGCATTGATCCAAAGGATATCGTATCTGTCAGCGTTATGCCCTGTACGGCAAAGAAGTTCGAGATCGGAAGAGAGGACGAGGCGGCAAACGGCGTTCCGGATGTGGATATCTCCATCACCACCAGAGAGCTGGCCCGGATGATCCGCAAGGCAAGGATCCGCTTCCTGGATCTGCCGGATGAGAGCTTTGACGAGCCTTTAGGCCTTGGCTCCGGAGCAGGCGTGATCTTCGGCGCTACGGGAGGCGTTATGGAGGCAGCTTTAAGAACTGCCGTTGAGACCCTTACGGGAGAAGAGCTTCCAAAGCTTGAATTCCACGAGGTCCGCGGCACTGCAGGCATCAAGGAAGCCACCTATCCCGTAGCGGGAATGGATGTAAAGGTAGCGGTTGCCTCCGGCCTTGGAAATGCCAGGGAGCTGCTTAAGAAGGTAAAGGCAGGCGAAGCCGATTACCACTTCATCGAGATCATGGGCTGTCCCGGCGGCTGTGTCAACGGCGGCGGCCAGCCTCAGCAGCCGGGTTACATCCGCAACACGGTGGATATCCGCGGCTTACGGGCAAAGGTTCTCTATGACAGCGATGAGGCAAATATCCTCCGCAAATCCCATGAAAACCCGGCGATTAAGGAGTTATATGCCACCTATCTGGGCGAGCCCGGAAGCGAAAAGGCGCACCATCTGCTCCATACCAGCTATGTAAAGAGAAGTATTAATCAGCACTGATCGGAACTAAAAACAGAGATACCGGCGTCACTTCGGCATCCCCTTAAATAAAAAGCTTCCCCGCAGGACGGATCATCTGATCGTCTGCGGGGAGGCTTTTATTTATGGTTCATCCGTTTCCTTCTCTTCTTCCTGTTCCTCTAACATCTCATTTTTTTCAGGATCCCACCAGGTAAATGAGGCCGGAACCGGCGGACGTGAACCGGAAGGCTGCAAACCAGAGGGCTGCGAACTGACGGGCTGTACATCCGAAACCTGTGGATCGACAGGCTGCAAATCGGCAGATTTCAGGGGATCGGCTTCCTCCACCGGTTCCGTATGGACGGGAGGTTTTTCCATCTTTTCCTCCTTCCAGCGGACGGTAACCTTAAAGAGGTCATCCTCTGCTTCCAGCTTCATCGTACCGCCCTGGGCCTCAGTAAAGCTTCTTGCAATGGCAAGCCCCAGGCCGGAGCCTTCCGTATTGCGGGATTCATCCCCCCGTACAAAGCGCTCTGTGAGCTCATCCGGGGATACCGTTAATTCATGTTCTGAAATATTTCGCATAGAAACAGCCACATATCCGTTTTCCTCCCGCCTGATCTGGATATAGGCTCTGGTTCCCTTCATGGCATACTTTGTAATATTTACCATGAGGTTTTCAAAGATACGGCAGGTTTTCTGACCGTCCAGATGAAGGTATATTTTTTCCTCCGGCAGCTGGAAACGGAAGTCCACACCGCTCTTTTCAATCTTGTCGGCCAGCTCGCAGCGCACCTGCTTTAACAAACTGACAATCTCCACCTCTTCCAGGTGGAGGGTCACGGTACCGCTGTTTGCCTTGCTGACCTCAAAAAGATCTTCGATCAGCTCCTTCAAGCGCATGGCTTTGCGGTCTAGTACCTGGATATAGGAGCTGCGCTCCTCTTCTGACAGATTTTCCTGCTTTAAGAGATTGATATAAGTGATAATCGCCGTCAAAGGCGTCTTTAGATCATGGGACACATTGGTGATCAGCTCCGATTTGGTACGCTCGCTTTTTACCTCCTGGGACACTGCTTTTTTAAATCCGTCCCGGATATGGGAAAGCTGTTCCTTGAGAGGCTCAAAAATCCCCAGATCTTCATCAAACTCCACATCCAGATTTCCCTCTGCCATGGCATTAATGCCCTTTAAGAGAAGCTGATATTTTTCTTCCATTTTTCCCCAGTATTTCTTAAAAAGGAAAAACAGTACCAGAGAGTAGATTACTAACGCCCCAATCCCCCAGAACCACAGGCAGGAAATGAGAGCCAGAATAATAAAATTGGCAATCACAGCCTTTCCAATGATCCGCGTGGACTTTCCTTCCCAGTCTGTATTGGAAAAGAGATCCAGACCCTTCAGAGTCCAGCGCTTGCAAAAGCGCAAAAATCGTCCAAGCCAGGTGCGTTCCTTAAAATAGCGCCACAGTCCCAGAGTAAATACGGCCCGTATACAGGTAATTCCCCAGTAAAGAATACCGTAAATGATGATCCAGAACATGACATTGATCAGCAGCGTCATCATATGCGCCGCTCCATCTGTAAATCCGGCCTGCAGCCACTCTCTGGATAAACGGCCTTCCATGGTTGCATGGATCAGATCTACCGGAATACTGCTGATCACAGTAGCGAACCACAGCGTTCCACTGGCACATAGGGGTTCAAAGGACAAACGGCACAGTGCGCTGCGTCCTATCTCCAGGGAACGGATTCCCGGAAGTGCAAGAGCTGTGAGCGTAATCACTGCCGCGATCGCACATACAACGGAAAAATATCCGCCTCCGCTCTGGTAATCCCAGCTTCTAACCCCTGTTTCCTCTATATCACTGCCATAAAAACTGCTGCCCGCATTGGATAGATCACAGATAAAATGAATCTTCATATCCTTTGGCCCCTGAAACTCCACTCCGCTGCTGCGGTACTGGCTTCCCAGACGGGTCTCAATAGGATCATAAAACTCATAGGAGGTCATTGACTGGAACATACGGCTGCAGCTGTCCCCATCTCCCGCTATATCGGAAATACTTAATCTGCCTCCGGAAGCAAATTCCGCCGTAAACCGGATTTCATTCGCCCCGATTCCCCTTGAAAACACACTTTCTGCATCAATTACATTGCTGCGCAGACACTGTCCGTCAGGGCCTGTGACCATGTAACGGATCAGAGTTCCATTGTAGCGTTCATACATCTCTTCCCAGCGCCGTCCCAGTTCTTCGATCTGAGACTGGGCTTCATGCATCATTTCCAACTGATCCGTCTGCTCCGGGAGCTCATACTCACCCTCATAAGTGATGTCTTCTTCCATGTATGCGTCTTTCTCTGCTTTGGCTATCTTTTCATCCAGTCCCGGCAAAAAGGTCTGGGAATAGGTCAAAATCCCGCCCTTTTCCTCCTGCTTTTGTTGATGCCAGATCACATAGCTGAAATTCATAACCTGTGTTGCCAGATTGTCAAAGCGTCCGGTGTCATTTTCCCATTCCTGCCGGCTTAGGCTGCTCTGGTTTACAGCTTTTTGTTTCATATAGGGATAAAATCCCACAGTTGCTGCCGCAGATACGATTACCAGTATCACGATCAGCAGTACGCCGATCCAGTGCCTGCTACGGCTGTTTTTCAATCTTGTATCCAACGCCCCACACCACCTTTAAATATTTTGGTTCTTTCGGATTTACTTCTATCTTTTCCCGGAGATTGCGGATATGAACCATAACCGTATCCGTATTGATGGCCCGTTCGTTCCACACCCGTTCATAAATCTCATCTGCCGGGAATACCCGGCCCGGATTGCGTATCAAAAGCAGAAGGATCTTAAATTCGATGGGCGTTACCTTTACCGGCCGGTCATCAATGGTAACGCTTACCGTATCCTCATTTACCTCCAGGCCTCCGGCCCGGTAAATCCGTGCGCTTTCTTCTGCCCTTGAATGCAAACGGTCCATAAAGCGGTGATAACGTCTCAGATGGGAATTCACTCTGGCTAAAAGCTCCATTGGCGTAAAGGGCTTTGTAATGTAATCATCCGCCCCCATGTTCAGCCCCAGTATCTTATCTACTTCCTCTGATTTTGCAGATAGGAAAAGTACTGGAAAGTCGAAACTTTCCCGCAGTCTTGCTACCATGGTAATACCGTCCATCCGCGGCATCATCACATCTACAATTGCAAGATCGATAGGCTGATTTTTAAGGATTTCCAGGCCCTCAAGGCCGTCGGCTGCCTGAAAAACCTCATATCCCTGGCTTTTTAAAAAGATTTCCACACCTTCCCGTATCTCTTTATCATCCTCCACTAACAGGATCCGATCCCCACTCATATCTGTTTCCTCCTTACATCCATATGATAAAATATAAAAACAAAAATAAGGTGTATAAAATATAAAAGACTTTCTAAAGATTGATTGTAGCATTTTAAAAGGACAGAGTCACCCCCTAAACAGGGATTCTCTGTCCTCTTTTTATGGTTTATTTTCTCTCCAGAAGTCCGTTTAACAGGAGGGAACCATCCTCTGCCCGTTTCGGCATCACAGTAGTATCCAGGGATACGAACCAGTCGTCCGTTACCTTCTCTCCCTTGCTGTTTTCGTAGGCCTTCGTGTCCTCATGATAGAAATAATTGGTTTCGCTGTAAATGCTGCTTTCATCCTGACCCTTCAGCTGAATGTCCTCACTGTGGCCTTCCCCTGTGCCATAGGAAATATTCCCCTCTGCCACATAGGCCGTATCTGCCCGGTTGGCGGTATAGATGGCAATATTAGGGCCTTCATTGTTAAAAGAAACATTATTGTAGATTTCAATATCCGGACAGCTGTTGGAATCAATGCCCTTTGCTTTGTTTTCGTAGGTAATGCTGTTTTTTAACACATGATGGCCACTGATGCCGCTGCCTCCCATTTTAAATCCGTTTCCGTTTCCAGCATCGATCACGCTTCCGGATTCATCATACACATAACCGTTTTTAAATGCCACGCAGTCCTCAATGGTCACTGCTCCGATTTTTCCTGTGGCGATCTTGGCAAAGAGATCCCAGCCGTCATCCGCATTATAGGCAGCAATGCAGCCCCGGAACACATTTCCTTCTCCGCAGGTCAGCTTGGCTGCAAAGCCATCTGCATCCTCCATGGCTTCATCGCAGTTATTATAGGAGGTACAGTTTAAGATCAGGTTGTCCGAAGGCCACATATCAATGGTCTCCTCGGATGTTCCGCTGACCTGAAGGCCGGTGTTTCCGTTATTATAGGTCTTAATTCCCTCTAAAATATTGTGATGGCCTGAAAGGCGGATTCCACAGTTTCCGTCGGAGGCATTGCATACGTCAATATTTTTAATATGCCAGTAATCCCCCCAAAGCTGAAGCCCTGTGCCTTCCTTTGCAAAGTCCAGAACTGCCCTTTCTCCCTCTGCCGGAGCCAGAACAATGGGCGCATCCTCTGTTCCGTCTACGCCGCGCAGAACGGTCAGCCCTTCCTTAAAGGTATAGGTACCTCCTTCCATTACAAAGCTCTGTCCGGGAGCCCCATACCGGAACGCCGTTGCCAGATCAATGGGAGCTTCCTTTGTTCCCGTTCCATCAGGTGTGCCGTCTTTGGAAATAAAGATGGTATCACCGGATAAGATACGGCAGCTTACTGTCTCGTCAAAAGAAACAGTTCCGTAATTTGCAAGCTCTGTATATTCATTGATCTTATATCCCTCTTTGGGAGTAAATGCGATGATAAAATGATTTTCTCCCTCTTTTACCGGATAGGAAGCCTTTACCGGAACCTCTGCCTTTACTTCCAGAGTATCCAAAGCATTTCCTTCTTTATCGGAGATCACAGCCGTACCGTCTGCATTCGTCTTAAAGGAAAGGGGATACTCACTGGAACCGGACGTATTGGAGGAAAGGAAGGTAAAGCTTACATTTTCCTTTTCTACAGGACGTTCCTCTGCAGGCGCATCTTTTGCCGGGTCTGTTACCTCAAATTCAATGTTGTTAAAAGTGGCATTGCAGCCTCTGGCTACAGCAAATCCTGCATAAACTGAATTATCAATTACATTCAGGTTCTCAGCACCATACAGGGTGCGGGAATATTCATTTCCCTCTTTGTCATAATAAGCTGCCTCATAGCCTGTATTGGTCTTTCGCAGCTCCATAGTGTAGGTTTCTCCCGCTGTCAGCAGTGTTTCCTTGTCAAATGCCTCTGAATCCAGAGTCAGCTTTCCTGCCTCCGGCGGCGTAGTGTCCGATTCTACTCCTGTGATCATCCGGTATCCGATGCCGTCCTTCATGGAGGTCTTTGTGCCGTCCTCATCATAATAGCTTAAACTGCTTCCGATCACTGCCGCAGAATTCGTAAAAAAGGAGCAGTCTGCCACCGTATCCTCGCCAATGCTGTCCCTGGCAATAATCGCCACGCCCTCCTGGCCGTCCGGCTTGGGATTGATATAGTCAATGGTTACGTCTGCCTTTAAACGGAAATTCTCTGTTTCAGGGTCAATGACTGTATAATAAAAGGAAATGCCGTCATAGCCTTCTCCTGCTGCAAATTTTCCGCCTTTTTTGTCAATGCTTCCGTCTTCCTTTACCGTACAGGAGGTAAGAGAAATCCCATTTTTCAGGCTTCCTCCCTCTGCCATGGTATTTGACTTTTCGTTGGTAGATGTGCCGAAATATGTAAACTGCCAGGTGTGCTCTTCTGCTGTTTTCGTTTCAGAAGCTGCGTCCGTTTCTGCCTCTGTCTGTACCTGTGGTTTCTCTACGTCTGCCGCTGTTGTTTCCGCCGTCTGGCTGCAGCCCTGAAGGCCCGCAGCTGCCAGACCTATGAGTAGAAGCTTTCCTATGTCTCGTCTTTTCATGTCCTGTTTTCCTCGTACCCTGATGTCCTGTTTTATTTATCCTGTTCTAAAAATGCTCCAGCCATTTTTCCGCCAGAACGATCCAGCTCTGGCACTGTGGCTCTATATTGCTCTCCTGCCCGTCTGCCGTTTCCTCCGTCGCCAGGGCAAGTCCGTGGCGTCCAACGGGATAAAGGTGAAGCTCCAAAGAAACGCCGCTCTTTATCAGGGCCTCTGCCAAAATCAGAGCGTTTCTCACCGGAACCGTCTGGTCTGTTACGGTATGCCACAAAAACACAGGAGGCGTATGGGAACCGACCTGCTTTTCAAGAGAAATCAACTCTCTCAGCATTTCCTTTTCTTCCGTCCCGCGCTCCGGGATCATCTGCTCCTCTTCCGTAAGCATCTGTCCCCACAAGAGACGTTCCACCGAGCCTCTGTGGCAGCCTTCTCCTGCCGTCACTACCGGATAGCAGAGGATAAGCCCATTAGGGCGGATCTGCTCAGGCGTTAATCCCAGAGGCCCTGACAGCCATTCCTTATCCCAGTGAACCCCCAGGCTCAAAGCCAGATGGCCTCCGGCAGAAAAGCCAGATACGATGATTCCCTCTGAATCAATCCTCCATTCGTCTGCATGCTCCCGTATCTTTGCCGTAAGCAGAGCCAGCTCCCTTAAGGCTGTGGGGAATCGCTCCGGAGCCAGACTATAGTGAAGCACAAACACATGATAGCCCATGGCCAGATATTTCATGGCAATGGGTTCTCCCTCTCTGGGAGAAAGATGCTCATATCCGCCTCCCGGACAGATTATCACTGCTTTTCTCTTCTTTTCCTGTGTTTTTCCGGATTTTCCCAGAATCCAGGCTGTGTAGCTGGCCGGTTCCTTCTGCAGACGTTCCTTCCGCAGTTCTTCCGGCAGTACCAGATCCTCTGTCCACATGTTCATGGGTGTACCTCCTGTGTATGGATTCAGTGTTTTCTAAATATTCTGTATTGTAAGCGCTTACCTGAACTATCTTATATTTTTTTACATAAAAAGGAAACTGGTATCCTGCACAAAGATATGTTCTGTTTTTTGAGTATTTTGCCGGTAAGAAAAGACTTGACTTTAGAGATTAAAATGTTTCATACGTTCCCTTTACAAGCAGTTCTCCTGCCTCCATCATCACCCGCCCTCTGGCAATCACCGTATCCAGAGCAAGGGCTTCTCCCATTAAAAGCAGATCTGCGTCCGCTCCCGGCGCGATACAGCCTTTTTTCGGGAACAGCTCCAGGGCCTTTGCAGGATTGGAAGTGAAAAAGGAGAGAGCCTCTGAAAGTACAAACCCTCCGTTTAACACCAGCGAACGAAGCTGGGCATACATATTTCCCACATCCGTAACCCCCATTTCCAGCAGATTTCCATATTCATCATAATTGGACCAGCTTCCCTGTCCGTCAGAGCTTAGAGTGATCCGTTCCATGGGAACACCGGCCTTCCGGGCTTCCTTTAAAAGGCCGATCACCGAATCTGTCCCGGCTTCGATCGATCCATGTGGAAAATCCTCGCAGGTCAGATCGATCGTTCCGCCAAGCTTTGCAAACTTAAGACTGTCCAAAAACAGCTCATGATTGCGGTTTACATGGGTAGGCTGGAAGGTTTTTACAGGAAGTTCCGTCTCCTCCAGCGCCTCAAAGACCTGGCTCAGCCGCTTTTTCCCATCCCCCATGTGAAGCACCACACAGCCGCACTTTCCGCTGATCATACCTGCCGTCCGCACATCGCTCGCCAGACGGATCAGCTCCTCTGTGGAAATATTGGGTGCTCTGTGGTCGGAGACTGCCAGCTTTAAACCCAAAATCTCATCAATAAAGGCAATATCCTTCTTTATGCTTCCTGTAATGGCAGGGGAAGGCACACCATAAGCGCCGCAGAGGGCATACGCTGAAATTCCTTCCTCCTTTAAGGCCTTTACCTTGGCGATCAGATCCTCCGGCGTACGGCTTACATCATCTGTTCCCAGAAGGCCCACCAGAGTCGTGATCCCAGCTCTTATAACAGATGAAAGCTGTATCTGGGGCGTACGGGTATGAAAACTTCCTTCTCCGCCTCCTCCGGTCACATGGACATGGCGGTCAATCAGTCCCGGCGTCAGCTTTTTTCCCTCTGCATCTATGATCCGGCAGCCGCTTCCTCCTTCCAGACCTTCTCCCACTGCCTCAATCTGTGCTCCGCATATCAGCACATCCTTAATCCCCAGATGCTCCGGTGCATATACGTCTGCATTTTTTATCAGTATCATTCTGCATCCTCCTTTGATTCCAAATCAGCGAACTTTTCCGGTTCAGGCGCCTCCGGCTCCGGGTGCAGCTCACTCCATATCTCATACCAGTCCATGCAGGCCTGATGCCACTTCTCCCACAGAGGCGCTATATCCTCCAACGGCTGGGCTTCCAAAGCGGAAGCTGGCTGCTCCTCGGCCTGCTCCCACAGACGTTTCAGACGGTTCTCCTCCCATACCTTGATCTGCTCCTCTGCCTGCCCTGCCGCCTCTTTCATGGCATCCTCTGCCATTTTAAGCCTCCACTGGTCATAGGCTTCTTCGGTGGGAATCTCTCTCAGTCTGTGGCGTTCCGCCCTGGGAACCGCCTTTAAGCCGGCGATCAGAGCCTGCTCCTCCGCCTGAATCCGTGCGGCCGGTGAAAGGCCCTGCTTTTCCTTTTCCATTCGTTCTAAATAATGCTCATACCCAAAGGGATAATACATAGCTCTGGAACCTTCAAATATAAGCACCGATTTTGCCACCTGCCGGATAAAATACCGGTCATGGCTTACAAAAAGAATGGTTCCCTGATAGGCCTGAAAAGCAGATTCCAGGGTTTCTCTGGCCTGTATATCCATATGGTTGGTGGGCTCATCCAGAATCAGGAAATTGGGGCGGCTCTGCAAAAGCTCTGCCAGCACCAGTCTGGCCTTTTCCCCGCCGGACAGGGAGCTTACTTTTCTGGATGCCTCCTTTCCCGGAAAGAGATAGGAGCCCAGGATCGTCCGCACTTCCTTCTGGTTCAGGGACGGGAAAAGCTCTGAAAAATGCTCCGCTACCGTTTGTTCCGACTCAATGGCTGAGGAATACTGGTCAAAATAACCGATGGTAATATTATTTCCAAGGGAGCAGACTCCATCCACCGGAGGAAGGGATCCGGCGGCTGTCTTTAAAAATGTAGTCTTTCCCGCTCCATTTTCCCCTAAAAGAGCAATCTTCTGCCCCTTTCTCATCCGTAGGCTCAGTTCCAAAAGCGGATGGCCTTCATAACCGATCTTTAAATGCTCCGCCTCAAGAACCCATTTGCTTCCGGGCACCGCAGGAAGGATCTCCCCGGTAAAAATGTGTGCCGTATCCTCTCTGGGCGCTTCCACCCGTTCCATGCGCTCTAACATCTTTTTTCTGGATCTGGCAAAGGAGGCCTTGGCCGGTTTGTTCTTAAACCGGCGGATCAGCTCCTCCTGCCGGGCAATCTCCTCCTGCTGGCGGATATAGGCCTTTTTCTGAAGCTCGTAATCCTTTCGTTTCTTCTCTCGGTAGGCTGTATAATTTCCCGGATATTTTGTAAGCTTCCTGTCCTCCAGCTCGTATACGATCTGTGCCGTACGGTCTAAAAAGAAGCGGTCATGGCTTACCATAACCACCGCCCGGTCATAATTTCTTAAATACCCTTCCAACCACTGAACTGTTTCCATATCCAGATGGTTGGTTGGCTCATCCAAAAGAAGGATATCCGGTTTCTCAAGAAGCAGTCCGGCCAATGCAGCCTTTGTCCGTTCTCCTCCTGAAAATGTGCTTAAAGGCCGCTTTTTATCTTCTTTTTTAAAACCAAGTCCTGTAAACAGGCAGTCATATTCCCGTTCGTATTCGAACCGCTCCCTGTCAAAAAGCCCTTCTGCCGGACAGCGGCTCATCAGGTACTCCTCCACGGTGCGCTCCTCATGGAGCAGCGCCTGCTGTCCCAGCATTCCGATCGTCAGTTTTCTGGAACAGCAGATTCCCGGTCCCTGCCGTCTGTCATCCCGCTCCAGTTCCAGCTCTCCTGCAATCAGGCGCAGAAGGGTGGTTTTTCCGGCTCCGTTCCGTCCTACGACCGCAATTTTCTGGGCTCCCTGTATCTCAAAATCAATATGGGAAAGCACGGTTTCTCCGCCCAGAGAAACCGTTCCGTCTGTGATCTGGTATTTCATATGTATTCTCCGCATTAAAAATCTACAGCTGCCCCTTTACAGCCTGTTCCCATTATACAATAGCAGAAACCATTGTCAAGAAGCCCTGACAACGGGGCCAGGACCTTGGGAACAGCATACAAAAAGAGCCCCCATTCCAGCCCTCAGGCCGGGAACAGAAGCTTCTTTTTCTGTCTTTTATCTTTTTCAGTTGAATATGCTTTCTAAGTTTACGTCCTTCGTTCAGCCTGTAAATGTCAGGCCTTGGGGAAGATACGGCTTCCGTATCTGGCGGCAAATACCGTTCCGTTTTCATCTCTGAACGCGGTCAGATATACGTCGCTGTATTTCTTTCTTACCATTCCCTGCCATGGATAAATGGACTTCATCTCAATGGGCGTGCCGTTTACTTCCATGGAGAGCTCACCGTTTTCCAGCTCTTTGATGCTGAAACGGTCGCCTTCTCCGGAAATGTAATCGCCTGCAAGCTCACGTTTCTCCTCTTCACTCCAGAACCGTGGCATATGCTCTGTCCGCTCTGCCTCTAAAGGCAGGCCGCAGTACAGGCGGAGAGCCATAGTTCCGATGGAGTACACCGGCACATCCATAGTATTGCACAGTACGATCACTCCGATGCCCTTCTGGGGACAGAAGCACAGGTTTGAGGATACGCCCGGAAGGCTTCCGCCGTGCTCTACTAAAACCATGTCCTCCATCTGGCTCATTTCCAGACCGTATCCGTAGTAAACGCCCGGCTTTACGATCTGTCTGGGACGGCACATTTCCTCAATGGAATCACGGTCAATGACCTGGGTTCCGTCCTGGCTCTTTCCCTCGTTTAAGTACATGGAAACATACTTAAGCATATCGCCCAGAGTGGACTTTAAGGCGCCGCCTCCGTGGAGCACAAAGGCATCGTTTTCATAATCATGGTCTGCCCGCCATGTTCCATCCTCCAGAGTGTAAAGCGTGGCCGCATTTTCATCCAGAGAATTGCGCAGGAAGCTGATATTGCTCCGCTCCATGCCAAGTGGCTTAAAGATACGCTCCTTCAGATATGCGCTGAAGGAACCGTATCCGGAATGGCGGCGTACAATATCGGACAGAAGGCCGAAGCCATCGTTGCAGTAGCTCATGCGCTGTCCGGGACGGCCGGTAAAATGGGTCTGGCTGTCCAGACGGCCTGCCACCCTGCGGATTCCTTCCTCCGCAAAGTCTTCTCTGTCCACCAGTTCCTCTTCCAGACTGTCTTTTATCCCCATTTCCTGAGCAGTTTTATCCACAACGATTCTTGGAAGGGGGAAGTAGCCGCCACTGTGGCTCATCAGATGGCTTAATCGCACCGGCTCCTTCTGGTTTTTATTGGTAAATTCTGGAATATAAGCGAATACTGCGTCATCCACGGACAGAATCCCGTCTTTTTGCATCTGCATGATGGAAAGAGCAGTAAAAGACTTTGTCACAGATGCCATTCCGAAAATAGTATCCCGGTTAATGGGAAGCTTCTTTTCCTCATCCCGGTAACCAAAGTATTTCTCATAAAGGATCCTTCCCGTCCGGTCTACCACGCCTACGGCAATGCCTCTGGCCTTTGCCTCCTCCATGATCTGGGCGGTATGGGCTTCCAGACGGCTGATCCCCTGTGTCATTTCTTCCTCTGTCACTGCCCTGCTCATTGGAACATTTCCTCCTTTAAGCGGACAAGTCCCAGTCCTGGATTCTCGGACAGAACCAGATCTTTTGTATTTTCAATGGTAAATCCACCCTCATAAGGAAGCGCCTTTAAAGAGAAGCTTGCATCCAGGTCTGCTCTTGTGATATTGCCAAGAGCTGCGCCCAGTGCCGCTGCTGCATTGATGGCGATTCCGCTCTCCTCTGCCATACAGCCAAGCATGATTTCTACGCCTGCTGCTTCAGCAATATTTACGATCTTCTTTGCTTCCCACAGGCCGCCGCACTTCATCAGCTTGATATTGATGAAATCCACTGCTCTCTCAGAGACAAGACGGAGGGCGTCCTTAGAGTCCCAGCAGCTCTCATCTGCCATAACAGGCACAGGGCTGTTGGCAGTTACATACTTTAAGCCTTCAAAATCAAAGCGGCGTACCGGCTGCTCTACCAGCTCAATATCGTATTCGTTAAGGCGTTTTAAAAGCTCTACAGCCTCCCGTGCATGCCATCCCTGGTTTGCATCCAGACGGATTTTCACATCATCGCCTACTGCCTCACGGATGGCCTTTACTCTGGCAATATCGTCTGCGATATTCGTTCCAACCTTGGTCTTTATCACACGGAAGCCTGCAGCCACATGCTCCTTTGCGGCAGCAGCCATAAGCTCCGGAGTATCAATTCCCACGGTCATATCCGTTTCAATGGTATTGGAAAGTCCTCCAAGAAGCTTGTAAAGAGGAAGATTCGCTGCTTTTCCCAGAATATCGTGGCAGGCAATATCCACCGCTGCCTTTGCCGTTCCCGCATAAGCAACCGCGCGGTTCATCACAGCGTTGATCCCCTCAATGTCTCTTGGGTCCATTCCGATGAGCTTTTCACGGAATACGCGCAGGGTCTCTACCGTCCCCGGCAGGTTTTCACCTGTGATCAGAGGGCCCGGAGAACCTTCGCCGTATCCGGTGATCCCTGCGTCGGTCTCAATCTCCACCAGGCAGCTCACCGCATGGGTAATTACACCCAGAGAAATGCGGAAGGGACGAACCAGGGGAACCTGCATCATGTGAACCTTCATGTCCGTAATCTTCATAACTGTTGCCTCCTTCTTTGATCCGGCCCGTGCTTCCTGCTTCGGGCCGGTAATTTACATCATTTACAGCTTAAATCCATTTTATTTCTGGCATCCCCCGCAGAAATGACAGGCGCACATATGGCCGCCGCCGATATCTTTAAGCTCCGGCTTCTGCACAGAGCAGATTTCCTGAGCCATAAAGCATCTTGTATGGAACACACAGCCGGAAGGCGGATCTGCGGGACTTGGAAGATCGCCCTGAAGCAGGATCTTCTTTCTGGTGCTGTGGCGCTCCGGCATAGGAATTGCTGACAGCAGAGCCTGGGTATATGGATGGGAGGGATTGTCATATAACTGGTGTTTATCCGCCAGCTCCACCACATGGCCCAGATACATTACCATCACACGGTCGGAAATGTGACGGATAACGCTTAAGTTATGAGAAATGAAAATATATGCCATTCCCATGGACTCCTGCAGATGGCGCAGAAGATTTAATACCTGTGACTGAATGGATACGTCCAGAGCGGAAACAGGCTCGTCGCAGACTACTAAGGACGGCCCCAGTACGATGGCTCTTGCGATACCGATTCTCTGACGCTGTCCGCCGGAAAACTCATGAGGATAACGGTTGTAGTATTTTGGATTTAAGCCTACTACCTCCATTACCTTTAAAACATGGGCTCTCATCTCTTCCTTTGAAGCGAACCGCTTCTGGATCTTTAAGGGCTCCTCGATAATTTCACCGATGGTCATACGGGGATTTAAGGATGCGTATGGATCCTGGAAAATAATCTGCATTTCTGCACGCATTTTCCGAAGCTCCTGACCGGACGCCTTTTTAAAATCCTGCCCCTTATAGATGATCTCACCATCTGTAGGCTCGATCAGACGCAGTACGGAACGTCCCATGGTAGATTTTCCGCATCCGGACTCTCCTACCACACCAAGGGTTTCTTTTGGGTTTAAGGTAAAGGAAACATCATCCACAGCCTTGATAAATGTCTTTTCTCCGGACCGGAATGTCTGTTTCACCGGGAAAAGCTTTCTTAAATGCTTTACCTCCAAAAGGGGCGTTTCATTTATATGTTCGCTCATTTGGCGCTTTCCTCCCATCCTTTCATATATTTAAAGCAACGCACCCTGCGTCCATTTACTTCCTCTAACTCCGGCATCTGCTTTCGGCAGATTTCCTTTGCATAAGGACATCTTGGACAGAAGGCACAGCCCTCAGGCATATCGTCAAAGCTTGGCACCATGCCCTCGATCACACTTAATTCCTTTGTGTCATCGCCGTCCAGTCTGGGGATACAGCTCATAAGGCCTGCGGTGTAGGGATGCAGCGGTTCATCAAAGATCTGATCGCAGGTAGCATGCTCTACTACCTTTCCCGCATACATTACCATTACATCATCCGCAACCTCGGCAATTACGCCCAGATCGTGGGTAATCATCATAACAGAGGTGCCTGTCTCTTCCTTCAGCTCATTGATCAGATCCAGAATCTGAGCCTGGATGGTAACATCCAGAGCCGTAGTAGGCTCATCGCAGATCAGAAGCTGGGGATTGCAGCATAAAGCCATGGCGATCATCACTCTCTGGCGCATACCGCCGGAAAGCTGATGGGGATACTCGTCAAAGCGCTTCTCTGCCAGAGGGATCTTAACCTTTTTAAGCATCTCGATCCCCTTTTCTCTTGCCTGCTGCTTTGTAACATTTTCATGGAGCAGAATGGCCTCCATCAGCTGCTGGCCGATGGTGAATACAGGGTTTAAGGAGGTCATGGGCTCCTGGAAGATCATAGCCACCTTATTGCCTCGGATCTGACGCATCTGATCCTCATTCTTCTTTAACAGATCCTCTCCCTCAAACAGGATCTCTCCTCCTGCATGGATTCCGGGAGGCGTCTCCACCAGTCCCATAATGGAAAGAGAAGTGATACTTTTACCGCAGCCGGATTCTCCTACGATCCCCAGGGTTTTTCCCCTCTCAACGGAAAAGGTTACGTCATTGACCGCCTTTACCAGTCCGGCATCGGTACGAAAATATGTCTTTAAATTTTTAACTTCCAGTATTTTATCTGCCATTGGGTCCTCCTTCATCAGTTTTTCAGCTTGGGATCTAATGCATCTCTTAAGCCGTCACCGAAAATGTTAAATGCGATTACCGTGATCATGATTGCCACACCAGGCATAATGCTGTAGACCGGACGGTAGCTGATAAAGGTCTGAGCTGCAGAAATCATATTTCCCCATGAAGGTGTAGGTGGCTGGATACCAATACCAAGGAAACTTAAGGATGCCTCATACATGATCGCATTGGGGATACCCAGAGTAACTAAAACAATGATGGTAGAGAGGCAGTTGGGAACCAGTCCCTTGGTGATGATCCAGAAGGTAGATGCTCCGCAGGCGCGGCTGGCCTCTATGTACTCCTTTTCCTTTAACTGCATCACAGAGCCGCGGATCATGCGGGCTGTGCGCACCCAGGTTAAAAGTCCCAGTGCGATAAACAGGTTTAAAACACCCTTTCCAAGGAAAGTCATAATCGCCATGGCAAAGATCAGATCCGGGAATGCCTGGAAAATTTCCATAATACGGGAAATCACACTGTCAATACGGCCGCCGTAGTAGCCTGCAACAGCACCCAGGGTAACTCCTACAATGGAAGCCACGATCTGAGCTACAATACCGATACTTAATGAAACACGGGAACCGTAAATAATTCTGGAAAGAATATCACGGCCGTATTCGTCGGTTCCAAAGGGATGAGCCATGCTGGGCTCTGCCAGTACGGCAGAATAGTCCTGATAGGTTGGGTCATAGGGAGCAATGACAGGTGCAAAAATAGCAACCAGCACTAAAAGCACCAGTATTCCTGCACAGAACATAGCCATTTTATTCTTCTTTAAGCGGCGGAGGCTGTCTCCGTAAAAACCGGAGGAATACTGCATCCCCTGCTCCATCATATCCTGTTCAAACTGTTTCTGTTTATTAAAAAAACGTATCATCGCTTACTTACGCTGCTCCTTTCCCATATCGAATTCTTGGATCCAGGAATGCATAGGAAATATCTACCAGCAGATTCACGATTACGAATACGAACGCAATATACATAACCGTTCCCTCAAGAAGAGGAAGATCGCGGTTTGACATAGCGTCAACTGCCAGCTTTCCGATACCCGGAATTGAGAATACCTTTTCAATCAGCATGGATCCTGTCAGCATATAGCCGAAATCCGTTCCCACCAGGGTAACAATGGGGATCATTGCATTCTTTAATGCATGCTTGAGGATAACAGACCAGCGCTTTGCGCCCTTTGCCCTGGCGGTACGGATGTAATCCTGATTTAATACCTCCAGCATACTGGTTCTTGTGATCCTGGCCATACTTCCCGCATATCTGGCGCCTAAAGCCACGCTGGGAAGGATATAGGAAGCAGCAGAATCAAAGCCGGAAATAGGAAGGATGTTCAACTTTAAGCCAAACACGATCTGAAGAATGATCGCTACCCAGAAGGCCGGAGCAGAAACTCCTACGATGGAGAGGATCATCACTGCCGTATCAATGCCCTTTCCTCTCTGTACTGCGGAGAAAATTCCGCAGGGAATACCGATCACTGCTGCAAATGCAAAAGACATGCAGGCCAGCTTCACTGTCACTTTAAAGCAGCGAAATAAAGCGTCTGAAACGACTTCTTTTGTAAAATAGGAAGTTCCGAAATCAAAGCGGACCGCTCCCTTTAAGAAATTAAGGTACTGGACATGGTAAGGAAGATCCAGTCCCAGTTCGTGGCGAACCTTGGCGATAGTCTCGGGATCCGCACGTTTCTCCAGCATCATGGCAACCGGATCTCCCGGAACAACCTGCAGCAGGATAAAGGTAATAAGACTGATACCCAGAAGTACGAAAATGGTCTGGGCCAGACGTTTTGCCGTATACGAAAGCATAATTTCCTCCTGATATAAAAAATAGGGGGCGGGAGCATATTACGCGCTCCTTTTGCCCCCCTGTTTCACATGGATTACTGCTGAATATCCGCATTCTTCCAGAACATACGGAAGGTAGCATTCATCTTAAAGCCAGTGATCTTCGGATTTAAAAGATAGAACTTTGTTTCATTGTACAGAGGTGTGGTTGCCCAGTCCTCTCTTGTCATGATGTGTTCTGCCTTTGCGTAAATCTCCTGACGCTCGGCCGGATCTGTAGTTGCGATTCCATCTTCCAGAAGCTGATCAAATTCTGCATTGTGCCAGAAGCTGGAGTTGGAATCTGTCTTAGTCATCGGATAAAGCATACTCTCAGGATCGGAGTAATCTACATACCAGTTGGAAATACCGCAGTCAACACCGCCGTTCTTCTTCATATCAGACCATGCAGCGGAGTCAACCTGCTCAACCTCAACCCGGATGCCGGCTGCCTTTGCCTGCTGCTGGAATGCAGTAACGATTGCAACGTTACCCTGATACTTGGTATTTACAGTCACACGCAGATCAATTCCGTCCGGATAGCCGGCTTCCGCTAAAAGAGTCTTTGCCTGCTCCGGATTATACTCGAACTCAGGAAGAGTCTCGTCATGTCCGATGATGCCTGCCGGAATGTAGGAAGTAGGAACGGTTGCTGTTCCGTGAAGGATGCTCTCACAGATCGACTTGCGGTCGATAGAAAGAGCGATTGCCTGTCTTACCTTTGGATCCGGGAAGGTCTTTGCATTGAAGGTCAGAGTATAGTTTCCGGTAGGCTGGAAGCCGTGCATCTGATCCTTGATCTGGGGATTACTGGAGTATACGGGGTAAATGGAAGGATCCACATCTACATAATCTACATTGCCCTTCTGGTATTCCAGTACCTGTGTATTTACATCTTCGATAAATTTGTAGTCCAGTCCGTCTAACTTCACAGCGCCGCCGTGGTAATCATCAAATCTTGACAGTACAACGCCTACGCCGCTCTGATAGCTGTCCATCTTGAACGGACCGGTTCCGTATAATACCTGCATACCCCAGGTATCTCCTGCTTCCTCGCAGGCTGCCTCAGGATAAATCGCACAGTATCCGGTAGAAAGAACGGAAACGAATGGCGCGTATGGCTTAACCAGCTTGATGGTAAAATGAGTATCATCCTGTACCTGAATACCGGACATCTCCTCAGCTGCACCGTCAGCCAGTTCTTTATAGCCCTCTACATTCTCCATCAGAGTTGCCATCTTTGTAAGCTTTACCAGACGCTCAAAGGAATACTTTACATCAGAGGCCTTTAAAGTCTCCCCATTGTGGAACTTCACATCGGGAAGCAGCTCGAAGCTGTAGGTCATGCCGTCCTCGGATACCTCCGGAAGAGCGGTAAGAAGATTAGGCTCCAGACTTCCGTCTTCCATCGTAGTAATCAGAGACTCTGTTACATTGTCTGTGATCTTCATAACAATACTATAGGTATACTGCTGGGGATCCAGCGCTACCTGTGGGTCAACTGCAGCGACTCTTACAACCTTGCCGCCGGCCGGTACTCCTGCTGCTGGTGCCGCAGTAGTGCTTTCTGCTGCTCCTCCTGCTGCCGTTGTTTCCGTCTGACCGGAACCGCCGCAGGCTGACAAAGAAAGTGCAGTTGCAATTAAACATACGGCTGCCGCAAATCTCTTTTTCATAATTACATCCTCCTGTGCTTTTGTATAAACATTCGATTTTACACTTTTTTTAGTATAATATTTCACTGACCGTTTGTCAAGGACATATGTTGCAGAAACAGCGACAATTCTTTTTATTAAAAATTTCCATTTCTCACAAAAAATCTCCCAGGAACTTCACCAGCCAGGGAAGCATAAAAAGGGCGCCGCAGATCAGGCTGGCTGCCAGACTGCATACAGTCCGCTCCTCTTCTGATAATTCCTCATAGGACACAATATGCTCATCTGCAAAATCCACAATGTCCGTATAGCTTTTTCTCACCGGCTTCTTTTTCTTCCGCTCCTCCAGCATATGGTGCATCGTTACCCCGTCCAGATGGAGATAGGAAAACCAGGCCATACAGAAAAATAAAAGCCCTGCCGTGAGACAGCCGTCTCTAAGCAGCGAGAGCCGCCCCGCTGTATTTATAAATCTGTCCCACAGAAGAAGGGCAGTTACAGCAAGGGCGGCTCTTGTTACGCATTTGTATAAAACGGGCCGTATCATGTATGTTTTAAATAACGAACCTTTTTTATTCATTGCATTTTATCCTTCGATCTCTTTCCGATATCCTTCCAGTTCTCTCTGATTGCCCCAGACAAAATGGCCAGGCAGAATTTCTTCCCAGACAGGCTTATCTGTGCTGTAATCATGGATGGACGGATCATAAACCAGAAGCTTCTTTTTCTTTTCCAGTTCCGGATCCGGGATCGGCACTGCCGACAGCAGCGCCTTGGTATAAGGATGGAACGGATGAAGGAACAGTTCTTCTGCCTCTGCCAGCTCCACGATCCTTCCTTTGTGGATAACCGCAATCCGGTCGGAAATAAACCGTACCACGGAAAGGTCATGGGCAATGAACAGATAGGTCAGGCCTCTGGTCTGCTTTAAATGATTTAACAGGTTTAATACCTGAGCACGGATGGATACGTCCAGAGCGGAAATCGGCTCATCCGCCACCACAAATTCCGGTTCCATGATCAACGCCCTGGCAATACCGATACGCTGGCGCTGGCCGCCGGAGAATTCATGGGGGAAGCGGGAAGCAAACTCCGGCAGAAGTCCTACCTCACGGAGCGCATGCTCTACCTTTCTCTTCCTGTCATTTTCATCCTTATAAAGATGGAAGTTGATCAGTCCCTCTGAAACAATATAATCTACCTTGGCCCGTTCATTTAAGGAAGCCATAGGATCCTGGAAGATCATCTGGCAGGACTTAACCACCTTGCGGTCCAGTTCCTTTGAAATTTTTCCGCTGATGCGCTCTCCCCGGTAAAGGATCTCTCCGCCGGATACAGGATTGATCCGGGTAATAGCTCGTCCGATGGTAGTCTTTCCGGATCCGGACTCGCCTACCAGCGAAAAGGTCTCTCCCTTATAAATATCAAAGTTTACATGATCAACAGCTACAAACTTCCTTTTGCCGCTTCCGAAGGTAATCTGCAGATCTTTGATTTCTATCAGTTTTTCTTTCTCTGCCATTGCGTCTTACCCTCTTCCTTTCATTTTTTCACGGAGTTTGCGGATGGAATCCGGCTGTTCGATCTTCGGAGCCCTTGGATCCAGATACCAGGTCTTTGCCTTATGGGTAGGACTCACATCGAAAAATGGAGGCTCCTCCTCAAAATCAATGGCAAGCGCCATACGGTTTCTGGGAGCAAAGGCGTCTCCCTTGATCTCATTGAATAGGTTCGGCGGGGTTCCCTCGATAGTAGGAAGTTCTTCTCCCTTAATCCCCAGCTGCGGCAGGGCGGAAAGAAGCGCCCAGGTGTACGGATGCCATGCATCATAAAAGATCTCATCCACCTTACCGTACTCTACGATCTGTCCTGCGTACATAACAGCCACGCGGTCCGCCACATTGGCAACTACGCCCAGGTCATGGGTAATGTAGATAACCGTCATGTTCAGTTCCTTCTGCAGATCGCGGATCAGGTTTAAGATCTGTGCCTGAATGGTAACATCCAGAGCCGTGGTCGGCTCATCACAGATCAGGATCTGAGGACGGCAGGCAGCGGCTATGGCGATCACCACGCGCTGTCTCATACCGCCGGAAAATTCGTGGGGATACTGCTGATACCGGCGCTCCGGATCCGGGATCCCTACTTTCTTCAGCATCTCCAGAGCCATCTTCTTTGCTTCCGGCCCCTTGATGCCCTGATTTAATTCTATACTTTCCTCAATCTGACGGCCGATCTTTTTAAGAGGGTTCAGTGAGGTCATAGGATCCTGCATAACCATGGAGATTTTCTTTCCCCGAATGGTCATCCAGTCCTTTTCTGTCTTATATTTTGCCAGATCCTTTCCTTCAAACAGGATGGAGCCGCCGGTAATGGAACCGTTGGCATCCAGCATTCCCAGGAAGGATTTGGTAAATACCGATTTGCCGGAGCCGGACTCACCTACAATGGCAAGCGTCTCCCCCTGGTATAAATCCAGGGAGCATCTGCGGATGGCATTTAACTTTTTGCCCCGCAGGCTGAAGGAGATCTCTACGTCTCTGGCAGATAAGATCGGTTCTCTTTCCATATTTGCCATGAACATTTCCTCCGTTCTACACATGATTTCTTGGATCTGCAGCGTCTGAGAAGGCATTGCCTACCAGATAAAAAGTGATGGTAATAAGAGATACGATCACCGCCGGGAACACAAGAAGGTATGGATACTGAAGGAAATAGTTTCTGGCATTTCTTAAAAGAATACCTAAAGAAGGCGTATTTACATCCAGTCCCAGGCCCAGATAGGACAGTGTGGACTCAAGAGCAATGGTCTGTGGAATGGACAGGGCCAGACGAAGAATTACCACACTGATCAGATATGGGAAAATGTTCTTAAGCAGAATTCTCCATACGGGAGTGCCAAGACATCTGGAAGCCAGATTATATTCCCGGTCACGGTACATGAGCACCAGGTTCCGCACGTTTCTTGCCATTACCAGCCAGCCGAAGGCAATCATGGCAAGAGCCATATTGCGGAAGCTCTGTCCAAAGACAAGGGCTGCCAGAGTCATGTAAATAATAATAGGAATATTGTTAATTACATTGTAAATCTCGGTAAAGATGCGATCCAGGCTGCGCACATAGCCCCAGATACAGCCGATGATTACGCCGATGACGCACTCTCCTGCTGCAACGATCAGAGCCAGCTTAATGGAAACCTGAGCCGCATACCATACCTGACACCAGTAATCACGGCCCAGATTATCTGTTCCAAACCAGAATTCGCTGTTTGGCTTTGTAAATGCCAGAGACGAATTTGCCATGATCTGAGCCTCAGAGTAGTTATACTTTCCAATGCTCAGCGCAATAAAGGAAAAGATTACCAGTGCAAAGAAGACACCCGCCATAACAACGGCGGATTTCTTCTTGAAAAAGTTCTGAAAAACAGACTTCCAGTAGGAGTAATCGGAATAGCCGATTCGCTCTGCCGCATCTGCGGAATATTCCACAAACCGGAATTTATCCTTTTGTGTATCGTTGTTCATCAACGGCTGCCTCCTTTGTCTGTCAGTTTAATTCTCGGGTCCAGGGTCATCATCAGAATATCGCCCAGGAATACACCGATAATTCCCAGAGCGGCATAAATAATAACCAGGGTCTGAACTACATTTAAGTCGTAGCGTGTAATGGCGTCTGTCAGCAGGGGACCCATACCCGGAACAGAGAAGAAACGCTCTACCAGGAGAGAACCGCTGATGGTCAAAAGGAAAGACGCCGGAATATACTGTACCAGAGGGACAAAGGCATTTTTCAAAACATGCTTTACCATAATGTTTTTAGAAGACATTCCCTTGATCCTGGCAAGCTTAATATAATCCTTATTCAGCTCGTCTACCATATAGCGTCTGGTCCACAGCGCATAGTGGGCAATGGAGGTTAACGCAAGGCATACGATCGGAAGGATGCTGGAGCGGGTGGCATTTCTGGTGGAATACAGCGCCGGAAGGTTCAGCAAATTGGCGCCAAAGGCCAGCACCAGCGAGTAGGATACCAGCGGCGGAACAGCATTTACAAAAACCGTGTACGCCGTTCCCACATGATCCAGCATCCGGTCCTTATTTCTGGACTGGATAATACCCATGGTTACGCCGATTAAAAGAGCAATCACCAGGGCAATACACCCCAGACGCATAGATACGGAAAATTTAGTTCCGATTACCTTAAGAACAGGAGCGCCGTTCTGAATTCTGCGGGATGTACCGAAGTCCAACCGCAGAAGCTGCCCATAAAAACGGCCCAGCTGCTGTTCCATCGGATCTAACAGGCCGGCTGCCTCCAGCTGCGCGTTCTTCTGCTCTTCCGTAAGCTTCATTACCTGATCCTCTGTAAAATAGTAATCTGTGGGAAGCATACGCATAAGCAGGAACACGATAGTGGCGACAACCAGCACTGTAATCAGGGACTGAAGCAGTCGTTTGGCGGTATATTTTACCATATATTATTTCGCCTCAGATGCTGCCTGGAATTCCTTGTACTGTTCTGTAGTATAGGCGTCTACAGAAGTCTTCCAGTTCTTATACGTGTAGTTCTGAATACCGTACATGGCGTTCATCTTGGAGTAATCGTTGATCTTGGTCAGCTGCCACTGAATCTCATACTCCATAGGAATCGTAAGCGCATGCTGTAAGAGATAAACCTCAGCGTCTACATATGCATCATAACGCTTGTCAGGTTCATCATAGATAGCACCTGCTGCCTCTGCCAGAGCGGAGAACTCCTTGTAGGTTGCAATCAGGTCTTCATCCGTTGCATTATTAATTCTGGAATAGTTGTTGGAGTAGTAAGCGCCGTCATAGCCGTAGCGTTCCTGGTCAATGAAGTTTGCAGGATCACCGTAGTCAGCTCCCCAGCCGCTGATATAGAAGGAGCCCAGACCAGGCTGTACGACCTCCTTGGTCTGACTGGAAACAAAGGTTTTGATGTTTAAGTTCACATACTCTGCTCCCAGGCACTCAGCGAAGGTCTGCTTTAATACGGTTGCCTTATCAAGAGCATCCTGATTGCCTGCGATGATGTAGTAATCCATCTCTACCGGGAAGGAAACGCCCTTGGCAGCCAGCTCTTCCATCGCCTGCTTCTTATACGCTTCTGCCTTTGCAGCATCGAAACGTCTTGGGTTCTCGCCGTCAGAAGGAGCAAATCCCATCTTCTCCTCTACCTTTGCAGCATAATCGGTGCCGTCAGAGTAATACAGGAGACCCTTCATGGTGTAGCCCACATTCTCGCAGTGAAGAGGCTCAATGAAGTTGGTTCTGGACCAGTAGTTTCTCAGATCCAGTCCGTAGTATAAAGAAAGGCGGAAGGCTTCGTTTGCAACTGCCTTGTTCCAGTTTTCATCTGCTGAACCGTCATCCTTGAACTTGTCAAAATTGAAGTGCATCTGGTAGGAATACTTTTTCGGTCTTGTCTCGCTCAGATAGGGCTTCCATTCATTGCTGTCATCATTGTAAATCGTTCTTAAGTCAGCCTCTGCCAGAGCGATGTTGTCCAGCTCGCCGTTCTGCCACAGCTGATATAACTGAGTGCCGTCTACCATACGGACGGTAACTGTATCAAACAGCTTTGCATCCTTATCAAAATAATTTTCATTCTTTGTAAGGATCTTTTCGTTATTCATGGTAAAGGTTGTCTCAAAATAGGGACCTGTATACCACATGGTTTCGTTTGTCATGCCGACCATGTTATCAACGCCCAGCTCATCAATCAGAGCCTGGGAGATAGGATACATGCAGGCTGATGTACATACGGTATCAAAGTAAGGAGCGTTGAGCGCACAGTGATAGATCAGGGTATAATCATCCGGAGCCTCAATGCCTACCATCTCCAGCATCTTGGATGTATCAAGAGCCTTGGCCTCTTCTGCGGAAAGCTCCTTGGTATAATTGTAATAATCCTCAGCCCCCTTAATCAGAGCCAAAGGCATCGATGTGTTGTTGGATCCGTTCTTGTGGAAGTTTAATACCCACTCCATTGCGGTAATCCAGTCCTGAGCTGTACAGTCAGCCTTTACATTGCCGTTGATATCAACCCACTTAACATCGTCTCTCAGCTTAAAGGTCCAGGTAAGGCCGCCGTCCTCCGTTCCCCATTCCTTGGCAACTGCCGGTCTTAATTTACCGTTTTCATCTACCTCGATAAGTGGTGCATAGAGATTACAGAGTATATTTAAGTCAGCTGCCTTCTCTGTATTCAGAATAAAAAATCCTTCCTGCTCTCTATTTGGAGCTTCATAGGTTACCAGATCCTTAATTGCATTCTTATCACTTTCCTCTGCCTGAGTACTGCTTCCAGAACCTGCATTACCTCCGGCACTGGTGTTTCCCCCACCATTTCCAGTGCTCTGTCCGCCGCCGCAGGCTGTAAGAGCCATCGCTGCGCCCAGCATAAGAGCTGCAATTTTTGCTGCATTTTTTCTCATAGTGCATATTCTCCTTTCATAGATAAAAGACAAGGAGCCGTGTTCAAAAACTGTCCAAAACAGTGTGACCCTCTGCCATCTAGTGAAGTATTTTATCATTAAACACCGTCTTGTGTCAAGCACCGGCGTACATTTGACCGCGTACTATTTACCATCACAGACATATTCACGAAAACCGGCCTTTTTTTACCATTTTTGTTGTTCTTTTACCACAATAAGCGAATAATACCCTGCCTGGTCCGGAATTTGCTCCGTTCCCCTGTAAATCGTTTCATTTTCCAATCCGCAGTTTTCCACCATAACTGCCCCTGCTTTCTGTTCCAGCAGCGTTTTTTTCACCGCGTCCATTTTAGAGGCTGCCTTCATAAGCACCTTTGTACCGGGAAGAGCAAGAGCCTCCTCCACGCCATAGGCGGAGGGGATGATATGGAGCTGCTCGGAGCGGTCCGCAAGGCTGTCCCCAAGACGGGCGCTGACCGCGCAGAAGGAAGGAACGCCGCTTATGATCTGCGTTTCGTAGCCCCTGGCCTTTATGATACGGTGAAGATAAATATAGGTGCTGTATATTGTAGGATCGCCCAGGGTCAGGCAGGCTACGTCCTTTCCTGCTTTTAACTGCTCCTCTACCAGATCTGCGGCCTGCTCATAGGCTGCGTTTAAAACCTTCCTGTCCTTTGTCATGGGAACTGCGAGAGAAAGACACGCCTTTTGATCCAGCTCAGGCAGAAGCCCTCTGGCAATCTGGTAACTCACTGCCAGCTCTCTTGTCCGGGCAGGGACAGCCAGAACCTCACATTTTTTTATAGTGTCTGCCGCAAGAAAGGTCATAAGCCTTGGATCTCCCGGTCCTACGCCTACGCCGTATAAAATTCCATGCATAAATAATCATTCTTCCTTTCTCTTGTTTTTATTCTTTTAAAAAATCAAAATCCGGGAAGCATATCCGCCTCCCGGATTTCTTTTTAATGTCTGTGCATAGAGAACTGATCCATGGGATATTTCTTCAGATTTTCCAGAATTCTTCTGTCATCTGCCTCTCCGATCAGCTGGTCTCTGGCCTTCTTTGCCTCTGTCTCACCCTTATGCTTGCTGGGGCCACCGACACAGCCCCCTGCGCAGACCATGCCCTCGACAAAGTCCTCAGGCAGACGGCCTACCTTCATGAGAAGAAGCGCCTTTTTACACTCGGCTCCTCCGTTGCAGCGAAGTACCTTTGCGTCAAAGTTTTCTTCTCTCTCCTTCATGCACTCTAAAACAGCCGCCGTTACGCCTCCGCCGTTTCCAAAACGCTTTCCGAATACAGAGCCTTCCTGATACTCGTTCGTTGCGGGCTGCAGCTCTACACCCTTGGCGCGCATCATGGCGCGGATCTCGCCAAAGGTCATAACATAATCTGCATTTCCCTCAATATTCAGATCCAGGCTCTCACTCTTTTTCGCAATACACGGGCCAATAAATACAGTCACTACATCATGATCCTGGCTCTTTAACAGTCTGGATACGGCGCACATAGGTGATACGGTAGTTGACATATTGTCAAGAAGCATAGGGAAATGCTGCTTGATCATATTTACAAATGCGGGGCAGCAGGATGTAGTCATCTTCTTGCCCTCTTTGTAGGCCTCTGCCCACTCCTCTGCCTCATAAGCTGCCGTCATGTCGCCGCCCAGAGCCACTTCAACCATGTCTGCAAAGCCCATCTGCTTTAAGGCCACGCGCCAGCTCTCCATGGTGATATCCGATCCGAACTGTCCTTCCGTCGCGGGCGCCACCATGGCGACTACCTTCTTGCCTGCCTTGATCAGACGGATCACATCTACCATAAAGGTCTTGGAACCAATAGCTCCAAATGGGCAGCTGTGGATACAGGCGCCGCACTGGATACACTTCTTTTCATCGATCACACAGATGCCATACTCGTCATATGTGATCGCATCTACCGGACAGACCTTTTTGCATGGGCGCTCCAGATGGGCGATCGCATTATAAGGACAGGCCTGTGCGCACTTGCCGCACTCCTTGCACTTATTTGGATCAATATAGGCATGGTCGTGACCCATGGTGATGGCTCCAAAATTACAGGAATTCTGGCAGGCCTTTCCCATACACTTGCGGCAGTTATCTGTGACAATATAGGACGCAATGGGACACTCCTCGCAGGCTGCGTTAATGACCTGAACCACATTGGAACTGTCTCTTCCTGTAGGGCACTTGCCTTCTGCCAGACGGACTCTCTGCTTGATGATCTCACGCTCCTTGTAAATACAGCAGCGGTAGCTGGCCTGAGGGCCCGGAATCATATCATAGGGGATCTCATCCCTTTTTTCCTCCAGATTTCCCTCCCATGCAGCTTTCGCGACCTCATAGAGCACGTCATGTTTCAGGCGCAGGATCGTTGCATCATTTGTTACCATTTTTCATTTCCTCCATTCATAATCCCGGACGCCTGTTCTAAGCGTCCAGACAGCAAATATATATCTTGGAAGGCCCAAAGGGCCCATTGCCAACTTAATAATAGGTGATAACCACCTTTTTTCCCATATCCTCGATCAGATGGCGCAGCTGCTCCACCAGATTCTGGCGGATTCCCAGATCAAAAGGAAGACCCGGATTCTGATAGGCACTGTTGATGGCCTTTCCCACATACAGATGAACCTCCGTACAATCCTCGATCAGGATCTTTGCCACCATGGAGCCGCCATTGGGCTTATCCAGTTCCTCAAAAAAATCCTCCGATACGGTTTCATTCTTTACATACCGCCGCAAAAGCTGCAGCACACGGTTCAGCGTAAGGACGCCTTCTGTCACCAGATCTACCCCGTCCATATAGGCAATGGGCGGAATCTCCGGATCCACATAGTCCAGCGATACATCCAGCTTCCGGTTCAGAACCCGTGACACAATGGTAGCGCTGGTGCCGCCGCATACAATGGTCGCGGCATTGGGATCGGACATAAAATCCTCTACCATGGCTGTATCATCCTCTGGATTTCGGGCCGGACCAGTCATCAGATGAACCGGCTTGCTGTTTATGATGCGCATACAGGCCACTGTGGTATCGTCTCCCGGATGAAACTGGTACAGCTCATCACAGGCACGGCTGATGGATGCAGCCAGACGCATGGCGGAAACGGTGATCTGATACTGGCGCACCGCATAGTCCGCTATATCCTTCCACAGCCAGCCAAAGTTTAAAAGATCACCAACTCCCGCATGAATGGTGCCGTCGCTCATAAGGATTAAAGCGTCTCCCTTCTGCACCTTAAAACGGTATTCATTGATCCGTTTTCCCTGAAGTTCCCGGATGTTCTGGGGAATTTCCATCAGTTTTCCGTCCCGGATAAAAATGCAGCCCGGATTGTCATACTCTACCAGATAGGCGTCTCCATTATGGAAAACCTGCAAAATGCTGAAGGTAGAGTAGGCCACCTGGCGCACCTGGCAGATGGGAAGGGTCTCACTGATGGTATCCACACATTCCTCCAGGGTAGCTCCGTTTAAAAACATGGTTCCCAGGATTTTTGAGGTAAGAGTAGATAAAATATTGGCCTTGACCCCGCTTCCCATACCGTCGGCCAGAATCATAATGTTGGAATCCTCTGTCTGAAGGATTTCCACCTTGTCGCCGCAGAGGATCTCACTGTATTTGTTCAGGCTTTTGTAAGCAACATCTACCGTTATCTCCATACGCTACCTCCCAAAGCCCGGAGACTTGGGCCGGATGCTCCCCAGATGGACATAGCCTGCCGGCTTTTCTGCCGTTTCTGAGCTGTCCGCCTTGGAGGCGGATGCTCCCGATGCTCCCGGCCGTATACCCGGCGCTCCCGAAATGACAGCCTGTGCTCCTGCCTGCCTTGGAGAGCCGCCTCCCAGGGAATCCCTTGTCATCACACCGCTTAGTGGAACCGCCCCGCTTCCTATATGGACATTTTCCAAAGGTGGTTCCATTTCATCCTCCTCATGGAGAGAGGAATCGTCTAACAGAGAACGGCACAGTTTGCTTAAGGTAGTTTTTGTTTCCGCCGTCGTTTCTCCCAGAAGGCCTGCAATCTCCTGAGCCACCATCATCTGCTTGTGGATTACCTTCTGAGCCAGATCAATAGTTTCCAGCTTCTTCTCATAATCCTCCTGAGCCAGTTCCTCCTCACGGGTGATATCAATAAAGGTAGCAAGCACTGCATTTTCCTTTTCTATGTATACAATGTTCTGGAGTGTGGACAAATGGTACTCCGGATAGCTGACCCGCTTTCCATGGATATTCTGATGGGTGTCGAATACCCACTGGAAATCCACCGGATCAATAAATTCATACAGATACATCTCAAGCGCCTCTGAGCGCGTCTTTCCAAAGTATTTCTCTCCCACATCGGAATACTCTAAAATCCGCATATCCGGCCCTACAATGAGCACAATATTAGGAGAAGTTTCCATTACCAGATTAGACATGGATTCCGCCTTTTCATGCATATAGGGAATGCACATGGAAACCTCTGCCTTGTGCTGGAATACGGCGATCGCCTTTTCCCGACAGGTAGGATAACCGCAGGCTCCGCAGTTTAACTCATCCTCTGGCTTAAATTTATTCGTCATGCGCAGGATCTGGCGGATCTGCTCCTCTGTCGGCATAGGATCTTTGGGCGAACGGTCTAAAAACTCTTTTCTGAAAGAAACCGCCTCAACCGCATGTTCCATCTGGGAACGGTCGGCCGGCTCCCTGCAGATCCGTTCCTCCATATCCAGCTTTACTTTAAAGCGTGAAATAAACTCCTCATCATCCACCGTCGGCCCCTTAATACAGCCGCCGGCGCACATATTCATTTCAATAAAGCACCCTTTGATCTCTCCCCTGGCCATGCTCCTGCACAGGTCAATACAGTTTGTCTCCCCATGGACATAGAACTTGCGGTAGCCGTCTCCCCTGCTTTCTTCCTCAGCCAGTACCGAATTTACCACTCCGTTTGTAACAGGATACAGGCGGTTTACCTTGGGATCAAAGGCCGTAAAGGGCATATCCTCACAATCCTCAATGGAAATTTCCTCCTGATCCAGCCATTTTTTCATATCCCGGAAATTCAAGACCGCATCAATGCAGTTATCATGGCGAGGATCGTTTGCCTCCTTCTTTTTTGCAATACAGGGGCCTAAAAATACTATCTTCACCTCACGCCCCAGTTCTTCCTTTAAAATGCGTCCGTGGGCGATCATGGGAGATACCACCGGCGCAAGGTATTTTACCAGCTCCGGATAGTAAATCTCGATCAGGTCATTGACACTGGGGCAGCAGGTGGTAATGATATTTTCCATCTGATGCTCCTTAAGCAGTCTGGCATACTCTGCCGTCACATAGGCAGCGCCCTCGGATGTTTCCCTCACATCCTCAAACCCCAGACGGATCAGTGCCCCACGGACCTGGCCGATGGTCTTATATTTTAACAGACCCATATAAGAGGGTGCAATGGAAACCACTACCCTCTCGCCGGCTGCGATCCAGCCCTTCACCAGCTCCAGATCGCTTCTAAGCGTCTTTGCAGACTGCGGACATATCTTCAGGCAGTGGCCGCAGAGAATACATTTATCAGGCATGATCACGGCTCGTCCATCCTTGACCTGGATGGCCTTTACCTCGCAGTAGCGGACGCATTTATAGCAGTGCTTACATTTTGTGGCCTTGAAATCAATGATTTCCATGCCCATAATCACAGTCTCCCTTTGATCTCGTTTTCAAAAAACGCTTCTGTGTCCTCCGGCTTCAATGAATATAACTCTCCGTCCACAGTCACACATACGCCGTGGTCGCAGTTTCCGGAGCAGAAAGCTCCGTTTAAGTCAACCTGTTCCGACAGGCCGTTTTCATTTACAAGCTTCTGAAGCTTTTCAATAATCTCTCTGGAACCCTTTAAATGGCAGGCGCTTCCAATACATATTGTTACTTTCATTTTCACTTCACCCTCCGTTATTCGTTTCACTCTGTCTGTTCTTTATCCTTTATACAGGGGTCTCCCCACATGTAATGCCATTATCTCATATTGTCATATTTTTATCAATAATATTTCTGCAAAAACAAAGGTTTTCCGATGGAAAAGTGTGGTATACTGGATATATTTCAAACGATATGCCTGCCGGACAGAACCGCCCGGCAAAGCCAAATGGAGGAATCAGAAAATGGAACAAAAGACAGGACTTGTGCTGGAAGGCGGCGGAATGCGCGGGATCTATACAGCCGGCGTGCTGGATCTCTTTATGGATCAGGGAGTAACCTTTGACGGAGTGATCGGAGTATCCGCAGGAGCCATCCACGGCTGCAGCTTTCTTTCCGGACAGCGCGGGCGGAACATCCGATATTATAAAAAATACTGCCAGGATCCTCGCTTTATGAGCGTTAGAAACCTTATCCTCACCGGAGACATCGCAGGAGAACGGTTCTGCTACCACACGCTGCCGGAAAAGCTGGATCCTTATGACTATACAGCCTTTAACAATAATCCGGCCGAATTTTATGTAGGCTGCAGCAATGTAGAAACAGGAAAACCGGAGTATCTGCATCTGACCGACATGAAACAGCAGATCGACTATCTGCGGGCCTCTGCATCACTACCTCTGGTATCAAAAATCGTACATGCCGGAGGGAAAAAGCTGCTAGACGGCGGCTGTACGGACAGCATCCCGGTAAAAGCCTTTATGGAGCTTGGATACCCAAGGAATGTTGTTGTCCTTACCCGCCACAGGGGTTACCGGAAAAAAGCAGAGGGAACCCGGCTTACCGAACTGTGCTACCGCCATTATCCAGCCTTTGTAAAAACCATTAAAAACCGGCCATCCGTGTACAACCGGACGCTGGATGAGATCGAGTCTCTGGAAAACAGCGGCCAGGCCTTTGTGATCCGCCCCAGCAGGCCTCTTACCATCGGACGAATGGAAAAGGATCCGCAAAAGCTTCAGCTTGTTTACGAGCTTGGGTATCAGGACGCAGCCAGATGCCTTTTAGACCTTTTATCCTGGAAACAGGGACCGGCCAGATGACCGGTCCCTGTTCATATCTTTCTTTTTCATATTTTATCAAAAAATCACCGGGTCGAAAAATCAATCCAGTGATTTTTATATACATTTTCAACTGCACAGCCTTAAGCGCCCAGAAGCATCTCTGCAATACCAGATGTCAGGAACGGTACAAATGTAACAAGTCCTAATACGATGAAATTGGAAATCAGATAGGGAATCAATTCCTTAACAACTCCTGTCAGCTTTGTCTCACCAATATTGGTGGCTGCAAACAAACATACCCCCACCGGAGGAGTACACAGACCAAGAACCAGATTCAATACAACCATAACACCGAACTGAATTGGATCTACGCCTACCATAAGAACCAGATTTAAAAGAACTGGAAACAGAATCAGGATTGCTGCGATGGTTTCCATAAACATACCAACAAACACCAAAAGCAGGTTAATCAAAATAAGAATGATATATTTATTGCTGGTCAGAGACAACATTGCATCTGCTACCATCTGCGGAATCTGCTCTTTGGTCAGGATATATGCAAATACGTTCGCCATACCTACCAAAACCATGATACCTGCACTGGAGGTAACTGTAGATTTCATACTCTCAATCAGACGCGGGATCGTCAGTTCTTTATAAATAAAGAAGCCAACAAAAATACCATATACAACTGCCAGAATAGAAGCCTCTGTCGGCGTTACAAAACCAAAGCAGATACCGGATAGAATAATCAGAGTCATCAGAATTGCAAAGAAGGATTCCTTCGCAGATACCAAAACTTCTTTTAAAGTAGACCGCCTCTCTGCTTTTGGATAATGGCGCTTCTTGGAAATATACCAGGAAACAAAAATCATACCAAGTCCCATCAAAATTCCAGGAACCATACCTGCAACAAACATCTTAGATACGGAAAGTCCTGTCATGGTTGCAGCCATAATCATAGGAACAGACGGAGGAATGATCGGTCCAATACAGGAAGATGCAGCAGTTACCGCACAGGAGAAATCTGCATCATAGCCTTCTTTTTTCATAGACGGAATCAAAACACCTCCCACACTTACCGTATCAGCTAGAGCCGTACCGGAAATACCTGCAAACAGCATGGAGGCAACAACGTTCGCAATTGCCAGACCGCCAGTAATATGACCAACAATTTTATTACAGAAACCAATCAAACGCTCTGTGATACCACCCTGATTCATCAGAGATCCTGCAAATACGAAGCCCGGAATACAAAGCAGTGTAAAAGAATTCAGACCTGCAAAAAATCTCTGGGCAAACATATACAGAGACATATCATTTCCTATAAAATATACTAGCGAAGAAAGCCCTAGGCTGAATGCAACTGGCACACCCAGTCCCAAACATACAATGAATGTAATAAATAATACAGCTACCATACCCTATGCCTCCTCCTTTTCAGTAAATAACATATACAGTCTCATCAAAAAGCTAAGCATATAAAAGCCAAACAGAATTACTTCCGACATATAAACATATTTCATCGGAATTTCCAACGCTGTGGAAACCATCGCCGGCGGTGTAATTGCAATCAAACCCTTACTGCTCATCACACATTTCAAAAATACAAATGCAGAAAACGCTGTTAGCGCTACCAATACAAGTGTTTTAATTCCTTTCTGAACACTCTTTGGAAACATCTCTGTCAACATTTCTACACCAACGTATTCATCTGTAATAACTGCAGCATTTCCTCCAAAAGCAACCATATAAATAAACAAGAAACGTGCAGCCTCTTCTGTCCAGTTCGGAGCTGTAGGAAGGAAGGTACGAGCAGTAACCTGAATCAAAACACTTCCAATAAAACCAACTAAACCAATAATTCCGATATAAGTCATAATAAGCTTATATTGGTTAATAATTTTATTCATACTAATCTCCATTCCGCCGCCTTCGGCTGGCGGCACAAATAGTAATGAAAGTGTTCCAACTCTCTACACTGTGCTGTAAAATAGTTTGCAAGAAGCTACACTACAAAGCACGGGAGGAGGAGTTGTAATAACTTCCTTCGTTTTAGACAGCATATTAATCAGTGTAAGTTCTGCCTTTTCAAGCACAAATAAGTGGCATCATGAATCCGTACACTAAGAATTGTTTAAGCCTTTCGTTTAATTGTGTGGCAGTTCAGTCAATGGCTTCTTATCATTCACGAAAGGAGTCTGACTATGAAAGTTACTTATCAAACCTGTTGTGGTGTCGATGTTCACAAATCTTTTCTCGTTGCCACAATTGTAAAAACTACCGGCGGCATTGAGCCTTCTTATCAAAAGGAGCGTTTTTCCACCTTTAACAATTCAATTCTTGAATTCAAGCAATGGCTTCTCGACAATGATTGCCATGATGTCTGCATGGAATCCACAGGTAAATACTGGGTTCCTGTCTTTAATCTTCTGGAAGATGATATCAATGTTGTCATTGCCAATCCTAAATGGGTAAAGGCGGTGAAAGGCAACAAAGATGATACAAAAGATTCTAAATGGATTGGGGATTTGTTCCGTCTTGGACTTGTCAAAGGCAGTTATATTCCCTGCAAGAAAGTCCGTATTCTCAGGGAATACACTCGCTATCGTTACAAGCTTGTTTCCTGCCGTTCAAGTGAAAAGAATAGATATCAGAATGCTCTTACTGTTTGCAATGTTGCATTAGATTCTGTTGTTTCCGATATCTTTGGGAAGTCATCCACATCCATTATCGACTATCTACTTGAACAATCGGGTTCATCCATTAACCACGAAGAAATCGCATCAAAACTTCTTCGGAGCCTCAAATCCAAAGAAGATGCTGTTATAGAATCCGTCGAAGGATATCAGATGACTGATGCCCAAAAATACCGTATGCGCCTTGTCCGCGCACATATGGATTATATCACAGCCGAAATCAATGATGTTGATAAAATGATAGAAAATATGATTTCTTCTAACACTGATTTTGAAAATGCTGTCCAGTTCCTCTGTACCATTCCGGGTGTCAAACGTGATAGTGCAATCACTATCATCTCCGAAATTGGCACTGATATGTCTCAGTTCTCAAGTTCCAGACGTTTATGTTGCTGGGCTGGTTTAACACCTGGCAGCAATGAATCTGCTGGTAAGAAGAAATCTGTCCGGATTACACGTGCCGGAGTCTACCTCAAACCTGCATTAGTACAGTGTGCTCATGCAGCCGTAAAATCTGACAAATCTCCTTACTACAAAAAGAAATATGAATCTCTTGTTAAACGTCGTGGCAAGAAAAGAGCCATTATCGCTATTGCCCGTATGATTCTTACCGCCATCTACCAGATGCTGTCTACTGGTGAGCAGTGGAATCCGAGCGATCTTTACAAAATCGACATGCCTGTAGCTCTTGTTGAAAAACAAAAGGCGAAGGCTATCAAACAAGCCAAGAAACTATTGCAACGAGAAGGGTTACTTCCTCCTGATGAACCATTAGCTTCTTGAACTAATTTCCTAACTCTATAACACTTCAAAAAGTTGCCTGCTTTAGACAGCTTATTCAAGTGCGCCAATCTATGGCTTTCCTCTACTTTCTTTCACACTACCTCCTGAATTAATCTCAGCATACTTTTAATAGCAGCGCACATAATGAATGCCGGTTCCTGTCTAACAGGAAACCGGCATTGCCTTATATCTCTGAATTATTTTGCCGGATCAGCAGCAACCATCTTCTCATAGATTGCTTTCTGTTTATCGGATAATACCTCAAGCACACCAGAAACAGCTTTCTCCTTAAATGGAGTCTGGTCAACCTCAATGAAGGTCATCCCTTTCTCTTCAAGAGTGCTCTTTAACTGAGCTTCGTCCGCTAGGAACAGCTCATGCTCATAAGCAATGGCCTCAGAAGCACACTCCTGAATCATAGCCTGCGCTTCTGGAGAAAAACTTGAAAATCTTGCTTCGGAAATAGCCATATAAACCCACGCTCTCAGATGCTCTGTTTCAATAACATAATCCTGAACTTCGTACAGAGATGCGTCATAGATATTTGCAAGAGGATTCTCCTGTCCATGGATAACGCCCTGCTGTAAGGATGTGAAAATCTCAGAGAATGCCATCGGAGTTGGCTTTGCACCCATAGCTTCAAATGCTGCCATAGTCATTTTTGACTCTGGAGTACGAATAATAAAACCCTTCAAATCATCTGGGGTGTGAATTTCCTTATTAGAAGTAATGTTACGTGGTCCACGCTTAACAGCGCCTAAACTTCTAAGACCTGCCTTTAGCATCAGATCCTCCAGTTCTTTACCTACATCACCCTCCAGAACCGCATCCATATGTTCATCACTGGTAATAGCATATGGCATACCAATGATACCCAACTCTTCAACATAAGTCTGCATAGATTCGCCAGTCAGAACAATATCGCAATCCCCCATACCAGCAATTGCAGACTGTACTGTTTCAATCTCAGAACCAAGCTGGTTATTTGGATAAATAGTAACTGTAATATTTCCTCCCGATTTTTCTTCAATCAGTTCTTTGAATTTCTCAGCCATCTTATGCCAGGTATGAGTCTCTGCATTGATATGACTGAATACCAAATCGATTTTCTCCACCTCTGTTGATGCCGCTTCACCAGCAGGCTCTTTTTCCTTTTCTGCTTCTGCAGACACCGGAGCAGCATTTTCTTTTTGCGCTTCTGTTGCTGCCGATCCGGAACCTCCACATCCCGCCAACATGCTGGCCGCCATTACAGCTGCAGCACCAAGAGCCATAAATTTTTTCACCTTTCTCATAGTTGTAACTCCTCCTCTTTTTAATGTTTCTGTAGTCTTAACACGTTATTTGCAGATTTATATAAAATCTTAACGTATTATTAACACCCCGCTTGTATATTAGCACAAAAATATAGAATATTAAATACTCAATTTTATACGATTTTCTTCTATGTTTTTTGTTTATCTTTAACATAAGTACAAATTTTGCACAAAAAATATTGACAATAAAAAACTATATGTAATCCATCTTACATATCAGTTAATTAAAAATACAATTATTTTGTTTTTATTTCCAACAAAAATATGTATGTTTGATTGATTGAATTATTATATAGTCTTCCATATTTTTGTATATTATACAAAACCACCTGTTTGCAAACAAATATCCCCATCATGTCAAAACAGTTACAAATGCAGAGAAGTCCCGGTAAATGCCGGGACTTTTCCTGCAATTTGAATTTTTATACGTTTTAATCTCCGCAGCTATTTCTGTCTCTGCCATTCCGGCCCCAGACAGCATCATTCCAGCCCTGCCAGTACCCCCAGTTCCAGCCGTCGCGGTATCCCTGACGGTATGCCCGGCGTTCCCTGTCCGCTGCCTGTGTTCCGCCGCAGCCGCAGGAACCGGTCGTTCCGGTACCGCCAGACTCCGTATTGCAGTTTCGGCAGCCGCAGCAGCAGCCGGAAATCCTGCATCCGCAGCCGCATCTGTTTTGGCATCCGCAGCCACATCTGTTTTGACATCCACAGCCAGAGCCATTTCCATTCTGTTCTGCATTTCTGCATCCATTATTACAACAGCATAAAAGACAACACATAATCTCTACTCTCCTTTTTTAATTGGTTGTACCATATCATATGGGACAGTGAGACAAAGTGTTCCTGCGCAAAAACCGTCACCTGTTATGTATCTCTTCATAAAATAATAAAGAAAGAATAAAAAGGAGATTTCAAACAATGGAAGCATATATGGATGCAAAAGCTTCGACCTGCAGCTGCGGATGCGGATGCAGAAGCCGTGTCGTTCCCGGCGTATCAGACAGACCGGCCGCACAGCCGGAATATTCCGGACCATCCCCCCAGATGTGGCCCGGATGGGATATGAATCAGTCCCTTCCTTATGGAGAAGCCGGATATCCCCAGACAGGATATCCTCAGATAGGAACAAATATGAATCAGGGAAGTACCGTATGGCCCATCGTGAACTGCCCGGATACCACAGCCGGTTATCTGGAACAGCATCACCCCGTAGCTATGGCCTATGTACCGTGGCAGCAGTGGCAGACTGCCTATGCGCCTGAACGCGGCCTCATGCAGGGAACCATCTTCCCTGACCTGGATCTTCCATTTAATTACGGGAGGTGCGGACGATGACAGAACATCTTCAGAACCCATCAAGAGGAGCCATGCTCCAGGCAGTAAACCAGACCAGCTTTGCCGTAGTGGAGGCCAATCTCTATCTGGACACTCATCCCTGTGATATGGAAGCTCTCTCCTATCTCAATCAGATGATGGAAGCCTACAAAAACGCAAAAGCCGCCTATGAGGCCCGGTTTGGCCCCTTAAATGCGGGCAATGTGACTGAAAATGCCTACTGGACCTGGGTCAGTGATCCCTGGCCATGGGAAGGAGGGAATTTATAATGTGGATTTATGAAAAACGTCTCCAGTTTCCGGTAAATATTAAGGAGCCGAATGCCAAACTGGCGCAGTTTATTATGAGTCAATACGGCGGCCCCGACGGCGAGATGGGCGCATCCATGCGCTATCTGTCCCAGCGCTACGCCATGCCTTATAAAGAAGGCAAGGCTGTTTTGACCGATATCGGCACAGAGGAACTAGCACATCTGGAAATGATCGCCGCCATTGTCCATCAGCTGACCCGGAACCTCACAGCCGAGCAGCTGGTAGAACAGGGCTTCGGACCCTATTATATTGACCATGCCACCGGAATCTGGCCTCAGGCCGCAGGCGGCATTCCCTTTAATGCCTGCGAATTCCAGTCCAAGGGCGATGTGATCACAGACCTTCATGAAGATATGGCAGCAGAACAAAAAGCCCGGAGTACCTATGACAACATCCTCCGGGTAGTAACAGATTATGACGTATGCGAACCTATCAAGTTCCTGAGAGAACGTGAGATCGTCCATTACCAGCGGTTCGGTGAAACCCTCCGAATCACCCAGGAAAAACTGGACAGCCGGAATTTCTATGCCTTTAATCCGGCCTTTGATCCGGATCAGGCGCCCCAGCCCCGATAAGCAGCCCTTAATCCAGCTGTATCCGGACTCCGCCAAGGAGCTTTACGTCTTCCTCCTGATGGGTTGTGATCAGGAGGAAGCGGTTCCGGCGGTTTTCCAGAATATAGCGGATCACCTCCAGTTTAAGGGCCTCATCAAGCCCGGTAAAGGGTTCATCCATTACAAGCATATGGGAAGGCGCAAGAACGGCCCGCAGAATGGCGGTGCGCCGCTTCATCCCTCCGCTCAAGGTGGACACGGGGCGGGTAAGGCATTCTTTAGGAAGTAAGCAGGTCATGGCCTGAGCCAGTTTTTCTTCCTTCCATTTTTCTTTTAATGCCATCTGCACATTTTCCATAGGGGAAAAGGAAGGACAGAGACGATCCTCCTGAAAAACTGCCGAAATCCTCAAAGGCCACCCAGGGCCCCCCTGAGTAAAAATCCTTCCGCTGTCAGCCGTTTCAAGCCCCATGAGGATCCGAAGAAAGGTTGTTTTTCCTGAGCCTGAGGGCGACATCAGGCAATAACAGGCATCCTGCTCCAGCGTCAGGCTCAGATCCCGAAGGACCTGCAGTTCTCCGTATTTTTTAGAAAGATGCTCGATGCAAAGCTTCATACAACCTCCTCATCAGTGGCGTACCCGCATAAGCAGGCTCAGAAAAAAGCGCTCAAAGACAGCGCTGATCACAATAATGGCAAAGGTCCAGGCAAACAGGCCCGCTGTATCCAGATAGAGCTTGGAATAGTAGAGCTGCTCTCCGATCGACGCCTGAGGTATGCCGATCACCTCTGCCGCAACTCCTGATTTCCAGCTCATCCCAAGAGCCGTACGGCAGCTGCTTAAAAGATAGGGGTGAACGGCCGGAATATATATATATCGAAGGCGTTTGAAAAAGGAAAACGAAAAAACTCGGCTCATTTCCAAAAGCTCCCTGTCCGTATGTTCCAGACCGGTCAGCGTTCCCGTATAGATCATAGGGATCACAACCAGAAATGAAATAAACACGGACAGGCCGTCAGAGCCGATCCAGATCAGTGCCAGGATCACAAAGGAGGCCACGGGAACGGAACGGATCAGCAGCATGGGAGGTTCCAGAAGATCCTTTACAAAGGAACAGGCGTAACTGGCCCACCCCAGGAGAATCCCCAGAACAAAAGCCATGAGAAAGCCGGCGCTGATCTTAAAAAATGAATGAAGCAGCGTCTGCCAGAAGGAAACTTCCGGTAAAAGCTGCCAAAGGGCCCCAAGCATATCGAAGGGCCCCACAAAAATCACATCATTCTGGATGGCTAAGTGGGCGGCCTGCCAGAGAACCGCCCAGAAAAGCCATATCATATATGTTTTTAAACGCGAAGATATTTTCATGTTTTTCATTATGGCAGATAGTAGAAGTCATCTCCGGGAAGCGTTCCGCCGATGGACTTGGCATCCTGTCCGGAAAGCACCTCCAGATAGCCGGAAAGGGCCTGTTTCATTTCTTCACCGGTAATGCATACAATATTGCAGAGAGGCATCGCTTTCTGGGCCATAGCAGCCTTTTCTACGATTCCAATATCAGCTACCAGCTGTGCGGCCTTTTCAGGCTCAGCAGATGTATACTCCGCAGATTCTGCATGATCCTTTAAAAACCGCTCCACAGCAGCCTCATGCTCCTCTAAAAATCCGGTGCGGACAATGGTAACTCCCGTAACCATCCGGCTGTTTCCTTCCTTATTTAAAAGATCCCACTGCTCGGTCAGATCCATCACTGTTTTCAGCTCCGGATTCTGCATACAGGCCGCTGAAGCAAAGGGCTGAGGGAGCACGCCGATGGCAGACGGATCTTCCTTTAATATAGAAGCAACCTCTGCAGCCTCGGATTTAAACTCCATGGTTACATCCCCGGAGCCAAGGCCGTTTTCAGCCAGAAGATAATTCATGGCAAATTCCGGCGTGGTTCCTTTTCCTGTCATATATACGGTTTTACCCTTCAAATCTTCCATTGTGGAAATGGAATCATCCGAAGCCACTACATACAAAACTCCCAGTGTATTGATATCAATGACCTTTACCTGCCCCTGCGTCTTATTGTAAAGCACGCTGGCTACATTGGCAGGCACCAGCGCAATATCCAGGCTTCCGTTTGCAATATTTCCTACCAGCTCATCTGCCTTCCCTGCCATGGTAAATTCATATGTATTGGCAGTTTCTCCGTTTTTGGCAGTTTCCATCAGATAGGCCAGTCCCATAGAGGTAGGTCCCTTTAAGGAGCCCACACGGACAGCGGATGCGCCGGAACCTTCCTTCTCCTCTTCTGAAACCGCCTCAGAACCGGTATTTTCTGCCTCAGTGGATTCTGCCTCTGAATGTTCCGTTTCCTCTGGAACCTCCTGAGAAGCTGCCTTGGAAGAAGCGGAAGGAGCCGCGTTATCGCCGGATGCACCGCAGCCGGTTACAGCGAAGGCTGCTGCAGTTAAGAGTGCAGTCAATACAGAAATTTGTTTTTTCACAGTACATTCTCCTCTCCGGCACCCTCTGGATGCCATCCCTTACTATAGCACATTTTTTCCTGTTTTTCCATCCTCACCGCCGGAAAAACAGAATCGACCCCAGCGTTCGAACAGCTCAAATCCATAAAAACGGACGGCCCTCAACGGGATTCCGTCCGTTTTTCTTATTTTCTTAAATACTCATTTTTCCCCTGGATCATTTATGCGCCTGCCTGAATACCGGTCTTTCCCACGCTCTTTTCCCGAACCTCCTTTTTCCGAAACAGCTCACGACCGGAGGTATACACGATGATCACACCGAGAACCATTAAAAGAGCGGCAATGATCAGCTGCAGTCCCTCTACCATAAATACGGCGCTTCCTGCGCCAAAAGCATGAACAAGTGCAATGGAACGCTCAATTAAAGCGGTAAAGGTAACGCAGAGCATGATAATAAGCGAAGGGAACAGCGTTCTGTTTTCTCTGCCCGTAACCTTTAAAAAGACGCACAGCGTAATGAGAACCAGAGCACTCAAAAGCTGATTGGCGCTTCCAAAAAGAGGCCAGATATTGGAATATCCGATTTTTGTCAGGATAAAGCCGCAGGCTAATGTGATCATAGTTGCAAAATATTTATTGCATACCACCTGCCTCCAGTGCTCCGCCTGTTCCATATCATCTGTACTGAACAGCTCCTGAAAGGACATACGGCCGATTCTTGCAACGGAATCAAGGCTTGTAAGAGCCAGAGCTGATACACACATGGTCATAAAGCACTGGGCTACATACATAGGGATTCCAAACATTTCCAGAAATCCTGCCACACCGGCTGAAAAGATCTGGAAGGGAGTACCCACAGCAGGCGTTCCGTCTGCTCCTGCAGCAGCGCCTGCCACACACAGGGCCAAAACTGCCAGAAGACTTTCCAGAACCATTGCTCCATATCCCACTTTCAGCATATCCTTTTCATTGGAAATGGTCTTGGATGAAGTTCCTGATGATACCAGGCTGTGAAATCCGGATACAGCTCCGCAGGCTACCGTAACAAACAGAATAGGAAACATATCTCCCATGGATGCATTTTTAAAGCCTGTGTATGCAGGGAGGTTCATGGACGGATGCGCCACTGCCAGACCCGCCGCAGCACCAATGATCATGCCGGCAAACATAAAGGTTGTCATATAATCCCTGGGCTGCATCAGAAGCCACATGGGGAGCACGGCTGCCATGAAGATATATGCAAAGGTCAGATAGGACCAGGTATCCTTTCCTGCTGCCAGCGGAAATGCCATTCCAATCCCAAGAGCAGCCGCCGTACAGGCCAGTCCCGCTGCCGTTTTCTTCCAGCCCTTTAACTGTAGTTTTTTCTGGATCACTCCAAATATCATCGCAAATACAATAAACAGAAGGGAAATACTTCCTGCCGCTCCATTGGTCTGTGCGGCCGGAGAAAGAACTGCCGCTCCGTCAGCCACGGTATATGCGTTAAACGTACCTGCCACCATATCTGCAAAAGCTGCGATTACGATCAGGGTAAAAAGCCAGCAAAATAAAAGAAACAGTTTTCTCCCTGTCTTTCCAATATACCGCTCGATCAGAAGCCCCATGGACTTTCCTTCATTCTTTACACTGGCATACAGTGCTCCGAAATCCGTAACTGCTCCAAAGAAAATGCCTCCCAGGATCACCCACAAAAGCACGGGCAGCCATCCAAAAGCAGCGGCCTGGATCGCTCCGGTCACAGGGCCGGCCCCCGCAATGGATGAAAACTGGTGGGCGAATACCGTCCATCCGTCTGTAGGCACATAATCCTGTCCGTCTTCCAGTGCACAGGCAGGCGTTTTGGCCTTGGGATCTATGCCCCATTTTTCTGCCAGCCAACGGCCATACAGGGTATATCCCGCCAAAAGACATACCGCTGCGATCATTACAATTACAAGTGTGTTCATACTCTTATCTCCTTCCTTCTGGAATAACTGTCATTATAATCCCTTTTATTCGGAAGTCAATCAGATAGAACATACCGTATTTTCATATTTTTTATTCTTTCAGGTTATGTTTGTGCCATAATCTCATAACTGCCAGACATATTTCCGCCAGACCGGAAATACCATTCCAGCCCCAGGCTGGCTGCCATGGCGCGGTCCACACCGCCCATCTGCCGCCGGTCCAGGTGCCCTATGTATTCCTTTAAGCGGCTGCGGTCAATGGTGCGGATCTGCTCTGTAAGCACCGTAGAATCCTGTTTTAATCCGCACAATGTCTTATCCAGGCTTACATGGGTAGGAATCGCCGCCTTGGTGGTTCGGCTGGTAATGGCAGCTACGATCACCGTCGGGCTGTGGCGGTTTCCCGTGTCATTCTGGATGACTAAAACCGGCCGGATCCCTCCCTGCTCCGATCCCCTGACCGGTGAAAGGTCTGCATAAAAGAGGTCTCCCCGGATCACCGGGCGGTACGTCTGTCTATTTCCATTCCAGTCTGAATTTCGTTCCATGGCTTGTCTCCTTATTTTGAGTTTCATCACTTCATTCATACACTCATAGGATTCCCAATTCCGGAGATTTCAAACATTTCCTGAAAAAAACATGAAAAATCCCCATCCTCAGAGGACAGGGCCATTCATTTTCCTTTATTCTGTTTTGCTTTAAAACCGCTTGATTTTTCCTGCGGCTGTCCGTTCAAAAGGTACTTCTCTCACGATCAGCCTGGCAATGCGCTTATAGACAGGCATAGACCCATTCAGGCGGTCAACCAGCTCCTGAAGAAGCGGCTCTGGCTCTGTAATCGTATGCTTTTCCATATATTCCGGATCCGGGAAGATCTCTGCCTCGATGACCTTCTCATGCTCGCGCACCAGAATCTCTTTTACCAGATCATTGCGTCCCAGCTCATTTTCCAGCTCCTCAGGAGATACATTTTCCCCATTTGCAAGGATGATCAGGTTCTTTCTGCGGCCGGTAAGGAATACAAAACGATCCTCGTCCACATAGCCTAAGTCTCCTGTCTTTAACCAGCCGTCCTCCAGAGCGGCAGCCGTTTCCTCAGGCATCTTGTAATATCCCTGCATCACGCTGCTTCCCCGTACCCAGAGCTCGTAATCCACGGTCTTTGCCTCGCAGTTTGGCAGAAGCTTTCCTACGGATCCGATCTTATTTTCCCACTCCAGATTGGTGCTGATCACAGGAGAACACTCCGTCATGCCGTATCCCTGAAGAATGGTGATGCCAAACTCCTTAAAAAGACGGATACAGTCCGGATCGAGGTAAGCGCCTCCGCTGCAGATGGTCTTAAGCTTTCCGCCGAACACAGCTTCCACAACCTGTTCCTTTGGAACAGACGGATCGATCTCCTTTAATTTTCCTGCCAGCGATTCGATGATCATAGGCACCAAAAGCACGATTTCCGGCTGGAACAGCTTTAAATTTCTCTGGAACCGCATGATCGAATCATTGATGCAGATGATCATTCCAATGGAAATGCCCTTTATAATGTCCATGGTCAGACAGTACACATGGTTAATGGGAAGAACGGTCAGGGATACGGTTCCCTGAGGGATCTTCATATCCTGACACAGGGCATTGTCCGCCAGATTCCGGTGGGTCAGCATAACGCCCTTGCTCTTTCCTGTGGTTCCTGAGGTAAAGAGAATGGTACACAGATCCTCCGGCTTTACCTCACAGTAAAATTCTCCCCGGTATGCCTCTAAAAGCTCGGGCAGAGACTGGATGGAAAGAAACTCACGGATCTTTGGACAGGAAGAAGCGGCAGCCTCTGCCACATCCGTCCTCACCTCATCAAACACCAGCATTTCCACATCTGCCCGGTTTAGGAGTTCACAGACTGCCTCTGCAGGAAGCTGTACATCAATGGGAACTGCCACACTTTTACTGTTTGCCGCGCCAAAATATGAAGTGATCCATCCATAGCTGGTAGGGCCGATGACAGCAATATGCTTTCCTCTCATCCCCTTTTCTTCCAGCATACGTCCAAAGGCCATGGTATCCCTGTGCAGATCTTCATAGGTCTTTTCCTCAAGCTCCCGCTTTACCTTATAGCGGAACGCGGTCTGGCTGCCGTAAGAATCAGCCGCCCGGCTTATGATCTCCTGTAATGTATTTGCTTCCATTCCTTCTCCTTCCTCGTTCCCGCCTCAGACAGCCTGCTGCAGGGACTGGATATACTCCATGGCGTCCTTTACTGTCTTTACATTGACCACTTCCCGCTCGTCCACTTCAACGTCCCAGTGCTCCTCGATCTCTCCGACCATACTCATAAAATCATAGGAATTAAAGCCCAAGTCCTCCACAAAACGGGAATCCTCCCGGATTTCTCCCGGTTCTACATCTACATACTCACAGATCATCTCTTTTAACTCTTCAAACATATCCTTTTTCTCCCTCTTTTTATACCATGTCAATAATCTCTCCTACCGTCCTGCTGCAGTCCTCCACACCTCTGAAAATGATCCTGCACAGATAGTAGTATACCTCTTCCAGTTTCTGGGGCGTCACAATACCGGTCTGGTACTCAAAGCAGAAATCCAGACCATCGTCCAGAGCGCGGTGGCTCACAGTCAGATACAGCGGCTGTCCTGCCACACCATTGGAGTAACGGGCTGTATCATAGCGGATCCCGCCCATCTTATCAAGGCCCGGCCCCTCATATTTCATAGCCAGAGGCTGATAGGTCAGAGCCAGGGGCTCATAGGTCAGGCCGTCTTCCAGGTTATAAAATTTCTTTCTGTAATTAAAATACTCCGTAGGGCTGTAGCTTGCGTGCCGGAAATACTGATTCTGTGTATCCCGGATGATCTCCATTCCCTCTAAGAAGGTCTTGTCCCGTGAAATAATGGTCCTAAAGGGGAAGCAGTGGATCCTGGTACCGCCGCATCGCTTCTCGGTCAGAGTGGCCCTTCTTGCAATAGTGGTCGTAAGAGAAACATCCTCATTTCCGTTCTGCTTCTGAAGATAGGTCCTAAGGCCCATGAGCAGAAGGCAGGTCATGGAGATCCTGTGTTCCTCACAGAACGTTAAAAGCCGTTCCGACGGCTCCGGTTCCAGCCGGAAAGTGGTAATATTGGCTGATACATCCTCCGGAATGGTGCGGGCCGCCCTCTGATCCGGGTTGCCGGAAGCCTTTCTCTGCTGTTCAAGAAGCCCTGGACCGTAGATGCTGTTAAAGATCGGCTCCGATGTGCCGATCAGCTTTTCAAAAAATTCCCGGTCTCTCTGGCTGGATGTACTTCCCGCCTCATAAGCCAGATCCTTTTCCAGCTGCTTTATGTAAGAGGTCATGGCCTTTGGATAAGCAATCACCTCGTCTCCAAACATCTTATGGCTGTAGATTTCAATGATATCCCTGTAAAACAGGATCAGGGACTGGGCGTCCATGGTCATGTGGTCTACGCACACATAGGTTCCCTGAAAGCCGTTTGGAAGGCGGATCATCACAATGCGGTGCATGGGAGAATCGTAACGCTCAAAGGGAAGCTCGGTCCACTCCCTCATCTTCGCCTCTGCGTCCTCCATTTTCCAGCCGCAAAAGTCAAAGTGTCCGATCTCAGAGTGATCCTCCTTTACCACATACTGGTACTCTTTTCCCTCTTTTTTGTCATGGGCAAAACGGATCCGCATTCCCTCGCAGCGGGAAATCGCTTCCTTAATGCTCTCCCGCAGCACCTCCCAGTCCAGATCGATCTCAATAGTCAGGCTGGAGCCGATATTTAATACCTGCTTTTTGGGACAGTATTTCAGACAGTAAAAATGCAGCTTCTGCGCCTCGGTCAGCGGATATACCTTACAGCCCCTTCTCGTTTTCATTCCTCACATACCCCTTTCGTAAATGCACGTTCCATCAGTTTCCTTACAGCCGCCTCATAAGCCGGACGATCCTTATAATATGCCTCTGCATGGGAAGCTCCCTCTATGATCAGAAGATCCTTTGGAGCAGCGCAGGCTTCGTAAAGCTCATGCACCATAGAGCAGGGCACAAAGGTATCCTTTGATCCGTGGATAAACAGCATGGGGATCTTAGCCTTTTTTACCTCATCTCTGGCATTGCACTCATCCAGGCCATATCCGGCTTCCTTTTTTGCCATCCGGTCGGACAGATCCATTAAGGGAAATGCCGGCATATGATAGGTTGTCTTAAGAACAGAGGTAAATACCTCTTTGGCGGAGGTAAAGGCGCAGTCGGAAACAGCCCCCTTTACCTGCGGCGGAAGCTCAAGTCCTACTGCCATATCCACCGTAGCGGCTCCCATGGAAATGCCCTGAAGCAGAAGCTCACAGTCCTCTCCCAGACGCCCTGCCATGTATTCCATCCATTTTTTTGCATCCAGACGGTCCAGACAGCCAAAACCGATATAGATACCCTCGCTGTCTCCATGGGCTCTCTCATCCACCGTCAGGACGCCCAGCCCGCATCCCATATAAAACCGGGCCAGGGACGGGTAATCATTCAGTCCCCGGCTGGTATAGCCATGAAAGCAGATCACGGCCCGTTTGGGATCCTTTCCCGGAAAGTATGTTCCGTGAAGCTTTAAGCCATCCTCAGACTGTATGTACACATCCTCATGGGGCTGGCTTAAAAACCACTGGCGGTTTTCCTCCATAAAGGGCAGATAGACGCTCCAGTCCGTACCTGCCATTTTCTGGGTCCGCTTATTATCCGCCTTTCCCCGCATCAGCGTCCGGCGCAGAAAATAGCGCGCCAGCGCATACTCTCCCGCAGCAAGCAAAGCTGCCGCTCCGGCTCCCATTCCCAACATCCACTTTATTTTCATCCTGCCGCTCCTTTTTTATCCGGATCCGTATCCCTCATACAGACCCCTATATGATACGCATCTCCCAGCTGGGCCTCAAAAAAGCGCCAGCCGGGGATATTTGCTGTAAAACCATGGCGATCTCCCAGATCCAGAGGAAGTTCAAAGGAAGCTGTCCCATAAAAAATACGCTCCGGCTCTCTTTCCAGCCTGTTTGCAAATGAAATCTGCCGAAAGGGAAAGGCAAGTCCCCTGCCGTCTGCCTTTGCATAGCTTTCCTTTAGTGTCCATAAACGGAGCACCGCTTTCTCTGCCTCTTTCTCCTGCTTTTCACAAATCCATCTATATTCTTCCGGAGAGCATATCCTCCTGACCAGCCCTTTGCTGCAGGGCTTTCGGACCTGGATATCAATCCCTACTGGATGGCTGCAGACCGCACAGACGGCCATTCCCTCTGTATGGCTGATACTAAAAAAAACGCCTGGACTGTCTTTTAGAAAGGGTTTTCCGTTTTCCGGAGCTATCACCTCCCAGGTTCTCCCATATTCCTGCAAAAGCCCCCACTCAAGAAGCCTTCTTCCCAGGATATGTTCTCTGGACCGGTCGCATTTCCTACCCTCCGGCCGGTATGCGGCTGCGTAGATCATACTCCCCCTCCTGCTGCGTTCCCATGGTTTTTCCGTGTTTTCGACCGCTAGTCGAATCGTTTCTGCCTTACAATATCATATTTTCGACCAGTGGTCAAGTGTGGATTTTTTATATCACATATGCTATACTCGAACCATTCTGAAAACCATCCATATGACACTAAAAGAAAGCAGGAACATCATGCAGTATCTGAATAAACGCGAAAAAATCCTGGATGCCATGCAGCAGCTGATGACAACCGCTGATACCCGTTCCATTACGGTCAGTGAGATCGCTCAGAAAGCCGGCATTGGAAAAGGAAGCATCTATTATTATTTTCCCTCTAAAAATGATATTCTGGACGGAGTCATTGAGCGGGCCTATTCCCGCGTTCTGGAAAAGGGAAAGGCTCTGGCCGCTGCCTCAGACATAGATGCCTTCTGTAAAATGGAGATCATCTATCACGCCTGTCTGGAAGCCTCTAAGGAGCTGCGCCGTCAGGAGTCCTTTAACGCTGCCCCCGACGGCCAGGAGCGGGCCTTCATCCATCTGAAATTTGCCAAAGCCATTATCACCCATTTAAGACCTATTCTTGCAGATATCCTCCGGCAGGCTGTGGCAGAAAACGGTGCGGTCTGCGAATATCCGGAGGAAACAGCCTATATCATCCTTCTGGTATTAACCACCACTCTGGACAACCGTCTGGTACCCATGAAGGAAAGCGACGTAAGCCGGATTCTCACTGCATTTACACAGATGCAGGGCCAGGGGCTCAATATTCCGCCGGAGGTTCTGCATTTTCTGATCCGGGAGGTATAGCGCCATGAATATTAATAAGAAGCAACAACTCCAGACTCCCGGCTCACGCCGCCGTCTGGTTACGGCTCTAGGAATCACCGGCTGGCTTTTTAAAGGAGTTCTTTCTGTCTTTACCGCTGCCTTTCTTATCATGGCGGCAGCAGGACTGATCCTCTACGCAGCAGTCAAACCGGAGCTTGACAAATGCCGGGAGATTGCCTATGACAAGCTTGCTCAGATGGACCGTTCCGATTTTTCCATGCTGTCCGATACAGTAATCTACGATAAGGACGGAAAACAGATCGGTCTGATCAACGCGGGTCATTATCAGTATATGGATATTAACCACATCAGCATGAACCTGCAGAACGGTTATATCGCCCAGGAGGACCGGAGATTTAAAAACCATAACGGCGTAGACTGGATCGCCACCTTCCGGGCCGGTCTTGCCCTGATCAAGCATGGCGGGGAAGTGACTCAGGGCGGCAGTACCATTACCCAGCAGGTGATCAAAAATACATACCTGACCCAGGAGCGCACCTTTACCCGCAAGATTGTGGAAATCCTGCTGGCTCCCGAACTGGAAAAGAAATACTCCAAAGCCGATATCATGGAGTTTTACTGCAACACGAATTTCTACGGGCACCGCTGCTACGGTGTTGAAGCTGCCAGTCTGTATTACTTTGGAAAACACGCCGAAGATCTGGCACCTGAGGAAGCGGCTGTGCTGATCGGCATCAGCAACAGCCCCTCTGCCTATGACCCGGTTTCCCATCCGAACGCTTCCAAAAACAAACGGGATGATGTCTTAAAAAGCATGAACGAGGTAGGGTATCTGTCAAATGAAGACTATGAAAGAGCCGTCTCCTCTCCTTTAAAAATCGTACAGAAGGAAACAGAGGGCACGGATGAAAATTATCAGAGCAGCTATGCCATTCACTGCGCTGCCCTGGAGCTGATGAAAATGGACGGTTTTGAATTTCAGTATACCTTTGATAGCAAAGAAGATTACACCCTTTACTCCGAACGCTATACTGCAGCCTACTCCGAGCAGTCAGACCGGATACGGGCAGGCGGATTTCAGATCTACACCTCCTTAGACAGCGGACTGCAGGCTGTGCTCCAGACGCAGATCGACGCCAGTCTTTCGGGCTTTACAGAGCTTCAGGAAAACGGAAAATTAGCCCTTCAGGGAGCCGGTGTGATCGTAGACAACAAGACCAACTATGTAACGGCCATTGTAGGAGGACGCGGGGCGGATGATCCCTTTAACCGGGCCTATTTAAGCGCCAGACAGCCCGGAAGCACCATTAAGCCCCTCATTGACTACGGACCCGCCTTTGACACCGGGGAATACTATCCCACGCGCATGGTCAATGACCACAAATGGGAGAAGGGTCCTTCCAACAGCGGCAGGCGCTACTTTGGCAATGTTACCGTAAGAGAAGCCTTAAACCGCAGCTTAAACACTGTGGCCTGGCAGATCTTAGAGGATATCGGCATTGATTTCGGTCTGAGCTATCTGGGAGAAATGGAATTTCAGAAGCTGAGCTATGTGGACAATCAGGTGCCCTCCTTAAGCATCGGAGGCTTTACCAACGGCGTCCGGGTAGTTGATATGGCAAAGGGCTACAGCACCCTGGCAAACGGCGGAGTATACAATGACCGCACCTGCATCGTGAAAATCCTTCATGAAAAAGAGAGCGAGCTCACAAAGGATATGACGCCTTTTGCAAAGCAGGTTTACCGCAGCGATTCTGCCTTTATGCTCACAGACGTCTTAAAAGGCACATTTACCTCCCCCTACGGCACCGGACGGGGACTTGGCCTGGAAAATGATATGCCCGCTGCCGGAAAAACGGGAACCACAAACAGCAGCAAGGATACCTGGTTCTGCGGCTACACCCCTTACTACACAGCCGCCGTCTGGGTGGGTTACGATATCCCCCGTAATATGCCGGGAATCTACGGAGCCACCTACGCAGGAAAAATCTGGAAAAATGTAATGGACGAAATCCACCAGGGGCTCCCCCCTCTTGACTGGGAACAGCCCGATACCGTAGAGCGGCGTGCAGATGAAACCAATGGGATCGAAGATTATTTCAGCACCACGGCTCAGTTCCGGGCTCAGCAAAGCCTTCATGAAAAGGAACAGGCTGCGCTTTTAGAAGAGCTGACCCAGGAAGCAGAGGCATTCTGTGCCAGAGAAATCCGTTCTGTGGAAGATACCTATACGGTAAAGGATGAATATGCCTCGATCACCTCCCGTCTCCCCCTGTTAGACGACGGAGAGCAGCGGGCACTGCTCTTAGAGCAGACGGAACAGCGGTATGATTACTTTGTCTCCATCATCAGCCAGATGGGTGATGAAATCCGGCGCTATGAAGAGCAGAAAGCCGCAGAAGAGAAAAAAGCCAGAGAAGAAGCTGCCAAAGAGGCTGAAAAGCAGCGTCTGGAAGAAGACAAGGCCACCAAAAAGAACGCCTTCCTTCTGGCCCTTGAAACGGTAGAGGAACTGGAATATCAGAGAGAGGACGCAGAGTCACTGGTGAATGACGCCATCGACAAGCTTTCTCTGATCACCGGAGATCCGGAAGCAGACGCTCTCTCGGACCGCCTTCAGACAGCCATCAGCCGCATTTCCACGCTTCCCACCGCAGAAGAATGGGAAAAGCTTCAGGCACAGGAAGCACAGCAGGAGGCAAAAAAGGAGCAGCAGGCCCAGATGGAGATCCAGTCCAGCCAGGCCCGTCTCCGCTCCTCCTTAAACAGAGAGCGTTTTAAATGGAACAATATGGAATACTACGGACCAGGAGGACGGGGCGATGAATAAAACGAACAAAAAACCCTCTTTTTCCATTTTACCGGAAAAACCGGACGGAGCTGAGGACTGGTTCTATACCTTTATGTGCATGAACATCCCCTTCTACGGATGGCGGTACTTAAAACAGCTGGTCTGTCAGGAGCCAAATGACAGCCCCAAAAGCCAGTTTGCCAGAGCGTATCTGTACTATAAGCGGGTATTTCTCCGGATTTCTCTGGCAATCGCAGCCCTGCTTGCTGTGATAGGCTTTGCCGGACTGCATCTTCTGATCCGATATATGGAAATGCTGTAACGCAAAAACAGGCGGCAGACTGCCGGAACTTTTTCTAAAAGATCCGGCGTCTGCCGCCTGTATGTATTTTCCATGAAATTATTTCTCCAAAGCAGCCTGCAGTTCCTTCTTTAAACGGGCGATCTCTGCCTCCTGCTCCTTTAACCGGCGGTCCTTTTCATCCATCCTCCGCCCCTGCTCCTCGATGAACATACGGATCATCTTCTGATCCATCATTCCCTCGATCACCTGGCGAAGCTCATCCACCGTATCTCCCGGTGTTTTTCCCGCCTCGTCAATGACAATATCCGCATATTTTTCATACAAAGGAACCCGCTCATTATAGAGATCTCTGAGCGTAAATCCCGGCTTTAAGGCAACGCCCCGGTCCACTACATTTCCGATGCGCCGTTCCATTTCCTCATAGCTCATCTTTAAGTAGACCACCTCGCTGATCTCCTTCAAATGCTTCATGGCTTCTTCCCCGTAGATCACGCTGCCTCCAGGAGCGATCACGGAAAGCCGTACATCCAGCCCCGCATTGATCCGGTTTTCCACCTCTAAAAAGCCATCCATTCCTTCATCTGCGATGATTTCCTTTAAAAGGCGTCCTTCCTTTTCCTGGATCACGATATCTACATCCACAAAGGAAAAGCCCAGACGTTTGGCAAGCAGTACGCCTATGGTACTTTTACCCGAAGACGGCATACCGATCATAGTAATATTGGGTTTCATCCTGCACATCCTCCTGTTCTTCAGCGTTTCTTCTTTTTCACCGGTTTCTTTACAGAATATCCGAAGCTTCCCAGCTTCTTTCCCAGTTCAAAATATTCACCGTGGGAATAGGATACCAGACCGGAGGAATTTAAGTTAAATTTCCCCTTTGCATCCATGTACTGATTGTCAATGGTTACTCCCACTACCTGAGCCAGAAACAGGTCATGGCTTCCCAGTTCCTTTACCTCAGTTACCTTACACTCAATATTTACCGGACTTTCTGCGATCCCCGGAGCCTTGATATATCGGGAGGGCTGAGGCGTCAGACGCATTTCCTTAAACTTATCCACATCCCGGCCGGACTTTACGCCGCAGTAATCCGTCGCCCGCACCAGAGGGCGGTTTACCAGGTTGATCACAAACTCCCCTGTATCCTTAATGATCCTATGAGAAAAACGTTCCTTGCGCACAGAAATCGATACCATGGCAGGATCAGAACAGACCGTGCCTGCCCAGGCTACGGTGATAATATTGGGAGTTTCTCCCTCCCTGGCGCAGCTCACCATCACTGCGGGCACCGGATAAAGCATATTGCCCGGCTTCCAGTATTCTTTGCTCATAAAAATACCGTCCTTTCCTTTACTCCTGCTCTGCCAGCATCAGCGCCGGGATCAGCTGCTTCTTTCTGGATACCACTCCCGGCAGACGTACCAGAGGCTCTGTCTGTTCTCCGGACTCATCCGGCTCTGTATGAAAGGCCTTTTCCGCCAGCTGCAGCGCTCCGTTTCCTTCGCAGATCAGGTCTGTCGATTCGGTTAAAATATTTGTCAGCATGAAAAATACAAGATCCAGGCTGTTTTCCTGTCTGGCATTTTCCATATAATGGATAACCCTTGGGCGGATGCTTTCCAGCTCATCTCCATTTAAAGAGGTGATCTGTCCAACGCCGATAGCAATCTTTCCTGAAGTAAAGCGCTTAAAGTCCTGATAAAAGATCTCCTCGTCGCTCTTTCCCTTCAGATTGCTTCCCGCACCAAACATTTCCATGGCGTATTTTTCTATCTCAATTCCCGCAATCTCTGCCAGCGATCTGGCAGCCATCTCATCCATAGGCGTACAGGTAGGAGAACGGAACAGCAGGGTATCGGACACAATGGCGCTGCAGAGAAGTCCTGCGATCTTTGGCTCCACCTTTACACCGGCTTCCTGATACATCTGGTAAATAATGGTAGCCGTACAGCCTAACGGCTGATTGCGGAAAAATACAGGAGACATGGTCTGAATGGTTCCCAGCCTGTGGTGGTCAATGATCTCCATAATCTCTGCATTTTCGATTCCGGCCACTGCCTGGTTCTTTTCATTGTGATCCACCAGCACAACCCGCTTCCCCTTGGCTCCCAGCAGGTTTCTTCGGGAAATCATACCCAGATAACGTCCATCCTTATCCAGAATCGGGAAATCCCGATGGCGCTTATTCGCCATGACGTCACGGATCTCATCAATATAATCATCGCTCTCAAAGGTAATCAGGTGCTCTCGCGTCATAAAGTAGCTGATGGGCATACTCTGGTTAATGAGACGGGCTGCCGTGTAGGTATCATAGGTTGTGGCAATAATCGTACAGCCCCGCTCCTGAGCAATCTTTTTGATGGTCATGGACACTCCCGCGCCTTCACAGACAATGATGCAGTCCGCGCCCATTTCAATGGCGCAAAGCTGGGATTCATACCGGTTTCCCAGAATCACCAGATCATGGGGCTCGATGTAAAACTCCATCAGATCGGGATTTGCCGCCGCGATCAGCACCTTTCCCTGGCTGAAATAGGCATCGGCCGTACCGATCACCAGATCTGCCTCCAGTGTCTCAATAATATTGGAATACTGGGTATTGGCCTTGGACAGAATGCTGCTGTCATAAATATTCATGTAGGTCTTTGTAATATCGCCTACCGTAATCAGTCCCTCCAGAGTGCCGTCCTCCCGCACCGCCGGAATGGTAACTACATTATTTTCCTGCATGATATTCCAGGCCCGCTTTAAGGAAATGTTGTCCGCAACGCCCTTTGTCTTTCGTATTTCAATGTCTCTTACCTGCGTCCGTACATCCTCCACCAGAACAGGCTCCTCCATGCCGAAATAATCCAGCACGAACCTTGTTTCCCCATTCACATGGCCCGCCCTGGCAGGAATGTACTCCTCTCCTGTTACTGCCCGTTTCAGATTGGCATAGCATACAGCCGAGCAGATCGAATCCGTATCCGGGTTTCTGTGGCCGATCACCAGCGTCTTTCTCTTTAATTCCTGATCCATCTTCTCTCCCTCTTTACCCCAGGGATTTCCTTTAAAAAATCCCCTTTGATTCATAATCTATTTACATTTAGTTCACAATCCGTTCATATCTTTTTCTTATACTTTTTATATAAACAAATCATGTTTTTCGCATTGCTTACTGGTATATTTGCACATAGATTTTTCATAATTGCCCCGGCTTAAAACAGCCGGGGTCTCCTCATTTTTAGAGCAATTTAAATCCGGAAAGAGCCGCCGCTGCGGGCGGCTCCTGCCGGATTTATTTATATTTTTTGTGTATCAAGTATAGCAGATGAAAATAGGTTTGACAAGAGTATGTCGGATCATTCTAATTTCTTAATGCTCTGCCCGTCCTTTCTCCCAATTCCATGGATTTTTCCTAATCGTTCCATCCGCAAAAGGAACGAAAATAGAAATAATCGATGAAACAGCCAACAGCATAATATACCACATATACGGCAAAATCTCTACAGGTGCAACTGCTCCTCCTACAAGACCTCCAATCAAAAGAATTTGATTTCCATAAGGCAGCAGTCCCTGAGCCACACAACAGAAAATATCCATTAAAGATGCTGTTCGGCGCGGATCCACCTGATATTCCTGACTGATTTCTTTTGCCACATCGGCAGTTACAATTAAAGCGGCAGTATTATTTGCAACGGCTGCATCTGCTGCTGATACTAAAACAGCAATCCCCACCTCTGCACTTTTCTGTCCTTTAATCATTTTCCGGATCTTTTTCATAAGGAAATTTAATCCACCCTGATCTGCCATCATTTTGGACAATCCACCAATAAAAATTGCAAGCAATACGATCTCCGTCATACCAGCAAATCCATCATACACCTTCTGTGCAAATATAATAATTGTGAGATTGCCCGATAATAAACCGATCAATCCGGCCAAAATTGTTCCTGTTCCCAAAACCAGAAACACATTCATACCAGCAATGGATGCAATCAGAACATACAGGTACGGAAGTATCTTTATTAAAGAATATGCACCTTTTTCTACCTCTACAGCAGTTTCTGGTGTACCCATAACAAGGAACAATATCGCTGTTATTATCGCTGCGGGCAATGCAATCAACAAATTCATCCTGAATTTGTCCTTCATTTCACACCCCTGTGTACGGGTAGCGACAATAGTTGTATCAGAAATAACCGACAGATTGTCTCCAAAAAATGCACCGCATAATACGGCTGCCAGAACCATAGGAATATTTAACCCCGCCTTCTCACCAATGGTAAATGCAATCGTTCCCAACGCAGCAGTAGTTCCCGAAGAAGATCCTGTAGCCAATGCCATAAATGCCGCTATAATAAACACACCAACCGTAATATAACGTGCCGGCATTACGCTTAATCCCAAATTTACAACCGAATCTACTCCTCCAATTGCCTTTGCCACCTCTGCAAAAGACCCTGCCAGAAAACAGGTCATATACATAATAGCAATATTCTCATTACAGCATCCTTCAATAAAGGACTCTACTTTGTCATTAATAGAACCTTTATACAGAATAAACGCAATTACAATTGCAGCAAAAACAGCAACCGACGCAGGCATTTGATAAAATGGACGCTCTACCCCCATAATACTTAATACAATTCCGCTCCCCACAAGCAAGATAATAAATGCTAAAAATGGAATTAACGACAAACCGCTTTCTTTATATGTTTTCTTATTATCCATTATTTTCTTCTCCTTAAATGTAAACCATCCTTTTGTTTTCTGGAATCACTTAATTCTGAAAACATTTCCCCATTTTTAATTACTGTATTGTTTTAATTGGTACAGGTCAGTTCTTCGATGTGCTAATAGAGGAAGCTCCTCCCTGACTCTGTCTATTTCATCCAAATCCAACTCTGTTACTATATGCCCAGCCTTTTCATCCATCTGATATACAATGTTTCCCCATGGTGCTACCGCAATAGAATGCCCCCAGGATGTATATACTCCTGAAAGGTCTCTCGCTGGCGCAGTTCCAATCGTATACACCTGATTCTCCACTGCTCTCTGCCGGAACATAATCTCCCAGTGAGCTGGACCTGTAGTCATATTAAATGCTGCAGGCACTAAAATTATCTTTGCACCTCGCTGTGCCATCAAACGCGGCAATTCCGGAAATCTGAAATCATAGCATACACAAATACCCATTTTCCCAAATTCTGTATCAAATACTATAACCTGATCTCCTGGTGTCAATGTGTCAGATTCTTTAAAACACTGACCATTTTTAACATTTATATCAAACAAATGCATTTTTCGATGCTTTGCAATCTGCCGTCCTTCACGGTCAAACACATATGCCGTATTATAAATGTTTCCATTTTCATCTTTCTCCGGCATACTTCCTGCTGACAGATAAACATGATGTTTAGACGCAAGGCGACTGCAAAAGCTCCAGCATTCCCCACCTTCTTTTTCTGCATACAGAGGAAAATTTGATGTTTGATATGGGCAATTAAACATTTCTCCCAGTGTTACCAAATCTGCTCCCTGCAATTCTGGTAATTCCAACAGCTTTTCCAGTTGATACAAATTTTTCATCTTATCTTCATAAACGTTGGTCTGAAGCGCTGCAACCTTGATCTTCGCCATATTTTCCTCCTCTTTATCGAAGCTTACCACGACACAATACAGGCAGAGTTTTTTCTATATTTCCATTTTCATCGATCAAATACAGCTCATCATATAAATTGACTACCGGGCAAATATGAACCGGAGCAATTCGTACCACATCTCCTACCTTTACTGCATCATGAAACTCTTTATTGTAGATAATTGCATGTTCATCATACATCTGTGCAATATGTGTTCCTGGATAATCGATCAAATCTCCCAGCCCCTTCACTGCACAAATCCCCTCATTTCTGCTCTGCATTGTGAGTCCCTTTGCACCAACATCCAAAATCACGCGTTCTGGAGTTGGAAGACTCATAACAGTTGCTAAAACAAAAGCTGCACAGGACCATGTATGATCCGTGGCATTGGTCTGAGAGGCATCCATAAAAATATATGTTCCCGGCCGGATTTCTGTAATTCCATCCAGAATTTCTGATTCATTTGCTAAAGAAGGGGTAGAGCCAATACTGACAACCGTAATATCAAATCCTGCCGCTCTGGCCATATCTGCAAATTTTAATGTACGCTGCTGCGCAATAACTGACTTTCTACGCGCAGTTTCAATATCAGGAGCACTGTAACTGTCTCCATCATGGGAAAATACACCTTTTAGATAAATATGCTTACAGGTCTTTAAAAAGTTCAAAAGTTTCCGACATTCTTCCTCTTCAACAACGCCTGAGCGCCTCTCCCCTACCTCAATTTCAATTACACATTGAGCTGGTTTATCACAATTTGAAAATGCTTTATCCACCATTTCTGCCTGTGCAATTGAATCCAGGCCAAAAGAAATATTAACTGTTTCTGCCAATTTCTGAATTCGCTTATATTTTTCTTCTCCAATAATTTCATTTGCAATAAAAATATCCGTTAAACCAGCAGCAGCCATCACCTCTGCTTCTCCTACCTTGGCAACCGTAATGCCGGAGCAGCCATATTCCTTCTGAAGAAGAGCCAATGCCGGAGTCTTATGTGTCTTTGTATGAGGACGTAGTCCCACATGATGAGCATCCGCATACTCCTGCATTCTTTTTAAATTTTTCACCATCTGCTTACGGTCTACGATAAGCGATGGAGTGTCAAGTTCCTTGTAATTCATTTTCTTCTCTCTCCTATTCTACTGCTGCAATAGCTTCAATTTCACACAAACAACCATTGTATAAATGATTGGATGGGACAACAACACGAACCGGTTTGTGGCTTCCAAAAAATTCGGCATACTCCTCATTCAAAGCTCCCCAATATGCAACATCCGGCAGATACACACGACACTGAAGTACTTTGTCTCTGGATAAGCCTGCTTCCTTTAACACAGTATCTAAGTTTGCTAATGCCTGTCTGGCTTCTGCGTGAATACCACCTTCCGGAACTTTTCCTGTTTCAGGATCTATGGACAACTGCCCTGAAATATAAATCACTCCATTGTATATAATCCCCGGTGTATAATGTCCGCCATCTCTTACAGAAAACTTTGTTTCTACTTTTTTAATCATAGTACTTTCTCCTTTATTTATATTATTTTTATATAATTTTTTATATGTTTTATATAATATATTATGCTATGTTATATCGTAAATGTCAATATTTTTTATAAAAAATTATATTTTTAGTTGTTATTGCTCATTTTTCCATTCTTTTTTGTAAGATTCATATAATAAAATATATGTATTTCGTTTATATTATTATTTCTTATAGAAAGCAATTGCAATCCCCCCATTCTAATAGTATAATAATTTCTATTAGTAAACAAGAAAAGGACCTATGCCCCATGAATTCAATTATAAAGAACTATATTCCTGTTGCACAAATGATCGCAGAGACCTTCGGCTCGCATTGTGAAGTTATTCTTCATGATTTTTCCAAACCACAAAATTCTGTGGTCTATACCTGTAATAACACAGTGACAAACCGTCAGGTCGGAGAAAGCTTTACAGAATATTTTATAAAAGAAGTGCTGTTATCACGCAAATTTCACAATGACTGTTCTTCCAACTATATGATGAAAGGCAGCAATGGCATGATTATCAAATCGTCCACTGCACTATTAAGGGACAATGATGATAAGGTTATTGGGGCCTTATGTGTCAATATGGATGTAACATCTATGACAAATATCATGTCACAATTTGCAGGAATGATGGGAATTGAAGATATGACACCAGAAGCCGAAAAAGAGGTTGAGGTAGTTCCTCATATAAAAGAAATCGTAGATGATATCATTGATAAAACCATAGGAGATCAAAATGTAGATACTATGAATCGTGATCAAAAAATTGACCTGATCCGTTTTATGTATGCAAAGGGTATCTTCTTGATCAAAGGTTCAACTGATAAGGTAGCTGACCGAATGAACATCTCCCGCGTAACCGTATACAGCTATCTGGATGAAATCAAAAAAAAAGAGCAGATACCGTGACACACGGTTCCGCTCCTTTTTATATTTGATATTTTATCTCACATACGATATCTCCCAGCCTGCTGCCGGAAGCGCCGCCGTCTCTACCTTTCTCATCTTATCCTCTGTCTGGATCCGCCCCTTTTCATCCGCCGTCCAGATCCTGTCTCCGATCTTAAAGGACGCATAGCCGGTTCCTTTCGGAGCAGCCGCCAGAAGGCCGTTATAATAAAGAAAGCCGTCCTTTTCTCCGTTTACCCCGGTTCCCTTTAAGGAGCCTGAGGTTTCTGCACAGAAGGCAAATGTTTTGCCGTTTTTATCCTTTACGGCTTCTGCTTTTCCTGTCAAAAGGACGCCGTCCTTATCCGGATCAAACCAGGCCGTCTCGGTTTTCCCTCCTGAGGTCATGCGGATCAGCCCGCTCTGCTGTACCCCGTAGGAATCAAAGAAATAATAGGCTCCATCCAGCTTTGTCACTGCATCCCAGATCTGCACGGCATCTGCTGATAAAAAAGCAGGAGTACCGTCATGCTGCAGATAGAAACGGCGTGTCATATCTTCCTTTGTCTGTGCCGTCTCGGAAGCATTTTTAGTACGGCGGGCTTCTTTTGATAAGGCCTGCTCCCATTCCGGGCTGTCCCAGGGCCGTTCCTCTGTTTCAAGCCACTGGCTCTTAAGCATCCCTTCGTCTTTTCCGCCCAGATACACAAAACGGCTGATCCCTGTGCCGTCTCCAGGCTTTGCCTGTTCCCTTACGCAGCGCCATCCGGTCGCCATCACGCCGTTGGCATCAAAATAGTAACGATGGCCGTCAATCTCGCTTTCCTTATAGGAGCCCACCTCTGCCCGTCTGGCCTTTCCCGAAGAGTTAAAATAATACCACTGTCCTCCGGGTTCTCCGGGAACCAGCGCTTTGGAAACAGAGCCTTCTGCCGGCCGCTTCCTCCCGTCGCTTTCCAGATAACGCCAGCCGATCTGGATATATCCCTGGTTTTCATCTCCCAGATAATAAATATCTCCATTTTCATAATGCCAGCCTGTGCGCATCCGTCCCTGGCTGTCAAAGCTGTACCGGACATCTCCCAGCTTTTTCCAGTCATTCTTTTCCGCCTTGCCGCTGGGTCCCAGATAGTACCAGCCTTTCGCCATCTGAGAGGAACCATCCTCGTAGATCCATGTTTCCTTTTCCATGGCTCCTGTTTCATCTACATGCCAGGTTCCCTGGATCCAGGCGTCTGCTGCAATCTCACCGTTTTCATCCAGATAATAGGATTTGCCGTCCCGTTTTTTCCACTGCTCCGTAACGATACCGCCGGTCTCATCCACATAGCGCTCTGCTCCGTCCACCATCTGCCAGCCCTTTTCTGCTCCCAACGCTCCAAAGGGAAGGGCAGCTGCCAGAAGAAGGCCCGCTGCTGCTCCTAAAATAAAGCGATTCCGTCTGATATAGCATCCTGTTCTTTTTACATTCGTTTCCTTCTTCATAGCCGCCACCTCCTGATTGTTCTTATCTTTATTTTATCAGAAAATGACACAAAATCCATGAATTTTTACCGATTATAATCAGAAGATTTTATTAATTTAACTGTTTTTTGCCAATCTTCCGTAAATCTTTGCCAACCTGCGGCATTTTTCAACCAAGGTCTGATCCACTTCTCCCGGAAGCAGCCTCCATTTCCAGTTTTTCCCTAATGTGGAAGGTTCATTGATCCGTGCTTCTGTGCCGAGGCCCAGATAATCCTGAATGGGGATCACAGCCAGTCTGGCCGGACTTTCCAGTGCCAGACGAATAAACTGCCAGTGAAGCTCCTTCTTTGGAACCCGGCGGCTTCCCGTATACTCTCTGGCAAAGCTGCGGTTCTTTTTGCTCATGGAATCAAACCAGCCTGTGAGCGTATCATTGTCATGGGTTCCCGTATAAACCACACAGTTTTCCGTATAATTATGAGGAAGATAGCCGCTTTCCTCTGAATCGTCAAAGGCAAACTCCAAAACCTTCATCCCCGGAAATCCTGTTTTCTCCAAAAGCTCATAGACCTCAGGGGTAAGAAAGCCCAGATCCTCTGCGATCACCGGAAGCTCATCCCCAAAGTGCGCCTCCAGCGCCTGAAACAGCGCCATTCCCGGCCCCTTTTCCCAGTGTCCGAACTCTGCTGTCGCATCGCCGTAGGGAATGGAATAATAGGCTTCAAAGCCTCTGAAATGGTCGACCCGCACTACGTCATACATCCGAAGGCTGTATTCCATCCGCCGGATCCACCATTCATAGCCGGTTTTCTCATGATATCCCCAATCATAAAGAGGATTTCCCCAAAGCTGCCCCGTCTCTGCAAAGGCATCCGGCGGACAGCCCGCTACTGCCTTTGGCAGATTTTCCTCATCAAACTGAAACAGCTCCGGATGGCACCAGCTGTCCGCGCCGTCAAAAGCTACATAGATGGGAATATCTCCGATGATCCGGATCCCCTGTTTATTGGCATAATTTTTTAACGCTGTCCACTGCTCTTCAAATTTCATCTGCTGAAACTCATAAAACCCGATCTCATCGGTAAGAAGGCTGCCGTAGGCTTTCAGCGCCTCCGGCTCCCTAAGACGGATCCCGCGCTCCCAGAGATTCCAGCTTTTTGACTGGAAATGATCCTTCAAAGCCATATAAAAGCAGTATTCCCTTGTTTCCGGCCCAAGAGTTTCAAGGGCCAGACCGTGAACCTGCTCCAGAACGCCGCACGTATTCTCTGCAGATTCTTTCCCCGCAGTCCCCTTCCGGGCCAGCCCATCCTTCCACCGATCATAGGCCTTTCTAAGCAGCGGAAACCGCTCCCTGTAGATCCGGTCATAGGAAATATACCGCCTGGAATCCCCAAAATCAGCCTTATCACACTCTTCCTTTGTCAAAAGGCCCTCCCGGATCAGTTGCTCCAGGTCGATAAAATACGGATTTCCTGCAAAAGCGGAAAAGGACTGGTAGGGCGAATCCCCATAGCCCGTAGGGCCAAAGGGAAGCACCTGCCAAAAGCCCTGTCCCGCCTGCTTTAAACGGTCGATCCATTCATAGGCTTCCTTTGAAAAGGCTCCGATGCCATACCGTGAGGGCAGGCTTGCCACAGGAAGCAAAATTCCACATTCGCGCATAAAATAACCCCCTTTTTGCAATCCACATCATTATACGGAAAAACGGAAACAAAATCAATCGCTTTGGACTGCCGGCCTTAAGACTCCCGATACTCCTTCGGGGTCATACCGTACTTTCTGCGGAACAGACGGTTAAAATAGGACAGATTATCAAAACCGCACCGGACTGCAATCTCCGTCACCGTGTCTCCCGTGGTTCTTAAAAATCCGCCTGCACGGGAAAGACGGTAATCGTTCAGATAGCTCACAAAGGGCTGTCCCGTATACTGCTTAAAATATTTCATAAAATGAGACTGGCTGTAAAAGCACATCCCGGCGGCCTGGCTGATATCAAACTCCTCTCCGTAATGCTCCTCAATGTATCCCAGCACCTGCTTAATCCGCTCCCTGGCCCGTCCGGGCCGTTTTTCCCACATCGTCAGGCCGGACTGAAAGGCCAGATAAAGAAAGGTATAAAGCTGCCCCTTCACTGCCAGCTGATACCCGGTTCCCCTCTCCTCCGATACACAGTCCAGCGCCTGAATGCATCCTGCAAACGCCTCATATTCCTCCATTCCTCTCCGTTTAAAAAGCGGCTCCCTCACCTGCTCTCTGGCAAGAGGAAAAAGGAACCGTTCCGTACAGAGATCCTCCTCTGCCCCCATGAGAAGTGACAGGCTGAAAATGATATTTTCGTAATCCATTCTCTGATCCTCAAATCCGTAAATTGCATGAAGCTGGCCGGGAAAGACAGCCATCACATCCCCTTCCTCCACCTCATAAACCACCCGGTCTACAACCACGTTACCCCGGCCCTTTTTTATGGAAATGATCTCCATTTCCTCATGCCAGTGGAGAGCCACATTCTGAAAATCCCCCGGAATGGAACAGGGATAGATATTAAAAGGGAATTCGCGCAGTCCGTGCTTCTTGGTTTCATGGTACTTTTCCTGCCTTATCATATCACTTTTCTCCATGCTGCCTTCCATCTCCTTTTGATCGTATTGTACTATATTCTCCCATCATTCTGCAAGATTTTTTCCAAGCCACCTGATAGAATAACTGTAATATAAATAACTCCTGCACCGAGCAGAAAGGATGGATCTGATATGACAAAAAAAGAACTTGAAACAGCACTGTGCACCGCCTGTCCTAAAGCGATCGCCGACTGTACGGATAAAGAACTCTATACAGCCCTTCTTGCCATTTCCCAGCAGGCCGCTGCAAAAAAGGAAGAAAACGCCGGAAAGAAAAAGCTGTACTATATCTCTGCTGAATTTCTCATCGGAAAGCTTCTTTCCAACAACCTGATCAATCTGGGCCTTTATGATGACGTAAAGGCGATTCTGGAAGAAAATGGCAAATCTCTGGCAGCAGTCGAGGAAGCAGAGCCGGAGCCATCCTTAGGAAACGGCGGCCTGGGACGTCTGGCAGCTTGCTTTCTGGACTCCATTGCCACTCTTGGCTTAAACGGCGACGGCATTGGACTGAACTATCACTTCGGCCTTTTTAAGCAGCTCTTTAAAGATAATAAACAGGAGGAGTCTCCCAATCCCTGGATTGAAAACGCCTCCTGGCTTACAAAAACCGATGTGACCTATCAGGTTCCCTATAAAAACTTCACCCTTACCTCCCGCATGTACGATATCGCGATAACAGGCTATCACGGCCGTACCAATCATCTCCATTTATTTGATGTGGAATCTGTGGACGAATCCATTGTAGAGGACGGTATTTCCTTTGACAAAACGGATGTAGCCAAAAACCTGACTCTGTTCCTCTACCCCGATGACAGCGACAGGGAGGGACGGATCCTGCGCATCTACCAGCAGTATTTCATGGTAAGCAACGCCGCAAGGCTGATCCTGGAAGAGGCCGCTGCAAAAGGCTCTGATTTCTATGACCTGCCCGACTATGCTGTCATCCAGATCAATGACACCCATCCTACTATGGTAATCCCGGAGCTGATCCGCCTGCTGACCACAGAGCATGGCATGGAAATGGACGACGCCATTGAAATCGTCAGCCGCACCTGCGCCTACACCAACCACACTATCCTTGCTGAGGCCCTGGAAACCTGGCCCATGGAATTTTTCAAGGAGGCGGTGCCCCAGCTGATCCCCATTATGGAGGTGCTGGATGACAAGGTACGCCGTAAATTTGACGATCCTTCCGTCTATATCATTGATAAGGACGACCGGGTTCACATGGCCCACATTGATATCCACTACGGCTTCAGCGTAAACGGAGTTGCCGCTCTGCACACCGATATTTTAAAGGAAACGGAGCTGAACCATTTTTACAAAATCTATCCTGAAAAATTTAATAACAAAACCAATGGGATCACCTTCCGCCGCTGGCTCCTCCACTGCAACCCACAGCTCTCTGATTTTATCACCAGCTTTATCGGGGAAGGCTATAAAAGGGATGCAGATGAACTGAAAAAACTGGATCAGCCTGCCATTTCCTGCAATTTAAAGCACCTGTACCGCCTGCTTTCCATTAAGGATCAGAAAAAAGCAGAGCTGGCACAGTATTTAAAGGAAACACAGGGACTGGAAATCAATCCCAATTCCATCTTTGACATCCAGATCAAGCGCCTTCACGAGTACAAGCGCCAGCAGTTAAACGCCCTGTACCTGATCCACAAATATATGGAGATCAAAAAAGGCCATAAGCCCACTACTCCCATCACGGCCATCTTCGGTGCAAAGGCTGCGCCTGCCTATGTGATCGCCAAAGACATTATCCATCTGATCCTCTGCCTGCAGCAGATCATAAAGGAGGATCCTGAGGTAAGCCCCTGCTTAAATGTAGTGATGGTAAATAATTACAACGTGACTCTGGCAGAAAAGCTGATCCCGGCCTGCGATATCTCCGAACAGATCTCCCTGGCCTCCAAGGAAGCCAGCGGCACGGGAAATATGAAATTCATGCTGAACGGAGCCGTCACCCTGGGAACGGATGACGGAGCCAATGTGGAGATCCACGAGCTGGTAGGCGACTCCAACATCTATATCTTCGGCGACTCCAGCGATACGGTCATCCGCCGCTATAAGAGAGGGGACTACCATTCCAGATCCTACTACGAAAACTCCCCTGCCTTAAAGGAGGCCGTAGACTTTATCATCAGTAAGAAAATGCTTGCTGTGGGCGATAAGGAAAATCTGGAACGCCTTTACAATGAGCTTTTAAATAAGGACTGGTTCATGACCTTCCCTGATTTTGCCGCCTACTGCCGTACCAAGGAAAAGGCCTTCTCGGACTATGAGGACCGGGCCTCCTGGGCGAAGAAAATGCTGGTAAATATCAGCCGGGCAGGATACTTCTCCTCAGACCGGACCATTGAGGAGTATAACAGGGATATCTGGAAGCTGTAAATAAAAACGCCCCCTCACAGCCGGGGTTCCGATTCGTTCGGAGCCGGTTGGGAGGGGGCAAAACTAATCTCCATACACCTCATAATTCCCGCAGAAGCCCATACCGCCTTTCAAACATACCTTTATACTCCGGCAGCAGCCCAAAAATACCTTTCGGGATTTCGCTGATCTGATTCAGCCCAATCTTCTTTACTGCCTGAACTACAGCCTCTTTCTGCGTCATTTTTTCCCCAAATACAGTCTGACAGTTTGCTCCATCCAAAGTATCATATGAATAAAATGCACGGTTAAAATCCATCAGCTTGTGAAGCTTCACAGGACGTATTTCCTGTCAAATAATCCATTATATTCATCATGTAATAATTGTGGGAGTCTAATGACAAAATACATTTCTTTAAATCACGATCATGATTTAAGACATATATATTAAATGCCTCTGCCGATGCAATAGAAAATGCCTTTGATGTAATATTGTCGCTGATACTGCTGGCAAGAATTTCCCTGTTTACCGCATCCTCTCCTCCGTCTTTCAGCAACCTGAACCTATGGTCAGACCGCTGCCATGCCTTAGGAAAACAACCATTGGTAGAAAGATCTCTTGCCAGATATTCATTCTGCACAGTATATTGTCTTCCTCTCAATGCAATATCCATAAAGGTATTGCTGAGATGATTATCATATAAATTGATCTCATCAAATTTAACCCACTCGCCCTTATATCTGACCCAATATACATCTGTTAAAGACGCACAGCGGTATGACAATGCGGCTCTTTCTACGGATAATCGTCATTCTGGCATCGGTTGTATTTTACAAACAAATTCCATGGCAGCCGCAATCACTCCCAGCTTCTCTCAATCTTCTTTGTAATCGGATCTGCGCCCTTTACTCTACCGTAACAGATTTTGCCAGATTTCTCGGCTTATCTACATCCAGTCCTTTTGCCACACTGACGTAATATCCAAGCAGCTGAAGAGGGATCACAGCCAGACTGGCAGAAAAATGTTCATCGGTTCTGGGCACATATACCGCAAAATTTACCGCATCCTCTATATCATATTTTCCATAAGAAGTCAAGCCCATCAGATAAGCCCCCCGGCTTTTGCACTCGGCCATATTGGACAGCGTTTTTTCATAAAGCTGACTCTGTGTGAGCACTCCGATCACCAGCGTACCGTCCTCGATCAGGCTTATGGTTCCGTGCTTTAACTCCCCTGCTGCATAAGCCTCCGAATGAATATAGGAAATCTCCTTCAGCTTCAGGCTTCCCTCCAGGGAAACTGCGTAATCAATCCCTCTTCCAATAAAGAACGCATCCTTTGCCATTGCGTATTTCGATGCAAACCACTGGATCCGTTCCTTATCCTCCAGGATTTTTTCCATCTTCCCAGGCAGAGACTGCAGCTCTGCGATCAGCGCTGCGCAGTCTTCCTCTGAAAGCTTTTTCCTCACCAGGGCAAACTGGAGAGCCAGACAGTAAACGGCGGTCAGCTGGGTGCTGTAGGCCTTTGTCGTTGCAACGGCAATCTCCGGTCCCGCCATGGTGTAAAACACATGGTCTGCCTCTCTGGCAATGGAAGAACCGATCACATTTACAATCGCAAGGGTCTTTACCCCATATTCCTTCGCTTCCCTGAGAGCGGCCAGACTGTCCGCCGTCTCTCCGGACTGGCTCACTACGATCACCAGCCCATTTTTATCCAGAAGAGGTTTTCTGTAACGGAATTCGGAAGCCACATCCACACGGACCGGGATCTCTGCCAGATCCTCCATCACATACTGAGCCACCGCCCCCACATGATACGCAGAGCCGCAGGCCACAATATAAATCCGGGATATGGCGCAGATCTCTTCTTCTGTCAGCCCCATCTCCGTCAGATCCAGACGGCCGTTTTTCAAAACAGAATTCAGGGTATCTGAAACTGCTTTCGGCTGCTCATGGATCTCCTTCATCATGAAATGCTCAAAACCGCCCTTTTCAGCCGCTTCTGCATTCCATTCGATCTGCGTCATCTCCCTGGTTATCTCATCCCCATCCAGGTTGTAAAAGGTAATCTGCCCTTCCTTCAGGCGGGCCATCTCCATATTTCCGATATAATATACATTTCTCGTATATTTTAAAATCGCAGGCACATCAGAAGCCACATAGCACTCACCGTCCGTGACTCCCAGGATCATGGGGCTGTCCTTTCTGGCCACATAAATTTCTCCCGGATACTCCTTAAACATCACTGCCAGAGCATAGGATCCCCGAATCCGCACCATAGAATGATTGATCGCATCAACGGGAGTTCCCTCATACTTTTTATAGTAATAGTCAATCAGCTTTACAGCGACCTCCGTATCGGTTGAAGAATAAAAGGTATATCCTTTTTTTACCAGCTTATCACGCAGCTCCTGATAATTCTCAATAATTCCGTTATGAACGCCTACTACATTTCCATCATCCGAGCAGTGAGGATGAGCGTTGGTTTCCGAAGGCTCTCCATGAGTCGCCCATCTGGTGTGCCCGATACCGCAGGTGCCCTTTAAGGCCTCTCCGTCATTCGTCTTCTCTGCCAGCGCCTTCAGGCGCCCTTTTGCTTTTACGATCTGAACCGGGGCGTCTCCATCCCGGACAGCCAGACCTGCCGAATCATAGCCTCTGTATTCCAGTTTTGATAATCCATCCAGAAGGATCGGGGCCGCCTGATGATTTCCTATAAATCCAACGATTCCACACATATTTCTTTCTCCTTAATTGACACTGAAAAGCATCCTGAGCTTTCATTTTTTATGTTTTGACTGCCATTTGCATGCGCATATTTTAAACCTCAGCCTTCGTATTGTCAAATAGAAAGCTCCTCCTAATATCCCACCTGTCGTATTATAGAAAAGATCTGAAAACTGGAATGTTCCGCGTTTCAGTAACAGCTGCACTGTTTCAATGGTCAAAGACATGAAGAAACCGCTGAGTGCCAAATACCGGAAAGCTGATCCCGGCGAATACTTTTTCCACCGTTTTCTCAAAAGTATCCCCAAAAGAAACGTAAACGGGAAAAGAAGCATCACATTTTCAATCGCCTCTGTGGTAAGGTTTCCTTTTTCGGTATATAAGCCCCAGCCTCCAAATATCTTGTCTAACGGATCTTCCCAACGTTTCCTTGCAATCCAGGTACGAAACAATACCATATATGTGTAAAAGATAAATATCGCAGTCCAAACGCCCTGATAAACCATATCGGAAACACCCGAAAAATTTTTTGATCTGTTTTTATGCAGACTAAAAAACAGCCGGAACACCATATAGCTTATAAATGCCAGAAAAGAAACAATACATGCAGATGGAAAGGATGCAGAAATTGTTGAGCAAATACTTTTTTCAATGCTTCGGTAAATACAGTATAGTTGATCCATCCATGTATGCTCCCTTGTAAAAATATTTCTGCTGAATTTCTTCTTTTTCTCATAAAATATACGCAGAACAGATTCAATATATCACAAGTCGGAAAATAAATCAGCTCTGTACACTCCTTTTTCTAACTTTTTTCTCCTTTGCTCGTCATCATCGTTCCTTTCCATGTGCAGTCTTTTCTACATTTATATTATAGAGTATGCGTGACGATTTGACTGCTACTTATCATGTAGCACATTTCATGTTTTGCTACATAGCAGGCAGCAAAATGGGCTAAGACCACACATTGTAGAGACGTTCGTCATGAGCACATGCGTTACGGTAGAGTGTCAACACCTGTAATATAGTTTTCGGTTCATCTGGCTTCAAAGAAAAGAAACGACCGATATTATTCTGATCTTGTTGCTCAAGATGCGAATAAAAGTAAGCGCAAAATATTGCTACGCTGCCCATGAATCACGCTTGCACCAAAATGATAGATGCAAGCGTTTTGCTCTATGTTTAGTTTTGACAGTTCGCTTTCGCAGTCTCGCTCCATGGGGCAAGCTGTTCCAGCTGCTCATCTGACATTTTAGCGTCTGGTCGCTGTGATAAGAGGTATGTCAGATATTTGTAGGTATTCAGGTCATTCGCTTTTGCCATCTCAACCATTGTATACACAATAGCGCTAGAGGCAGCTCCCTTCGGACTGGCACTGAACAGCCAGTTTTTCCGCCCAACAGTGAATGGTCTGATTGCATTCTCGCTAAGATTATTGGATAAACTGCAATGACCGTCTTCCAGATAGGTCATCAGGGTGTCTTTCCGATTTTGGGCATAGTTCACCGCTTTCGCCAAACGGGTTCCCTTGTTTGGACGCTGTTGATCCAGCCAATTCCAGAATGCCTCCAGTATCGGCTTCTCCTTTTCAAGACGGAACTGTTTTCTCTGCTCCGCAGTATGATTTTTTGCTTTTGAGTACCGCTCACAATCAAACAGCTTGGAGCAGAATTGTACTCCCTGCACCGCCGGAAGGCTGTAATCATACTCCTTCCCTTTCGGTATGGCATCTGTGAAATAACGTCTCACATGTGCCCAGCAAGAGCAGCGTTTGATATCCGGCAGATTGTTATAACCCTGGTATCCGTCGGTCTCCAGATATCCACGGAACCCATTCAGGAAAGATGCTGCATGGAACTTTGCCCTTGTCTCTGTGTAATGATAGAGCAGGATCGGCGGAAGCCCATCTTCTCCACTGCGGAAGAGCCACATCCAGGAATCTGTTTCAGGATTGCGCTCCGGCTCATTCAGTACCTGAACTCGAGTTTCATCTGCCATCAGATATTTACGCATCCGTAACTGACGGTGAAAATAATCATAAACATGACAGAGGTAATTCCCGGCACAGTAAATGATCCAGTTAGCAAGCGCAGCCCGGCTTAATGGGACACCCAGCTGCGTCCATTCCGATTCTTGCCGGTTTAATGGCAGACCATTCTGGTACTTCTGGTGCATTGCCCATCCTACAACAGATTCCGATGCATAACTTTCCGGGATCAATGGGTCCTGAACAGGCGCTTTGACAAATGTCTGCTCATCCGGGTGTTCCTCTGATATGGCACACTCCGGGCATTTATAGGTTTCACGATAGATATTTACTACTTTCCCTTTGGCAGGGGTAAACCGGAATTCATGGCGGACGAATTCTTTCCCAATACATTCCATCTGCGTTCCGCAGGTTGGACAGTTTCGCTCCTCCTCCGGAAGAGAAATGATCTCGTCGCAGGAAGGGATATTTTTAAAGAGATCCGCATGTGTCCGTCGTGCTTTTCGCTTATGTTCCGGAACAGTGATGTCATCAGGAAGTTCCTGTTTCCATGTCGGATCTGCTTCCTGCTCGGCTTCATCAAAAAGATTCAGCTGACCATCGATATCTTTCCGTTTTTCACTGGAAGTACCAAAGAGCTTCTTCGTGAGATATTCAATCTGCTGACGAAGATTTTCTTTTTCCAGACGGCCTGCTTCCAATGTTTTTTGTAAAGACTGGATCAGTTCTGTCTGTGCGGAAATCGTTTTATTCAGTTGGTTGATCATGTCCTTGTACGCAAGGATTTTTGAATCTTTTGAATTACCAGCCATATGTTTTCTGCTCCTTTTTTACTGCTCTTATTATACCATAAAAAGCAATGAAAAAGAAGCAGGACACCCAGTATTTACAAGGGATTGCAGATATGATACAGGGTGTGGAAAGCTCTCCATTTTTGTTGGTTGGCATAGAGATTTTACACGATCATTCCGTAGGTTTGAATGCTTTTGGTTGTTCGATTTCAAGACCGGACATGAGCCAGTCGAATTGCTGCCAGGTCAGTTGCTTTACTTCCAACTGATTTCTGGGCCAGCGGAATCTGCCCTGGACTTCCATACGTTTATACAGCAACACAAATCCGTCCGATTCCCAGAGCAAAGCTTTGATCCTGTCACAACGTTTTCCACAGAAAAGATAAAGGGCGCTTCGCCTTGGCTCCATATGGAGTTGATCCTCTACAATAGCACACAGCCCGTCAATGGATTTCCGCATATCCGTTCTGCCTGTTACGATATAGATTTCATCGGCGGCTGTGATATCCCCTAACATTCCAACTCCTTCACAATGCGAAGTGTTTGAGCCAGAAGCTGAGGATCTGTTCCATTTGGTATTGTTAGATGAAAACTTCCTACAGACAGTTTCATTGGTTCTGTTACGGAAAGGTTATTTCTTTCCGTAGTTACTGGAATCACATTTAATGGCTGTTCATATGGGAGCGGGTCAGTATCATGAAAATCCACCCTGACAACTTCCTGGCTTTCCGGTGCACGATAGCTGCGTCCGGTTGACGCTGGCAAATCCATACAACCTTTCTGACGCAGCCTTTTTACCCAGTTGTAAAAAGTTCCCGGTTTGATGGCGTGTTCCACACACCATTGATGATCTGTCAATCCACTTTGACGGCATTCCATGATGAGACGGTATTGTTCTTCGGCAGGTATTCTTTTGCTTCTCATGAGCACACCTCCATAATTTGAATAAAGTAAAATGCTCGCATCTATCATTTCCAGCAAGAGAACATGAAGTGAAATGCCTGCATTCTCTAATGATTATTATGGATTAATTTTTAGGGCAACACAATCCGTCGAATTATTTTGCACTTACTTGCAAAATACCTGATTTGCTGTAAGCGCTTAAATCTTGGGTAGCTTTACTGTCTACGTTTTCGAACTCATAATGATAGTAAATAGATTTTTACTACACTCCGCTTGATAGGAGATAAAAATTTACTACATTTGGAGGTTTCATTATGAGTAATAAACGTGCTCCAGGGCGTTTTCTTTCAGCCTAATTCTTTTCAATGCTTTTCAGATAACTCCGCACCACTCCCAGGCCCCCTTCGGGCACACAGAATATCTCCCTGCGTTTTCCACACTGTTCATATACTTCTTCCAGATCAAACCACTGAACTTCCTCTACTTCTTCTGTCTGAAGAACAAGTTCCGCTGTATTCACAGGCTCCTGATAGATGTAGACAAAAGCAATTTCTTCATCCCGAAACATTTTTCCATGAAATTCTTTTGCGAAAGATATGGGGAAGGTTCCGGCAAAGTGCAGCTGTTCCGGTGTTGCGCTGATTCCCAGTTCTTCTTTCAGTTCCCGAAGTGCAGATTCCAGTGGTTCGTCTCCTGCCTGGATGTGTCCTGCCGAGGAAGTATCAAATTTTCCCGGAAAAGAATCCTTGTTTTGTGAGCGTTTCTGTAAAAGAATCTGCGCTCTGCCCTCTTTTTTCCGAATAATCCATATGTGAGCTGTTCTGTGGGGAATTCCTTCTGCATGGGCTTTTTCCCTTGATACAATCTGTCCGGCAGGATTACCTTTGCTGTCTATAACGTCAAATAATTCCATCTATTTTTCCTTCTTTATTTGTAAAAATTTCAAACAGTCATGTCTCTGTCAGTTCTTTATTTTTCGATGAAGTGAATTCTTTCTGGATCAAACCGGTCCTGCTGCGGTCTTGTCTCTGCCGGATAACCCAGTGCAAACATGGAAAAAACTTTTACATTTTCCGGAAGACCCAGAAGTCTGTGAACTTCTTCCATGCGTTCTTCTACCGGAGCAATGCCAAACCATACCCCGCCCAGACCAAGAGTATCTGTTTCCAGCCAGATATTTTCTTGGGCAATGGACATGTCAATCTGTGCAAAAGATGGTGCAACAAGTCCTTCTGTATGATAGACCGGTACGATCACTGCAGGTGCCCCTGCTGCACAGCCGGTGTATGGTGTTACTTTGGACAATTTCTGGATTTTTTCTTTGTCTGTTACCACATAAAATTCCCAAGGCTGCTGGTTACATGCACTTGGCGCCTGCATTCCCGCCTTCAGGATTTCCATGATTTTTTCCTTTTCTACTGGTTTGTCTTCATATTTTCTTACACTGATTCTGTGAAAAATACTGTTCATAACTTTTCGTCTCCTTTACGAATCATTCAGTTGATCCTATTATAGCATGTATATTTTATAAAGCCTCAATTTTTTCAGCTCTTCCGGTATTTTACAGAAGGGTAGCTTCCTGTACAGATCGGCAGCTACTTTAATTTCCTGCACGATTTTCTCTCTATCCTGTTGTTTTCCCATCTATCTTTTCCCAATCATCACTATAATATAAAAAACAGCACCGGACAACTTTTTTTGTTATCCAGTGCTCATAGTCTTAAAAAGCGGTTTTATGCTGGCTGTCAGCCGTGACATCCTTCCGAATGTCTAAAATGTCGCCGGTATCATTGAGTCCCCGGCGCGGA
>OGMW01000088.1_pt1 | contig 96863 bp, 85 predicted proteins | sample 1573281 | NCBI WGS metagenome assembly OGMW01 (sample SAMEA2581907, study PRJEB24529) | metagenome | biome: Human gut stool | place: China | collected 2011 | reverse complement strand
CCGGCTCCTCTCGGGACTTTCACCCGTTAACACATGCTCATGCCGAGCACACAAAAGAAACCCGCCTGCGGAAATGCTGGCGGGTCGGATCAGATCACCCTGGGAAAGCGTCAGGCGGCGCGGCACTCTTCAAGAATCGCCACCGCAGGCAGCACCTTGCCCTCGAGGAACTCAAGGAAGGCACCGCCACCGGTGGAGATGTAGCTGATACGTTCAGCAATATCAAAGGCGCCCACAGCGGCAATGGTGTCACCACCGCCGGCAATCGAGAATGCACCACGGTCTGTCGCCTCGGCAATAGCCTGAGCCAGCACGCGGGTACCGTTGGCAAACGGAGCCATTTCAAAGACGCCCACCGGACCGTTCCAGACGATCGTGCCGGAGGCTTTGACGATTTCGCCGAGCATGGCAGCGGTCTTCGGGCCCACGTCGAGGATCATCTCGTCATCGGCCACGTCATCGACATCGGCCACGCGGTGCGGAGCATCTTCAGCAAAGGCCTTGGCGACAACAACGTCAACCGGCATGGGCAGTTCAGCGCCTTTCTCGGCCAGCACGGCGAGCACGGCGCGGCATTCGTCCACGAGCTCGGGTTCGGCAAGGCTCTTGCCGATCTTCTTGCCGGCGGCAAGCAGGAAGGTATTGAGAATACCGCCGCCCACGATAAGGCGGTCAACCTTACGGGCAAGGTTGGTGAGAATGGTAAGTTTGGTGCTGACCTTGGAGCCGCCCACAATCGCTGTGAGCGGATGAGCCGCCTCTTCCACGGCACGGGTGAGCGCGTCGATTTCCCCGGCCATCAGCGGACCGGCACAGGCAATTTCCGCATAGCGGGCAACGCCGACAGTTGTTGCTTCTGCGCGGTGTGCCGTACCGAAAGCGTCGTTGACAAACACGTCACACAGACGGGCATACTTGCGGCTGAGATCGTCGTTGCACTTCTTCTCACCGGCATTGCAGCGGCAGTTCTCGAGCATCACCACTTCACCTGCGGCGACCTCAACACCATCGGCCCAGTCGGTACGCAGGGGCATCGGAACGCCGAGCAGCTCGCTCATCCGGGCGGCAATGCCCGAGAGGCTGTCTTCGGGACGGACCACGCCTTCGGTCGGACGACCAAGATGGCTCACCACCATCACGGCAGCGCCGGCATCGAGCGCCATACGGATGGCAGGAATACTGGCCACAAGGCGGGCTTCATTGGTGATATGACCCGCTTCGTCACGCGGCGCATTAAGGTCGGAGCGAATCAAAACACGTTTGCCCTTGAGAGCGCCGGAGGCGGCCAACTGTTCGAGTGTTGTAACTTGCATGTCTAATCCTTGATCAGGTTGTTTGATACTGAAAAACCACGCTGTGGCCCGGTCTCCGGGCAGCGTGGTTTTTCATGTTGCGCTCAGCCGTATCAGCGGGCGGCCATCATGGCCACAGCGGTATCGAGCATACGGCAGGAGAAGGCCCATTCGTTGTCGTACCAGCTCGTCACCTTGACGAGGCGTTCGCCGGAGAGCTTGGTCAGCGTGGCGTCGAAGATGGAGCTTCGCGGGTCGTGGTTGAAGTCACACGAGACGAGCGGAAGATCGTTATAGCCGAGAATACCGCGCAGGTCGTCAGCTTCGGAAGCCTCCTTCATCAGCGCATTGATTTCTTCAGCGCTGGTGTCACGCTTGGCGATAAAGGTGAGGTCCACAAAGCTCACGTTGAGCGTGGGAACACGCACAGCAAAGCCGTCAAGCAGACCGTTGAGTTCGGGCAGCACAAGGCCGACAGCCTTGGCGGCACCGGTCTTGGTCGGAATCAGCGAGCGCGTGGCGGCGCGGGCGCGACGGATGTCCTTGTGATAGAGGTCCGTGAGAACCTGATCGTTCGTGTAGGCGTGAACCGTGGTCATCAGACCGCGTTCAATACCGACGGTGCGGTGGAGCGCCTTGGCGAGCGGAGCGAGACAGTTCGTCGTGCAGGAGGCGTTGGAGACGACCAGATCGGAGGCCTTCAGAGTGTCCTGATTCACACCGTAGACAACGGTCGCATCAGCGGTCTTGCCCGGAGCGGACAGCAGAACCTTCTTGGCACCCTGCTCAATGTGAACAATGCTCTTTTCCTTGGAATTAAAGGCGCCGGTGCATTCCATCACCACATCAACGCCATAGTCGCCCCAGGGGATTTCCTTCGGGTCACGGGTGGCGAAAACGTGAATCTTGTCACCATCAACATACAGCGTATCGTCACCGGCGACTTCCACCTTGGCGTTAAAACGACCGTGGCAGGAGTCATACTGCAGCAGATGAGCATGCACGGGCAGTTCGCCCGGGGCGTTGATGGCCACAATCTCGATGTCATGCTGCTTGGCATATTCATAGTGGGCACGGAGAACATTTCGGCCAATGCGACCAAAGCCAGTAATGGCAGCGCGAATAGTCATGTTTTGGGGTTCCTTGAAAATTATTTCAGCAGTTGTTCAACTTTAGAGACCACATTTTCGACGGTAAAGCCGAAATGCTTCCAGAGCACACCGGCAGGGGCGCTTTCACCAAAGGTGTCAATACCGATAACGGTACCCTTGCCGGAGAAATACTTGTACCAGAGATCCGTGCGGGCGGCTTCAATAGCCACAACCGGCACGCCCTTGGGGAGCACGCTCGAGCGGTACTCTTCGCACTGTTCATCGAAGATGTCCGCACAGGGCATGGAGACCACACGGCACTGGATATTGCGGGCAGTCAGTTCCTTGAAGGCGCTGATGGCGAGACCGACTTCAGAGCCGGTGGCAAGCAGCACAACCTCGATCGCTTCAGCACCGGCAGGCGCTTCCTGCACGACATAACCGCCGCGGGCGATTCTGTCGGCATCAATTTCCTCACGATCGATAAAGGGCACGCTCTGGCGCGTCAGCACGAGGCAGGACGGACCGCGACGGCGTTCAATGGCGCTCGCCCAGGCAACAATCGTTTCAACCGTATCGGCAGGACGCCAGACATTCATACCCGGGATCAGGCGCAGGCTGGGCACATGCTCGATGGACTGGTGCGTGGGACCGTCTTCGCCAAGACCGATGGAGTCATGCGTGAAGACATTGATCACACGTTGTTTCATCAGCGCGGCCATGCGAAGCGCATTGCGCGAATAGTCGGAGAACGTCAGGAAGGTTGCAGCATAGGGGATGAAACCGCCGTGCAGTGCAATACCGTTCAGGATGGCAGACATACCGAACTCGCGCACACCGTAGCTGATGTGGCGGGCGAGCATATCGCCGGTGTTGAGCGACTTCACACCATTCCAGTTCGTCAGATTCGATCCCGTCAGGTCAGCCGAACCGCCGAGCAGCTCGGGCAGTGCGGGGGCGAGTGCGTTAAGCGCCTTCTGGCTGGCTTTACGCGTAGCGATCGATTCCTGAGCAGCCTGGGCTTCGCAAAGCGCGTTCATCACGACTTCGGGCCACTTTTCGGGCAGTTCCCCGTCAAGGCGGCGCAGCAGCTCGCGGGCGAGTTCAGGATGAGCGACACTGTAGCGGTCAAACATATCCTGCCAGTCGGATTCCTCCTGAGCACCGGCCTCGCGGTGATCCCAGGCTTCGTAGACGGCAGCGGGAATTTCAAAGGGCGGATAAGGCCAGCCGATAGCTTCACGGGTGAGCGCGATTTCCTCATCGCCGAGCGCCTCGCCGTGCACCTTGGAAGTCCCCTGACGGTTGGGCGAACCCTTACCGATGGTGGTCTTGGCAATAATGAGTGTCGGCTTGTCGGTGAAGGCCTTCGCTTCGGCGATCGCCTTGTCCATGGCATCAATATCGTGGCCGTCCACGGGACCGATCACATTCCAGCCGTAGGCTTCGAAACGGCCGCGGGTATCGTCGCCGAACCAGCCCTTGACGTCACCGTCGATCGAAATGCCGTTGTCGTCGTAAATGGCGATCAGCTTGTTGAGTTTCCACACACCGGCCAGAGAACAGACTTCGTGGCTGATACCTTCCATCAGGCAGCCGTCACCGAGGAAGACATACGTATGGTGATCGATCACAGGGTAGCCGTCACGGTTGAATTCAGCGGCAAGCATCTTTTCCGCAAGCGCCATACCCACACCGTTGGCAATCCCCTGTCCAAGCGGACCGGTAGTCGTTTCCACACCGGGCGTCACATCGACTTCAGGGTGTCCCGGCGTTTTGCTGTGCAGCTGACGGAAAGCCTTCAGGTCATCGATCGAGAGGTCGTATCCGGTCAGATGAAGCAATGCGTACTGGAGCATCGAACCATGGCCGTTCGAGAGAATAAAGCGGTCACGGTTGGTCCACTGGGGGTTCAAGGGATTGAAACGCAGGTGACGGCTCCAGAGTGCAGTGGCAATATCAGCCATGCCCATCGGCATCCCGGGGTGGCCTGACTTGGCTTTTTGGACAGCGTCCATGCTCAGAGCGCGAATGGCATTGGCCATCATTTGAGCGGAGACAGAAGAAGTCATAGTTATGTTGACTGGGAGAAGTATGAGGAAAATTGAAACTACGTCTCCCTCCGGAAGACTGCTCTGCGAGCGGTGTCCTCCCAAAGGGGCATCAGCAGCCGGTTTACGGATCCCGCAGGAGGTCACTCCCTCGCACTGCAGGCATCCGGCGTTAAGCGGGCGATGCAAGACAGCTAGTGATTTTAGCGTATATCCGTCTCCGCCTCATCCTTTTCCCTGTAATTTCTTGTTTGCCGGGAGGATCCTGCAGACAGAAACAGTACAATAGCGTCAGACAAATTCCGTCCACACCGATACAGAGGTTTTCTCATGGCACAACCGCGTTTTTACCTGCCGCTCTCCTCAGAAGTGCTTGACCGGGCGCTGGAGACCGGAGAACCGCTTGAGCTCACCGCCGAGGCCGCTCATCACGCCGGCAGAGCACTGCGACTGAAAAACGGGGAGCGGGTCACACTTTTTAACGGTGAAGGACTCGAATGGGGCGGCATCATCAGTTTCAGCAAAGCCTCCAGTGCCGTGACTATCGACACCCGGGCGGCGGTTGAGCGGGAGTGCCCGCTGGAGATAATTCTCCTCCAGGCGCTGGTTGCCCCGGAAAAAACGGACTGGATTGTGGAAAAAGCGGTCGAGCTCGGGGTAAGCGAGCTCATTCTCGTGCCCTCCGAGCGCAGTGTCACCCGGCTCACTGACGAGCGGGCGCAAAAACGCCTCCAGAAACTCGAGAGTCTGATTATCTCCGCCTCTGAGCAGTGCGGCAGAAACAGGCTGATGCGCATCCGCTTCATCCCTGTGCTCAAAGAGGCCTTTGCGCAGACCGAAGCCGATCTCAAGCTGATTCTCGCCCCCGGTGCCGCCCCGGCTGAGTATACCGGGAGCAGCGCGAAACGCATTGCGGTGGCCGTGGGTGCGGAAGGCGGGTTCAGCGAAGCGGAAATTGCCCTTGCTGCAGAATCCGGCTGGCTGCCGAAGCTGCTCGGAGCACGGGTGATGAGAACCGAAACCGCAGGACTTGCTGCCGCTGTCTGGCTCAATACGCTCTACGGGGATTTCCGCTGAAGGCGTGAAGCAGTACCGCCTCACGAAAGCGGCAGAGCCTTAACAATCGCCGTTCGGCAGCCCGAAAAAAAAGGAAACCCGCAGGTTTCCTTTTTTGTGCGATTTATGCGCAGCACTTACGCAGCATCTCTGGTCGCCACCACCACCCACTCTTCAAAAGCGAGCGATTCGGGCACCTTGTCAGGCGAGAAACTCGGTACGGTTGCCTGCTTCTGGCTCAGCTCGATGGCGCTCTGCGTGTTGCCGCTCGCGGCAATCGCCAGACGGTGGCGCTCGGCAAGAACCTTGGCGCTGTAACCTTTGTCCGAAGACATGTTGGCTGCACCGCTGTACCACTTGAGGGCTTTACGCACACTGCCGGTGCGCTGAATAAAATCATTCAGAATATCCGTGCCCACACTGATGTTGGCATACGGATCAAAGGCTTTTTCCTCACCGCCGAACTGTTCATAGCGCGAACGGTGCAGGCTCGTCATCACCTGCATAAGGCCTTCGGCCCCTGCAGCAGAACGGGCTCGCGGGTTGTAGCTTGATTCGGTGGCAATCACTGCCAGAATCAGCAGCGGATCAACGTTTTTGGCTTCACCGATCTCGATCGCCATCCCCGTGAGCTGACGGGCGTTTTTGAGCGGAATCCGGTAGGCGCTCGAGACATACTGCGCCACCGACTGGGAGGCGGTTTTCAGTCTCTGCGTCACACTTTCAAGCGAGTCGAGCGGCATTTCACCGGAAGGAGTGCTCTCTGAGACCGCAGGTGCGGTTTCCGAGGGCCCGTCAAACGGTGTGGATGCCAGCATCATGGAGGGCTGAAGCATACCCGGGGTATTGTCGGGTTTGGAGGAGTAGGACACAGCATCCACTTCGCCGCCGGCCTGACTGAGCTCGAAACCGAGTCTCGGAGAGTCACCATAGCGCGACTGAGCGAAGGGATTGATCCATAGCAGTGCGGTACTCACTGTTGCCAGCAGCAAGATTGCAACCGCCATCCACCCGAAACGACGGGAATTTGGTGGTTTTATCATGTTGTTTGAGGCGCTCTTGGACACACTGTCTTCTCTCAAAGGAGGCAGTGAAGAAAACGGGGGTACCTTTCCCTTTTCTACCGGCTCGGCGGCTGTCCTCTGCATTCCATAAAAATTAAACACTCCGCGATCGTAGCAAGAGAAAAATTTTTTTTCAACATCATTTCTGATCTAATCCGAGGGGCAGACGCTCAAAAATGACGTTCAAAAACATTCCCGAGCGAAGCCAAAAACTTCCCCTGCCGACGCAAACACCCCGTCTGTAAGGGTTTTCACCTATACAGACACGCTTGCGATACCGTGGATTCAGCCTGCTGTCCGCCTTCTGACAGAAATCAAAGAAAATCACATTTGCTACAATGCAATTACGATAATCTCTGGACTCATCTGTCCTAAGAGGAGGTGTCATGCAACGAAAAAGTATCCATCGCGGAGGGATTCTCTCCGCAGGCTATGACGCAACCCGCCGCTGGCTTGAAGTGGAGTTTGACACCCACCGTCTGGTGCGTGTCGAAGGGATAGGCCGGGAGATGGCAGAACGGTTTCTGCACTCGGAGATCCCGGCCCACTACTGGGAAGAGGAGATCGTGGAGAATTTCCGTGTTCGTGAAATCTCTCTGAAGGAATCCTCGCTTTCTGATGAGGAAACCAAAAGCAAAAGCAGCAGTAGCGCGGACGCACTCAAACGTCTCTTCGGAGACCTCTGAGGAAGATTTTCTGTTTTTCCACGGGCCCGGCTAGTGGAAGAAAATACTGGCGAGCCCCAGGAAAATCAGAAAACCGCCCGAGTCTGTCGCAAACGTCAGCAGCACCGATCCGCCAAGGGCAGGATCGCGTCCGAAATGTCTCAGTGCCAGCGGCACTGCCAGTCCCACCAGAGCACCCTGAATAATATTGAGCATCATCGCGAGAAACATCACCAGCCCGAGCAGCGGGCCCTGGGCCGTATCCCAGTAAAGCCCCCAGGTGCAAAGTCCGGCCACCGCCCCAACGAGCACCCCGTTGATGGTCGCCACAACAAGTTCCTTCTTGATAAGGTCGCGTTTGTTGGAGTCGGTCACCTGGCCGATCGCAAGCGAGCGCACCAGCAGAGTCAGTGTCTGATTGCCGGAGTTGCCGGCCATCCCGGCCACGATTGACATCAGCGTGGCCAGCGCGACAACGCGTTCAATCGTTCCATCAAAGGCGGAAATCACGCGTGAAGCGAAAAATGCGGTGCACAGATTGACGCCGAGCCAGAGCCAGCGCGCCTTGGCAGTCTGCCAGGAGGAGGCGAAAAGGTCCTGCTCATCATCCAGACCCACGGCCGCGTAAGCATCCTCATCACTTTCCTCTCGAATCACGTCAACGATCTCGTTAACCGTAAGTCGTCCGACCAGACGGCCCGACTCGTCGATCACCGCGGCACTCACCAGGTCATAACGTTCGAAGGCCTGCGCCGCATCACCCGCATCGTCGAGCGGGTTGAGCGTGAGCATGTCCTTTTGCATCACATCTTTGACGGCAATACCCGGATCGGTGATCAGAATTTTCGAAAGGGCCAGCGCCCCCTTCAGATGCCCGAGACGGTCCACCACAAAGACCTGGTCGGTATGGTCGGGAAAGCTGTCAAAACGGCGAAGATATCTGAGCGCCTGCTCAATATTGGTTTCCTCACGTATGGATACCACTTCAAAGTCCATACGCGCACCGACGCTCTCCTCCGGATAGGACATGGCGGCACGCAACTGGGCGCGCTCCTCATGGGAGAGCCCTTCCTGCACCTCGGCCATCACGTCGGGCGGCAGGTCATCCACAAGGTCGGCGATTTCGTCCGTATCCAGTGTTTCAACGGCGTCCACCAGCTCGTCGCGATCCATCGCGTCGATCAGGGTTTCACGCACGCCGTCGTTCACCTCGACGAGCACCTCACCGTCGGACTCGCTCTCTACGAGGTTCCAGACGGCAAGACGTTCATCGAGCGGCAGCGCTTCGAGCACCCAGGCGATGTCGGCCGGATGCAGAGAATCGATGACTTCACGAAGTTCAATGGCGGCCTCAGGACTGATCGGCAGCGCCTCATCGTCCTCGTCAGCCTTTTCAAGGCGAACGTCACGATGGCGCTCCTCATCCTGAGCAAGAATCTGCTGGATCCACTCCAGCGCACGGGATGCCTCCTCTGAATCTCGACTCAGATTGTCATCAGCGTCTTTGATTTTATCTTCTTCTAGTCGACCATCCGACATCTTCGTCACCTCCGTTCAGTTAGGACCTCTCGTTGACAGGGAGTGCCGCAGGCGGGCATTTCAGATACGCTGCGGAGGAGAAATCGTCTCGGCAGCATACAGGTGAAGGGGGCATTTAAGGAGCTAACACCCCGAAACAGCCCCTATTCTACCTAAAAGTGACCGCGATTGGCCTTTTCCGTCCGTGTTTAAGCAAATTTCTTTGGCTGCTTCCAGGCGGCTGTCCGACGGGTGCAGACGCTCGCGGTAAAACCGGTTTTATGCACTGTACTGCACAGAATCTGAGCAATTGTACGTATTGACCGATGATGCCGCTTTGTATAATCTCAAACCTGTCTCTGAAGCGCTGTAACGCCCGTGTTTTAACTCTTTGCGGCCGCCAGGACGGCAAACCGGACATCCTCCGCGGATACCGCTCCGGTGTCCCGTCACTCTGCCTGAAGTCCTGTCATTTCCGAACTGAACCGGCCGCCTCTTTAATCATGACTTTATTTCAACTCCGCCAAAGTATTCTTCTTCTGATCACCGCCACAATCTGGGGGGCTACCTTTATTGCGCAGTCTCTCGGGATGGATAACGTTGACCCGTTCACCTTCACGGCAGGCCGAATGTTTTTCGGCGTCGCGTTCCTCCTGCCCATCGTTCTCGTGCTTCGGGCAAGATTAAAACAGTATCACAGTGCCGAAGCCACGCGCCGCAGCGCTCCGGAATACAAACGCAATCTTCTTATCGGCAGTCTGCTCTGCGGACTGTGCCTGTTCGGGGGCGAATCCCTGCAGCAGTTCGGACTCTTTAACGATGCCGAAGTCGGCAAAGCCGGTTTCATCACTTCGCTCTATATTGTGATCGTGCCGCTGCTCGGTCTTTTTGTCGGCAAGCGCCTCACCCCGACTCTGATCATTGCGGTGATTCTCTCCGTATTCGGTCTCTGGTATCTGTGTGTGCCGCCGGGCGGTTTTCATGTCGAGCTCGGTGACTCGCTTATCGCCATGTGCGCCCTGGTGTTCTCTTTTCACATCATGGTCATCTCGCACTTTGTGCAGAAAGTCAACGGTATTGAACTCGCGGTCGGTCAGTTTTCGGTAGGCGGGCTGCTCGGCTTTATCTCCATGCTCATTTTCGGCGCGCCCACCTGGGCGGGCTTTGTCGCCGCACTGCCTGCCATTCTCTGGGCCGGTGTGATGAGTAACGGTATTGCCTACACGCTGCAGATTGTCGGACAGCGGGGAATGAATGACACCATTGCCAGCCTGATTATGAGTCTGGAAAGTGTGGTGGCTGTGATCTGCGGGTGGCTCATTCTTGATGAGGCTCTCAGCTCGCGCGAGCTTTTCGGCTGTCTTCTCATGGGCGGCGCCGTGGTGCTCGCGCAGATCCCGTTCTCGAGTATCGCCGGTTTGTTTAAGCGTAAACGCGCCTGACTGATGGCGCCATAAAAAAAGGCGAAGCCGCCCGGCTTCGCCTTTTTTATGACCTGTCTCAGGACTCTCCCTCCTGAGGGGGAGTTTCCGTTTTCTGAGCGCCGTCCTCTCCGGCAGCGTCCTGAACGTCTTCAGCCGCAGCCTCCAGGGACGAGTCATCATCCTCTTCGGCATCCTCGCCGGTTTCGACGCTTTCGTCGAGCACCCGGATGAGCGACGCGTCAAGCACAAGATCCACCAGATTGCACTGATGAATCTGCAGCAGAACCTTACGTCCTCGCGGCAGATCCTCCGGCAGACCGGGGAAGCGCTGCATGAAGGGGAGTCTGTCAATACGCAGCAGATCACCCTTGACCACAATCGCCTCGACCTGACGGATTCCCTCCTGCATAATCCAGCGCATCGACCAGTAGCGGTCCATGCGACTCTGGAAGTCGTTGTAGAGCGCATACAGCTCGTCAAAGCGACTCACTACCGAATACATATCAATGTAGTTGTTCTCCTCGTACGGCGAGGGCTCTCCGAGGATGGTCGCGATGATCTGACGCTGGTTCACAAGGTCGACATAACGGCGCAGCGGCGACGTGCTCCAGGCGTAGCGTTCAACCCCGAGACCGTCATGAGGTCCGGGACTCGTGCTCATCTTCACACGCCCCATGCGCTGAGAACGGTAGATGCCCTTCATGTGATGCTCTTCGAGCCACGCACCCCAGGTGGCGTTGGCAAGAATCATCATTTCCGCCACAAGCAGATCGAGCGGCTCGCCGCGGCGGCGGCCCCGGATACGGATCGTGGCATCCTCACCTTCGCCTTCAAGCGCAAAGAACCAGTCCACCCGGCCCATCACTTCAGGACGGCCGCGGACCTCTTCGCGGGTTTTCAGAAGGCGGCGGGCGAAATGCCAGAGCCAGCCGATCTCGTGGGCAAACTCCACGTCGAGCGTGCCGCTGACAATAGCCTCCTCGGTCACGAGGGAATCGATTCTGTCGTAGCGCAGGTTGCGCGACACGGCAATCCGCTCGAGTCGCGTTTCACTCTTCTCGACGCTGAGCGTTTCATCATCCACCGTCAGGTAGAGCGAGACACAGGGAACGAGCCGGCCTTCGTCAAGCGAGTAGGTCTGAATCCAGTTCTCCGGAAGCATGGTCGTCTTGAGCCCCGGCGCATAAACCGTGCTCATGCGCGACTGGGCAACCTTGTCGAGCGCATCGTTAAAGTGAATCCCGAAGGCGGGCGCCGCAATATGGATACCGACGCGTGTTTTGCCGTTCTCAAGGTGAGTAACCGAGGTTGCGTCGTCAATTTCGGTCGTATCCGAGTCGTCAATCGAGAAAGCCTTAACCTCAGAGACCGGCAGGCTTTCCCAGTGCCCGGTGCCGGGCTGCGGCAGATCGTCGGCAAAACCGCGTCCCCGGGGGAAGTTCTGCAGGTAGAAACTGTCCACATGCCAGCGCCAGGGGCTTGCAACACCGCCGAGCTTGAGCATCAGATTGAGCATGCTCATGCGGCTTTCAGCCGCCGCATCCGCAACCGCCTTCCATTCAATGGAATTCTTGTCCGGGCGCACCAGAATATTCATTGCCTGTTCACGCAGCTCATCGGGCAGCCGGCCTTCGACCATCTCAGCAACCCAGCCGCGGCGGATCGCCTCCTGACGTTCCTTGCGCGCCACCGCTTCGAGAGCTTTTTTCAGAATATCGGCAGGTGCCTTCTTATAGCTGCCGCGAACCTTGCGGTAGAAATACACCGGATTGCCGTGAAGCGCAAAAATCATGGCAATCTTCCGGGTCACCGAGACCTCTTCGCCCCAGTACTCGCGGGCAAGTTCCTCGTAGGAGAACTCCTCGTCGGGAGCTACCTCCCAGAGAAAATCCGGATCCAGTTCGCCCACGAGCTCCTGAGCCTGAGCCAGCGCTTCGGCCGGTCCCGGTGTCTCGAAGGTGAAAAAGGCGTGGGAGGCTTTAATCTTTGTGCGGCGTCCGGTCGGCAGTTCAACCTGATACGCGTTACCGGCCTGAGAAAGAACGGTACCGGTTTTAAAGGAACCGTCCTCTTCGAAAAACAGATACATTACAAACCTTTATTTCCACCTTCACCGGTGGAAGATACTGTGCCTGACGCACCACTGAAGCACAGGCAGTCAGACGCACTGATGAGTGTTTTTAGATTACCACATTTACCGCAGGCATCACTGTCAGGCCGGCGGACACTCACGCAGCGAGAAATCCATCACCAGATCCACCCAGCGTCCGAATCCGGAGATGCGGTGATCCTCGCCGGTGAGAATCACCTGACGCGAGCCCCGTGTGGCCGCGAGTGTCTTCTCAAACGGGAGAACCTCGTCCGCAGTGGAAATCAGGGTGAGCACACGGCTGCCGGGCGCAATTTCAGCCGGGCAGACCCTGTTGAGATCTTGAAAGTCCTGTTCAAACTCCGCTCTGACCTCAAGCTTGCGAGTCGTGCCGTAAACCGTCTGTGTGCCGACAAAGTCGGGAATAAACCGCCAGGGATCCAGACAGGGGTTGAGCAGCGTCACACGCGTACCGTAGCGGCGGGCGAATCTCAGAGCATAAAAGCCTCCGAGGCTCGATCCCACCACGGCCGTTTCCCGCAGATCAATCCGGGCGGCGATTTCACCGAGCAGCGTGTCGATGCAGCGCGGCGGGTAATTCATATCCGGCGCAATGAGTTTCACCGACGGGTATTTTGCCGACAGCGCCTCACGGAGAATACGAACCTTTTCAGAGGCCGGAGAGGAAAGAAAACCGTGCAGATAAAGAACTGTCTTCACGCCTTACTCCTTTGCCTTGAGCCCTGAGAGCAGACGACCGTGAATACCCCCGAAGGCGCCGTTACTCATGCAGAGAATGACATCCCCCTCTCGGGCGCTCTTGAGCACCGCCGAAACAAGCGCCTCAAAATCATGGGTTGTGAAGACTTTGTCGCCAAGCGCGAGCAGCGCCTCATGCGGCTCCCACTGCACTGCACTCGAGGCGTAGCAGAAAACCAGATCCGCCTCACGCAGCGACGCGGCCAGACGATCCTTCATGGTGCCGAGCTTCATGGTATTGCTTCTCGGCTCAAGCACGGCAAGCACCCGGTGACCGGCATACTTTTCCCTGACAGCGTGCAGGGTTTCCTCAATGGCGGTGGGGTGGTGTGCGAAGTCATCGATGACCGTCACGCCGCCGGCAACCCCTTTGACCTCCTGACGGCGTTTGACGCCGCTGAAATGTGACAGTGCCTCGAGCGCCAGCGGTGCGGCCACACCGACATGGCGGGCAGCGGCAATCGCCGCTACCGCATTGAGGGCGTTGTAGCGTCCGGGCATGGACAGTTCAAGACGTCCGAAAACCTCCTCTGCGAAGGCCACCTGTCCGTCATCCGTCAGATGCCAGCCCTGAGGCGTATCAAACTTTTCCAGCGCACTGTAGCAGGCACGCTGCAGCACCCGCTCGAGCGCTTCGGAACGGCCGTTGGCAATGACAAGCCCCTGACCGGGCATAATGCGCACCAGATGATGGAACTGCGTTTCAATGGCCGCAAGATCCGGGAAAATATCCGCGTGGTCGTACTCGAGATTGTTGAGAATTGCCGTACGCGGCCGGTAATGCACAAACTTGCTGCGCTTGTCAAAAAACGCCGTGTCGTACTCATCGGCCTCAATCACAAAGGGCCCCATCGGACGCGGATCACCCAGCTCAGCCGAGCGCTCGCTCCACTGCGGCACGCCGCCAATGAGAAAACCGGGATGGAGTCCCGCATAGCGAAGTATCCAGGCAAGCATCGAGGTGGTGGTCGTTTTTCCGTGAGTTCCTGCGACGGCCAGCACATGACGACCCTGCAGGACGTTCTCGGAAAGCCACTGCGGTCCCGAGGTATAGGCAAGCCCCCGGTTGAGAATCTCCTCGAGCAGAGGATTACCGCGGGAGATGGCATTGCCGATGACAAAGACATCCGGACTGAACCGGTCAATCTGTGAGGCATCCCACCCCTCCACAAGATGGATGCCGGCATTTTCCAGTGCCGTGCTCATGGGAGGATAGACCTTTGCATCACATCCGGTGACGGTGTGTCCTGCCTCTTTGGCAAGCTGTGCCACACCGCCCATAAACGTTCCGCAAATACCCACAATATGAATGTGCATGCCTCAATACTCCTGATTTTTTTTCGTCTGACAGCCGCCACAGGCGGCATCCGGGCACCCGGGCGCCCCGGTTCTCTGACCTGAGTGAGGTAATTCTAACCTTGACGGCATTTGCGGACACGGTTCTGTCACACTTAGGCACCTTCTTTTCCGCCTCATCCGCCATCCCATATTGTGGTTTCGTCCGTTAAATTCCCAAAAACAGAGGAAAAATCCGCCTAATTTCGCGCTATGATTAGCCCTTTAATAAACTTTGCGCAGCGTGTGCCCTCCGGGCGCCGTAACAAAACTCCGTTACGCCTTCGTGAAGTTTTACAACGATTTGACTCTTTACATTTCCCGCAGAATTAGGGAAAATTGCGTTGAAATAGATATGCTTTAGAGTCAAATAGGCGAATTTTCCGTTCTTCAGGCACCGCTTTGACGGCGTCCCGGGAACACTTAAAGCATTTACGGGAATAAACACCCGTTATTTAATAACAATCCCATCGCCAAACCTGCCTGCGAAGGGTCAAACTTTAGGAAAGGCATTAACATCATGGACCTCAGAAAACTTAAAACACTGATCGATCTCGTCAGCGAAAGCGGCGTTGCCGAACTCGAGATCACTGAAGGTGAAGATCGCGTCCGAATTGTTAATCACGTCAATTCTCCTGCGCCTGTCGCCCGTCCTGCGGTTGTTGAGATCGCGCAAGAACCCGTTGCCGCACCTGCTCCCGCAGCGCAACCGGCCGCACCGGCACCGAGCGCTCCCGCTGCAAGCACCGGCACGCCTCTGAACTCTCCGATGGTGGGAACCTTCTACCGTTCCCCCTCCCCGGGTGCTGATCCGTTTGTTCAGGTCGGCGACACCGTCAAGAAGGGACAGGTCGTTTGCATTATTGAAGCCATGAAGCTGCTCAACGAAGTTGAAGCTGAAGAGGATGGGGTTATTAAAGAGATCTGCGTTGACAACGGTCAGCCTGTGGAATACGGTCAGCCCTTGTTCATCCTCGAATAACCTCGGACACTTCTATGTTTGGAAAGATTCTTATTGCCAACCGTGGCGAAATTGCCCTTCGCATTCAGCGTGCCTGTCGCGAAATGGGTATCAAAACGGTTGCTGTGCACTCGACTGCCGACGCGGAAGCCAAGTATGTCCGCCTCGCCGATGAGAGTGTGTGTATCGGTCCTGCGCCCTCTGCGCAGTCCTACCTCAATATTCCGGCCATTATCTCGGCGGCCGAGGTTACCGATGCCGAGGCTATTCACCCCGGTTACGGTTTTCTGTCAGAAAACGCCGACTTTGCCGAACGTGTTGAACGCTCCGGCTTCACCTTCATCGGTCCGCGTGCGGAAACGATCCGCCTGATGGGCGACAAGGTGAGCGCAAAGCATGCCATGCGCGAAGCGGGTGTGCCCTGCGTGCCGGGTTCCGACGGTGCACTGCCTGATGATCCGGCGGAAATTTTCCGTATCGCCCGTCAGATCGGCTATCCCGTGATCATTAAAGCCTCCGGTGGCGGCGGCGGACGCGGTATGCGTGTCGTGCGCACCGAAGCTGCGCTGCTCACCTCGGTCACCACGACCCGTGAAGAGGCACGTGTGGCCTTCGGTAATCCGACGGTTTACATGGAAAAATTCCTGGAAAACCCGCGCCACATTGAAATTCAGGTTCTCTCGGACAACTTCCAGAACGCCGTGTATCTCGGTGAGCGCGACTGCTCCATGCAGCGGCGCAATCAGAAAGTCATGGAAGAGGCGCCCGCCTACGGCATTCCGCCCCGGCTCATCGCCAAACTCGGCAAGAGCTGCGTGGAAGCCTGCCGCCGCATCGGCTACCGCGGTGCCGGCACGTTTGAATTCCTTTATGAAAACGGCGAGTTCTACTTCATCGAAATGAACACCCGTGTGCAGGTTGAACATCCGGTGACCGAACTCGTCACAGGGGTGGATATCGTGCGCGAACAGATCCGTATTGCCGCCGGCGAACGTCTCACGCTGCGTCAGAAGGATATTGTGATGCGCGGTCACGCCATCGAGTGCCGTATCAACGCGGAGGATCCCTTCACGTTTGTCCCCTCGCCCGGTCGCATCAGTGAATGGCACCTGCCCGGCGGTCCCGGTATCCGTATCGACTCTCATGTCTTTGCCGGTTATACCGTTCCGCCCTACTATGACAGCATGATCGGTAAAATCATTGCTCACGGTGACACACGTGAGCAGGCGATTGCCCGTATGCGTATTGCGCTCTCCGAGCTGGCGGTCGAAGGCATCAAGACCAACGCGCAGCTCCATCGTGAGCTTCTTCTTGATGAACGCTTCTGCCAGGGCGGCACAAGCATTCACTATCTGGAAGAAAAATTGCGCAACAGACACGCAAGCGCGTCATAATTGCTCTTAACGCGGTTGAAGCCAGGCGGAAATCACCTGGCTTCTTCACCATTAATTTCCTGAAAATATCCTCACCCGAAAAAAATCCCATGAGACAGATCAAACTTCTTGCTGACGAGCGTAATGCCGAGACCCTTGCTGATATGCTGATGGATGCAGGGGCATTGTGTGCCGTCATTGAAGATGCCGATGCCGAATCGACCGATGAAAAGCCCCTGTACGGGGAGCCGGGACTCGAGCCGGACAACTGCGCCTGGCCCCGTTCGATTCTCTCTGTACTCTGCGAGGACGGTTTTGATATCGCAGTGCATCTGGCGATTGCAACCGATGCGCTGAAGATGGAACCCACAGAAATAATAGAAAACGAACCTGTCGAGGATGCCGACTGGGTGCGTATCACGCAGGCCCAGTTCCAGCCGACACAGGTTTCCAAGCGCCTCTGGATTGTGCCCACCTGGCACGATCTGCCTGATGAAGAGGCCGTCAACCTCCGACTTGACCCGGGTGTGGCCTTCGGTACCGGCTCGCATCCGACAACACATTTGTGCCTGCAGTGGCTCGATGAACACGTTCGCCCCGGCGATAGCGTTCTCGACTACGGCTGCGGGACAGGGATTCTTGCCATTGCCGCCAAACTGGTGGGTGCTGGGGCCGTTCTGGGGACGGATATCGATCCGCTCGCCGTGGAAGCGTCCGAAGCGAATGCTGAAATGAATCATGCAGAGGCCATGTTTGTCCTGCCCGATGAGATGCCTGAGGGCAAATTTGACATCGTCGTGGCAAACATTCTCTGCGGACCGCTCATTCAGCTCGCACCGGTGCTGCTCGGCAGAGTGAGCGAACACGGTTCGCTCGTTCTCTCCGGAATTCTGGCCAAACAGGTTGATGAAATTATCGAGGCCTACCGTAAGGTGGATCCCTCCATCCGGCTCTCGCTCTGGAAGCAGGAGGAGGACTGGGTCTGTCTTGCCGGCAGCCGCGCTTAATTCATCTTTTTTTCTCTCACGCAAAAAAGAGTAACGTCATGGCAAAGATTATTCGATGCCCCGCCTGCGGTGCACTCTGGAAGGTCAGTGATGATTTCGCTGACTCCCGGCTGCAGTGCTCGGAGTGTCACACCGTGTTCTCCGCAGACAAGGCTGAAACCGTTCAGGTAAGTGATGAGCGTCTTGAAGCACGTCTGGCCAGTGTCCGTCCGAGTGTCGCGCCTGCAGAGGAAAGCGCCGAGACGACGATGAACGAAATCGCCTCCCAGCTCTCGGAGTTCGAATCCCGAAACCCGGTTTATATTCCGCCCCGACAGTCCTCCTGGCAGTGGCTCTTTTCGCTGCTCGCCTTTGTCATTCTGCTGATCATTCTGGCTGAGGGAGCACTGCTCGGGCACAAGTACGTCCTCGAGCAGTTCCCGGTGCTTGAGCCGCTCTACGAAAAGGTCTGCCGCAAAGTCCCCTGTCCGGGTTTTGCCTGGACCGATCCGGGGGCGGTACGGACCACGGCAACGCTTGCCCCTGACAGCGCCAATCCGCGCAAGGTGGCTGTATCAATCGGTCTGACCAATACCACGGAGTTCGCCCAGAAGCTGCCGCTCCTTGAAGTCCGTTTCCTCGATGCGGCCGGCGACACGATTGCACAGCGTCTGCTCGAACGCGGCACCTACGGTCTGGCTGCCGGCACGATTCTGGCACCGCAGCAGAAGGCCATGGTCACGCTCACCCCGGATGCAACCTTCCCGGTTGCCCCTGTGAGTGTGAAAGTCCGAAGCGTCACCGATATGCGCTGAGCCACTCAGCATTTCTCGGAGGAGTTCATCATGGCAGTCATTATTTCCGGTTCACTTGCCTACGACACCGTCTTTGAACATCGCGGGCGGTTTGCCGACAGCCTTCTCCCTGATGAACTCGACCGGCTCAACCTGACTTTTCAGGCTGAAAGCATGCGCCGCACCTTCGGCGGCTGCGCCGGCAATATCGCCTACAGTCTCAAGCAGCTCGGCGGTGATCCGCTGATCTGGACTGCTGTCGGCGGCGACGCCGGCGCGATTCTCGAACATCTGCGCGCACAGCAGATGCGCACAGACGGCATTACCGTCATCAGCTCCACCTTCAGCGCGCAGGCGATCATCACAACCGACACAAACGGCTGTCAGCTGACAACGTTTTATTCGGGCGCCATGGATTATGCGCATCAGATCCCGTTCCCGGAATTTGCACCGGTGACTCTGGGCATTCTTGCGCCAACCACCCACGAGCCGCTGCTCGCGCATGCGGCACTCTTTCGCAAACATCACGTTCCCTACCTGCTTGATACCGGACAGACAACACCGCTTTTCAGCGGCGAAGAACTGTTGAGTCTGGCACGTGAAGCACTGGCGGTATGTTTTTCCGAATACGAGGCTGGCCTATACAGAGAGAAAACCGGCTGCACGCCTCAGGAGCTGAGCAGGCTTGACTGTACGGTTTTCTGCACAGCCGGCGCAAGGGGATCAACAGTCTACGAGAAGGGAGTCGCGAGTGTGGTCGAGGCCGCGCCGGCACAGGAAACCGATCCTGTCGGGGCGGGGGATGCCTACCGCGGGGGAATTTTGCGGGCTCTCGAATTGGGGCTGCCGAGTGTGGTCGCTGCCCGCATGGGCAGCCTGGTGGCAGCCAGAAAAGTCAGTGTGGCAGGCCCGCACTACTGCTACAGCTTCGACGAGCTCTGCCGGGACTACGAAACGGTGTACGGCGAAACGCTCACGCCTGAACCGGCGGCTTAAAAATAAACCCGTGCGTAGGAAAACGGCATCACGACGGACTGCAGCAGGTTGGCAATCAGAAACAGCAGGACCGGTGAGAAGTCAAAGCGCCCTATCGTCAGCGGCAGACGGCGCAGCGGACGCATGAACGGTTCAATGAGCGTGCCGAGCGCATACGTCATCGGACTCTGAGGACTGAACCAGCTCAGGAACACCCACAGGAACGCACTCCAGCTCACCAGCTCGAGCGCCCAGCGCACCAGCATCGCCACCGGCGCCACCACGAGCGCCCACGGGGAGAACACCGCACCGGCACTGAAAATCACATGAACGGCCACAGCGAGAATGGCACTGATAAATGCGCTGAACAGACTGGCCACATCAAAGGGCCCCTGCGGATGCAGCACCTTTGAGAGCGGCATGATCAGCCAGTCGCTCACGCGACGGGTAAACATAACAATGGGATGACGGGGAGAGAAGGCCCACACGTAGAGCCAGGCTCGCAGCACCAGGATCAGGCCGAAAATGGAAACGACCGACCCGAGCAAAAATTCAAGCAATCTCATAAGCATGGTGAAATCTTCTTCCTAAAAAACGGTTCCGTGATCCCTGATTATACGGGCTGAGCACGCATGCACGCGAGTCCGGCTGGTGACAGGTTTTTTCAGTCTGCTTTTGCGGCAGGCGTCTGCGGCGACGTAACAATCCGCACGCGGGCGGGCAGCAGCGCTCTGATACGCGACCAGTCCATAAAGGGACCGGGGTCGGATTTGCGTCCCGGCGCAATAAACTCATGCCCGGTGACCGCCCGGATCGGGTAGGCACGCACGAGCGCCCGGAGCACCTTCCCGAGCGAGCGGTACTGCGCGGCGGTGTAAGGCACCTCCCCCGTACCTTCTATTTCGATACCGACCGAGTAGTCATTGCAGCCGCTGACACCTTCAAATACGGAAACCCCTGCGTGCCAGGCCCGTTTGTCCGCACTGACATACTGCCGGAGTTCGCCGCTGCGGCGGATGAAAAAATGTGAGGAGACTTTCAGTCCCCGCACCTCTGCGAGAGCCGGATCCTCCGTCTCGAGAAGTTTTCCCTGAAAAAGTGCGTCAACAGTCTCACCTGTGAAGACGCCCGCAGGCAGAGATATAAAATGCAGCACCACCAGTCGGGGCTGCATACCGGCCGGACGTTCATTGTAGTGAGGACTTGTCCGGTGCGTGCACGGCGTAAGCCAGCCGTTCTGAAAAAAAGGACGCAATCTTGCCATTATCACTTCCGGTAACGGAAACGGGGCACGCCTCCCGGCGCTGCCCCGCTGCAGCAGTCAGAAGGGGGCCTCAGCGGCCGGCCCGCTGCCGGCAGACTTCCGAGCAGAAAACATGTCCGTCAGCCACAACGGCTTCCGACTTCGGGAAATACACTCCGCAGTGTTCACACTGCGCCATAGCCGTCTCCTCCTTCGAGGCACCTCCGGAACGGGATTCCTGCTGTTTTTCCAGTTCGCGCAGTCTCTCGCTCATCTGTCGTTCACGGATACGCTGACGGCGCTGGAATGTCCAGGCAATCCAGATCAGTGCGGCGAGCAGAACAAAAAAGAGTATGCGACCCATGCTTCCCCCTTAGACTGCACGAAGCAGTTCATGCGTGAGCGAATAGCCGAAATAGGCGATGCAGAAAAGCACAATGCCGGCCCAGAACCAGCTAAGCGCCGTCTTCGCACGCCAGCCGGCAAAGGTCCGTCCGAGCAGCAGGATGCAGAATATGCACCAGGAAATCCAGGTCAGTACCGTCTTGTGGTCGATATGCAGCCACGTGCCGTATGTCTCATGCGTTGCCATACTGCCAAGCACGAGCGTGCAGCTGATGCAGAGAAAGCCCACGGCAACGATACGGAAGAAAATGCGTTCCATCACGATGAGCCCGGGCATTGAATCAAGGAAACTCTCCCTGACATCACCTTCGCGGGGCTCTTTGAGACGGCGGTTCTGAGCGCCGATCAGAATGGCCTGAATCACCGCCACAAACATGAAGGCATACCCTGCAATGGCAAAGAAGAGATGCCAGCGGAAAACCGGTGTCCATTCGGTGGCGACAATCGCCTGACCGGGAAAAGCGAGCGGCATCAGAGTACCGAGTGCCGTGATGCACAGCGCGATGCCGAACTGACCGTGAAGACGGTGAATCCAGGTCTCAATCAGAAGAATGATCACTGCGAAAAAGCAGGTCTCGGCCACAGCATAACCAAAGCCAAAGTGCACACTGTCAGGCCGGAACATTTCCCCGTGCAGCGCGAAAGCCTGCAGGATCAGCCCCAGGAGAATCGGCCAGCGTAACCAGCTCGAAGCCTTGCCCTCTTTGCTTTTCATGGCTGAAATAATGGCGAAGCCCGAGCCGCAGTACAGAACTGCTGCAGCCAGCGTGCAGAGCGTCAGGGTGTTTAGCGTCATAAATTTTTTAGCGTCAGGTCTTTTCAGCCGTGCGCTGTCTCTGGTTGGATTGAAAAAACGCCTGTGAAGACAGATCTCCACAGTTACTCTCAAGTATATAACGCCTGCAGAGCATATGTCCGATGCCAAACACTGCCGGCAGAGGTGCAAAACCTGTCTACACTCGATACAATTACTTATCCGGCAAGCATCCGGGCTGTCGGGGCTTTTCACAAAGCCTCTGTTTTCCTTTTAACGGAAGCCGCTGCCCGCAGAGCTTGACCATGACGGAATTGTAGCCCCTAGCAGGCTGAACGTCACCCTAATTTTTGCGCCCTGTCCGCTGATCTCTGTCTTCTCAGCCGGACATATGTCTTCAGCGCTTTTGTACGCCGGCGACCGAGACTGGAAGTCACTGTCGCCGAGCGCCAAACATAAAGGATTAAATCCCCTATGCTCGACTCTTTAAGTCAACGCCTTGCCAAAATCGTTAAAACCATCCGCGGTCAGGCCCGCCTGACTGAAGAAAACACGAAGGACATGATCCGCGAGATCCGTCTCGCGCTTCTTGAAGCTGACGTCGCCCTGCCCGTTGTCCGTGAAGTGCTCGCCCGCATCAAGGAAAAGGCAATGGGTGAGGAGGTTGTCGGCAACCTCAACCCGGGTCAGGCCCTCGTCGGTGTCGTTCAGCGGGAGCTCACGGCAATTATCGGCGGTGACGTTGAACAGAAGGACCGCGAGCTCAATTTCCGTGTTCAGCCGCCGGCGGTGATTCTGCTCGCCGGTCTTCAGGGGTCCGGTAAAACCACCAGTGCCGGCAAACTGGCCAAATACATCACAGAGACGCTGCACAAGAAAGTGCTGACCGTGTCGGCTGACGTGTACCGCCCTGCTGCTATTGAGCAGCTCAAGGCGGTGACTGCCCAGACTCAGGCAGAATGGTTCCCGAGCGAAGTGGGTGAAAAGCCGCTCGATATCGCCGCCCGCGCGCTTGATCATGCAAAACGCAAATTCTTTGACGTGCTCATCGTCGACACGGCCGGCCGTCTGGCCATCGATGAGGCGATGATGCGTGAGGTTGCCGAGCTCAATAACTTCCTCAAACCGGCTGAAACCCTCTTTGTGATTGACGCCATGCTCGGTCAGGACGCGGTCAATACCGCCAAGTCCTTCAACGAAACGCTGCCGCTCACGGGTATCATCCTCACAAAGATCGACGGTGACAGCCGCGGCGGTGCCGCGCTGAGCGTCCGTCACGTTACCGGCAAGCCGATCAAGTTTGTCGGCTCTGGCGAAAAACTCACAGGCTTTGACACGTTCGATCCGGAATCCATGGCAAGCCGTATCCTCGGCATGGGCGACATTGTCGGCCTGGTCAAGGATGTGCAGAAGTCTATTGACGTGGCGGAGGCTGAAAAGCTTGCCCGCAAGCTGCAGACGAGCAACACTTATGACCTCAACGACTTCCGTGCCCAGCTTGCCCAGATGAGCAACATCGACAGCTTCTCCTCAATCATGGAAAAGCTGCCTGCACAGTTTCAGGGACTTACCCAGAAAATCGATGACAAGCAGGCCATGGCGCAGGTTCGCCGTACACTCGGGATTATTGACTCGATGACGCCGCTTGAACGGCGCAAACCCGCCCTGATCAAAGCCAGCCGCAAGAAGCGTATTGCCGCCGGTGCCGGTGTGCCGGTTCATGAGGTCAACAAACTTCTGAGCCAGTTTGAACAGAGCGCCACCATGCTCAAAAAGATGAAGAGCGGCGGGCTGCAGAAAATGATGCGCAGTCTCGGCGCGCTCGGCCGCGGTTTCCCGGGCTTCGGACGCTAGGCGTATCACGATGCGGATTTTAGGCCTTGACCCCGGTCTGAACCATACCGGCTGGGGTATTCTTGACTGCAGACAGAACCGGTTTGAGCGCATTGAAAGTGGTGTTATCAACGTGCCTCAGGGGGCACTCTCGGTCCGGCTCGGCCATATTGTCCGTGAACTGCGCGGTATTATCGGGCGCACGCAGCCCGAAATTGTCAGCGTTGAAAAAGTCTTTGTGAACATGAATCCGCAAAGCACCCTGCGACTGAGTCAGGCGCGTGCGGCGGCTCTGATTGCCGCCGACCTCTCCGGTCTGCAGGTTCTTGAATACACGCCAAGCGAAATCAAACTCGCCGTCACGGGAACCGGGTCAGCCGACAAGGTGATGGTGCAGAAGATGGTGCTGATGCTGCTCAAGCTCGATGAGCGTCTCTATCCCGATGAGGCTGACGCCCTGGCCTGTGCCATCTGCGGTGCAAACCGCATGGTGATGCAGGCGTATGAAAATCAGGGCGCTACCGCACGCACCTATGCCACCGCCCGGCACGGACGCTCGGCTCAGGGAGCCCGTCGCGCCTGGACGCAGGCCTTAGAGAAAAAAGGAACGAAATAATGATTGGTCGTCTCAGTGGAACACTGCTTGAAAAAATGCCGCCTCGGGTCCTCGTTGATGTCAACGGTGTGGGCTATGAGGTGGATGTGCCGATGTCCACCTTCTGCAACCTGCCGGCGGAAAACAACAAAATCGTACTGCTCACACATATGGTGGTCCGCGAGGATGCCCAGCTGCTCTACGGCTTTTCAACTGAAGCTGAACGAAGCGCCTTCCGCGCTCTGGTGAAGGTCTCCGGCATCGGCCCGCGCATTGCCCTTGCCGTGCTCTCGGGTATGAATGCGGCAGATCTTGCCGCCGCCGTTGAATCGGGCAGCACCAGCCTGCTCACCCGTATCCCCGGCATCGGCAAAAAAACCGCCGAACGTCTTGTTCTCGAACTCAAAGGCAAACTGTCTGCCATTGGCGCCGGTGCGGTAATGCCGGCCGACTCCAGAGCCGGCGATATTCTGGGCGCCCTCGTTGCACTCGGCTACTCCGAGCGGGAGGCGCAGGCCGCTGTGAAGGCGATCGATCCCGATGTCAGTGTCAGTGAGGGTATCCGACTGGCTCTGCACCAACTCTCCCGCTAAGAGGAGACTTGAAGTATGGAACATGATGACCGTGTAGTGAGCGCCCGTGCAGCCTCCCCCAACGAAGAGAATGTTGACCGTGCCCTGCGTCCGGATTCGCTCTCTGAGTATGTCGGGCAGGAGGAGATCCGCGAGCAGCTCCACATCTTTATTGAAGCGGCAAAGCGCCGCGGTGAACCGCTTGACCATCTGCTGCTGTTCGGGCCGCCGGGGCTCGGAAAGACGACACTTGCGCATATTGTTGCCCATGAGATGGGGGTAAACCTGCGACAGACCTCCGGGCCGGTGCTCGAGCGTCCGGGGGACCTCGCTGCGATTCTCACGAATCTCGAACACAACGACATCCTCTTTATTGACGAAATTCACCGTCTCTCGCCGGTTGTTGAGGAAATTCTCTATCCTGCCCTTGAGGATTACCAGATCGATATCATCATCGGCGAAGGTCCCGCGGCACGTTCCATCAAAATTGACCTGCCGCCCTTTACCCTGATCGGGGCCACCACCCGCGCCGGTTCACTCACCAACCCGCTTCGTGCCCGCTTCGGAATCGTGAACCAGCTGCAGTTTTATACGCCCGAAGAGCTCTGCCGGATTGTCCGACGCTCCTCCACGCTCCTCAATGTGAGCATGGATCCGGACGGTGCCATGGAGATCGCACGCCGCAGCCGCGGTACACCGCGTGTGGCCAACCGTCTTCTCCGTCGTGTGAGAGACTACGCCGAAGTCAAGCACAACGGGCGCGTGAGCGCTGCCGTGGCGGCTGATGCCCTGCGCATGCTGCAGGTTGACCCCGAGGGGCTCGACAACTTTGACTGCCGCTTCCTGCTCACCATCATTGAAAAGTTCAACGGCGGCCCGGTCGGTATTGACAATCTGGCCTCCGCACTCGGTGAGGACCGCGACACGCTCGAGGATGTGGTCGAACCGTATCTGATCCAGCAGGGACTCGTGCAGCGCACACCCCGCGGTCGTGTGGCCACAGCCCGTGCCTGGCAGCACTTCGGCAAGCTGCCGCCATCACCGGCGGCACCCGACCTGTTCGGCGGGCTCTGAGGCTGCCTGTCACAGGGAACCGGCGTCGGGCTGCAGCGCTGCAGCAGTACCGTTTTGCGGCGACGCCGGCGGGCTCAATATTTCGCATTTTTCTCCACCTTTTTCAGATGGGCGGCGCTACAATTCGAGCGCTCCGGGAAGCGTGCATCCGGGGATTGTCCGGGAGAACATCCTGAAACATAACACCCCGAAGCGAAACCGCCGCTGCCCTATACTACTGAGAACCTTTTCTCCTATACTTTGTAACTGTTATGCCGGCTCAAACATTTCCGATTCGGGTCTACTGGGAAGACACCGATGCTGGTGGTATCGTCTACCACGCCAACTACATCCGCTATATGGAACGCGCCCGTTCCGAATGGCTCCGGACAATCGGTTTTGTCCAGAATCTGGAACGCATGGGACCGAACGGCGTCCTCTTTGTGGTCGCCGGTATTGACATTAAATACCACCGCAGCGCCCAGCTCGATGAGGCACTGACAGTGACGACCGGAATTGAACGGCTCGGACGTGCGTCGATTATTTTCGACCAGAAAGTCTGGCGCGGCGAGGAACTGATCGTGTCGGCAAAAGTCCGCGTGGGTACCATCCACAGCGAGACACGTCAGCCCGTTGCGATCCCCGCACGTCTGCACGAGATGATTGTCAGCTCTCTTGAGGCTGACCAATAAGCATTCACCTGTTTTTTCAACAATTTCCTTAAAATCGTTAATAAATATGCCTACCGCAGATTTATCCATTCTGACTCTGATCGCCAACGCCAGCCTCGTTGTGAAGTGCGTTCTTGCAGTGCTGCTCGGTCTTTCCATCGCCAGCTGGACGGTGATCTTCCAGAAATATTTCTTCGTCTCCCGTGCCGGCAGAATGGTTGACGAATTCGAAGACCGCTTCTGGCGCGGTGTCGAACTCACGCAGCTGATGGACTCCGCCCGCCGCAATCAGGAATCGAGCGGCATCGAAGAGCGCATCTTTGCTGCCGGTATGACGGAGTTTCTCAAGCAGAACCGTCAGGATCCCCACGCTCTCAACAGCGTCTCGCGAGCCATGAAGGCTGTCTACACGCGTGAAATGGACCGCCTTGAAGCCGGTCTGCCGCTGCTCGCCTCGATCGGTTCGACAGCACCGTATATCGGTCTGTTTGGTACGGTCTGGGGGATTATGAACGCTTTCACGGGGCTTGCCAGCCTTGACAACGTGAGCCTCGCTGTTGTTGCACCGGGCATTGCCGAAGCGCTTGTGGCAACAGCTATCGGTCTGTTTGCCGCCATTCCGGCTGTGGCCGCCTACAACTACTACAACAACCGCATTCTGCGTCTTGCCAACCGCGTTGACGGCTTCAGCGAAGAGTTCCTCAACATTCTTCACCGTCAGCAGACGAGGGGGTAATTATGTCTTTGCGTGATGGTTCAAAGCGCCGCGGACTGATGGCGGAGATGAACGTCGTGCCCTACATCGACGTGATGCTCGTGCTCGTCATCATTCTGATGGTCTCCGCGCCCTTTGTGAATCCGTCTCTCGTGAACCTGCCTTCTGTGAACAAGGCAAGCAAGGCACCCGAAACCATCATCGAGGTGGTGGTCTTCCCTGACGGCAAGCTCAGCATGAAAAACGGCAAGAATGTCGTCCCGGTTGACATGGCCGGTCTTGTGGAAATGGTGAAGAAAGCTCAGGGCGACAAGGCGGACACCCCTGTGGTGGTGGCTGCTGATAAAGAGGTTCGTTACGAGTCGGTTATCAATGTTCTCAAAACACTGCAAGGAGCGGATATTCCGCGCGTGGGCCTTTCCCTGCGCGTCGAACGTGGTCCTCATTAACTAGCCATGAGTGAAAAGTCAGAAATCACAACAAATCGCGAATACGAAAAGAAGGATCTGCAGCGCTCGCTGCTGCTGTCCTCGGTTGTGCACGTCCTGCTCTTCATCGGGCTGTTCACTGTCTTTAACTGGACAACCCAGTCCGAGACGGTGTATGCCGAACTCTGGGCGCCGGAGGATGTCTCCGGCGGTAACGATCCCAACGGGGTAGCCAGAAAGTATCCGGACAGAGAACCCGATCCCAAGGCAGATCCGAAGCAGGACCCGCAGGAGGCAGAGCAGGCTCAGGCAAAAGCTGAGGCCGCTCTCGAGAAAGAGATTGCCCAGCGTGAGGCCGCCCGTCAGGAGCAGATCCGTCAGGCCGAACAGGCCCGTCAGAAAGCTGAAGAGCAGCGCCGTGAAGCCGAAGCCAAACGCGCACAGGAGGAACAGGCCGCCCGCGAGAAGGCTGAAGCAGAACGTCTGGAAAAGGCCCGTGAGGACGCCATAGCCGCTCAGAAGGCCAGGGAAGAGGAGCGTAAACGCCAGGAGGCTGAACGTCAGGCTCAGGAAAAACTCGCTCTGGAAAAGAAAAAAGCCGAAGAGGCGCGAAAGGCTGAAGAGGCCCGCCAGGCCAAACTCGCCGAGGAAAAGCGTCAGGCCGAACTGAAAAAGCAGGAGGAGGCCCGCAAAGAGGCTGAGCGCAAGGCTGCCGAACAGAAGGCCAAAGAGGAGCGCATCAAGCGTGAACGCATTGCTGCGGCTATGCGTCAGCAGGAACTTGCCCGCCTCAACAACGCCAAGGCTGACCCCAACGGGGAACGCTCCGGCCGGACCACCGGCGACAAGAACAATGTCCGGCAGAATCTCACAGGCAGTGCCTACGCAAGCTATAACGCGCGTGTGGTGGCCTGTATCCGGCCGAACATCAATATTGATGTCGGGGTGAATGTCAAACGCGGCCAGTACGTCGCCGAGTATGTTGTCAAGCTTCTGCCCACGGGTGAACGTGTGGGTCAGCCGCGACAGCTGAAGGCCTCGGGCTGGGTTGCCTATGACCGCGCCGTGGAAAGCGCCATCATGAAGTGTCAGCCCTTCCCGAAACCCGATCCCGGTTACGATGTTCCGCGTGAGCTCAAACTCACTTTCGACCCGGTCGACGACAAGAACTGATACCGGTTCAGGAACCTGCGTCCCGCACCGCCCGATGGCGATGCGGGACTTTTTTCGAGGCTGCAAAAAAACTCTCCGCCCGGCAACCGGTGCGGAGAGTCTTCAGAACACTGTCTGTTCTCTTAAGCCTTAGCGGCTGATCTTGGCCACAATCGCGTCAACAGCCTTTTCCACAGGAATCATTTCCTTCTGATCCATGTGGCGGCGGCAGACGTATTCAACCTCACCGTTGACCAGACCGCGGTCACCGATAACGATGCGGTGCGGCACACCGATGAGCTCCCAGTCGGCAAACATCACGCCGGGGCGCATATCACGGTCATCGAGAATCACATCCACGCCGGCGGCCTTGAGAGCTTCATAGAGCCGGTCGGATTCGCGGCGGACATCTTCGCTCTTGGCATAGTTCATCGGGCAGATGACCACTTCAAACGGTGCGATGCTGTCAGGCCACATAATGCCGCGTTCGTCGTGGCACTGTTCAATGGCAGCCCCCATCAGACGGGTCACACCGATACCGTAGCAGCCCATCTGCAGGACCTGCGGCTTGCCGTTCTCATCAAGGAAGGTGGCGTTGAGCGCTTCGGAATACTTCGTGCCGAGGAAGAAGACGTGACCGACTTCGATACCGCGCTGCATTCTGAGCGTACCCTTGCCGTCGGGCGACACATCGCCTTCAACAACATTACGCAGGTCAGCAGCCTTGGGTTCGGGCAGATCACGACCCCAGTTCACCCCCTTGAAGTGGAAGCCCTCCTCATTGGCGCCGCAGACAAAATCGCTCATGTTGGCGGCCGTCAGGTCGGCATAAATCACCACATCCTCTTTGGGATTGACCGGACCGATATAACCGGGCACGGAACCGAAGGCACGCACGATTTCCTCTTCCGTGGCAAAGCGGAAGCCGTCTTTGAATTCAGGCAGATGACCGGCTTTGACCTCGTTGAGTTCATGGTCGGCACGCAGCATGATCAGAACGATCTGTGCCGGCAGCGAATTGCCGTTTTCATCCGTACGGTCAGCCGCAAGAATCACACTCTTCATGGAGCGCTCAAGCGGCATGCCGAGATGGGCGGTCACCGCTTCGCACTTTTCCATCCCGGGCGTGGGTACCTTTTCCATCGTTTCCGTGGCAGCTGCACGCTCTTTGATGAGCGGGAAAGCTTCCGCCAGCTCGATATTGGCAGCATAATCACTTTCCGGACAGTAGGCGATCACGTCTTCACCGACGTCAGCGATCACCTGGAATTCGTGCGAACGGCTGCCGCCGATGGAGCCGGTATCAGCACGCACAGCACGGAACATCAGTCCCAGACGGGTGAAAATGCGCTGATAGGCGGCAAACATCTTGTCGTAGGAGAGCTGGGCACCGGCCTCATCACGGTCGAAGGAGTAGGCGTCCTTCATCGTGAATTCACGACCGCGCATCACACCGAAGCGTGGACGGCGTTCGTCACGGAACTTCGTCTGAATGTGATAGAAGTTGACCGGCAGCTGACGCCAGCTCTTGATTTCCTGACGGGCAATGTCAGTGACCACTTCCTCGGAGGTGGGCTGAATGACAAAGTCACGGTCATGACGGTCTTTAAAGCGCAGGAGCTCGTCACCGTACTTGGCCCAGCGGCCCGACTCCTGCCAGAGTTCAGCAGGCTGAACGATCGGCATGAGCAGTTCAATCGCGCCGGCATTATCCATTTCCTCGCGGATAATGTTTTCAATCTTACGGATGGTGCGCAGACCAACCGGCATGTAGTTGTAGACGCCGGCGGCAAGCTTCTTGATCATCCCGGCACGGATGGAAAGCTTCATACTGGTAATGTCGGCATCAGCGGGCGCTTCTTTGAGCGTCGAAATAAAGTAGGAACGGGCTCGCATAACTCAAAAAAATTGTGTTGGCGGATAAGCGTAACGGCCTTCCCGGCAAAGCCCGGAAGGCCCGTCAAAAGTGAATTTACTATTGTACAAGAACTGCAGGTCAGGATTCCTGAAAGACCACCATATTGTCTCGGTGGATGATTTCAGGCTGCTCCATATACCCCAGACGTTCTCTGATTTCATGCGTGTGTGCACGGCGCAGACGCAGCGCATCGGTCGAGGAGTAGTTCACCAGACCGCGGGCAACGGGCGTGCCGTCCTCACGGATGCAGGTGACCACTTCACCACGGACGAAATCCCCCTGCACATCGATCACCCCCACCGGCAGCAGTGAGGTGCCCTGATTGAGAATCGCATTGGCTGCGCCCTCATCGAGCACCAGGAAGCCGCTCGAGCGCAGATGGTCGGCAATCCACTGCTTGCGCGCATGCAGCACGGAGGCACTCGGCGTCAGATGCGTGCCGATGTGTTCACCGCCGGCAAGACGCACCAGCACGTCGGGCTCACGCCCGCTTGCGATGATCGTCCCGGCACCGGAGCGCGCAGCACGCTTGGCGGCCAGAATCTTCGTGATCATGCCACCCTTGCTCAGGCTGCTTGCAGCACCACCGGCCATTTTCTCGAGAGCAGGATCCCCGGCCTGAGCAGTGGCCACAAATTCGGCCCCGGGCACTTTGCGCGGATCAGCCGTATACAGACCTCTCTGATCTGTCAGAATCACCAGCACATCAGCTTCCACCAGATTCGTCACCAGGGCGCCGAGCGTGTCGTTATCACCGACTTTAATTTCGTTGGTAACGACCGTATCGTTTTCGTTGATCACGGGCACCACTTTCAGCCGGAGCAGCTCGCGGATCGTCATGCGTGCATTGAGATACTGTTCACGGTCTGTCAGATTCTGGTGCGTGAGCAGCACCTGAGCCGTGCCGATACCGTGTTTTCTGAAGTGGGTTTCATAGGCCTGCACCAGCCCCATCTGTCCCACAGCGGCAGCAGCCTGCAGCTCGTAGACATGCTCAGGACGCTGTGCCCAGCCCAGACGGAGAACGCCTTCGGCGATAGCGCCCGAACTCACAAGGATGACCTCCTTGCCCATTTTCTGCAGGGCGGCAATCTGTGCGGCCCACCTTTCAATAGCGGCCTCGTCGAGTCCTCGACCGTCGTTGGTGACCAAAGCACTTCCCACTTTGACAACCACGCGTTGTGCTTCTTTCAGCATCTCTCATTCTCCCGGTAGTGACCTGCATCGGTCTTGAATGCATTGAATTCTCAAAAAAAGACCGTTCGCCAGCCGACAGCCAGAGAACGGTCTTGGGTAATACGAGTTTAGAGAATTTCCCCTGCTCTGTGCAAGGAAAAGACTAGGCTCGCATAACAAAATTCACCACAAAGCACAGGGCGATGAGGTACATGAAGGGGGTGACTTCACGCCATTTGCCCGAGAGCAGATGCAGGAGCGCATAGCTGATGAAGCCGAAACCGAAGCCAGTGGCAATGTTGAAAGTGAACGGCATCACAACGATGGTAAGGAACGCCGGGATGGCCACTTCAAGCTTGTCAAAGCGGATATTCACGACTTCCTGCATCATCAGAGCGCCGACGATCACAAGCACAGGGCTGGTGGCATAGCTCGGCACGATGCCAACGAGCGGGATGAAAAAGAGCGCGGCAATAAAGCAGAGCGCCGTCACCACCGCAGTCAGACCCGTACGGCCGCCGGCGGCAACACCGGCCGCGCTTTCCAGATAGCTCGTGGCAGTCGTCGTACCGCACACGGCCGAGAACATCGTACCGACGCTGTCGGTGATGAATGCCTTGTCGAGGTTGCGGATTTCGCCATCAGGCTGCATGAAGCCGCACTTGCGGGCAAGACCGATCAGCACACCCATGTTGTCAAACAGGTCAACCATCGTCAGCGTGAAGATAATGCTGATCAGACCGTGCGAGAGCGCCCCCTTGAGGTCCATCTGCATGAACGTGCCGGAAATATCGGGCAGAGTGAACGAGACCCAGCTGCCCTTCGGGAGTTCCGTCACACCGCAGGCGATACCGAGGATGGTCGTCACGATAATCCCGAGCAGCATGGCGGCACGGAACTTCAGGATCATCAGGGTGCTGGTGAAGAAAAAGCCGAAGATAAAGAGCAGCACTTCGGGGGTGGTGATGTTGCCGAGCGTCACAAAGGTGCTCGGATCCTTCACCACGATGCCGCCGTTTTTCAGACCGATGAGCGCGATGAACGAACCGATACCCACGACAATGGCGAGCTTGAGATCAAGCGGGACGGCATTGACGATGTACTGGCGGATACGGGTCACCGTCAGGAGGAAGAAAACGATACCGGAGATAAACACCGCACCGAGACCGGCCTGCCAGGTATAGCCGGCCGGACCGCAGACGTAGTAGGCGAAGAAGGCGGTAATGCCAAGTCCGGGAGCGACACCGACAGGATATTTCGCCCAGAGCCCCATCAGCAGTGTGATGAAGATCGTCACCAGAATGGTGGATCCGACCACGGCATCCTTGGGCATGCCGCCGTCAGCGAGCATGCCGGGAACCACGAAAATCAGATAGGCCATCGCCATGAAGGTCGTGATACCGGCGAACACTTCCTGTGAAACGGTGGTGTCATGATCCTTCAATTTGAAGTAAGTCTCTAACCATGAGGACATGATTGCGTACCTTTGAAAAGTAAGAATGGTAAAAAGGAAAAGTCAAAATGAAAAAAGGAAACTCGCCGCTACGGGAGAGCTTCCTTCGGGATTATTTTCAGTCAGCCGGGTTGAACCGTTCATCATCAATGAATGCGACTTCGCTGCGGCGATCTTCGTCAACCTTCTGAGCAAGCGCATTCACAAGTTCCTCACAGCCCTGACGGGTAGCCGCAGAAATCACATAGAGCGGTTCACCATCGGGTGCGAGCGCTTCACGGTAGCGCTCAACAAGCGCTTCACGTTCACTTTCATCAACCAGGTCAATCTTGTTGATCACAATCCAGCGCGGTTTTGCCGCCAGAGCCGGATCGTACTTTTCTAATTCAGCCACCAGAGCGCGCGCCTGAGCGATCGGATCACTTTCCGTATCAAAGGGCGCCGCGTCGATCACATGCAGGAGGATGCGGGTACGCGAGAGATGGCGCAGGAAGAGATGACCGAGACCGGCACCTTCCGCAGCCCCTTCAATAAGTCCGGGAACGTCGGCGAGCACAAAGCTCTGCTCGGGTCCCACGCGTACCACACCCAGATGCGGGTGCAGTGTTGTAAAGGGATAGTCCGCAATCTTGGGGCGGGCATTCGAGACGGCGGTAATAAACGTCGACTTGCCTGCGTTAGGCATGCCCAGCAACCCCACATCGGCGAGCACCTGCAGCTCCAGTTCAAGAGAGCGGTACTGCCCGGGCTCACCCGGCGTGGCCTGTTTCGGCGCACGGTTAATCGAGCTCTTGAAGTGCAGGTTGCCAAGACCGCCTTTGCCGCCGGCAGCGAGCAGTGCACGCGCGCCATGCGAGTTGAGGTCGGCAATCACCTCCCCGGTGTCCGTATCGCGGATCAGGGTGCCCACAGGCATACGCAGCTCGATATCGGCACCGCCGGCACCGTAGCAGTCAGCCCCGCGGCCGTTTTCCCCGTTGGGGGCAAAAAACTTGCGCGTATAGCGGTAGTCCACAAGCGTATTGATGTTACGGTCAGCAATGGCGTAAACCGATCCGCCGCGACCGCCGTCCCCGCCGTCGGGACCGCCTTTCGGAATAAACTTTTCGCGACGGAAGCTTGCTGCACCGTTGCCGCCCTTACCGCCTTGGACTTCAATTTTTGCTTCGTCAACAAACTTCACAATCGTACCTCGGGAGAGTTTTTCGAAAAAAAGTTATCTGTGTCTTTTTTCGTTGCACACAATAGCAGGTCTGCAGAGTTAATGCATCAGTTTCAGGCTTTTACCTTTCCACAAAGGCGTGTGCAAACAACAGAAAAGCCCAGAGGGAAAACCTGCTGGGCTTATGGATCAAACCATCTCAGGTGCAGGCGTCTCAGAGGAGCCCTGCACCTGTTCTGCCCTGATTAGGCAGAGACCGGTTCAACCTTCACGTACTGGCGGTTGAGGGCGCCTTTGACTTCAAACTTGACCACGCCGTCAACGAGAGCGAAAAGCGTGTAGTCCTTGCCCATGCCGACATTGTCACCAGCGTGGAACTTCGTGCCGCGCTGACGAACGATGATGCCACCAGCGTTCACGTTAGCGTTGCCGAAAACCTTCACACCAAGGCGCTTTGCCTTGGAGTCACGACCGTTGCGGGTAGAACCGCCACCTTTTTTATGTGCCATTTTAGTACTTCTCTATAAAAAGTCGGTTAACAGATTAAGCCGCGATCGCGTCGATCTTGAGCTCGGTGTAGTTCTGACGATGGCCGCCAGACTTCATGGAGTGCTTACGACGACGGAACTTGAAGATACGGACCTTGTCACCACGACCGTGGGAAAGGACGGTAGCCGTCACGGTAGCACCGGCGAGAGTGGGGTTACCAACTTTCAGGCCCTGATCATCGCTGATGGCCAGGACTTCAGTGAGAGTCACCTGAGCGCCGGCTTCAGCTTCGAGGGTTTCAACCTTGAGCTTGTCGCCAACAGAAACGCGGTACTGCTTACCGCCAGTTTTGATAATTGCGTACATGTAATAAACCTCGCCCGTTTTGCTTGGGTCAGCGCTGAAAATTCCGGCCTGACTCGCAAAACCTTTTTGTAATAGCGGACGGTATGTCTGAGGGCACCCCTCACATGAAATCCATACACGTCACGCGTGTGCGTGGAAAAACGCAATTATGAGGAGTTTTTCTCCCCAAGTCAAGTGAAATCCCTATTTTTTCTGCGCTACAATGCCTCTCTGAACAGAACGCACAGCACCCGGGATGACCTGGTTATACTGTGCGCACCTGCCTTAACCGTCAACCCACATTACCACAAGAATCTATGTCTGAACAAAACGCCCAAACGGATCCAAAAGTCCTGGTTCAACAGCTCCTTGCGCCCATCGCTGAGGACATGCAGGCTGTCAAACGCATCATCATGGCCGAGCTCGAGAGCGATGTTCCGCGCATGAAGGAAATCAGTGAGTACATTGTGGGTGCAGGCGGCAAGCGTATGCGTCCGGCACTGCTGATGCTCATCGCCCGGGCGCTCGGCTACGAGGGTGAGCTGCACCGCTATCTCGGTGCTACGATCGAGCTGCTGCATACCGCCACGCTCATGCACGATGACGTGGTCGATGAGAGTGATATGCGCCGCGGACGTCCGACAGCCAACAGCCGCTGGGGCAACGGCGTAGCGGTGCTCGTCGGGGACTTCCTGTACACGCGCTCTTTCCAGATGATGGTGCAGGCGGGCAATCTGAAGGTCATGCAGGCACTCTCGGATGCCGCCAACCGCCTCAGCGAGGGGGAAGTGATTCAGATGGCCAACGCCCATGACCCCGAAGTTGACGAAACCCGTTACTTTCAGGTGATCGAACGCAAGACCGCCTGCCTTTTTGAGGCCGCTGCCCGCATGGCTGCCGCCATTGCCGACGCGTCGCCTCAGGCTCTTGAGGCGGTCTGCACTTATGCGCTCGCGCTCGGCAACGCCTTCCAGATCGCTGACGATATGCTCGACTATCAGGGGGTGAGTGCAGAAATCGGAAAGAATCTGGGTGCGGATCTGCGCGAAGGCAAGGTGACACTGCCTCTGCTTTACGCCCGGCAGAGCGCCACGGATGCGGAACGCGCAATCATTGACAGGGCCATCCGCGAAGGCGACGGTGACTTTGAGCTCATCTCCGGCATCATTACCCGCTCGGATGCACTCAGCCGCTGCCGTGAGCGCGCCCGTCAGGAACTCGAGCGCGGTGCCCGTGCGCTTTCCGTGCTGCCTGAGACGCCCTACCGTGCCTCGCTCATCGGACTGCTCACCTACACGGTCGAACGCAACAGCTGAGAGCTAGCAATCCGGTGAGAGTGAGAGGAAAAAAAGAAAAAATTTCTGCTTTCGTTTTTCTTCTTCAACACAAACACAAAAAAGTCTGATATACTTCCGTTCCTCTGATGCTTCATTAGAGAAAAAATTCGGGGTGTAGCTCAGCCTGGTAGAGTACTACGTTCGGGACGTAGGAGTCGGAGGTTCGAATCCTCTCACCCCGACCAGATTTCTAAAAGAAGGAACCGCTCATTTGAGCAGTTCCTTCTTTTTTTTGTCTTCTCCCGCCTTCCGCACAGCACACTACACCGGTTCAAATCTGTTAAAGTGGTTTTTTGTCACTATCCCGGAAAAAACGCACAGACATGCTTCACGCAGTTATCGGCCTCACAGGAGGCATCGCTTCAGGAAAAAGCACCGCTTCGGCTTACTTTCAGGACCAGGGCATCCCCGTCGTTGATGCGGACCGCATCGCTCACGAGCTGACCGCTCCCGGCGCTGCCGGCACTCAGGCTGTCAGAGAACACTTCGGAGAGACCTTTATCGATGCGACCGGCGCCATGGACCGCCAAAAAATGCGCTCGCTCGTCTTTTCCGATCCTGCTGCAAAAGAAAAACTGGAGTCGCTCCTGCACCCGCTCATCGAGCACGAGGCCCGCAGCCGTATCGAAGCGCTCTCCAAAACGCATCCGCTGGTCATTTTTGACTGTGCACTGCTGCTTGAAAACGAACGCTGGCGCCACCTGGTCGACCGGGTTCTGATGATTGACGCCTCGGAAGAGACCCGTATCGGCCGTCTGGCCAGACGTAACGGCTTCTCCCGCGAGCAGGCGCAGGCGATTATCCGGGCGCAGATGCCGGCAGACAGCATGCGCGAGCTCGCCGACACTGTTGTGGTCAATGAAGCCGATCCGCAGTCGTTTCTGCTCTCGCTCACAGATCTATACAAAAAATGGACGGAAGTCACATCCGGATGATCCTCAGGTGCCGGGTACTGTGGTATTTTTTTGTAAGAGTATTGATTGTGCGCGCAATTTGGCGCACAATGTCAATAAGATGTCAATCTCCACCATGAGCCAGTGCGGCGGCTCCACTGTCGCAGTGCCTCCCTTATCCGACCACATAAGAAGAAAGCCGCAGACATGACAGCATCGAGTTACCTGCTTTATGAATTTCCTTGTAATGAGAAAATTCGCACTTATCTTCGCCTGGAAGCCCTTTTCAAGCGTTATGAGTGGTTCTGTGAGCAGGAAGACCCCGTTGCCCACCAGGCGGCCATCTCTGCTCTGTTTGACCTCCTTGACGCCACAGCCCGCTCGGATCTGAAAAACGAACTCATTCAGGAGCTCGAACGTCAGCGTCAGCGCATGGCCTCGTTTCTTGACGATCCCGCTGTTAATCAGAATGCGCTCGAAGAGAGTCTCGCGAGCATTAAAAATGTGATGCAGGAAGTCTCCGCCACTGTCGGACGCACCGGCCAGAGCATCCGCGAAAATCAGTGGCTGCAGCTCATCCGCACCCGCCAGACCATCGCCGGTGGCACGTGTGAGTTTGACCTCCCGCAGCTGCACTACTGGCTCCACAAGCCGTGTGAAGTGCGCCGTGAGGAGCTCATTGGCTACGCCAGCCCGCTCTCCTCGATTCGCGATGCCTGTGCACTGCTTCTGAAGTTCCTCCGTTCAAGTGACGAACCGGTTGACTATGTGGCCCATAAGGGCGTGTTCCAGTACCCGATGTCCAACCGCCCCTCTCCGTCGCTCGCGCAGATATGGGTTCCGTGCAGCGCCAACGCCATCCCTGAGGTGAGCGCAAACAAATACATGCTCTGGATCCGCTTCACCCGACCCGACGCAAACGACAAGCTCCATGCGATCCGCGGTGAAAACATCCCGTTCAGAATGGAAATCTGCACACTTCAGTAAACTGTGCATTTCTGCTGATTATCCGAAGTATTCTCATGTTAAAAGTGAAATGTCCCACATGCGGTAAGGAGATCGAATACCGCAAAGACAACCCATGGCGTCCGTTCTGCTCTGAACGGTGCCGTCTGATCGATTTAGGCGAATGGGCCTCCAACAGCTACGTTATTGAAGGTGAACCGGGCTCGGCCATGAGACTGCCGCCCGAGGAACTGGAGAATCTTGCGGCTGCCACACTCAAGGCAAAAGAGTCGCAGTCCTGACAAAAAACGGCCGTCTTTCGACGGCCGTTTTCTCAGCATCCCGGATCCGGTCAGGGCTTAACGCCGTGAGCGCCCCTGTCCTGCCACTCTCGCAGATCGGCAGCACTCACCCCTTCCACATAAACAGGCAGACGGGGTTCGCCGCGAACCAGTGTCACCTCGAAGTGTTCCGGGCGCACAATCACATAGTCATAGCCCATGGCCACAGCCTTGAGCACATCGTTGGCCGTCTCTGCACGGGCGCCGACAAAACGGTGAGTATTTTCACGGACAACCTGAGCGTGCAGCGCATGCCGTGAGAGCGTCAGCAGATCGATATCGTCCTCCCAGACCTCCGGCAGATCCACCCGGTTGAGAATCGGTTCATCGACCGGCAGAAGCAGACCCGGCAGACGTTCCCGGGGCGCAAAGAACCCGAACTGCTGGCCTTCTTTGGCTTTCGGCGTGCCGATAAAGTCATGAGAGCGGTAGAAATGCAGGCGAACATGCGCATGCTCATAGCGGTGTTCCATCACAAACCACGGAAACGAGTCGGAGAGCGAAATATCAAGCTCTTCTTTGAGCTCGCGAACCAGTGCCGCATGCACTGTTTCACCCTCTTCGAGTTTTCCGCCGGGAAACTCCCAGTAACCCGCATAAGGCTTGCCTGCAGGGCGCGAGCCCAGCAGCACGCGACCATCTTCGCGAATCAACACGCCTACGGCGACCTCAACAATTTTTTGCTCGCTCACGTCTGTACCCCTCTTCGTGAAGCCTGTGGAAAACCTGTACTGCGCGGCTGGTGAAAAATGCCGCGCGCATCAGCCATTCTAGCGCAGATATTTCCTGCTGCCACTCGCAAAGCCTCAGGATTAGAGTGTTACCTCAAGAGAAACGCTTCCGCGAACGAGCTGCCAGGTGAGCGGTTCACCGGCATCGAAGACCGAATGCCAGAGTGCCTGCGCATCCGGCGCGGCGTTGAGCCTTCCCTCCTCGACGAGAACGCCCGACGGGGTTATCAGCGTGAGATCCTCGCGGGCAAGGGTGTCTATGCCGGAACGGGCGATACTGAGTCTGAGCAGCTGCCAGCGCTGCGCAGGCGTCATGTCTGTATTGCGTATGCGGCGGATTCCTCCTGCTATCGCCGTGATGAGTTTCTCACACTCTTCAGCGTTCTGTGCACCCGCCACCCGCAGCCTCAGCGTCCAGCCCTCTTTTTCAAAAAGCGGTGTAAGAAGGGTTTTTGCCGCCATGGCGTAAGCGGCTGCTGCGATATCCGTGAGCTCCTCATCAGAGGCTTTGTAAGTGAGCGGTGTTTTTCCGGTGGCAGCAAGCACCAGGGTGTCTGCCGCATGATCAACGCCGTGCAGACGGTAGGTCAGAAAGAGTGCGGTTCTGAGTCGGGTGAGTACTGCCCGGAGCACCGTCTGGCTGAGCGGCAGATCACTCGAGATGATGAGATGGCGGTTTTGTGTCTCCCCGAAGCCGCCTGCCAGAATCGCCCCGACATGAATCCTGAGACCGGCGGACATGAACAGAGTGCTGAAGTGCCGCACCCCGTCCTGAAACGGCTGCCCGCCCGAGAGACAGGACTTTACCGACTCAACAACAGGATCCACGGCAAAAAGCCCGCCGTCCTCACCGTAGAGAAGACTGAGCAGCCCCTTGAGCGGCACCTGCTCCTTGAGACGGTTATCGAGCCCGGCCACAAGCGAATCCGAGAGTGCCCCCATGCCCGTGCCCGATCCGGCTCCTATGAGCGCAATCGCACCGGGCATCAGCGGCGAGGACAGACGGGTGTTAAGCCCGAGAGCCTGTCCGTCGCTCAGAGCCCCGCCTCTGACAGTACCGGCAATAATCGTGCCCTGCTCGAGAATGAGCATATCGGCACCCGGAGCACCGAGCGCCTTCGTGCCGGGGACATTCCAGATAATCGGATTGGCTGATGCTGACATAGCGGACCTCAGAGAAGCGAAAACCCGCCAGTCACGGTTACAGGTGGCTGACGGGTTGTATTCAGAACGGCCGGTTAGAGTTTACCGTGGCAGTCTTTAAAGCGAAGACCGGAACCGCAGGGGCATGGATCGTTGCGACCGCAGTGCTTGAAGGCTTCCGGATCCACTGCCGCGGCGCCCTGAGAGCTGTTGGCCTCAGTAGCGGGAAGCTCCTGAGCATTCTCTGCAGCAGACTGGGGCTCATCCTCGGTAAAGCGGATTTCAAGGCGCATCAGATACATCACCACACTCTCGCGGATCTGATCAAGCAGCGCTTCAAACATCGTGAAGGCCTCACGCTTGTATTCCTGCTTGGGCTGCTTCTGCGCATAGCCGCGCAGATAAATGCCCTGACGCAGTGCGTCAAGTGCAGAAATGTGCTGACGCCAGAGCTGATCGAGCATGCCGATGAGCACAGCGCGGGCCAGATTGTTGAAGGGCTCATGACCCACCAGATCCTCCTTGGACTGGTAGATCTCATTGACCTTGTCAATGAGCACCTTGAGCAGGTCCTCATCCGTGAACTGATCGTTTTCGTCAAGCAGCTTGCGGAAGTCGATATCGATACCGAAGTTGCCCTGCAGCTGGGAGCGCAGCTTATCGAGATCCCACTGCTCCTCAACCGTTTCCTCAGGCACACAGGCACGGAACATGTCCGTGAAGTAGCCTTCGCGCAGACTGGTGATGAGCTCGGAGACATCATCCTTTTCGAGAATATCGTTACGCAGACCGTAGATCTCGTGACGCTGGTCGTTCTGCACGTCGTCAAACTCAAGCAGCTGCTTGCGAATGTCGTAGTTACGGCCTTCGACCTTGCGCTGGGCGCTTTCAATCATGCGGGTGAGCATCTTCGACTCGATTGCCACCCCCTCTTCGAGCTTCAGACGGTCGGCAATCGCGCGCATGCGTTCACCGCCGAAGATGCGCAGGAGCTGGTCTTCCATCGACAGATAGAAGCAGGAGCTGCCCGGGTCACCCTGACGGCCGGCACGGCCGCGAAGCTGATTGTCAATACGGCGGGACTCATGACGTTCACTGCCGATAATGCGCAGACCGCCGGCTTTGATCACGGTATCGTGATTGGCCTGCCAGATGCGGGTTTCCTCTTCGATACGGGCCTCACGCTGTTCGGGCGTGAGCGTTTCATCAGCGCGGATCGCATCAAGAATCTTGGTCAGACCGCCGCCGAGCACAATATCGGTACCGCGACCGGCCATGTTGGTGGCAATCGTCACCATACCCGGACGGCCGGCCTCCAGAATGATCTGCGCTTCGCGTTCGTGCTGCTTGGCGTTAAGCACGTTGTGCTCGATGCCTTCAGCGGTAAGAAGCTGAGAAATCAGTTCGGAGTTCTCAATCGATGTGGTACCGAGAAGCACAGGCTGCTGACGGGCATGACAGGCCTTCACGTCTTCGATGATGGCACGGTACTTTTCCTCAACCGTGCGGAATACCTTGTCCTGCTCGTCAATTCGGATCATCTTGCGGTGGGTCGGAATAACAACCGTTTCAAGACCGTAGATGTCCTGGAATTCATAGGCTTCGGTATCAGCCGTACCCGTCATACCGGAGAGCTTCTGGTACATACGGAAATAGTTCTGGAACGTGATCGAGGCAAGCGTCTGGTTTTCCTTCTGGATTTCAACGCCTTCCTTGGCCTCAACAGCCTGATGCAAACCGTCGCTCCAGCGGCGTCCCGGCATCAGACGGCCGGTGAACTCGTCCACGATCACCACTTCACCGTTCTGCACCACATAGTGCTGGTCACGCTTGAAGAGCGTATGGGCGCGAAGCGATGCGGTCAGGTGATGCATCAGAATGATGTTCTGCGGCGAGTAAAGGGTATCGCCCTCTTTGATCAGACCGCGCTGCACAAGAATCTGTTCAAGGTGCTCATGACCGGCTTCACTCAGGTAGACCTGATGCGCCTTCTCATCAACCCAGTAGTCCCCTTCAGCCTTTTCCTCGGCCTGACGGGTGAGCATGGCGGGGATGTCATTGATCACGCGGTACAGATCCGTGTTGTCGTCAGCGGCACCGGAAATAATCAGCGGTGTTCTGGCCTCGTCAATCAGAATGGAGTCCACTTCGTCGACGATGGCAAAGTAAAGCGGACGCTGCACACGCTCCTCAACAGACTGCACCATGTTGTCGCGCAGATAGTCAAAGCCGTATTCGTTGTTGGTACCGTAGGTGATGTCGGCGGCATAGGCGGCACGTTTGACCTCCTGGGACTGCCCCGAGAGAATCTTGCCCACGGACATACCCAGCCAGTTGTAGAGGCGGCCCATCCAGTCCGCGTCACGACTTGCCAGATAGTCGTTAACGGTGACAACGTGCACACCCTTGCCTGCCAGTGCGTTCAGATACACGGCGAGCGTAGCCATAAGCGTCTTACCTTCACCGGTACGCATTTCCGCGATTTTCCCGTCATTCAGAACCATGGCGCCGATGAGCTGCACGTCAAAGTGACGCATACCCATCACACGCACGGACGCCTCACGCACCACGGCGAAAGCCTCGGGCAAAAGCTGGTCAGTGGTTTCGCCTGCCGCAATACGGTCGCGAAACTCCTGTGTCTTGGCCTGAAGCTGCTCATCGGTGAGCGCCTTCATGGCAGGTTCAAGTTTGTTGATTGCTTCACACTGACGACGGTACTGCTTAATCAGGCGGTCGTTGCGACTACCGAAAATTTTGGTAAGGATAGAGTCAAACATTCTTTTTACTTTCTGGCTAATAACACACAGACAACAGATACTGTCCCTCTGTAATGAGACGACAGGAGTTTGTCGATGCTGATAATTAGTGGATTATCGCACATTAATCCAACAGATTGGATGCTTATGGCGGCATGGTTTCGAGCCTTTACAATGTCTCGGACACAGTGAGCTTTCCGGCACGCACAGCATCACCGATCGGATATAACACAATTCCGATACAATAGGTCAGGCAGATCCGCCGAATTTTTTCGTTCCGGTTTTCCAGGGGCGCCGCTTGCGCCCGGTTTTTGCGCATCATGACCGAAGATTTCAAAGTCCGCCACCGCCAGCCCATTCCCGTTAACGAGCGTCTCAGTGAAGTGCACCGCCCGCTCATGGAACAGCTGCGTCTTTCCGGTCAGGCCGCCCGTGTGATCTCTTCGACACTTGCCCGTTTCCGACTTTCAAAGGAGCTCGCCACCACGGAACACTGCCGTATTGACGGGAACACACTCGTGATTCTTGCCACAAGTGCAGCTCAGCTCTCGCGTCTGCGCCAGCTCAAACAGCGTCTGCTTGCCGCACTGGCTGCAGCGCGTCTGCCTATTGATAACATCGAGGTTCGGATCATGCTCGACACCCCGCTGCCCGAGCACGGGGAAACGGTTGTTGCCCCTGCCCGTCCGCGCTCGGCACTCGGAGCGGCAAGCATAGATACGATCATCAGCGAGATCCGTGACGAAAAACTGCGCGACACGCTCTCCCGGCTCGCCGATACTCTCAAACCCGACGAGACCGCACTCAGAGATAATGTCGAGCGCTATATCGATGAGAGTGCGATTACCATCGCCAACGAAAATCTGGAGCTTGCGGATAAGATCACCTCACTGCGGCAGCAGATCGAGGCGCTGAACATGGATCAGTCCGGCGTCGGACTCACGCGTATGGAGGTGAAACTGCTCGCGCTCAAGAGCGACTTTATCACCCGGCTCAAAGCGCTTGAGAGCAGGAAAGCCGCCAACGACATGACCCTCAAACATCTGCAGATCGCTGATCAGTGGCTCAACTCCGATCCGCGCCGGGCGGCGGATTATCTTGCACTGCATCTGGCTGACAGACTCTCGCCCGAAGAGCAGAAAGAGGCTGCCGCGCCTGCTCCTGTGAGCATTCCGGGGGCGGTTGCACTGGAAAAACTGGCTGCCGAAACAGAGAGTTATCAGCTCTCTCGGACACTCAAAAAACTCAGGACACTGATTGCCCCGGACAGAGAGACCTTCCGGGAGGCGCTTGTGAAAACCGTCCGCGAGGAGATCGGAACACTGACAGCAGCCGGGCAGGCCGGTACGAAGCGTCTGGGCGAACTTAACACCGCACTGGCCTCACTGCTTTTTGATGAGAACTGCTCAGCTGAGGACATTGCCAAAAAACTCTACAACATCCGGCTCACCGGTGAGCGCTGAGCTCAAAACAGAAAAGGCCGGAAACCGGCCTTTCTTCTGTCTGAAAAAACTCAGGCTGCAAGCGTCCTGTTCTCTCCGCCTTCGACCTCCTGAGTTTAGGAAAGGAAAAATTGAAAATGACCAGTAACCGCAAGGGGTTGACTGGCCATTTGGTGCATCAAATGTGTTGGCGAAATCCTACTCTAAAGTGATTGGTAACTTCACTCGTAATTTCCGCTTGATACTGGCGGTTGACTCGATGCTGTTAAGCGCTGGCAAATCTACAGCCTGAAAGAGTTGATCAATCTGATTCCGCAGTTGCTCGTTTTCTTGCTCATCCCTGCTGATACCCAAACGTATCAGCAGACTGGTGTCGTGTCTGGTGTCCTGCACGATAGCGAGGCGGGCGGCACGCAGGGTATCAATGACCTCTTCGCCAGATATATCGAGACCTGTTTTTCTGACTAACTTGTAGCTCAAGCGTTCCAGTACAAGCGCCAGATAACAGACCAGAAAGTGCCCTCGAATATGCTCGGGGGACCACACGAAAACCGGACTCGTGTCCAGTCCGGACTTCATCACCCGGAAGCATTCTTCGATGTGCCACAGCATACGGAGCTGCTTGTAGATTTCCTCAGAAGATTCATTGACTTTTGAGGTCACGACTGTATAAAAACCTGCAAATTTACGGCGTTTTTCATAGAGTTCCGAGTTAAAACTGAATTCGAGTCTGGACCCTCGTTTTCCCGTCAGGAATTGCCTGACACCATGTTTGATGGATGCCGTCACTGCCGCATCCCCCTGTTTCAAAAGCTGCAGGGCTTTTCCCGCACGCTCCTCTAACACGGCAAGATCATGCATCTCCCGCTTTTTAGACCATGTCACGATGACTCTATCCGTCGTGCCTGCGGCATTCTCAATGTCAAAGGTTTTAACTTTGAACACATCCTCACCCTCTCGGGTGGTGTAGACCTTCTCCCAATTCTCCTGACTGAGTGCAAAGTCTCTGTCCCTGGTCTTGAGGCGATTAATGCTCTGAGCAACGATGTACTCAAACCCCAACTCCCTCAGGTCAGCCAGATTCTGGTTACTGTTCAAACCTCGGTCGGCAACGACAGTAACTTTGGACAAGTTGGCTTTGGTACGGTAATCGTTGACCACGTCGATGAGTGTCTTCATCTCGGCAGTGTTACCGCGGAAGATTTCGTATGTCAGAGGGATGCCTTCACCGTCAGTCAGCAGTCCCAGTACAACCTGAACTTCGTTGGTTTTGTTTTCCTTACTCATACCGCGAGCCCTCAGTTCATCACTGTCGAAGCTCTCAAAGTAAAACGTGGTCACATCGTAAAAAGCAATGCACTCAACTCGCTCGTAGATCTCTGATATCGCCTTGTTGACTGTCCGGATGATGGTGTCTTTCTTAGCAGCGAGTACCCCCAGAACGTCGTAGAGATGATCGAGCTTGATGTCTGAAAAGTCGAACAGACTCTGATTGCGCATTTCAAACGTTTTCTTCTTCGATGCCGGGAAAAGAATACGGTGTGAAACAAGGAAAAACGTGTACAGATCAAGGTCATACGTGATTGTTCCACGGCTGTTGCGCTTTGCCCGGTCAAACCAGGTATGAAGTCCGAGTTTTTCCCACAGCGCCCTGTAGAACGCCAAACCGTAATTAGCCGTTGGCTGCAGCCGGTTGTCTGCGTCACTCTGAACGTGACGCAGATCGGCTACCAGCCGCTCCAGCTTACGTTCCTCATCTGATTCCTGATACTGATTCAGCTGCTCGACATGAGCTTTGAGCTTTTCAAGAAAATCCGGATCCTGCGCAAGTCTGGTCTGGAGATTCCCGTAGCTCTCTACTGAACGGTGGCGAGCCTTCTTGGTTTGCGGGTCATAGAGTGTTTGAACAATCTGAACATATTCAGCGCCTGATTGTTTCTTGGTGACTTTGATGCGGTAGGTCATAGCGGTACCAGTATCTTCGAAGAATGATATCTATTATATCACTTTCGATCCACATTCGCCAATATTTCGCCAAGAATTTTTATTCATAAAAAGTCGTTGAAAATCAGTCAGGAGAAGGGAAAGAGAAGTTTTTCGAAGCAAAACTCAGGAAAAACTCAGGCGGCAAGCGTCCTGTTCTCTCCGCCTTCGGCCTCAGAGGCCTGACGCCAGAAATCAACCGGGCAGTCCTCGGCTTTTTCAAACGTCACCCATTCCCAGGCGGACTCATCCGCAAGCAGCGCTCGCAAAAGCTGGTTGTTGAGACCGTGACCGGACTTGTGGGCACGATAGTAGGCGAGCAGCGGATGGCCAAGCACATAAAGGTCACCCATTGCGTCAAGAATCTTGTGCTTGACAAACTCGTCATCCGAACGCAGTCCTTCAGGATTCAGAATCCTGAACTCATCCATCACAATAGCGTTGCCAAGACTGCCGCCCTGGGCAAGACCGATACGGCGGAGCATTTCCACATCCTGCACAAAGCCGAATGTGCGTGAGCGCGCCACTGCCTGCTCGTAAGTCGTTTTGGAAAAATCTACATCCGCCATCTGAACGGTCTGATCAATGGCCGGATGGCCGAAGGCAATCGAAAAACTCAGACGGAAACCGGACCAGGGCTCGAGACGGGCCCATTTGTCACCGTCGTGCACTTCAACGGGTTTGATAACCCGCACAAAGCGTTTGGGCGCATCCTGCTCGACAATGCCGGCACTGCGAAGCAGAAACACAAAGCTCGACCCGGAGCCGTCCATGATCGGGATCTCTGCGGCGTTGACCTCAACATAGATATTGTCGATACCGAGACCGTTGAGTGCACTCATCAGATGCTCGATCGTCGAAACCGCCACATTTCCGATATTGACGGTTGTCGCCATACGGGTGTCATTGACATTAAGCGGATAGGCAGGAATTTCAACCGGAGGCTGACAGTCGGTACGGCGGTAGATAATGCCGGTATCAACCGGTGCCGGACGAAGCGTCAGCTGAACCTTGCGGCCGCTGTGCAGACCGATGCCGATCGAGGAGATAGGTTGTTTGAGTGTACGTTGCTTGAACATCTGTGTCCTCAACGGAAAGCCGCCTCCGGCACTGCCGGAGGGCTCTCGAAATGTCCGGTGACCAGCGTCACAGACGCATACTCCGCAGCGCAGTGCAGATCGCCCTGCGCCACAGAGCACCGGTATTACTTGCGCAGATAGGCCGGAATTGTAAAGGCCGGCGCAGCAGCCTCAGCCGGTTCTTCGGCAGCAGGTGCAGGAGCCGGAGCGGGTGTCTCGACGGGCTCGGGAGCCGCCTCTTCAGGGACACTCGTTTCCTCGGCAGGAGTTTCCACCGGGGCGGGGGCCTGAGCGGCAGGAGCCGGCGCGGGTTTCACCGTCGAGCCTGTGCCGCCGAGGTACTGCGGAATGTTGAACTTCGGCACATTGGCATCGGTTTCCGTATTCGCAGGCTGGGCAGACGGCTGCATAAAGCCGGCCATGTTGGAGTACCCCTGGCGGGTTTCACCCGGATCGAGCGGGCGGTCAAGCCCGGTGGCAACCAGCGTCACGCGAACCTCGTCACCCATGGACTCATCAATGGCAGAACCGAAAATAACCGTGGCGGAACGGTGAACAAACGTATTGAGCACGTCCATCGCTTCGCGGATTTCGGCCAGCGTGACCGATTCGTTGCCCGTGAAGTAAACGAGCAGACCGCGTGCACCTTGAAGGTTGGCCCCCTCGAGCAGCGGAGAGGCGATAGCCTTTTCAGCCGCAACACGGGAGCGGTCAGGACCGGTGGCGGTAGCCGAACCGATGATGGCGGTACCGCGTTCGCTCATAACCGTTTCCAGATCCTTGAAGTCAACGTTGATCGTACCCGGGGTGTTAATGATTTCCGCAATGCCGACACAGGCCTTGTAGAGCACTTCGTTACTCATCATGAAGCACTCTTTCATCGTGGCGTTCTTCGGCGCTTCCGTTTCGAGCTTCTCATTGAGAATCACGATCATGGAGTCAACATTGGCCTTGAGGTTCTCAATGCCCTGTTCAGCCACACGCATACGGCGGCTGCCTTCAAAGCTGAAAGGCTTCGTCACGACAGCCACAGTCAGGATTCCGAGCTCTTTGGCAATCTCGGCGATCACCGGCGCAGCACCCGTACCCGTACCGCCGCCCATACCGGCAGTGATAAAGAGCAGATGCGCACCACGGAGCGTTTCAGCAATCTGTTCGCGCTTTTCCTGAGCGGCGGCAGCACCGATCTCAGGCTTGGCACCGGCACCCAGGCCGGTCGAGCCCAACTGAATATTGACATGAGCATGCGAGCGCTGCAAAGCCTGATGGTCTGTGTTGGCTGCAATAAATTCAATACCTTTAGCCCCCTGAGCAAGCATGTGTTCCACTGCATTGCCACCGCCGCCGCCGACACCAATCACCTTGATGACGGTCTGCAGGGTATCCACTTCCGGCATAATTTCGTAAGGCATAGTTGACCTCTAATGTTCGAATTTTCTAATTATCGCCTAGATTGGACCTCTATGCTGTAATCGGCCCATATCAAGCATGTTTTTTTCAGTAGTTACCTGTAAACAGTGTGGTTAGCCATCCGAAGCGGCTGGTGAGCCCCTTGGGACGGTAGCGGTGCTCCTCACCCTGCGTGAGCTGCTGTCCTGCGGAGGAAATCAGCCCCATGGCCACACTCGACTCGGGCTTGGAGATAATCCCCAGCTGACCGAGCACATACTGCGGCTGTCCGATGCGCACAGGCACACCGAAAACCTCCGAGGCCACTGTTTCAATACCGGTCAGATTGGCTCCGCCTCCGGTAAGCACCACACAATGTATGTTCTTGAGCATGTCCGCCTCTTCAAGATTCTTCCGGTAGAGGCGGAAAATTTCCAGTGCACGCCCTCTGAGCGTTTTCACCAGCAGCTCTTTCGAATACAGTCTCGGCTGCCGGCCGTTCTGCTCGCGCGGCTGAACGGTCTCGCCGTGCTGCACGCGGTTGGGCAGGCAGTGACCCGAATTGATCTTCATCTCCTCGGCCTGCTCGAGTGACAAACCAAAGATGATAGCAATATCACGGGTGAAAAACTCTGCACCATAGGGGCGAACATCAGTAAAGCAAATTTTGTTTTCGTTAAAAAGTGCTATCGACGTCGTCTGTGCCCCCAGGTCAAAGACCACCGTCCCGCAGTATTTTTCCGTCTCCGAGAGCACCGCCATCGATGCCGCCCAGGGGTGCGGCTCATAATTGAGCAGCTCCAGCCCGGAGCGCTGCAGACAGCGCCGCATATTCTCGGCGTTTGTCAGCGAGCCGAACACCGCATGATAGAGCGCCTCGATACGGTCACCGCAGAAGCCGATCGGCGGCTTGTCGGTGAGCGCCTCCCCGCAGCGGTAGCCCTGAGGAATCATTTTGATCATCTGGCGGTCTTTACGCACACTGTGTTCACGGGCATTCGCCTCGGCAATCTCCACGTCATGCTGAGTCACCTCACGGCCTCGCACAACCGAGGTCCCCACACAGTCCTCACTTGTCAGAGTACTGCCGCCGATGGCAGCACAGACCTGAGAGATCGGCACCTGGGCTGTGAACTGCGCTTCCTTAACCGCCTCACGGATAGAGGTCACAACCCCTTCAAGGTCCGCCACAACACCGTGACGGATCCCGTGAGACTGCACCCGGCCATACCCCTCAATATGGTAAAAGCCGATTTCCTCAGCAGGACGCGCCACCACACAAAGCACTTTGGTGGTGCCGACATCAAGGCCAACAAGGATATCCGTGGGATTATTCATAATTCTGCTTACCGTCTGTAGAGACTCTCATGTCCGGCGGCAGCTGCCGCCCGCTAAAAGTCTACCAATAAATACTCTCATGCAACCGGACTGACTCTATTTCCCCTGTGTTTTTCCACCGATCTGTCCGTCCTCATCGGGTCCGTTCTCCGGCACCTCCAGATCCTGAGGGGCGCTGGCCTGATATTCCCTGTTGGGCGGCGAGGCGGAAAAAGCATTGTTGTAACGGGCGTCAATCGACCCGGGCGGTCCCTGAAGCAGCTCACGCATACTCGGATAGGCCGCGACCACATTGACAAGTTTCTCCATCACACTTTCGCCCGTCCCCTGCACATCCAGTCCGAGATCGATTTTTGTGGGCGGAATATCACGCGAGGAAATGGTCAGACTCCAGCTGCCGCGGTCACTGCAGTAGACCTCAGAGACTACCACCCCTAGAGGCTGCACTGCACGTGTGAACTCTCTATAGTACTGCACTATCTGGGGAATCTGCCCTGGTGTGCCATGGAAATTCGGTAACGGCGTCCCGGTGCTTTCCTGCTCCTCTGGGTTGCCGACAAAGAGCGCACCGGTTGTGTCCACAAGCCGGCCGTCCTCAAAAACAGCAACGGCCTGACGGGTCGTAAAGCTCACCACCAGCTCATCGGGCCAGACACGACGCACGCTGACCAGCCGGACCCAGGGCACCGTCTGGGCGGCATCACGCACCGCCTTCATGTCCACGGTGAAAAAATTGCCTGTAATAACCGGCTGAATCACTTCCTTGAGGCGGGCGGCGGGCACCTTGTTCGTATCACCAAGCACCACCAGACGGCTGATATTGAAGTACGGCAGCGTCACGGCGTAACGGACACCGTAAAAAAGGCCGAAACACACGGCCACCGTCAGGAAGCCGAGCATCATGCCGCGCACAACGACACGGATGCTCTCAAGGCGCTCGGCACGCTCCACGGCCTGACGGCGGGCGCGTTCGAGCTCCTCGAGATTATCGGGCTCGAGCTGAAGAGGGACCTGTTCGTTATCGCTGGGTGCTGCCATATCTGCTGACTCTATGTCTTAGTCGGTCTGTGCAAGCGAGAGCACTTTGAGGCACAGATCCGCATACGAGACACCGACCGCGCGGGCCGCCATCGGCACGAGCGAGTGCGGGGTCATTCCCGGGGAGGTGTTGATCTCAAGCAGTACAAAACTGCCGTCCTCACGCTGCAGAGCATCAACTCGCGCCCAGCCGCGGGCACCGATCAGGGCAAACGCCTTTTCGCACAGCGCGGAGAGCTCTGCCGTCTTCTCCGCATCGAGCGGCGCCGGGCAGACATACTTCACGGCATCCCCGTAGTACTTGTTCTGGAAATCATAATCCCCTTCGGGCGCCACGATCTCGATAACCGGCAGTGCACGGCCGTCAAGCAGCGCCACCGTGAACTCGCGTCCGTGGATGTACTCCTCGATAAGCATCTCATCATCGGGCATCTTTTCAACGGCTTCGCGCACACTCTCAAGCGTGGGCGAATCGAGTTTGCTCACGCCGATCGAAGAGCCGTCATGGTCGGGTTTGACCACCAGACCGGTTTTACCGAGCCGCTCGATCACGCTGCAGAGCACCTCGTCGCTCACACCGCTGCGCACGGAAATCCCCTGAGGAACAGGCAGACCGCCGGCACGCCAGATGGTCTTGGTCATTTCCTTGTCCATGGCGATAGCACAGGCCATAACACCCGGCCCCGTATACGGAATGCCGAGGTAGTTGAGCACACCCTGCAGTGTGCCGTCCTCACCACCCACGCCGTGCAGTGCAATAAAAGCACGGGAGTAGCCGCCCGACTCGAGCTCGGCGAGGCTCTGCTCCTTCGGGTCGAAAACCGTCACATTCACACCGCGCGAAAGCAGCGCATCACGGACGCCGGCTCCCGACATCAGCGAGACTTCCCGCTCCGAGGAGGTGCCGCCCATAAAGAGCACAACGCGTTCTTCTGTCATTTTTTCATCCTTTATTTGATTGAAGCGCCGGCGAGCTGTGCCGGAACACGACCGATCGAGCCCGCACCCATGGTGACCACCACATCACCGTCCCGGGCGACTTCATCAAGAACTGTTTTAATTTCGTCGAGCGAACACACACGGGGACGCACACCACCGCGTGCCGCAATTTCATCAGCAATGGCCTGACTCGTTGCCCCTTCAATAGGCGCCTCACCGGCAGGGTACACATCCAGAAGGACAACACTGTCAATGGGTCTGAGCACTTCAACAAACTGCTCAAAGCAGTCACGCGTACGCGTATAGCGGTGGGGCTGGAAAACCACCACCAGACGGCGCTCAGGCCAGGCGCCGCGGATGGCGGCAATCGTAGCCGCCATTTCGTGCGGATGGTGTCCGTAGTCGTCAATGAGTTCGTAGTGCCCGCGGATGCTGCCGTCAACGTTGCGCAGTGCCACTTCCCCGTAGCGCGAGAAGCGGCGGCCCACGCCGCGGAATTCCAGCAGTCCTCTGACGATCGCCTCGTCACTCACGCCGACAATCGTGGCAATGGCAATAGCGGCAAGCGCATTGCGCACATTATGCAGACCCGGCAGATTCAGCACAACCGGCAGCGGAGAGTGATCCGGACGCAGCACGGTAAAGGCCATCTGCGTGCCGACCGCCCGTACATCAATGGCGCGAACCTGCGCGTCATTGACCAGACCGTAGCTCACAATGCGTTTGGTCACGCGCGGTGCAATAGAGCGCACGTTTTCATCATCGACGCAAAGCACGGCCACGCCGTAAAACGGCAGCCGTTCAAGAAAATCGACAAAAGCGCTCTTGAGCGTTTCAAAGTTATGACCATACGTATCCATATGGTCTTCGTCAATATTCGTGACGGCGGAAATCACCGGCGTGAGATTGAGAAAGGACGCATCAGACTCGTCAGCCTCGGCGACCAGAAACTCACCGGTTCCCAGGCAGGCATTGGCACCGGCACTGTTAAGTTTGCCGCCGATCACAAAAGTGGGATCAAGGCCTCCGGCCGCCAGCAGAGAGGTGGTGAGCGAAGTGGTTGTGGTTTTCCCGTGTGCACCGGCGATCGCGATACCGCGGCGCAGACGCATCAGCTCTGCAAGCATCACGGCACGGGGCACGACAGGCACGCCGATTTCGCGGGCAGCCACCACTTCAGGGTTATCCGCCTTCACGGCCGAAGAGATCACCACGACATCAGCGCCGCGGATGTGCTTCTTATCGTGTCCGATATAAATGCGGGCACCGAGCGTCTGAAGCCGTTCCGTCACAGGGGTGCTCTGAAGGTCGGAACCGCTCACCACATAACCGAGGTTGAGAAGCACCTCGGCGATACCGCTCATCCCGGCGCCGCCGATACCAATGAAGTGCAGATGTTTTACAAGAAACATACTTTTCCTTTTGTTTTACCGCGAGCGGGTTTCACAGCCCGCTCACTGCCTGTCTTTTCCTTTTTATGCGTCCTGCTGCGGGCCCTTGCCGCTGCTGATGCGTTCGATCAGCAGCGCCACATTTGCCGTGGCATCGGCTTTACCCAGTGCACGAGCATTCTGCCCGATTGTAAGCAGTCGTTCACGTGTCAGGCCGGTTAAAATTGTTTTCACTCGTTCAGGCGTCAGATCCTTCTGCTCGAGAAGAACGGCGGCATCCTTGCCGGCCATGAAGCGGGCGTTACCGAGCTGATGCGCGGTTGTCTTTGCCACAAACGGCACAAGAATCGCCGGCACACCGCCCACACACAGTTCACTCACACTTGTGGCGCCCGCGCGGCACATCACCACATCACAGTCGCGGTAGCGTGCCGCCATGTCGTTGATAAACGGCACAACCTCGGCCTTCACATTGAGCCGCTCATAGTGTTCTCGCACCTCGGCGTCTCTGTCCTTGCCGGTCTGATGCACCACGATCGGACGTTCGTTCTCGGGAATAAGCGCCAGCGCCTCGGGAAGTGTTTCATTGAGCACCTTCGCACCAAGACTGCCGCCAAACACAAACAGACGCAGCGGTCCCTCACGGTCACGGAAGCGTTCCTCAACCGGCGCAAGCGCCACAATATCCGCGCGCACCGGGTTCCCCGTGATCACACCTTTACTCTTGGCAAAGGAACGGGCACCGCCGGCGAAACCGCAGGCGAGCGCCTGGCAGAACGGCATCAGTGTGTTGGTGGACATCAGCAGATCCGCATCACAGTTCATCATCACCAGCGGGATGCGCAGCGAGCGTGCGGCAAATCCGACCGGGACAGCCACATAACCTCCCGTGGAAAAGACGACGTCGGGACGGCAGCGTTTCAGAGCCGAGCGTGCGGAGAGTGTTGCAAGAATCAGTTTGATGCCGCCCGTGAGTGCACCGAACAGCCCCCGGCCGCGAACCCCTCTGAAATTAAGTCCCGTAAAGGGGATCTCATCCCGTGCAACGAGCTGACTTTCCATACCGGTTTGAGTACCGATCCAGTCAATCTGCCAGCCGCGTTTTTTCATTTCACGGGCAACAGCCAGTCCGGGCATAACGTGCCCGCCTGTCCCTGCCGCGGCAATAACCATGCGACGCCCCTCTGTCATACCTGTCCCCCTAACATCAGAATTTTGTTTTCCTTATCCACTCTCAGCAGCAGGCCGACTGCCACAAGACTCGACAGCAGCGCACTGCCGCCGAAACTCAGGAACGGCATCGTCAGCCCCTTGGTGGGCAGCAGGCCGCTGGCCACACCCAGGTTGATAAACACCTGTACGCCGAACCACAGTCCAATCCCCTGAGCAAGCAGACCGGAGAAGAAACGTTCAATCTTGATCGCCACGCGGCCGATTTCAAAAGCGTAACGGATCAGCCAGTAGTCGATAAAGAGTACCAGAGCCACCCCGACCAGTCCGGTCTCCTCGGCCACGACAGCCATAATAAAGTCGGTATGCGCTTCGGGCAGGTAGTAGAGCTTTTCAACCGAACCGCCCAGCCCCACGCCGAAAAGTTCACCGCGCCCGAAGGCGATCAGCGAGTGAGAAAGCTGATAAGCCTTATCGAGCACGTACTCCGGATCCCACGGATTGAGGTACGCCATCAGACGTCCGACACGCCACGGAGTATCAATAATCATCCAGCTCACAAAGCACACGACCACAATGAGCACGAAGATGAAAATGTTGATCGACAGTCCGGCCAGGAAAAGCAGTCCCAGCAGTTCGGCCACAATCACCACCAGTGCGCCGAGGTCAGGCTGCTTGGCAATGAGCCCGGCAATGAGCGTCATGATGATCGCCATCGGCAGGAAGCCTTTCTGGAAGGAGTGCATGAACGTCTGGCGGGTCACAGCGTACCAGGCGGCAAAAAGCAGCGCCGCCACCTTCATCACTTCGGTTACCTGCAGATTCATCAGACCGAGATTGATCCAGCGGCGCGAGCCGTTAACCACCTTGCCCACCCCCGGAATCAGCACAAGAACGAGCAGCAGGACAGCTGCAAAAGAAATGTACGGGGCCAGCTTGAACCAGACCCGCATCGGAATCTGATAAACGGTGATGCAGGCAAAAAGACCGATCGCGATACTCTGCAGATGCTTGACAAGGAAGTAGGTGCTTTCAACACCGTAACGTGAATTATCGGCAAACATGGTTGTCGCGGAATAAACCATGACCGTACCAATGCCCAGCAGGGCAAAGACACACAGTATCAGTTCCCAGTTAAGCCCGACGGAGGTCGATTGACGAACAAACGGCTGTTCGATCGTCAAAGGTTTGCCTTTTGCACGTTTCAGCACGACTCAATCCTACCTGCGAGTTGATGAGCGCGGGCGACAAAACGCGCACTGCGCTCGGCATAGTCCTTAAACATATCCCATGACGCACAGGCCGGCGACAGCAGGATCACATCGCCCTTCTGGCGACGGTTCCAGAGCCATTCCACCGCTTCCTCCAGCGAGGTAAAGCGCGTCTGGGGAATTCCGGCGGGCGCAATCGCCGCAGCAATCCCGGGCGCATCACGTCCGATCAGCGCCACCGCGCCGGCAACGCCCTTGAGCGCCTCGGCCAGCGGCGTGAAATCCTGTCCCTTGCCGTCACCACCCATCAGGATGAGCACACGGCGGTGCTGCTGCCCGAAACCCTTTACTGCAGCAATCACGGCACCGACATTCGTACCTTTGGAGTCATCGACAAACGTGACGCCGTCAGCTGTGGTGAGCACCTCTTCAACACGGTGCGGCTCTCCGCGGTATGCACGAAGCGCCTCAATGGCAGGAGCCTCGGGAAGGCCTGCCGCATGAATCAGAAGCAGCGCCGCGAGGGCATTCATCGCGTTATGACGGCCGAGGATATGCAAATCCTCCTCCGCGATCAGCGGAACAATCACATCATTGTCACGGCGTACTAGCACCGTATGACCGTTGTTGCTGATCAGACCGGCGTCACCGTTATTCACGGGCGTATCCTGTCCGAAACTCACCGTAACACCGCCTCGGGCGTACGAGAGCGTTGCGCTGTCCTCACGGTTGACGACACGTACCGTACCGGGCTTGAAAATCCGGGCTTTCGCTTCACCGTATGCCTGCAGACTGCCGTGCCAGTCAATATGATCCTCGGTGAGATTGAGGTAGGCGGCAGCGTCAGGCTCGAGCGAGGATGTTGTCTCGAGCTGGAAGCTCGAGAGCTCAAGCACCCAGACCTCGGGCAGACGGTTTTCGTGCTCGGCCGTCAGCAGTTCATGAACCGCATTGGGGCCGATATTGCCTGCCACAATCACCGAGCGCCCGCAGGCGGCAACCATTTTCCCGGTGAGCGAGGTGGTGGTCGTTTTGCCGTTGGTGCCGGTGATGCCGATCACCACAGGGCGATAGTCCTTTTCGCGCCGGAGCCGCTGAAGTTCCCGTGCGAAAAGTTCAATTTCTCCGACAACCTCAATACCCTTCTCGCGGGCGGCACTCACCAGCGGGGCTGCCGCACCGTAGAGCGGGGAAATCCCGGGGCTCATGACCAGCACGGACACCCCGTCGAGCATTTCCGGGTCAAGGTGTCCCGTGATGAGTTCAACGTCCGGGTGCGCTTCAAACTTCGCCTTCGCCGGCGGCATCTCACGCGTATCCGCGACACGCACACGGTAACCGCGCTCGAGCAGGTACTCCAGACTTGCCAGTCCGGAGGCTCCCATCCCGATGACGAGTGCCAGAGGGGTGCACGCTTCGCAATCTGTCTGCTTATCCATGACTGTTACTTAACCTACATCTGTCCTGAGGACTGTTCCCCGGACGATCAGCGGATCTTCAGGGTACTTAACCCGATCAGAACCAGAATGATGGTGATAATCCAGAAGCGGGTCACCACCTGTGTCTCTTTCCAACCCTTGAGTTCAAAATGATGATGAATCGGTGCCATCAGGAAGATGCGTTTACCGTGAGTGAGACGGAAATACACGGTCTGAATCATCACCGAGAGGGTTTCCACAACAAAAATGCCGCCCATCACCGCGAGCACAAGCTCCTGACGGGTAACCACTGCCATGGTGCCCAGGCAGCCGCCGAGGGCAAGTGCCCCCACGTCACCCATGAACACCTGCGCCGGGTGGGCGTTAAACCACAAAAAGGCAAGCCCTGCACCGAACAGCGCACCGGCGATCACAATCAGTTCACCCGCGCCCGGAATATACGGAAAAATCAGGTACGAGGAGAAGTCGGGACGACCCACCACATAGGCGAAGATCCCGAGTGCGGCGCCAACCATCACGCTCGGCAGAATTGCCAGTCCGTCAAGTCCGTCGGTCAGATTGACCGCGTTGGAGGAGCCGACCACGACAACATACGTGAAAATCACAAATCCGATCAGGCCGAAGGGAAGCGCAACATCCTTGAAAAACGGAATCAGGAGGTGAAGTTTTTTAGACACGTCGAGCGGGAAGCCGGCAGCCCACCAGGCGGCAACTGTTTCTGTGAGAGAGCCGCCCGCGGGAACCGACAGAGCAAACACCAGATAAAAAGCCGCCACAAGACCGATCACCGACTGCCAGCCGAATTTCTCTCTTGCACTCATCCCTTTCGGGTTGTGATAGACCACTTTCCGGTAGTCATCGATCCAGCCGATGGCGCCGTAGCCGAGCGTGACAAAAAGCACCACCCAGATAAAACGGTTGCTCAGATCAGCCCAGAGCAGCGTCGAGATGGTAATCGAGAAAAGAATCAGCACCCCGCCCATCGTCGGCGTACCATCCTTGACCAGATGACTCTTGGGGCCGTTCTCACGAACCGCCTGACCGAAATGCATCTCCCGCAGCCGCGCGATCATCCAGGGGCCGAGCCAGAATCCAAGAAACAGCGACGTGAGCGCCGCGAGCACGGCACGCAGCGTCAGGTAGCTGAAAACGTTAAAGCCGGAAACCGATTCGGCCAGCCATTTAAAAAGTGCGAGTAGCATGACAAATCTTCGCTTTTTATTCTGTTTATCAACATCTCCCTCATAAGGGAGACTTAATGGTTATCTCTCGGTCAGTTCGTTCACCAGACGTTCAAACCCCATGCAGTGACTGGCCTTGATCGTAACGATGCCTCTGAGCAGACGGGCTGCCCTGAGGGCTTCATCCACATTCCGGCAAACCTGAGCACCTTCCCCGAAGGCCTCCGCTGCAAGTGCCGCAAAACGGCCGACAGTAATCAAACGGTCAATACCGAGTTCACGGGCATAGCGTCCGACTTCGCGATGGACGGCCTCCGCCTCCTGACCGACTTCGGCCATATCCCCGAGCACATAAGCCTTCGGTGTGACCGGCGACTCACTGAGCGCCTTCATCGTGGCTCTCACACTGTCGGGATTGGCATTGTACGCTTCATCGACGACAACCAAGCCAGTAAAAGGCAACTTATATCGTGCACCCCGTCCGCGGGGCAGATTGAAATTCTGCAGCGCATTTTCGATCACCACTTTCCGCAGCCCCATCATGCTCGCTGCCGCATAGACTGCAAGCGCGTTGTGCACCGTATGTGCTGACATATCACGCAGCACCATGGGATGCCCCTCGGCAATCAGAAAACCGTCACGGATAAAACCGTTGAAGTCGGCGCGGATATCCGGATTCGTGCTGTAGGTGACCACCCTGACCCCGCGCGCAAGGGCGAGATCACGCCAGACGTCACACTGCGGGTCATCCGCCGGAATGACGGCAATGCCGTTTTTGCGCAGGGCGACAATCGCCAGACCGTTCTCACGGGCGCTTTCACGAACGCTGTCAAGAAACTCCTGGTGTTCACGCTGTGCGTTGGTCACGATAACCATATCCGGCTGAACCCAGCGGGCCAGCTGAGCCATCTCTCCGCGGTGATTAATCCCGGCCTCGACAACCGCCGCGCGGTGCTCGCTGCCGAGCTCAATCAGAGTACGGGGCACCCCGATATTGTTATTGAGGTTGCCGCGCGTGGCATGGGAGCAGTAGCCGTAGTACTGCTCAAGCACATCCGCCATCATGTCCTTGGTGGTTGTCTTGCCGTTACTGCCGACAACCATCACCACAAACGGACCGTGAATCATGCGGACTTTGCTCGCGAGCTGTCCGTACGCCTCAAGCACGTCCTTCACCACAAGCTGGGTCACCTCCACGCCGGGGATGAAGTGATCGACCACAACAGCAAGGGCGCCGGCGCGGGCAGCCTGTGCAACATAATCATGCCCGTCAAAAACCTCGCCCCGCAGGGCAAAGAACACCGAACCGGGTTCAATCGTACGCGAGTCGGTGCTCACCGAGCTGAACCGGGTCTGTGAGGCGGAGTAATAGACAAAATCCTCCGCATCAATCACCTCTCTGAGCTCTTCGAGTTCCATTGCTTCCATAGCTGTGCCTCACTTTAATGTGCGCGTGCGGCGTTCGTTGAAAGCCGCCTTGACAACTTCCTGATCACTGAAGAAGTGATGCACGCCCTGAATAATCTGATAAGTCTCATGCCCTTTGCCGGCAACCAGAATGACATCCTCGGGTGAGGCTTCCAGCACGGCCTCGAAAATCGCCGCCTTGCGATCGGGCTCGGTACGCATCCCTTCGAGCCCCGCCGTGATATCACGGATAATCGCTACCGGATCCTCGGAGCGGGGATTGTCACTCGTCACAATGGTCTCGTCGGCGAGACGGGCTGCAATTGCACCCATGAGCGGACGCTTGCCTTTATCACGGTCTCCGCCGCAGCCGAATACCGCCCAGAGCCGGCCGTTACGCGCGCGGGCAACAGGCGCCAGACTGCTGAGCGCCTTTTCAAGCGCATCCGGCGTATGGCTGTAGTCCACGAGCACCAGCGGCGAGTTTTCCGCACGGAAAAGCTGCATACGCCCCGGCGGGCTCGGCAGCGTCGACACCAGCGGCAGCACTTCACGGGCACTGTAACCGAGCACCATCACCGCTGCAATCGCCTCCATCGCGTTAGAGACATTAAAGTCTCCCACCTGCGGGAGCTGCAGCCGGTGCGCTTCACCGTCAATAAGCAGAGTGAAATGAATCCCGTCAGCGGTAAGACTGATGTCCCTTGCCTCCAGGCGGTGATCAGCCTCAACCCGGGCGCCTGTGAGCGTTGTCGTCCAGACGGGCACATTGTGTTCCCGGGCTACACGGATCATGGTTGCAGCGGCGGGGTCGTCAATATTGACCACCGCACCGGTGAGCCCGGGCCAGGCAAACAGAATGGCCTTGGCCGCTTCATAGTTTTCCATGGTCTTGTGGTAGTCAAGATGGTCACGTGTCAGGTTGGTGAACACCGCCACTTTGAAATCGCTCCCTTTGAGGCGGCCCTGATCAAGACCCACAGAACTCGCTTCCACGGCAAAGGCACGGGCTCCGGCCTTTTTCACCGCTCGGAAAAGCCGCTGCACACTGATGGCATCAGGCGTGGTGAGTTCAGGACTTTCAAACGACTCGTCGCCGAGCTTCGCACCAACCGTACCAAGCACGGCACAGGGTTCACCGAGTCGCGACAGCAGCGAACTCACCCAGTGCGTGGTCGTCGTTTTACCGTTGGTCCCCGTCACGGCTACGCCGCGCAGATCACGGGTGGGCTCATCATTAAACCCGCTGGCAATCTCACCGAGATGCTGCAGGAGATCCTTTACCATAATGACGGGCACACCGGCTGCGGGCAGCGGTGTCTCAGGGGTTTCAAGCACAACCGCGGCAGCGCCGCGGGCAACGGCGACCGGAATAAAATGACGGCCGTCGACATGAGCGCCCGGAACGGCGACAAAAATATCACCGGGCTGTACCGTCCGGCTGTCAAGCCGGAGCTCGGATCCCTGTCTTGCCAGTTTTTTCAGTGTCTGGACTATTTCGAGCACGTCTTTTCTCATCTTTATCCTTCTGTTACGCGGTGTCCGAGGTCACGAACACCCTCTTTTATTTTTTCTTCACCGCCGGGGCCGGCTGAATGTTGGCAACCTCTTTGTCATCGGGCTGCACAAGCAGCGTGCGCAGCGCCCCTTCAGCAATCTCGCTGAACACCGGTCCCGCAACCGTACCGCCAAAGCGGCCCCGTTTCGGTTCGTCGATCATCACAGCCACGATAAAGCGCGGCTGTGTAGCGGGCACAATCCCGACGAAGTCGGCCACCACGTCACGTGTATACACACCGTTTTTCGGCTTCATAGCCGTACCGGTCTTCCCGGCAACGGTATATCCTTCGACTTTCACACGGCTTGCCGTACCGCCGCGGCGCACGGTATCCATCATCATGGCGCGCATCTTGCGCGAGGTCTCGGGTTTGTACACCTGCACACCCTTAACCTGCGTACCCTCGGGGCGCTTGAAAAGCGTCAGATCAATCACGTCGCCGTTTCGGGCAAGTGCCGTATAGGCGCGCACAAGCTGCATGAGCGAAACCGAAATCCCGTGACCGTAGGAAATCGTTGCCTGCTCAATCGGGCGCCAGGTCTTGCCCGGACGGATTCGACCCGAGGAGGCACCGGGGAAGCCGATCTGCGGCGCACGTCCGAAACCGAGATCCGAATACATGTCATAGAGCGTGGTGGCGGGAATTTCCAGACCGATCTTGGCTGTACCGATGTTGGAGGACTTGGCGATCACCTCTGCCACGGTAATCAGCCCGTAGTCATGGGTGTCCCCGATCGTACGGTTGCCGATCGTGAGTTTTCCGGGCGAGGTCTGAATCGTGGTGAGCGGGTCAACAATTCCCATATCGAGCGCCTTGGCAATCGCAAAAGGCTTCATCGTCGAGCCGGGCTCGAACACGTCGGTGAGCACACGGTTACGCATACGCTCAAAGAGCACCGTCGAGCGGTCGTTCGGGTCATAAGTCGGGATATTGGCCAGCGCAATGATTTCACCGGTGGTCACATCCGCAACCACTGCCGCGCCGGCAATGGCTTCGGTCTGTTCAACCTGTCTGCGAAGCGCATCGTAAGCGATAAACTGCACGCGCGAATCAATCGAGAGCTGAATGTCCTGGCCGGGTTCAGCCTCCTTGGTCCAGACCTCATCAACAATACGGCCGCGGCGGTCGCGAATAACGCGACGGGCACCGGTCTGCCCCGAAAGCACATAGTCCTTGGCGAGCTCCACGCCCTCCTGGCCGTGATCGTCCCAGTCGGTAAACCCGAGAATATGCGCCATCACAGGACCGTCCGGATACTGCCGGCGGCTCTCGGGTGAAACACCGATGCCGGGCACGTTGAGTTCACGCACCGCCTCACCGACATTCAGCTCACGGTTGCGCGAGAGGTAGACAAAACTCTTGGCACTGTTTTTCTGGATTTTGTCGATCACTTCACGGGCGGGAATACCGAGTATTTTGGCCACCTGCGCCAGTTTGTCCTTATCGTTCATATCCACAAACTGCGGGTCTGCCCAGATGCTGCGGCTCGGCTGGCTCGAAGCGAGCACTACGCCATTGCGGTCGAGAATCTTCCCTCTGGCCCCCTCAATGGAAATCGTACGGGCGTAACGGATTTCCCCCTGATTCTGCAGAAAGTCGTTGTTGAAGATCTGCAGATACGCCACGCGCCCGACAAGCACCAGCATGCCGAGCACGATAGCCGTCAGGACAAACTTGCTGCGCCCCGCGGGAATGGGAATCACAATGAGCGGTTCAGCTTCGCGTTTGGGCTTGACCGTCCGTGCCAGGCGGTCCCGCTCAAGAATCCCCAGGCAGAACTCCCAGAGAACAATCAGCTTTTCTTCGAACCAGCGCATAATGCTGTTTATCACCGTTTGCCCTCCCCGTTTTCATTGGGTTGAGCGTAGCCGGGCATATTCTGGGGGATGACATCGAAATCCACGTGTGTCACCCGATGGTTCTCATCCATCACCAGACTGACGGTGTTTTCGCTTTTAGCCTCTTCCAGACCGAGTTCCTGCGCCCCCTGCGTGATGGCGCTCGGCAGTGCAGCACGGCGGATTTTCAGCAGCAGATCAGCCTGATCGTCGGCAAGACGGCGGCTCACATCCACAGCACGCTCATGTTCAACAAAGAGCGTGCGGATCTCATAGCGCTGATGCACAAGTGTGACCGCCAGACCGAGCGTGACCGTCACGAAAATCATCATGAAAATAAACTGCAGGAGTCCCATGCGTCCCATTTTCTAGACTCCTTCAACCGGTGCGTCAGTTCGCGTGGCCACACGCAGAATAGCCGAGCGTGCACGCGGGTTGCGCTCGCATTCCCCGTCAGAGGGGCGGATGCGTTCAACAGCGCTCAGCACGGGCTGCGGGAGCTGGTCTGCCGTAAAAGGCAGACGAGGATCGATTTTGCGCTCAGGGTGCGCCATTTCATCAAAGAAGTGCTTCACAAGACGGTCTTCGAGGCTGTGAAAGGTGATGACCGCCAGCCGTCCCTGAGGACGCAGCAGTCTGACCGCGCCTTCCAGAGCGGCTCTGAGTTCGTCAAGTTCGTGGTTGATTTCGATACGGATCGCCTGAAAGGACCGGGTAGCCGGATGCTGTCCGGGATCCTTTTTGTTTTTGGGCACAACACTCTGAATCAGCGCGGCAAGCTGTGCGGTGGTGGTGATCGGTGTTGCGCTGCGGGCTCTGACGATTGCACGGGCGATCTGTCCGGCAAATCGCTCTTCGCCATACACACGCAGAACCTCTTTGAGACGCTCTTCGGAGACACTTGCGAGCCATTGTGCAGCCGTGGGACCTGCACTGGTGTCCATGCGCATGTCAAGCGGACCGTCCATTCGGAAGGAGAAACCGCGTCTGGCATCATCAATCTGCGGAGAAGAGACGCCGATGTCAAGGAAAATGCCGTCTACGGCGTGGATGCCGTTTTCTCTGAGGGTGGTTTCAAGCGTGGAAAAGGGTTTGTGGAAAATGTGGAAACGTGGGTCAGAGATGGCCTGAGCGGCGGCAATAGCCTCCGGGTCGCGGTCAAAAGCGATTAATTTTCCGTTCAGTGAAAGTTTGTCTAAAATGCGGCGCGAGTGTCCTCCACGTCCGAAGGTCCCGTCAACATAGAGACCGTCCGGATTATGGACGAGCGCTTCAGGCGCTTCCTGGCCCAGCACGGAAATGTGCGTAAACACTGTGCTCGCTTCAGACACGGTAATTCTCGTTATGCAAAATATTTTTCGACACTTCTCTCGGGAAAAAGAAGGAAGGCGCCAGTCAGCACGCTCTTGCCTCAGAAAGTGAAATCGATGCTGTTGACATCAATAGCTTCGATGTTGCGGGTCATTTCGAGCCAGATCCGGCGATCCCAGATTTCAAAATGCTCACCCATCCCCACCAGAGCCACCTCCCGGGTCAGTCCGCCGAGTTCACGCAACTCCGAAGGAATCAGAACGCGACCGGCGCCGTCGCAGACAACGTCTGCCGCACTGCCAAGCACAAGGCGGACAAATCCGCGTGCCGCGCTCGGCAACGCTGTGAGCTGTTCACGTTTTTCCTCCCAGATCCGACGGGGGTAAAGGACAAGGCAGCCGTCAGGATGGCGCGTCAGCGTCACCTCCCCGCCGGAGTGCTCAACAAGCACGTCACGGTGACGGGCAGGCAGCAGCAGACGACCCTTCTGGTCGAGCGTCAGTAATGATGTCCCTTGAAACACGCTTACACCCTGCGATGAGGAAAAGAAAAACACGGCGGTCTGTTCCACGTAACAGACACACTTTCCCACTTTCTCCCACTTTAATCCATCACTTTACCTACTCTGTACAGTCAAGGTCAAGGCTATTAGCAATTTTTTTCTTTTCTCTTATTCCCACCTTGAAAATCACTGTGAGACACTCTAAAAAAGGCGTGTTGTGATACAGTTGTCACACTGGACTCTAACGCCTCTGCAACGCCGCTGAGCCGACAGACGGCCGGCCGCCGGAGGCGTTCACTTTCTAGGATTTCTGAAGGTTTTTCACTTTATCTGACCTATGCTCGACAAAATCATGAAACCCCGTTCGGTGGCTGTCGTCGGCGCTTCCACGCGTGCACACACCATCGGCTCTGACATTCTCAAGCGTCTGCTCGAATACGGTTTCACCGGTCCCGTCTACCCCGTCAATCCCAAAGGGGGTGTGATTGAAGGACTTCAGGTGTACCCGAGCGTCTCAGCCATTCCCGGCGAGGTGGATCTGGCCATTCTGGTGATCAACTCACAGTTCGTCCTGGAAACAGTGGATGAATGCCACCGCAAAGGCGTGGGCGGTCTGGTGGTCATTTCCGCCGGATTCAAGGAGACCGGCCCGCAGGGGGCGGCGCTTGAACAGGCTCTGGCTGAAAAGGTGCGCGCCTACGGTATGCGCTGCGTCGGCCCGAACTGTCTCGGTGTTGTGAACACGCATCCGGACACGCGGCTTGACGGCTGCTTTGCCGAAGCACTGCCCCAGCGTGGCGATATCGGTTTCGTGTCGCAGTCGGGGGCGCTCGGCGGCGGCATCCTCAATATTCTGAAGGATCTGAATCTCGGCTTTGCCCAGTTCATCTCCATCGGCAATCAGGCTGATGTGAACGCCGAAACGGCTATGCAGTACTGGGAGAATGATGACGATATCCGTCAGGTGCTTCTGTATATGGAAAGCATCCAGAATCCGGTCAACTTCCGCCGGATCGCCTCCCGTCTCACCCGCAAAAAACCGGTTCTTGCGCTTAAAGCCGGCCGTACCTCCCAGGGAGCATCTGCCGCCTCCTCTCATACGGGCTCGCTTGCCGGGACTGACCAGGCTGCTGACGCTCTGCTTCGCCAGTGCGGTGTGATTCGTGAAACCTCTCTTGAGGCGCTTTTCTCCTCGGCAAAGGTTTTCAGTACCTGTCCTATTCCCAAGGGAGACCGTGTGGCAATCGTGACCAATTCGGGCGGCCCCGGGATTATGGCCACGGACGCGATTGTCAGTAACGGCATGCAGATTGCACAGTTAAGTGAGCAGACCCGTGAGACACTGCGCAGTTTCCTGCCAGCGGCAGCCTCTGTGAAAAATCCGGTTGACATGATCGCCTCCGCACCGCTGGAACACTACCGCCGTACGGTTGAGACTATTCTCGCCGACGAAAACGTCGATATGGTCCTCGTGATCTACCTGCCGTTCCTCGGACTCAAGGACACAGATGTGGCCCGGGCACTCTCTGAAATCAAGCTGGCACACCCGGAAAAACCGATCGTCGGCGTGTTCATGACAACGAGCAGCTTTTTTGCCTCGCTCGCGGATATGCATCTCTCACTGCCTTTTTACATGTACGCCGAAGAGGCGGTGGATGCCATGCTGCGCCTGAACCGCCAGCGCCTCTGGCTCGAACGTCCTGTCGGGACGGTTCCCTCGTATGTTGTCGCCCGTGACCGGATCGGGGAAATTCTGGCTTCGGTTCGCGCCGAAGCCCGCAAGGAACTCAGTACGCGCGAAAGCATGCAGGTGCTGAAGGCCTACGGCATCCGTACCTGTCACGAGGCGTTTGCCGGTGACGAGGACAGTGCCGCTGCTGCCGCCGGCGCCATGGGCTACCCGGTCGTAATGAAGATGACCAGCAAGACCACATCCCACAAAACGGATGTCGGCGGCGTGATTGTCAACATCCGCTCCGAAGAACAGCTGCGCCGCGAATTCAGGGCGCTCACAGAGCGTCTGGCACAGAAGGGGCTTCTCGACGGATTCGAAGGGGTTCTGGTTCAGGAAATGGTGGTGAGCACCCGTGAAATGGTCTGCGGTATCGCGTCTGATCCGCAGTACGGCCACATGATGATGTTCGGCCTCGGCGGTATCTTTATCGAAGTGATGAAGGACATCACCTTCCGTCTTGCGCCGCTCACGGATGCGGACGCTCATGACATGGTGCGTGACATCAGATCCTATGCGCTGCTCGAAGGTGTGCGCGGAAAAGCGCCTGCGCAGATTCCTCAGATCGAGGAAACCCTGCTGCGACTCTCTCAGCTCGTGAATGATTTCCCTGAAATCGCCGAGCTTGACATCAATCCGCTGATGATTTCCGACACCAGCGGCGAGGCGATTGCCGTGGACGCCAGACTGGCGCTGAAGTAACCGCACCGCGCTCTGACACCACAGACTGCCGCGCCCGCCTTTCGGGCCGCGGCAGTCTTTTTTCCAGCCACCAAAGAAAACGCCCGGCGTAAAGCCGGGCGCAAAAAAATCAGTCTACTACCAGGGTGTCCGTAAGCCGGATTCTGTCAACGGCCGGGGCCGCCGACGATCATTCATCTAGTACGGCATTCGCATGCCGCATCGTGCCACCTACCCGCAGCCTGTCCGGGCCGGATTAGCGGCTGCCTATTTGGTGTTGCTCCACGTAGAGATTGCCCGTTTCACCCGACCCGAGGCCGGCTCGTCTCTGTTGCTCTGATCCTCGCCTTGCGGCGGACAGCCGTTAGCTGCTACGTTGCCCTGTGGAGTCCGGACTTTCCTCTCGCAGAAAATCTGCCAGCGATCGTCTGTCCACCCTGAATAGTAGAAGGGAGACTGTACGCTAAAAATCGCGCTTTTGCAAGCAACTCAATTGAACATTAGTCTATTCTGTACAACAAAGCGGACTAAGCCCGCTAAAATAGTGGACAATTTTCAAATGTCCCCAAAGCTTTTGAGTTCTGAACAAGACAATATGACACGCAAATTTTCCAAACTGCTCACCCTGTCACTGCTCACCGGCATCGCCTGCTCAGGCGCTCAGGCCGCCTCCGTGCTGGACGCTGTGATTGAAACCACGCCGGCCGGTCTTTCCGGGAAAAGCGGCTCGTACACCTGGTCCGACCTGATCGACGGCAGCAAGCAGATCATGGATCAGGGCAACAGCATGTGGATTGTCCCCACTTATACCAATCACCCCAACTGGGCCTGGGACAACCGTCGTGAGCAGAACGGCTACCCGTTTGGTATGGGGCTTGGCCGTCAGGTCATCGACGAACGGGGGAATGAACGTTCTTTCTTCTTTGTGAGTTTTGTCGATTCGAACTACCGCATTGAACCGACCTTCGGCTACCAGTGGGTGGCTCGCTACCCGCTCGGCAACTCCGGCCTGCATGTGGGTGCCGGCTATCTGGCCGGATTCACTATCCGCGGTGACTACAACTGGCTGCCCATTCCGATGCCGCTGCCGGTGATCAAAGCCGGTACCGACTGGGCTTCCCTGTATATGACCTACATCCCGGTCACGAACGTGTTCTTCTTCTACAGCTCGTTCACAATTGATGATGCCAAGTCGCGCAAAGCGCCTCTGCCGGCCTCGAGCCCCTGGAGCCACAAGCAGAACTTCCTGTACGGCGGCTTCGGCTGGGAATACATGGACAACGGCAATACGGAAGATACGGTAACCTGGGTCAACAACGACACCTCCTGGCACGGCGGTCTGCGCCACTACTCCGGCCGCAGCTGGGCAACCGACCTCTCGTACCGCCGCTCCGAACATCTGGTGCGCACGCCTGAACGCCGTGACACCTACAAGTTTGAAGCCATCGCGCTGCAGATCCAGTACAACATCGATGCAACCGATGACCTGCGTCTGTATGCCGGCGGCGGTATCGGCTACGCCACGATGAAGGGGGCCGGCAAGCGTGCGCACAGCATTCATCCCGTGACCAGCCTCGGGGCGACCTATGCACTCACCGACTCTGTCTTTGTCAATGCCGATATGACAGTCAACTTCTCGCGTTTCAAGAACAGTGTCGCCGGCAGCCCGGATGAGTACTTCAAGGCCATGCCGACGGACTTCAGCCTCTCGATCGGCTACGCCTTCTAAGTGCCGTTTCACAGGCAGAGTGTTGCATAAAGCATCAGTTTGAGGACAGTGTTGCAAAATTCTGTCCTCATTTTCTGTGCTGACCCACTACAATGCTAAAAATATACCCGTGTCTGTTCCCGTCCGACGGGAAGAGCCTTAAAAATTCAGGAGAAAATTCAATGGATCGCAACGATGAACTGTTTGAACGTGCTCAGCAGAGCATTCCCGGCGGCGTGAACTCGCCAGTCCGCGCATTCCGTTCAGTAGGCGGCTCCCCGCGTTTTATCGATCGTGCCAAGGGTCCGTATATGTGGGATGTGACCGGTCAGAAATTTATTGACTACATCCTTTCCTGGGGTCCGATGATTCTCGGCCACAACAACGACGAGGTGGTTGCCGCCATGGAAGCCACCGCCGAGAAAGGACTCTCGTTTGGCGCCGCCACCGAAGCCGAAATTGTGATCGCAGAAGAAATCCGCAAGCTCGTTCCCTCCATGGAACAGGTCCGCCTGGTGAGCTCGGGTACCGAAGCCGGCATGTCCGCCATCCGTCTGGCCCGCGGCTATACAAACCGCAATAAGATCATCAAATTTGAAGGCTGCTACCACGGTCACTCCGACTCGCTTCTTGTGAAAGCGGGCTCGGGTATGCTCACGTTCGGCAATCCCTCGTCTGCCGGCGTTCCCGCCTCCATCACCGAAAACACACTCGTACTCGAATACAACAACCTCAATCAGCTCGAAGAGGCCTTCCGCAAGTACGGCGACGATATCGCCTGCGTGATCGTTGAAGCCATCGCCGGCAATATGAATATGGTTCGCGGTACGCATGAATTCATCCATGGTATGCGCGAGCTGTGCACGAAATACGGTGCCCTGCTGATTGTTGACGAAGTGATGACCGGTTTCCGTGTCGCCCTCGGCGGGGCACAGGCCCATTTCGGTGTCACGCCTGATATCACGATGCTCGGTAAGGTCATCGGCGGCGGGATGCCTGTTGCCGCATTCGGCGGACGCAAGGAAATCATGCAGCACATTGCCCCGGTCGGCGCCGTCTATCAGGCAGGCACACTCTCGGGCAACCCGGTGGCTGTGGCCTGCGGTCTTGCCACCCTGCGTGCTATTCAGGCCCCGGGCTTCCATGACCGCCTGAGTGCTCAGACAAGCAAACTCATCAAGGGGCTGACCCAGGCTGCCAAGAGTGAAGGCATTGAATTCTGCGGCGACAGCCTCGGCGGCATGTTCGGCATCTACTTCCTGCCCGAAGTACCTCACGGCTTTGCTGATGTGATGAAGGCGAACACGGCACTGTTCAACCGCTTCTTCCACGGCATGCTCAAGCGCGGCGTGTATTTTGCTCCGTCCACGTTTGAAGCCGGATTTACCTCGATCACTCACACCGATGAAGTGATTGACGCCACCGTGAAGGCTGCTCAGGAAACCTTTGCAGAACTGCACGGCTGACCAACTGATATTGACAAGGACGTTACATGACGGGCTGGAAAAAGGGTGTTTTCGGTGCTCTGGCACTGCTCACGGGGTGCGTTGAGGCTTTAGCCGCCTCAACAGGATGGACTGTTCCCGGCAAGGCCGCTCCTGAAATGGAGCAGCCTGCCGTCACGATTCGTCTCGTCTCTGAGAAAAACGCCCTCATCCCGCAGGCCGTCAATCAGATGGCCGTCGTGATTGACCAGAAAAACGGCTGGCACACGTACTGGAAAATGCCGGGCGATGCCGGCTTTCCGACCCGTTTCACGTTCTCTCTGCCGCAGGGACTCTCTGCGACAGAACCTGAATATCCTTTCCCGGAGCGTTTTGACACGGCAGGCATCATCAGCTATGCCTTCAACGGCGAGACGCTTTTCCCGTTCAAGGTTGATGTGCCGCGCGGCGTACCGGCCGGCAGCCGGGTCACCATAAAAGTCGAAGCCGACTATCTGGCCTGCAAAGACGTGTGCGTACCCGGACACGGCGAAGCAGAAATCACCCTGCCCTATGCGGTTGGGGCGGATCTCTCCGAAGATGCACCGCTCATTGCAAAGGCCAAACGGCTGATTCCTGAAAAAAATCAGTCCCTCAATGCCAAAGGCACCCTTGAGGGGACAAATCTCGTGCTGAGCATTCCGCCAAGTGAGGTGAGAATCAACCGCTCGCTTGTGTTCTATCCGCTCGATGCGAACCAGTTTGTGCTCTCGGACAAAGGCACCTTCCACCAGAATGACGGCACGAGCTCACTGTACTTCACGCTCACACCCGAATTCAGTAAAACCGCCCCGCAATCGGTCCGCGGCGTGTTTGTCGCCGATGGCGGCCCGGAGAAAAAAGGCGGGTGGGCGATTGAGACGACCATTCCTGTTGAACCCGGTACGGTGGTGCGCCCGCTCGGAGATGGCGAATCACGCGTGATCGACTCCACTGGAAGCAATCTCACCCTCTTTACGGCGCTCGGATTTGCATTCCTCGGCGGTCTGATCCTCAACCTCATGCCCTGTGTGTTCCCGATTCTTTCTCTGAAAATCGTGCAGCTCACAGAAAGCGGCCGCAAAGGTGAGGCACTGCTGCCGCACGGTCTGGCCTTCACCGCCGGTGTTGTCCTCTCCATGCTGATTCTCTCCGGGGTACTGATCGCGCTGCGCGGCGTAGGACTTGCTCTGGGCTGGGGTTTCCAGCTGCAGAGCTCCTGGGTGGTGACTGCGCTGCTTTTGCTCTTTACCGGTATCACACTGAATCTGCTCGGTGTCTACGAGTTCACTCTCGGCTCCGGTCTGGGCGACCTTCCCGGTGCACGCAGTGCTGTCGGCACCAGGACAAACTCTTTCATTACCGGCATTCTGGCCGTGGTTGTTGCAAGCCCCTGCACCGCCCCCTTTATGGGCGCCGCCCTCGGCTATGCGCTCACCCGCCCCTCTGTTGAGGCGATGGGCATCTTTGCCTCTCTCGGTCTGGGGATGGCTCTGCCGTGGCTGCTGCTGTGTGCCTTCCCGTCCTGGACACGCTGGATGCCGAAACCCGGTCCCTGGATGAACACCTTCAAGCGCGTAATGGCCATTCCGATGCTTGCCGCCGCAGCCTGGCTTGCCTGGGTGCTCTATCAGCAGCTGCATATCCGCGGGGTTGCCATCGTCGCCGCTGCCGTCGCCGCCCTCGTTGTGGCCTGCTGGCTCTACGGCCGCATGCAGTGGGGCAAGGGCAGCTACCGCCTGATTATTTCGAGCCTGACGGTTTTCATGATCGGTGCCGTCGCTGCCATTGCCATGGGAATGTTCGACCGCAACGGCTCAGGCATTCAGAGCAAGGGAAGCTGGGAGCCCTGGTCTGAGCAGGCCGTCACACAGGCACTCTCCGAGGGCCGCCCGGTCTTTGTCGACTTCACCGCCGCCTGGTGCATCACGTGTCAGGCCAACATGGCTGCGGCACTCAACCGGGAAAACGTCCAGGAGACGCTCGACCGGCTGGGCTATGTGCGTCTTCTCGGCGACTGGACCAACTATGACCCGGCCATCACCCGTGAGCTCGAAAAATACAAACGCTCCGGTGTGCCGCTCTACCTTGTGTACCGCCCCAACGGACAGGTCACTGTCCTGCCGGAGCTGCTGACACCGGGAATAGTGATCGAAGCCCTTGAGGCCAACGCCCGTCCCTGAGCGCAAAAAAGGCAGGATTCTGTTCCTGCCTTTTTTGTCACTGTTTTAATGCGGTAAGTGAGTGCTCACATTTATTCCTGATCGTGCACCCATTCAATCACCCGGTCAAGGAACGGAATACCCTGCCAGACCGATTTTCCGCCTTCAATCTGAGCAAATACAGCATAGCGTTTGCCGCTTTCCGTCTGCACATAGCCGCCGATGGCGCGCACATTGGCAAGATACCCGGTTTTGATATGGGCAAAGGTGGTGGCAGCCTTACGCTTTCTCATCGTGCCGTCAATGCCGGAGATGGGCAGCGAGGACATGTATTCACTCATGTAAGGACTCACCCACCCGCGGATGAGCATCTGGGTCATGCCGTCAGCAGTGACACGCGACTCACGGGAAAGTCCCGAGCCGTTGTCGAGAACCCAGCCGCTGGTGTTCACACCCACGCTCTGGAGCCAGCGCATAATCATCGTGCGACTGGTAGGCAGGTCATACGGCGCGTCGCTGCCACGCCCCGTGGCCACTTTGCTTGTTGTCAGAAAAAGATGACGCGCAATCTGGTTGTTGGACCACTTGTTGGCAAGCGCCACCACTTCGCGCAGCGGCTGCGAGGCGTGAGTGAGGACTTTCTTCGCCGAGTCGGGCACCTTGCCGTCAACAACATGTCCGCTCCAGGTACGACCGTCCTTTTCCCAGAGGGCACGGAACACCCGCTCAAGGAATTCATTCTTGTCCATGGAGACAATGCTGAAAACCCTCGCGTCGCAGTCTTTCGGGAACACCCCCTCAAAGGTCACTGCCTTCTGACCGTTTTCCAGCACTTTGAACCGCAGTCCCACCTCTTTCTGCCAGTTTCCGCAGGGTTTATCCCCGAGCGGAATCTCTCTGGGCACGGCAATGCCGGCGAGCGGCGGGAGCGTATCAATATGAGCAATCGACTTTCCCGGCACCGGCACGAACTCAAAACTCATGGAGTTGTAGTTCACCAGGGCCGCATCGGGGAACTGGTTGTAGGGGCGGTTGCCCTTGCCGTCAAAGTCGGAGGTATCTCCGGGCGGCAGGTCAAAGAGTGAACGGTCAACGACAAAGTCCCCGTCAATGTGCGAAATGCCGTGCGCTGCCAGACGGTCAACCTCCAGCTGGAACTGTTCAATCACCAGACTCGGATCGCCACTGCCTTTGAGGTAGAGATTTTTAATATGTCCCTGCTGATCCGGGTCCTGATCAATATAGAAATCCGTCAGCCAGTGATAATTCGGGCCGAGCAGTTCGAGCGCTGCGAGCGTTGTCACCAGTTTTTCCGTGGAAGCCGGGGAAACCGGATCGGCTGCATTCACGGAAAGCACCGTTTTGTTCGTTCCGTCGAGCGCTTTGACGCTGATCGACATATTGCTCAGACCGATATTCATCTGTTTTGCCGCACGGGCAAGCGGCGCAGGCAGCGCCTCGTCAAGCGTCTGGGCGCTCGCGGACCAGGACAGACAGCCTGCCAGAATGCCGAGTGCAACCGCGCCTCTGAGGGCGGCAGAGTGTTTTTGCATATGCATGAACTGTGTATTGGAGAAGGCAAAGGAGAGAAATTAATGCGACTCATTGTAATACCAGAACCTGTCCGGACAGTCCCAAGCCTAAACTTTCGCCAAAACTGTAACTAATTTTCACAGAGAACTTGATTTTTTCCACCCCCGTCCCCATATAGCCCCTAAAGTGAGAGGACAGCTCCCCCCACAGTTATTTTCCGGGAGCAGGCCCTCGCCATAGAGCGGGCCCGGGAACGGGCTCACTTGCTACGCAAAATTCTTAATTTGGAGTATCAAATGCAAATTCGTCCGTTGCACGACCGCGTGATCATCAAGCGTCTCGAAGCCGAAACCACCACCTCTTTTGGTATCGTCATCCCTGACACCGCCGGCGAAAAGCCCGATCAGGGTGAAGTTATCGCTGTCGGTCCCGGCAAGCGTGATGAAGCCGGCCGTATCGTCACCCCCGATGTGAAGGTTGGTGACCGTGTTCTTTTCGGCAAGTACTCTGGTCAGACCGTGAAGGTCGACGGCGAAGAACTGCTCGTGATGCGTGAAGAAGACATCATGGGCATTCTCGAATAAGCCGCATAACTCCGAATTTGATCAATAAAAGTTTTTAAAGGAATTGAAAAATGGCTGCTAAGCAGGTTCTTTTTGGTGATGATGCCCGCTCGAAAATGGTCCGCGGCATTAACGTTCTCGCTGATGCTGTGAAGGTTACCCTTGGTCCTAAGGGCCGCAATGTGGTGCTCGAACGCGCCTTCGGCGGTCCCACGGTGACCAAGGACGGTGTGTCTGTTGCCAAGGAAATCGAACTCAAGGACAAGTTCGAAAACATGGGTGCCAGCATGGTTCGTGAAGTGGCTTCCAAGACCAGCGACAACGCCGGTGACGGTACGACCACTGCCACAGTGCTCGCTCAGGCCATCGTTGACGAAGGTATGAAGTTCGTTGCCGCCGGCATGAACCCGATGGATCTCAAGCGCGGTATCGACAAGGCTGTCGCTGCTGCCATCGCTGAACTCAAGAAGCTGAGCAAGCCCACCACCACGAGCAAGGAAATCGCTCAGGTCGGCTCCATCTCCGCCAACTCCGACTCCGAAATCGGTGAAATCATCTCCGAAGCCATGGACAAGGTCGGTAAGGAAGGCGTGATCACCGTTGAAGACGGCAAGAGCCTCAACAATGAACTCGAAGTTGTCGAAGGTATGCAGTTTGACCGCGGCTACCTCTCCCCGTACTTCATCAACGTTGCCGAAAAGCAGGCTGCTGTTTTTGAAAATCCGTACATCCTCCTGCACGACAAGAAGATCAGCAACATCCGCGAACTTCTCCCTGTGCTTGAACAGGTTGCCAAGTCCGGCCGTCCGCTCGTGATCATCGCCGAAGACATCGACGGTGAAGCACTTGCCACGCTCGTTGTGAACTCCATCCGCGGCATCCTCAAGGTTGTCGCCATCAAGGCTCCCGGTTTCGGCGACCGCCGTACCGCCATGCTCGAAGACATTGCCATCCTCACGGGCGGCACGGTCATCTCCAGCACGGTCGGCCTCTCTCTTGACAAGGCCACGCTTGAACAGCTCGGCAGCGCCAAGAAGGTTGAAGTCACGAAGGAAAACACCACGATTATCGACGGTGCCGGCGCTGCCGAATCCATCGAAAACCGTATCCGCAACATCCGTCAGCAGATCGAAACCGCTACGAGCGACTACGATCGTGAAAAGCTTCAGGAACGCGTTGCCAAGCTCGCCGGCGGCGTTGCGCTGATCAAGGTCGGTGCCGCTACCGAAGTTGAAATGAAGGAAAAGAAGGCCCGCGTGGAAGACGCTCTGCACGCCACCCGCGCTGCTGTTGAAGAAGGTATCGTCCCCGGCGGCGGTGTTGCTCTCATCCGCGCCAAGCAGGCCATCCTTTCGCTCAAGGGCGACAATGACGAACAGAACGCCGGTATCCGTATCGTTCTGCGCGCCATGGAAGAACCGCTGCGCCAGATCGTCAAGAACGCCGGTGAAGAACCCAGCGTGGTTGTGAACCAGGTCGCCAGCGGCGAAGGTAACTACGGCTACAACGCTCAGTCCGGTGAATACGGCAACATGGTTGAAATGGGCGTGCTCGATCCGACCAAGGTTACCCGTACCGCTCTGCAGAATGCCGCTTCTGTGGCCAGCCTGATTCTGACGACCGACTGCATGGTCGCCGAAATCCCGCAGGAACAGAAGCCCATGCCCCCGATGGGCGGCATGGACGGCATGCCCGGCATGATGTAATTGAGCCATCCTGGCGCCGCGCATAACGGCGCCTGCCTGAAGCTCAGCGCCCTGCCTGCAGCAGGGCGCTTTTTTACTGCATATAAAAAGGCGGTCTCAAAGGAGACCGCCTTTTTGCATCCGGCAGCAGCCGGTATACCGGCGCGCTCTTAGGCCTTGGGAGTCAGACCGGAGAGCTTGGCAAACTCTTCCGTCTTGATTTCCTTCATCGGGATGTATTTGCCGTCCTTGAGCATCACCGAGAACGGAATGGTACGGACAGCTGAACGGCGTGCAACTTTCGAATTGGCCCAGACCGCCTTACGCATTTCAAACGGAATTTCGGCTTCTTTGCCGTGGACATTCAGACCGCGGAAATCGGCATCCTTGAAGTGTTTTTCATGTTCAAGGAACTTGGCATAGCGGTCTTTGGCAGCCAGAATCACAGCCCCCTGAAGCTCACTGTACGGGCTCAGGCAGGCCACAGGGAACCAGCGGAAGGTCACCTGACCGAGGAAAGGCTTGAACTGCTCATACTGCCACTGGCACCAGGGGCACTGCGTGTCAAAAACGATATACACAACAGGAGCGCCTTTGGGGCCGGGAATATCTACTGACTGGCCTTTCTCGGAAAGCTCAACAAAAAACTCCTCGGGATTAAAGTCAGTGGGGATATCAGGTTTCTTGGGCCATTCATGCTTTGCGGGGTCTGCCGCAAAAGCTGCCGGGGCAACAGCGCCCAGGCCGAGCAGGCCTAACAGGTTGCGTCGGTTCAGTTTCATAAATCAATTCCTTCTTTCTTCTGCCCCAACAGGTGAGGTCTGCCATCAGTCTACCCGAAGACGCACTGAAAGTGTCTCACCATTTTCTGCAAAAAAGCCTGCAAATACACATTGAAACAACCTTGCCTTTGCTAAGATTGGCAGACATCCGTTTTCAGACCTCAACTTTCTCTTCGACGAAGATGACTTACATTGAGAAACTCCGTCAGCGCTATCAGAGCACTGACTCGATGCTGTGTGTCGGGCTTGACCCCAATCCCGCCAAATTCCCTCTTCCGCTCGCCGGTCGCGCTGATGCGCTCTATGAGTTCTGCCGCGGCATTGTCGATGCCACCGCCCCCTGGGTGTGTGCCTTCAAGCCGCAGATCGCCTATTTCGCCTCCAGCCGCGGAGAGGAGACTCTCGAGGCCATCATCGGCTACATTCACACGAACTACCCTGATATTCCCGTCATTCTCGATGCCAAGCGCGGTGATATCGGCTCCACAGCCGAACACTATGCCAGAGAGGCCTTCGAGCGGTATAAAGCCGACTGCGTGACGCTTTCCCCGTTCATGGGACACGACACCATCAGACCCTACCTCCAGTACGAGGACAAAGGCGTGTACGTACTCTGCCGCACCTCCAATCCGGGCGGTGATGATTTTCAGATGCTTGATGTGGGCGGTGAAAAACTCTTTGAACGGATTGCCCGTCTGGCACAGACCTCCTGGAACAGCAACGGTTCTCTCGGCCTGGTGGTCGGCGCCACCTATCCGCACGAACTCGAGCGTGTGCGCGCCATTGCGCCTTCGCTCAGTCTGCTCGTACCGGGAATCGGCGCTCAGGGCGGGGATATCAATGCCTGCGTGAAAGCCGGTCGTGATGCACACGGCTACGGAATGGTCATCAACTCGGGCCGCGCCATTATCTATGCCGGAAACGGTGAGGACTGGAAGGAAAAGGCCGCTCTCAAGGCCGAGGAAACAGTCAGGGCTATTCGCGCCGCATCCTGATGAAAAAAGCCGGGGTTTCCCCGGCTTTTCAATTACGCCTCCTGCGTATCGTGCTCGCTGAGGGTCTGCTCATCAGACTCCGGCAGACGGGAGGCAAGAATTTTATCGATACGGCGTCCGTCCATATCCACGATTTCAAACTTCCAGCCGTCCCAGACGGTTGCATCGCCTTCCTGCGGCAGGCGGCCGATCAGGAACATCATCATGCCGGCGAGTGTCGCATAGCGGCCGGGAATATCCTCGGGAACAGTACGGATGTTCAGCGCGTCCTTGAGCTCGGGAATCGGAATCAGACCGTCAAAGAGATAACTGCCGTCGGAGCGTTGCGTAATCCAGGCATCCCCCGGAGACTCCGGCTTGAACTCACCGGCAATCGCCTCAAGAACGTCACGCGGCGTCACCAGCCCCTGAACCTCCCCATACTCGTCGACCACGAGAGCAAGCGCGGTATCGGTCGTGCGGAAATTCTCCAGCAGTTCCATCCCGGTGAGCGACTCCGGCACATAAACCGGCTTTGAGAGATTCTCATGGAAATTCGGTTTACCCTTTTCCATCATCTGCTGCAGCAGTGTGCGCGTTGTACAGATACCCTTGACGTCGTCAAGACTGCCCTTGCAGACCGGCAGACGGGAGCGGTGGGAACTTTTGATTTTTTCAATGTTCTGCTCCACCGGGTCATCAAGGTCAATCCACTCAATATCCGCACGGGGAATCATCAGACTTGCAATCGGACGGTCATCGAGACGGAAAATGTTGCGCACCATGTCACGTTCGACACGCTCAATCACACCGCTCTCCTCACCCTCGTCAATGAGCGCGTGAATCTCCTCCTCTGTGACCTGTTCGCGCTCATTACCTTTAAGGCCGAACAGACGCAGAATCAGACGCGTTGAAGAACTCAGTAGACGCACAAACGGTGCAGCCACATAACTCAGAATATCAATGGGACGGGCCACACGGCAGGCAATACGCTCAGGGGCGAGCTGTCCGAGACGCTTGGGCACCAGTTCGCCCACAACAATGGAGAAATACGTCACCAGAATCACCACCAGCGCGAGGCTCACTCCGGCTGCTGTTTCAGCAGACAGCCCCATACGCACAAGCATCTCGGCAACCGGTGCAGACAGTGCACTTTCACCGACAATACCCAGCAGAATACCGATGGAGGTGATACCGACCTGAATGGTCGAAAGGGCTTTGGTAGGATCGCTGTTAAGGTCGATGGCCTTTTCCGCGCCGCGCATCTCATTGTCTTTGAGCTGCTGCAGACGTGCGCGCCGGCTCGTGATGAGCGCGATTTCGCTCATGGCGAAAACACCGTTGAGAAGAACCAGAAGAACGAGAAGAAAAACGTCAAACCAACCTGACATACAGCTCCAAGAGACTGCTTTCTGAATACGCAGATCTCTTACATTAGTCAGCCCTGCTTCCGGGGAGGGCAGACCCTGCCGGACGCACAAAAGATTCGCGCCGGCGTGCGTTCCATTGTATTACAAGCGCTGTTGTGTTACGCCCATTTTAGAGGCTTTTCTGGGACACTATCAGCTGTCGGTCCTGCCTAGGACCACTCGCAGGGCATGGCTGCAGGATTACCGAACCTGATGAGTTCAAGCAGACCTTCGAGAGCCACAATCACCGCAGCCCTTCTCACTGTAGCGCGTTCGCCGGGGACATGGATAACCCGTGAGGTGCTCACGATATGTTCGTTAAAGCGGAATCCCCAGCCGATACAGACACTGCCCACGGGCATCAGTTCAGTCCCGCCGCCCGGTCCGGCAAAACCGGTAATACCCACGCTGAGCGTTGCATCCGGGAACTGGGCGATCGCACCGCGTGCCATGGCCTGAGCGACCGCTTCACTCACTACCCCCTTCTCTTCAATGAGGTCTGCATCCACATCGATGAGCCGGGTTTTCGTAGACGTTTCATATGTCACAAAACCGGCGCTGAACCAGCCCGAGCTGCCGGCAACCTCTGTAATGGCGGCGGCAAGCAGCCCTCCCGTGCAGCTTTCGGCCGTCACCACCCTGTGACGGGCAGCACCGGCAGCCACACCAAGCTGGCCGGCAAGTGTTGCTATTCTTTCGTCAAGTTTGTGCATAAACGCCTCCCGGGGGCGGCAGAGCTTTCCGGAGCCCCCGAGGATAAAGTCCGTACAGGATTTCTCAGCTGAAGAGCCAGCCGAGGCAGCTCACCACAATCCAGGCATAGAAAGCGGCGACCACATCATCGAGCATCACTCCCAGACCGTTCTTCATCTTTTCGTCAATCATATCCACCGGCGGGAGCTTGTAGATATCAAAGGCGCGGAACGCAATAAAGCCGGCAATCCACCAGAGTGCACCATGAGGCAGCGCAGCAAAGAGCAGAAGAATACCGACAACCTCGTCAATCACCACGCCCTTGTGATCATCCACACCGAGGTCGCGTGCGACACGGTCAGCAGACCAGATGCCGAGGGCGAAAAGCACAACACACAGGAAAATCCAGGCCTGCGTCGAGAGCGTGGGCGCGAGCACAATAAAGAGGAGCGCACCCGCGATTGATCCTACGGTGCCGGGCGCCGACGAAACCCGGCCGACACCGAAAAAGGTGGCGAGCATATGAGCCGGATGTGACCAGACAAAGCTGTTGGTCACCGGAATCTTGTTAGCTGGATTTTCAGCATCGTATTTGTTCAGCATAGCTTGGATTTCCTGAAAGTCATGATTCGTACAGCGGGTCAAAGGCTACTCAGAGAAGTGATTGAATCCCTGAGACGGGGTCGGTATCACCATGCCCGCATTAGATCTCAATACCAGATTATCACCCGAATCGCTTGTGCGAATCTTACCTATTCGGGTTAACCTTAATGACAAAATCCGTGAAAGTTGCAGAATTTTGTCACGTTGTGTCGCAGGAGCGGTAAAAACCAGCTCGTAATCATCCCCGCCTGTCAGGGCGGCCTCACGCTGCTGAGCCTGTGTCAGACTCATCAGTGCAGGGGATCTTGGAATAGCATCCCAGAGCAGATCACAAGCCACATTTGAGCGCTCTAAAATGTGCCGCAAATCGGCAAGAAGTCCGTCGGAGACATCTGCTGCCGCGCTCGCAACCTCTAGAAGCGCCTCGCCCAGAACGATACGCGGTTCGGGATGCTCAAGCCGGCGGGTGAAAAACTGTTTTTCGTCTTCTTCAGCCTGCCAGTGCCCCCAGGCAAGCTTGAGTCCGGCATAGGCATCACCGAGCGTTCCGGACACCCAGACATCGTCACCCGGACGCGCTCCGCTGCGTGTCAGCCCCTTCTCCGGTGGCAGTGCCCCGATGGCAGTGATGGAAATCGTAATCGGGGCATGTGTTCCGTTGACAAGCGGCGTTCGTGTGGTATCACCCCCGAGGAGTGCACAGCCGCAGGCGCGCGCAAGCGTCATCATGCCCCTGGAAAACTCCTTGAGCCACGAGTCGTTGCGCTCAGGCAGTCCGATGGAGAGAAAAAAGGCACGCGGCGTGGCTCCGGCAGCTGCCAGATCGGAAAGATTCACGGCAAGCGCCTTATACCCCACCACCCCGGCAGGACAGTCGGGAAGAAAATGGGTGCCCACCGCCATCATATCGGTTGTCACAGCAATGCGTTCAGTACCGGTGTCAATCAGTGCGCAGTCATCCCCCACGCCCTGACTCGTCCACTGGCCGAACGGAGAATGGGTAAAGAAACGGTCAATAATCTGAAATTCACCTTCAGACATGGTTCTGTCCTTCTTTTGCTTTTCCGCAGGCATTCACAGCGGATCAACTGTACTTCCGTCTCTCCCGGAAGTACCAAAGAAAAAGACCGCCCTTGCAGCGAATGCGGCAAAATAAGCGGTCTCCTGCTTTTAACCGGCACACAGCCTGACGGGCGAGTGCCGGAGGCCGGGTTCAGGCCTGGTGCTGCGTTTCTTCCGGACGCAGAACGTTGGCAATCTTCTGCAGCACGGCATTGGTGTAGCGATTGCCGCCGCCGAACTCTTTAGCGAGTTCAACGGATTCGTTCATGATCACACGCCAGGGCGTTTCCGGGCAGGCCAGCAGTTCGTAGGTGCCCAGATAAAGCACGCAGCGTTCTACAAGCGCCACACGCTGAAGCTGGTTTTCAACCGCTTCAGAAACAATCGGCGTGATCTCCTCGTGACGGCTGAGCACTCCCGAGAGCAGTACTCTCAGGAAGGCCAGATTCGCACGCGCCAGATCTTCATGAGTCAGCTCAAGGCCGGCCGTGTCATCATTATCGTCCGTAACAAGCTCAGGCAAATGCGCTTCAATGCTCGCATAGTCCTGCGTCGGATCGGCAAACCACTGGTACAAGCCGAGAAGCGCAAAGACGCGCGCCAGATGGCGCGGTGTACGATTCTTTCCACGCACCTTTTTCTGCTCTGTCATCAGTACGATCCTTATTCGTCAGCGTCGTCGAAATCTTCTTCGGCGACAAATTCCTTGGCCAGATTAGCCATTTCCACGGCACAACGGGCACAGTCGCGACCCTTCATATCCAGACGGGCCTGGCACTGTTCATCGTTTTCCGTGGTCAGCACACCGTTGGCGACAGGGATTTCAAAGTCCAGAGAGACGCGCATGATGCCGGCGGCAGACTCGTTGGAAACCAGATCAAAGTGATAGGTTTCACCGCGGATCACCGCGCCGAGCGCGATAAGCGCATCATATTCGTCAGTCTGAGCAAGCTTCTGCAGCGCAAACGGAATTTCCAGAGCGCCGGGAACGCTCACCTTCGTCACATCCTCATCAACCACGCCGAGTTTGCGCAGTTCGTCCATGCAGGCTTCAAATTCGCCGCGACCGGCGTATTCGTTAAAACGGGCCACCACAATACCGATGCGAAGGTTGGTGCCGTCCATAACGGTCTGAACAATATCCAATGCCATTGTTTTCTCCTAAAGGGCTTTCGTTCGATTGAACTGTCCCCAATTCTGACTGTTGTGCTGTCCCCACGGGGTGAGGACAACGATAGCCTCTGTTCCAGGGGGTATTTCCGCATCAGCCCCGCAGGACCGGTGCAGAAACCAATCGGGCGAACATCGCCCTCGAAAATTCACAGCCACATCAGCCGGAGCGGATTAAAACGCCCTGACTGATGCCCGTGCGTCGAGTATTTTACTCGATTAACTCTGAGTCTGTCCTATTAAGGAGCGCTCTACTGACGGTAACCGAAAGCGACATTATTCGGCATGGTCAGACCGGTCTTGACCCCGAGCGTCTGAGCCGCGTGCCAGCCCCAGCGGGGATCGCGGAGCATACCGCGCCCGATATCGACCATATCCGCTTCACCCGAGCGGACAATCGTTTCGGCCTGCACCGGCTCGGTAATGAGCCCGGCGGCAATGGTCGGCAGTCCCGTTGCCTGCTTGATGCGTGCGGCAAACTCCACCTGATAACCGGCGGAAACCGGAATCTCGGTACGGATGAGACCGCCGGTGGACACGTCCACAAAATCAAGCCCCGTGCCTTTGGCTTTTTCCAGAAAGGCAATCACATCATCGCACTGCAGTCCGTTATCGACCCAGTCGGTTGCGGAAACGCGCACGCCGACAGCGATATTTTCGGGCACGGCGAGTTTGACACGGTGCAGCACATCCAGTCCGAAGCGCATTCTGCCGTCAAGGGCACCACCGTACTGATCGATACGAAGGTTCGAGAGCGGCGAGAGGAACTGATGAATCAGATAGCCGTGTGCCGCGTGAACCATAATGCCGTCAACCCCTGCACGCACAGCGCGGCGGGCCGCCTGAGCAAACGCCTCGATAATCTCCTCGCACTCCTCGGCAAGCAGCTCCTTGGGGGTGGGCCAGCCTTCAGCAAACGGAATCGCAGAGGCTGCCAGCGTACCCCAGCCGCCGTAGAGCGGTTTCATCGGTTCGCCGGTTGTCGCACTGGTGCTGGCCTTGCGGCCGGCATGGTTGAGCTGAATAAAGATCTTCACCTCGGGAGCAATATCGCGAAGCACATCGATCATGTGTTTCAGACTCGCCTCGCATTCATCAGACCAGAGTCCGAGGTCAGCATCCGAAATACGGCCGTCAGGACGGATTGCTGTGGCTTCAATCGTAAGCAGTGCCGCGCCGGAGCAGACCAGAGAACCGTAGTGCACACTGTGGAAAATCTGGGCCAGGCCGCTTTTGGCCCGGTACATGCACATCGGCGGCACGGCAACGCGGTTGCGCAGCTCGACCGGTCCAAGCGTGATGGGAGAGAAAAGTTGTACAGAACGCATGATGAAATCCTTTTATCGGTAGGCCTGCCGCCGTCCGCAAACCTGATAGCGGTTCGCCGGTATCCCTTCGGGTGCCGGGCAGGCGGTATCTTCAAAACTATCGGATTCTGAAGATGTGATAGATGCCTCCTATTTTAGTCCCGTCTGCAGCACCACGACGCACAATAAATGCGCCACAGCTGACTGACCTCAAACAAAACGGGCCGGACAGCAGCGTCCGGCCCGCGATCAGGTGCTTACAGAGGATGCGGCAGACATCCTCCTGTGTGATTCAGAATCAGAAGAAGTTGTCCTCGTCGTTCTGCAGCGACATCATGCGCTCGACATAGCGCGCAATCGTGTCGACCTCAAGATTCACATAGCTCTGGGGCTTGAGATTTTTGAGTGTCGTCACGGCCACTGTGTGGGGAATCAGATTGATTTCCACCAGTGTGTCGAGGGCGGTATCCTCAACGCGGTTGATGGTGAGCGAAACGCCGTTCACTGTGATGGATCCCTTGTAGGCGAGGTAGCGTGACAGAGTGCGGGGGGCACGGACAATCAGGCGGTAGCTTTCAGCCACCTTTTCCATGCTCTCGACCTGCCCGACACCGTCAACGTGACCACTGACGAGATGACCGTCCACACGGTCTCCCAGACGCATGGCCTTTTCAAGGTTCACCTCTCCGAAGGTGTCAAGACCGGTGGTCTTGGAGAGACTTTCAGCCGAGACGTCAACCTTGAACTCCTTCTCGTTGACATCAATCACCGTCATGCAGGCGCCGTTGACAGCGATAGAATCGCCCACACGGACGTCCTTTAGCCCGAGATCGGGGGCAAGAATCGTCAAACGGACACCGTTGCCGAGCTGTTCGGGTTCACGGACCTTACCAATGGCCTGAACAATTCCAGTAAACATTACTTTTTTCTCCTGATCAAAACAGTACGCATGTCTTCACCGACAAGCGAATTTTCAAGAATCTTCCACCGCGGTGCCTCGCCGGGGGCCGCAGGCGCAGGAATCTGCGCAATCGGCATCCCTGAGCCGAAGAAGCAGGGAGCAGTATAAATCACAATCTCATCGACCAGATCCGCCTCAAGGAATGCTCCGTTGAGACGCGCGCCCGCCTCAAGGTGCACCTCGTTGACCTCACGCCGCCCGAGTTCTCTGAGAAGCGCGCCCAGATCCACATGTCCGGCAGCGTCAGCGCCGGGCATAATCACTTCGGCTCCTTTTGCCTCGAGTACGGCACGCCGTCCGTCGGGATCGGCAGCCGCTGCGATCAGTGTCTGTCCGTCGTCAAAAAGCGCCGCACCGGCCGGAGTCTCCAGATACGAGTCCACAACAACTTTCAGCGGGAAGCGCTTCTGACCGGGCAGCCGGACATTCATACGGGGATTGTCCGCAAGCACCGTGCCGATACCCGTCACAATCGCGCCGGCGGCGGCGCGCAGATGCTGATTATCCTCCCTGGCGGCCTCACCGGTAATCCACATGCTCCGCCCGTCCTCAAGGGCAGTACGGCCGTCGAGCGTCGCAGCCACCTTCAGCCTGACCCAGGGCAGACCGGTACGCATACGGGTGAGAAAACCGGCGTTCATGTGCCAGGCCTCATCCTCACAAACCCCGGTAACAACCTCAATACCCGCCTCACGGAGCATCCGTGCACCGCGTCCGGCCACCATCGGGTTCGGATCCATGACGGCGATAACCACACGGGCGAGTTTGTGTTCGATGAGTGCCTTTGCGCAGGGCGGTGTCCGCCCGTAGTGTGAACACGGTTCAAGTGTCACGTAGATGGTTGCCCCCTCTACCGGCTCGCCGCGGGCTTTCGCGTCACGCAGCGCCATCACTTCCGCATGCGGACCGCCCACCTGCTGCGTATAACCGCGGCCGATAAGCTGTCCGTCGCGGACGATCACTGCACCCACGCTGGGGTTTGGCGGCGAAAGCGGCCGTGCACGGGCGGCCTCGGCAAGCGCGAGCCGCATCCAGTGCTGATCAAAGACCTCTGCCGGCATCAGCGAAGTGCCTCCACGGCACGGCGCAGACTGTCCACCGTCTTTTCAGTGGTCGGCTTGGAGTGGAAATCGAGAGTGGGATCGGTATTCTCCATCGTCTTCTGAATGAGCACGATGAAGGACTCAGGGTCGGCAATGTTAAGGTAGACCGAAGCAAAACGGATATAGGCAATGGTATCAAGACGGCTCAATGCATCAAGCACCAGATCCCCCAGACGCACGGAACGGATTTCGCGCTCACCCATCAGAATCATCTGCTGTTCGATATAGTCTGCGGCGTCCTCGACCCGTTCAAACGAAATAGGACGCTTTCTGAGCGCAAGCATCATAGAGGCGAGCATCTTCTGACGGTTGTATTCCGTACGGATACCGCCACGCTTGACAATCAGCGGCATATTGAGCTGTGCGCGCTCAAAAGTCGTAAAACGTTTTCCACAGGACAGACAGCGACGGCGGCGGCGAATAACCGCCCCCTCATCGGGCGCGCGCGAATCGATGACCTGTGTGTCTTTGTGCTGGCAGAATGGACAACGCATGAAGTACCTCTGGACTGTGTCCTCAAAGCGCCGGCGTTTAAAAAAAGACAGGCGCGGAAAATATGCGTAAAGTTTATCCCCGCTCTGCGTTAAATTCAAGCCCTAAAACACAAAATAAGGGCTGTCAGCACTATGAGTGTGACAGCCCTAGTATTTCTCTTATTCAATAAGAGGATTTATCCGGTGATCAGTCGTGGTACACAGGGAAAGCACGGGTGAGTTCACCGACCTGTTCACGCACACGGGCAAGAACAGCCTTGTCTTCAGGCGCTTCGAGCACGTCAACGATCAGGTTGGCCACCTTGCGGGCTTCAGCTTCACCGAAACCGCGCGTGGTGATCGCCGGAGAGCCCAGACGGATACCCGAGGTGACAAACGGCGTTTCCGGATCGTTCGGGATGGCGTTCTTGTTGACGGTAATGTTGGCTTCGTGAAGTGCGGCTTCTGCGGCCTTGCCTGTGATCTTGAGCGGGCGCAGATCCACCAGCATCACATGGCTCTGGGTACCGCCGGAGACGATGCGAAGACCGCGCTTTTGCAGTTCTTCAGCCATGGCAGCGGCGTTTTTGAGCATCATTTCACCGTACTGCTTGAAGGAGGGATCCAGTGCCTCGCCGAGGGCAACGGCCTTGGCGGCGATCACATGCATGAGCGGACCACCCTGCATACCGGGGAAGACAGCCGAGTTGATCTTCTTTTCCAGGTCAGGGCGCGAGAAGATCAGACCGCCGCGCGGACCGCGCAGAGTCTTGTGTGTGGTTGTGGTCACGATATCAGCGTAGCCGAAAGGCGAGGGATACACACCGGCGGCAATCAGACCGGCATAGTGAGCCATGTCCACCATGAAATAGGCGCCGACCTCACGGGCGATCTCGGCAAAACGCTTGAAATCGATATGCAGCGAATAGGCGGAGGCGCCGGCGATGATCAGCTTGGGTTTGTGTTCACGGGCGAGCGCTTCAACCTTGTCATAGTCAATCGCCTCATTGGCATCGAGTCCGTAGGGAACAACGTTGAAGTATTTGCCGGAATAGTTAAGACGCATACCGTGCGTCAGATGGCCGCCTTCGGCAAGAGACAGACCCATGATCGTGTCTCCGTGCTCGAGCAGAGCGAAGAACACGGCGGAGTTGGCCTGAGCACCGGAGTGAGGCTGCACGTTAACGGCCATTTCCACACCGGCGGGTTCGCAGAACAGTTTCCTGGCGCGTTCAATGGCGAGCGTTTCCACCACGTCCACGTTTTCGCAGCCGCCGTAGTAGCGCTTGCCCGGATAACCCTCAGCATACTTGTTGGTAAGCTGGGAACCCTGCGCCTGCATCACAGCCGGAGAAGCATAGTTCTCACTGGCGATCAGTTCAATATGTTCTTCCTGACGGACATTTTCCGCCGCGATTGCCGCCCAGACGGCAGCATCCGTTTTTTCAATCGTATTGGAGCGCTTGTACACGACTTACCTTCCTACTAAAAATAAAAAAAACCGGTTCCGGCAGCTTCCGCTGCCGGTATCAGTGGTCCTTAAGTGAATCAGAGCAGACGGGGGTTAAGGGTATAAATGCCGATAATCTCGTCGCTAGCCAGCACATGCCCTTTCATTGCACGCTCGGCATCCACCCAAGTATAGACATCATCGAGTCCTAAAGTCTCGACATCTAAGGCAAACACCATAAACCGGTAGGTGTGCCAGCGGGCATCAAAATACGGTGGACACGGGCCGTCATAGCCTGTTCCCACCTCTCCCGGAGTGACTTTGCCCCCGCGGCTGTAATCGTTCACACCGGGCCGCCCGAAGCCGGGCGCGAGCTTGTTACGCAGAGCGCCTTCAGGAATATGATTCACTGTGGCAGGGATATCCGCCTGAACCCAATGCACGAAACGCCGGCGAAGCTGACTCGCGGGCAGCTCTCCGCGGGCATCACGCTCCTCGCGGTCTGTCGGCACATCATCGTCCAGACAGGCCACCAGAAAGGAACGTGTTCCTTGCGGCGCACCGCCCCAGGAAAGCTCGGGATTGATGTTTTCCGAATCCGCCGTTTCTCCATTGTCTCCCACGCGACCGAACGCACAGCGCTCCGGGATGCGTCCCCCCATGGGAAATGACTCACTGCTCACACGCATCGTCTTGTCCTCCTCTAAAACACCCAAACAAAACGGGCGCCCTGCGCAAGCACGCCAGGAACCCGTCGGTGTTATTTTGACATCCAGAATGTTGCCGGACCGTCATTAATCAGATTCACTTTCATGTCCGCGCCGAAGACACCTGTCTGAGGCCTTATACCGCCCCTGGCGCAGCAATCAATAAAAAGTTCATAATTGCGCTCTCCCTCCTCAGGCGAGGCCGCACCGGAAAATCCGGGACGGTTGCCCGAGTGGGTATCGGCAGCAAGGGTGAACTGCGACACGACCAGCAGTTCCCCCCTGATGTCGAGCAGGGAGAGATTCATCTTCCCGTTCTCGTCGGAAAAAATCCGCAGCTTGAGCACTTTTGAGGCAAGCTGAGCCACTTTCTCCGGCGTGTCACCGGGCTGGGCACAGACAAAAACCAGCAGTCCGCGACCGATAGAGGAAACACGGTTTCCCCCGATACTCACCCCTGCTTCAAGCACCCGCTGTACTAAAGCTAGCATTCAAACTCCCTGATTCACAATGAATCGCGATTACACGCAAGTGGCTGGTGAAACGGTTACTTCACGGTCACCTTGGCCCACTTGCGCTTGCCGACCTGCAGCACAAAGCTGTCGCCTCTGCTGACAGTGGCGCGGCGATCCGTCACTTTTTCACCGTCGATCTTCACACCGCCCTGATCAATCGTGCGGTTGGCCTCGCCGGTGGAGTCAAGCAGACCGGTTGCCTTGATCATCACACCAACAGTCAGATGCCCCTCAGGCGCTTCGACCGTCACTTCAGGAATATCGCTCGGCATGGCACCGGCACGGAAGCGGGCATTGAACTCCGCTTCTGCGGCCTCGGCGGCAGCATCGTTGTGGAAACGGCTCACGATTTCCTTGGCGAGCAGTACCTTTGCATCGCGCGGGTTGCGACCTTCGGCACATTCCTTCTTCAGGCGGGCGATCTCATCATTGCCCTTAAGGCTCAGAAGGTCATACCAGTCCCACATCAGCGTATCGGAAATGCTCATCACCTTGCCGAACATTTCATCGGGTTTTTCCGTGATGCCGATGTAGTTGTGCTTGCTCTTGCTCATCTTGATCTGACCGTCAAGGCCGACAAGCAGCGGCATCGTGAGAATGCACTGTGCATCCTGACCGTACTGACGCTGAAGCTCACGACCGACAAGCAGGTTAAAGCGCTGGTCGGAGCCGCCGAGTTCGAGGTCGGCCTTCAGAGCAACCGAGTCATAACCCTGCATAAGCGGGTAGAGAAGTTCGTGCATGGCGATAGGCGCCTGTTCGGCGAAGCGCTTGGCAAAGTCATCGCGCTCGAGCAGACGGGCGAGCGTGTAACGCGAGGCGAGCTGAATCAGACCGACAGCGCCGAGCGTATTGCTCCATTCGGAGTTGTAGCGCACTTCAGTACGCTCGATGTCGAGCACATGCCCGGCCTGGGCAAGATAGGTCTCGGCATTGGCCACGATCTGCTCATGCGAGAGCGGCGGACGCGTGGCATTTCGGCCGGACGGGTCACCAATGGCGGCCGTGAAGTCACCGACCAGGAAAATCACCGTGTGGCCCATGTCCTGAAGCTGGCGAAGCTTGTTGAGCACAACCGTGTGACCGATATGAATGTCCGGCGCAGTCGGGTCAAGACCCAGTTTGCAGCGAAGAGGAATACCCGTGGCTTTGGAGCGGGCGAGTTTCTGCAGAAACTCCTCTTCGATCAGAAAAGTGTCAGTCCCGCGGCGGATAAGGGCCATTTGTTCACGGATCTCGTCAGTTACCGGGTAGACCGGCTGTGCGACAGATTTCTCTTCAGACATCAAGAACCTTCTTTAGCAATAAATTGCGATTCCGTCTCCCCTGAGACGTCTTCGCGGATGAAAATACAGACTTTTTTCTATGGTAAAAACCCTAGAAAAGGCATTTTTGTAACGAAAGATTGTCGTTTTGTGCACGCGACTGCGAGGCATGCTCTAAAATGCACAGATAGTATTCTTCCTGTTTTTAATCTTTTTCGCAACCCTAACCCCATGACAGCTACATCTCTCTTCGCCGGACAGCTGACTGATGCCAGTAAAACACTCCTTGGTGGGTTGCGAAGCGTCGTCCTTTCCGCGGCGCCGCGTTTTGCCGTCCGCTCCGGTTTAAGCCTGGCGCTTGCCGCCACGCTTGGCGCCGGTCTTTTTACGACCGCCGCACCGGCTCACGCCTATCGCCTGCTGGACGAAATCGTCTCTCAACAGGAATTCCGCCCTGTATCGAATCCCGCTCTGGATGCATTGCGCAGCCTTGATGTGACCGAACGCAATATCACCGTCAACACCGGTGATACCCTGCTCTCTCTTTACGGCCGTCTCGGTATCAATGACCCTGAAGTGATCGATCTTATCCGTTCGCGCCGCGAACTGCGTCCTTTTGCGATGCCGCAGCCCGGTCAGTTTGTGACTGCCGGTGTGTACGCTGACGGGCATATCGCGTATCTGCGCATGTACCTCGAAGGGCCGCATGAGCGCGACAGCCGTGTCATCGAAGTGGTTCGCGACGGTGCGAAGCTCACGAGCTCCAACCAGCCGTTCGTCTTTGACGTCATCGAGGAAACCGCCTCCGGCCGTTATGAAGGCTCGCTTGAGAGCACCGCTGAAGCGCTTGACATTCCTGACAACGTCCTTGCTCAGTTGGACAATATCTGGGAATCTGAACACTCCCCGATTGCCAAACTGCGCAAGGGTGACATGATTCAGGTTGCCTACGAACGCAAATACGCCGACGGACATTTCATCCGCAACGCCCAGCTGCTCGCTGTGCGTCTGCAGCAGGGCAAAAAGGTTACCGAAGCACTCTGGTATCCCGAATTCAAGACCTATTACACCGCTGACGGAGAGTCTGTGAAACAGACCTTCCTGCGTGTGCCGCTTGATGTCAAGGAAGTCAGCAGTGAATTCGCTCCGCTGCGTCGCCATCCCATTACCGGCAAACTGCGTCCGCACAACGGCACTGATTTCCGCGCTCCCAAGGGGTCGCGGATTTTTGCCGCCGCTGACGGTGTGGTGACCTTTGTCGGTTTCCAGCGCCGCGGTTACGGCCGTTATATCAAGATTGACCACGGCCAGAACCGTGAAACGGTTTACGCACATCTCTCCGCCTTTGCCTCCGGCCTCAAGAACGGTCAGACGGTTCACAAGGGGGATGTGATCGGTTTTGTCGGTCGCTCCGGTCTCGCTACTGGCAATCATCTGCACTACGAGCTCATTGTTGACGGCGTTCAGGTCAATCCGCTCACCGCTGATCTGCCGGATACGCAGAAGCTGAGCCCGTACCAGCTCGCCCGTCTGAAGACTTCCTCTCAGCCCCTGCTCGAGCGCTTCGCGGTGCTTGCCAAGGGTAACGGGAACGCCTCCAGACAGCCGCTTCTCAATACAGCTGAAGGTTCCGCCGGCGTGCGCTCCGACCTCTCCTTCCGCAGCAGCTTCCCTGCCCGTGCGGTCGTGAGAACGCGTCTTGCGCAGAAGAATGCCGCTCAGGACGATTCTGTCCGCTGATACTGACTCATGTCTGAATCCATGATAACCATCGGCCTCATGTCGGGTACAAGCCTCGACGGGGTCGATGCTGTTGCTGTCAGATTCTCAGAGGGCGCAATGACCGAAATCGGTCATGCCTATCAGCCCTTTTCCTCCGAACTCCGCACCCGTCTCTATTCTCTGTGCTCTCCGGGCGACAATGAAATCGAACGTATGGGGGAAGCCGGAGTGGCGCTGAGCCTTGCCTATGCCGACGTAACCGCCGCACTGCTCAAGACTGCGGGGCTTAAACCGGAAGAGGTTCGAGCGCTCGGTGCTCACGGCCAGACAATCCGTCACCGTCCTAAAAAAGGTTTTACATTTCAGCTGCTCAATCCCGCCCTGCTGTGCGAGAGGACCGGCATTGATGTCATCTGTGACTTCCGTTCGCGCGATATCGCCGCCGGGGGTGAAGGTGCCCCGCTGGTTCCGGCCTTCCATGCACGCTGTTTCGGCACCTCGCTTCCCCGTGCTGTTCTGAATATCGGCGGGATGGCCAATCTGTCGCTGCTGCCCGGTACGAACACTCCGCATGAGGGGATCCGGGGCGGCGACACCGGACCGGGTAATGTACTGATCAATGCCTGGTGCGAACGGCATATCGGCGCGCTCTATGACAACGGCGGCAACTGGGCACGCTCCGGGCATATATCCCGTCCGCTCCTCTCTGCGCTGCTTGAAGAGCCCTACTTTGCCCGCCCGTTCCCCAAGTCCACGGGGCGCGAACTCTTCTGTGAAGAATGGCTGCAGAAAAAACTCGCCGGTTTCAAAGCTCTGGCGCCTGAGGATGTGGCCGCCACACTGACCGAACTCACTGCCGTGAGTATTATTGAAGCTCTCCGGCGTGAAGCGCCTGATATCCGTGAGCTCTATGTCTGTGGTGGCGGGGCCTTTAACCGCTACCTCATGGAACGTCTTGCCCGCCACTTCACCGGACTCGTGGCAAGCACCGCCAAACTCGGCATCCGACCCGACCATGTGGAGGGAGCGGCATTTGCCTGGCTTGCTCGCCAGTTCCTCTGCTCAGAACCCGGGAATCTGCCCGGAGTGACTCATGCCGGCGGACTGCGAATTCTTGGCGCGCACTATCCCAGATAAAAAAAACTCAGCCCCTTTACGGAGTCTGAGTTTTTTTCTTGACGGGAAATGTCAGCGACAGATTAAACGCTGAACGACGAACCGCAGCCGCAGGTTGTCACAGCATTCGGATTGTCAATCACGAACTGGGCACCGCTCAGGTCCTCTTTGAAGTCGATAGTGGCGCCGACCAGATACTGGTAGCTCATCGAATCGATCAGCAGCGTGACACCACCCTTTTCCATCACGGCATCGTCTTCGTTCTGTTCTTCGTCAAAGGTAAAACCATACTGGAAACCGGAACATCCGCCACCCTGCACAAACACGCGCAGTTTCAGATCTGCATTGCCTTCCTCATCCATCAAGGATTTGACCTTGGCCACAGCAGCATCGGTGAATGTAATCGGATCCGGCATCAGTTCAGGAACTTCTTCCTGATGGACTTCCATGTTTTCTTGAACCATTGTGTCTTCTACTTATTAAGAGCGGGTGCGCTGATCTTTCAGCGCAGGCACTCCGGGTTGATGAATTAGCAGTGTGCCTTACTTGGGGCATTTGATGCTTATCCTACACGAAAACTCGGATTAATAAAACCTGCAGAGTGTCTAATCTTTATTGTGTACCTGCCAAAAGCACCTTGAAAAATTCCATGTATTATCTTTTGACGTCTTGAAATGCCGATTTTTCAGCTGCTTTTGTCATTTCCCGCCAAAATCCCTTCTGCTGTACCCTCCGACTGCATACCTGTATTATCAACGCATAAAACCCTGCACAGTCCTCTCTTTGATACTACAATCCGATACCTGACCGCCAGAATTCCGGACTTTACCCGGGGTGTTTTTGTGGCGTTAAATGACAATACAAAGTATAAAACCCTTCTTTTTGATATCAGCTAAACCAATGAATGTGCTACTAGAAAAAATCAGATCCTCCGGACCCGCTGCTATTGTTACCAGTGCCTTTATCGGCCCGGGAACCATCATTGTCTCCACCAACGTGGGAATCAGTTACGGTTACAGTCTGCTCTGGGCTGCTGTATTTGCTGTCATCGCCCTGATGTTTCTCATGGAAATGGCCTCACGCATTGCCATTGTCTCCGGAGAGGATCTGGTTGCAGCCAGTATTGCCCTTTTTCCGGGCAACCGTCTCTGGAAGGGGTTCATCAGAGTTCTGATGCTTGTCGGTGTACTGACCGTCTGCTTTGCTTTCCAGACAGGCAATCTCACCGGCGGGTCGCTGGGACTAGCCGACATATTCGGCGTCGACAACCGCTATGTGATTGCCGGTATGACCGTTATTGTGCTGCTGGTGACGCTTCAGGGCTCTACCCGGATCCTCGAATTCATCATGAAGCTCTTTGTAGGCTTTATGGGATTCATCTTCATCGTCACGATGCTGTTTGTCAAACCTGATTTGAAGGCCCTTGGCGCCGGGCTTATTCCTCAGATCCCTGAAGGGGCTTATGTACTGACGCTTGCGCTGGTGGGAACCACCCTTATCGGCATCAACCTGATTCTGCACAGCATTACCACGAAAGCCCGCTGGAGCCGCATCGCGGATATGCATGACGCCCGATGGGACATCGGCATCAACATCATCATCGGCGGGCTGATCACTGTTGCTCTTGTGGTCACCGCAGCGACCATCCTGCGCGGACAGGTGATCAGCGGTCATCCGGCGCTGGCCTTTACCCGGTCCCTTGAACCGGTGCTCGGGCATTATGCGCGCATCATGGGGGATCTGGGACTCTTTGCCGCCGGGCTTTCATCGGCAATTGCCATTCCCTTTACCCTGAAAAATATTGCCCACAGCACACTGCATTTCTCCGGTGGCGTGAACAGTCCCGCCTCCAACCTGCTCGCTCTGGTGGTGATTGTGTTTGGAGCCTGTCTTTCCATTGCAGGCCGCAATCCGGTAGAGGTGATCATTCTGGCTCAGGCGGCAAGCGGACTCTTCCTGCCTGTTGTCACAGCGCTTATCCTGTGTGTGGCGAATTCGCGCCATATGATGGGACAGTACACCAACTCGTTTCTGCAGAACCTGGTCGGCGTTCTTGCGCTCGTACTGACACTGCTGCTCGGCTATAACGGCATCACACAGGCCGTGAAGGGGGCTCTTAAACTGTTCGGAGGCTGATTGTCAGAAGCGGTCGCACATGGCACCGTGCGGCCGCTTTATCGCTGTGTTCCCGAGATTCCCATACCTGTTCAGCTACTGCGAGCGAGCCCCATCAGTTTACAAAATCGAGCGACGCTAACTCCTTC
>OGMW01000086.1_pt1 | contig 97206 bp, 118 predicted proteins | sample 1573281 | NCBI WGS metagenome assembly OGMW01 (sample SAMEA2581907, study PRJEB24529) | metagenome | biome: Human gut stool | place: China | collected 2011 | reverse complement strand
AGCCATCTGTCACAGAACCGATGACCACCCGCTGTCCGGCATATTTCTTCGGATTTTTAATTTCCGGCCAATGCTTCACATCAAGGAAAGTGCCCCATTCCTCCTTGTGCCCGGTAAAGCGCTTCATAAAAGAAGCATAGCAATACTTGCAGGCATGTGTACAGCCCACATAGGGATTGACCGAGTAACCGCCTACCGGCAGACTAGACTTAGTCATGATGTTCTTTGTTTCCACCTCACGAATGAGGATTCCATTTATTACTTCTTCCATGATTTCTGTACCTCTAACACTTTATTAAATTCTTCCGGCATTTCCTGAATCATATTTTCATCCCCTATGATAGGGACAAGGTCTTCCTTCATAAACACCGGAATGCCGAGCTTATGTGCCTGGTCCGCCAGAGACCATGCCCATTCCGGCTCCGTATGAATCTTCCTGCTCTGAGCTCCGGTCATGGTGCCGACAACGATCCAATTGATTCCGGAAAGGTCAACTGTGCCGGGATCGTCGAATAACGGCTCAAAGGTAACATGGTAATGTTTTGCTCTGACGTTTTTCCGAAGGGCGTCGATACGCCACAGTTCTGCTTTCCTCGTCACCGTAACGCCAAACCATGCGTTTTCCAGATCGGTATCAAAATCCAGCAAATCAGGTCGCTTGGTAAGGAACAGGAACTGATGCTGTGGATTTTCACGGATCTTTGCAAATACCTCGTCTCTCCATTCCGGCTTCCATCCGGAGAGATCGCTCATGCCGGTAAGAAGAAAGTTCTGCGGACGTTTCTTTTCCATCATCTTGAGCTTACCCGGAAAGAATTCAGGGTCAGCGAAGTCATCAATCATATGCCAGCGTTTCACGTTGTTGCGGGCATAGCAATATGTACACCCCACTGTGCAGCCAATGACGATATTCATGTTCTGAATCTGATCTTTGATACAAATACTCATGACTTCTGCCACTCCTCAAGATTCTTTCTGATGCGGTCGAGGCATTCCTCAAACCGGGTAATTTCTTCCTCTGAAAAACCTTTGTAGTAAATACTGCCCATCTCATCAGATACAGAATCGTACTCGCCCTTTAAGGCATGTGCTTTCTCAGTCAGAAACAGGAGTGTTTTCCTTTTGTCCGTTTCAGACTGAACACGGCTTATCAGCCCTTGATTTTCCATTCTTTCCAGCATCGTAGTAAGAGATGTTATCGCTAATCCGCATTTAGTCGAGAGTGACCTGATTGAGATACCATCCTCCTGCCACAGCACATAAAGAATACGTCCCTGGGCTCCATTAAACGCATCGATATTTTTTTCGCTGAGAATCTTCTCAAAAATCCGGTCACCAAGCTGTTTTATTTTGGTGACAAGAAATCCGCCATTTGTTTTCATACAAAAGCTCCTATATAGTAGTTTATAAAATCATACTATATAGGAGCTTTGCTGTCAACAGTTTGTATCACCGCAGCAGCCAGCAAGGATCATGCCTTTGTCATGGAAGCCGATATAATTGACAAGTGCAAACTTGTAGTAGGAAACTGCCTGTTCAAATGTCCAGAAGAAGTTGTCGCCAGAGGTCATCAGAAGTGCGCAGTCTTTAACCGGATATTTCTCATATCTGCCGAGCGGCGGATTCGGGTCTTCCTCGGCTATGCAGTAGAAGCGTTCTATAAACGCTTTCAGCTTTAAGGAAACCGTCCAGAAGTAGAGGGGCGAAGCAAAAACAAGGCAGTCCGCGCCCTTGATCTTAGGCATAATCTCGTTGAAGCTGTCCTTCTGAACACACGGCTTTCCATACCGGCAAGCATTGCAACCGAGACAGCCCTTTACCTCGTGTTTGTTGAGAGATGTGACTTCTACGCAGTTTCCTGCGTCCTCCGCACCACGGACAAAACTATCAACAAGTTGCGCTGTATTTCCACGCGGTCTTCCGCCGCCTGAATAACCAAGTTTTTTTCAAGTTGTTCTCCTTATGCACCAATGAGACTCTGGTCAAAGGCAAACAGAGCCTCATTGATCTCGAATACATTGTAGTTTCCTCGCTCGACAAAATACTCCACGATGATGTCAAATTTGCTGGAGTGAGACAGGGCAAATCCTGCTTTCGAGAGCATATCCTTCAATTCGTCAAGCGGCAATTCGAGTGCAAGCGCAAAGGCGATCACAGTAGGCTTTGATGGTCTATAGAGCTTATCCGATCGAATCTTTGAGAACAGCTTTCGGTCGATGTTGGCCTTCTTATAGCACTCTGCATCCGTCATGCCACACTCATCAATCTTACGCAGAAGCATCTCGGAAAAACTCTCGTCGATCTGCTTCAGCGCATCGTCCAGGGATGCTGCCTTTGTTACCATAGGGGCAGCGGGGATAGGGCAACTCTCTTCCACTGCAAGGCTATGCAGCCGGCTGATCCGCTCAGCATAGCTGTCTCGATGCTCTTCGACATATCGGTCGTCTATGTAGGCGTTGATGTCCGCAAACAACTTGCTGCTGATCTGATACGCCTTGCGATCAAAGATGACGATGTAAACCATCATATCCTTTTCAAGCAGAAAACTGCTGATCGTGTCGATAGCTACTTTGAGCGCCTCATCCTTTGGATAGCCGAAGATTCCCGAGGAGATCAGAGGGAATGCGACCGACTCGCAACCATGCTCCTTTGCGAGCGCGAGCGACGTCTGGTAGCACGAGACAAGCTTGTCATGCTCCCCATACTGCCCACCGTACCAGCGAGGGCCAACCGCATGGATCACATATTTGCATGGCAGCTTATATCCCTTTGTTATCTTGGCACTGCCAGTTTTGCACCCATTGAGCTTTTCGCATTCGACTAGGAGTTCCGGGCCGGCGGCGCGATGAATGCAGCCATCTACACCGCCACCGCCCAAGAGGGAACTGTTTGCGGCATTGACGATCGCGTCAACCCTCATTTTTGTGATGTCATTTCTTACGATCTGGAGCGGCATAAACAGACCTCCTGTGATATCTGCCTTCTGAGTAATTAAACGGCGAGCTTCTTTGGCAATAGATATATCTTCTTATCATCGAAGCAGATTTGCTCGGTACGGTTATAGATCTGGATCATCTCATCCATCTTTTCCATGAACATCCTTCCTTTACACGACCGATGCCCCAAAGGGCATTAGAGACAGCTTGGCCATTTTGAAGCATTGCTTTCCGATTGGAATGCCAAGGATCGTAATGCACCAGAGACAGCCCAGAATGCAATATCCGATTGCCATCTCAAGGCCAAAGAAAATGATCCAAATCAGGTTGACGAGGAAGGAAAAGCCTCCACCTCCATACACAACTTCTTTCCCAAACGGGAAAAAGGCGAGACTTGCGAATTTGAAGCATTGCAGGCCAACGGGTATGCCGATGATGGTGATGCACCAAAGACAGCCGGCCAGTACCCAGGCAAGCCCGCCGATCAATCCTCCAAATAGGAACCAAAGAATATTTCCAATCGTAGACATAGTCGTCACCTCAATTTCTCGCTATTTCGCGCCCATTGCAAGCTGTCGCTCAATCCATGCCATCAGCAACCTCACGATGCGTTTCTGCTCATCCTCCGTCAGCTCACGCCCTATCGGGACATGATACCACTTGTTTAAGCAGCTGCGACAGCAGCAGGCGCAGGCATGCTGGGCAATAAACACTGGATGCCCGCGCATCGGTGTCTGTTTGCCGTCATTTGGGATGATCGCCGGCGCAAGCCGCATTCGGATGAAGTCGGCCGCATGATGCTGAATGGTTTCCATGCCCTTGCCCATTATGTACTGCCTGTCCTTTTCACTCAAATGGAACTTTGCGCGGAAAGTAGACTTTTGTAGGCGTAAAAGTGTTTGCTCAATGGTTGACATGTTGCTCACTCCAAGACCTTCAGTCCCAACTCTTTCATCTTGCGAATGATATCTTTCTCATCCATCATTCCCTCTGGAGATGATGCCTCCTGACCAGGGAATGCTCCGATACCGCTAAACTTAGCTGCCAGCTCATCCGGTTTCCAACCGCAGGTACACCACAAGCGGCTTCCATTGTGATACTGCACGATGAGCTGCATAAGAGTATCTTGCTGCTTTTCCGTCAGGCGGACACCTACCTCGCACAATTCAATCAGCACATTCTGGATCGTATCCGTTGTGCGCAGATGACCAACATTCTCGGCTCGCCGATGAAACCGCATAATCTTTTCCGCCTCTGTACCGCTGTACTCTGCCAACAGGGCAGAATAAGTGGCGGGGACTTTCTTGTAATAATCCAAATTGAACCGCTCGTTCAAATTGAGAAAAGAAAACTCGTTTAATTTCTTCCCGCGATTCTCATTCGGATAGGTTTTACGTTGTTTTGGGGCGCACTCCATCGCCGTGGACTTCAGGTTCCCAATAAAATCTGCGAGTGATTTCTCCTCTACAGATGCTGTTGGTTCCGCATATGAGAGAAAATCATCGGGGACACAATAGGGGCGATCATCGCGCTCGTCCATCAGTGCATAGAAGGAAAACATCTTACCATAGCCAGCACCAATCAATTCTTTTGATACGATGTGCCGATCCAGATCATTGTGCGGTTCTTCCGTGTACAGTTCTTCAATCTCATAAACCCAATAGGGTTGCACCTCTCGACGGACAATTGCGGAAAAGGCAATGAGGTCATACCGGCGAATTCGAGGCGCTTCGCTTTTTAACTCCTGATAAACCGACCACACATCACGCAGGGCAATGGCACCGTACAGATTTGCGCAGGCGGCAAATAGCGAATGGAGGAAATCACACGCCTCTGTCGATAAACCCGCCTGTGTATATAGGCGCTCTAGAGACTTCTCAGATAGTGGTTTTGGGTAGGACATATATAGCTCCTCCGCTTCCATAATTCAGGCGTTATTCGTATTGCTCGGCGATCGACTTGACATGCTCTGCCATCTGATTGACCACATCATCAGGCCCAATGACCTTCGCCGCCGTCTGAAATCCGCAGAGCCACGCAAAGAGCTGCGGACTGACGATCACATCTGTCCATACTGTAAAGTGATCTTCTCCATCCGGGACTAAGATCACATCCCGCCCGAGACGGTCGAGTACGGCGCCCACGAGATGATTTTCGAAACGGAGATGGACCTTGACCTCCTCGCCGGTGAACATGCCAAATGTCTTACGCGCATAGACGGCCATGTCGAGCGCCTCATAAGCGTCCTGACCGTCTCGTTCTTCATCCAGAACGGTGATCTTTTCCATCTTATCGACGCGGTAGTGTTTGATAATCCCTGCAGCAGAATCAAAGGCAACCATGTAATAGTTCTCATCGTCCCATGTCATCGCAAAGGGGCTGACAACGTAATAGGCTCCGCCATGACGGTACACGCGCTCCTTGGCGACATTATACTCGAAATACAGGAACCGGATCTTCCGATTGCTTGAGATGCCGTTATGAATCTCATCGACATTGTAGTAGATGGACTCATTCATCGTCTTGATCCTGTTCTTCACGAATACCTGCCGGTTGAGCAGTTGTGCGCTGTGGATACTGGCCAGTTTCTCTATTTTCTTGATCAGGGACAGCGTCTTCTTGTGGGTGATGAACTTCGAGGACTGCACGCTATCCACAAGCAGCTTTAGCTCCGGAAGCTCGAAATCACGACTGGCAACATAGTAGCCGTGGGTGTTGCCCTCAGATACCTGGATGATATCCAAGCCGTAATCCCTCAAGGCATCAATGTCGCTATAAATGGTCTTGCGTTCGACAGAGATATCGTGGGATTGCAAATAGGCCTTGATCTGATTGGTTGTAACTGCGTGTTCCTCATCAGAGTTTTTGAGCAGGTACTCCATGATGTAGATGATCTTCAATTTCTGGAAAGAAGAACGAGGCATATAATCGACATCCTTTCTTCTGAAAGTACATAGTATTCGTAATATATCTAATCATAACACAAACCCTGTCCAATAGAAAGGACAACCTGAGCTGCGATTCAGTCGCGGCTCTTTTTCTTTTCTCGTTCACGAAAAGTTTACAAATTATTTTGACAGACGACGGGGGGACCCCCTCTGTTTTTTGAGTGAACTCTTAATGAAGACGAAAGGAGATGATCATTTTGAAGAAAAGAAAGACCAGTGCGCAGCGCAGCAGACCCTTCCGCTGCCCCTATTGTGGAGCAGCCATGATCTTGAGACCAGCAGCAGAGATCTACCGCGACTGCCAGAACGATCGGAAACTCTATGTCTGTCACAACTACCCCGCGTGCAACACTTATGTGGCAGCGCATCCCGGCACCAATCAGCCGATGGGCGTGCCGGCGGACGGAGACCTCCGGAACCTGCGCATCCAGGCGCACCGGAAGTTTGACCGCATCTGGCAGACCGGGATCATGACACGAGAGAATGCCTACCGCTGGTTTGCGGACTCCTTAGGATTGAGTCTGAAGGATGCCCACATTGGAATGTGCAGCGAGTACCGATGCAAGGAACTTATCCGGCTTTGCGATGAGGTGCTCGCAAGAAACCATCGTGTCGCATAAAGGAGGTGCCTGACATGACTGATTATCAGAATGAGCTTGTAATGGAACATCTGGATCTGGTCAACTGGGTCATCCGAACCAGAATCTCAGTTCCCAACAGACCGCTATTGACCTATGATGACTTCTATGCCATCGGTTGTGAGGCCATCTGCCGTGCCGCTTTGAAGTACCAGGCGGATAGCGGCGAATTCGCGCCCTTCGCTTGTCGGTATATCTACAATGCCATTATCGATCACTGCCGTGCGATGAATTACCGACTCCAGAGAAGTGTAGATGCAGGCGCTGAAGAGGGCGAGGTGTTCTTTGATCTGCTTGCCCATACCACCGTTGACTTCGAGGCAGAGGTCACTGACGATTCCGCTATGGCAGCGTTGCGCGCCTGTAAGGAGAAGTACCAGGGTGTTGCTCGGAAAGGAGTCGAGGCCATTGAGCTGAAGCTGCAGGGATATGAGTCTGTTGAGATCGCAAATCTCTACGGGACCACCGTCAATAATGTCAATGCATGGATCTCGCGAGCCCGCAGCAAGCTCCGGAACGAACCTGCCCTGATGGGAATTTTGTGCTGATTTGTTGTTCTTCCCAAGCCACCTTCGTAAGAAAAGTGTAGAACGGATAAGGAGGATACAGCAATGATGACATTTTATGCTGCTGCAGGCAGTTATCAGATCAGAAGCGAAGACGGCAAGAATATGCCTTATATCATGCGGCTGGGAAAGCTGCAGCCAGTCTCCATTCCGGAGTTCAGTCTCTGGAGTATGCTCCTGTGGGATGTACTGACCTATGAGGAGCTTCGTAAAAAGTTCTATGACAAGATGGAGGAAATAGAGATCGCACCTTCCTCTTTTGATAAGTCCCTGGAGATGCTGGTTAAGCGCAAGCTCATCATCAAGGGTGTAGGATACACCGGTGCGGATGCGCTCTACAATATGCTTTCGGACACCTATGTGATTCCTCTTCGAGGCGTCCAGGGTACCCGGAAGCTCATGAATGTAGCCAAGCTGCTCAAGCAGAAGAAGGTAAACTTCTTCGAGGCTGTTTATCTGCTGCAGCCAGAGAAGAGTTCGGATGCCGAGCGTAGGATCATGAAGCTGGTGCTTCAGACCCCGCTGAGCGTACCGGAGTTGGTTCGCTGCTTTGAGAACAATGTGCGCGATGTGAGTTCGGCCGACAAGGTCATTTCAGCCATCTACACGGAGGAGTCCGACAATCAGGCGCGGCTGAACAACGCATCCAGCCTCTCAGACCACCGCCACGATGTCCTGGAGGCGACGGCGAATCTCTACCTGACACGCCAGGTCATTTTGGAACACGCATAGATACAAGCCCAGAAAGCTTCATCGCTTTCTGGGCGCTTGATTTTACCACTGTCTTATAAACAGAGAAAGGAACCTGTTATGAAAATGCCACCACCCATAGCAACTAAGTTCACTAAGTTGGTTCTTACGATCCTTGCCATTACCATTCTCGGCATCATCCTCTCGTTCATCTCCCAAGACCATACGCTCCTTATACTATCAGCTGGTGTAGCTGTTGCCGGAGGCGTGAAGATCATCGACTACTATCGAACGATCAAGGGAGAGCACTATGAGTGCATTGAAGGGACGCTTGTCCGGGAACAGGCCGGCTATGCAAGGAAGCGGCACACGATCGTGCTGGCTTTGGAAGACGGCTCGTTGGAGCAGAGAATCCTGGAAGGCCGATACAAGCTCAAGATTGGAACCGACTATCGCTTCTATCTCAAGCGAGAACCGATCGCCGAGATCCAGATTGAACTCCCAGAAATCCTCCAGCCGGCCATCATCGTCCTTGGTCATGAAGAGCTGCCTTTTTCGTCAGGAAAGCAGATTTAGGTATTCTGGAAGGGTGCCGAAGCGGATGATATGCTTACTGTGTTCTTTATTAGATTGATCCTCCAACTGGAGCTTTTTAAGATGTGAGCCTGTGACCAACCACGCAGGCATATCAGGCAGAATCGTGGATTGTGACTCTATTGCCATCCGCCTCTGTCTTTTTCTTTGTCCGGCTTCGGCTGGATGACTTTGTACCATGCGTCGTAAGGCGTTTGGAATATTTTAAGCCGTAAGGCAGAAAGGAAAAGGATTATGCACGCAACCATCATTATGGAGGGCCGTCTGGTCACCGATCCGGAGATCAAGAGCGGAAAGAATGGAGACTACTGCACATTCCGATTTGTGGTCAACACAAAATATGGAAATCAGGACAACGCCTCTTTCTTCAACTGCACCGCAAGCGAGTACATCGCCAATCGGATGCAGAAGGCCGGCATCAAGAAGGGCCGTCTGATCGAGATCATCGGTAATCTGAATCTGCGTCCCTACGAGACGGATGAGGGCATCCGTCAGATCTCTGCGGATGTCGGTGTCCTCGAGTGGCACTTTACTGGTTCAAAGCCGAAAGGCGATGAGGCGGACTCTTCGCAGGGTACGGCAAAAACCGCACAGAAGAGCTCCGGTAAGGTACGCCCGGAGCAGACGATTCCAAGTGGCGATGACGATGACGACCTCCCCCTCTGATCTGGACATACATATATGGGCTGTAAGTGTTGTGAATGCTTGCAGCCCATTTTGTTTTGTCCATTCCAAAATCTACATACGAAAGGACTGACTATTTGTGGCTGTCAAAAGCCGAATTGACGCATGGACCCTGCTGAGGGTTCTTGTTGTACCCTGTCTGTTTCTCTGCGCGATCTTCAAGCGCCCCATATTCCAATGGATCGCTTGCGCTGCGCTTTTTGTCTGGGTGTGTTTTGTGATCTCGAAGCTATTTCGCTCGCACAGAAAACACTGCAAAAAGATGCCCGCAGAGCAAAAGGCCTTTCCTGCGAAGCAGGAGACCAAACCGCTTACGGAGACTCCGCAAGAAGCAGATGATGATACCCGACTGAGCTTGCTCAGACAGGTCAATTATCGAATCATGGAGCAGCTGAAGCAGAGCTATCCCACGGTCGCATGGCTCTGGGAGGCTCGTCCGAGCTCCGAGGAGATCAGCAAGGGTTGCACCAAACGCATCAAGCTCTATCACTGTGATCCATTCAACTTCGGTGAGGTGACGCTGAGCGCCACTGGAAAGTTGGAGATCGCCCTGGTCCAGATGGTTCCTCTTGCGGAGGCTGAATTGCAGCCGCACAACGATGAGGACCTGGAAGAGCAGGACATCCTGGATCGCAGCGATGTGAAGCAGTGGTACACGCAGAAAGGCATCGCATTGCTCAGCGCTTTGATTGACGAGCTGAATGTGCAAGGCCACAAGCGCCTGACCATCAAGGAGAACGGAGATGTCTTCGTCACAGCCAGTGGTAAGCAGCAGCCGGTGGATACCATCCCCGACTTTCCGCCCCGTCCTGCGTGGGAGGATCTGTGTGTTCTGGCACGCGAAGATGACATTGCCGCTGAAGTGTGTAACCAGGAACTCACCGTGTCCTGGGCCTAACTTTTTTTCAATGAGGTGTGATTATGGCTAAGACCAAACTGTTTGAAGCTTGGAGCTTCCGTCTCCAGCAACCGGCGCCCTTTGACGACCCGAAATATGCCGGATCCAAGTCGATGGGCTTTTCCCAGTACAACACATCCAGTACAGCTCAGAAGTCCACGCTCCATGCGCCTACGATGCGGGCCTTGCTCGCATACGCCAAGCTGGTGAGCGCAACGGAGAATGGGCAGAGTGTCGATGGCCTCGGCGCCATCGGGCATCAGGGCACTACTTACCGCATCAGTGAGTATCGATCCGCCAACAAGACGGACTGTGTGGTCTTCAACCCCGTCACCGGCAAATTCAATGCCGCACAGGTGGAGGACGGCACACAGGCCTTGAAGCCCTATTCTGTTGGTGCCGGCAACGGCACCGGTTCGGGCCTCCTGTTCTGCCTCATGCCCGTCCTCAACGAGGATGACGAGTTCCGGCAGAAGTTCCAGGAGTTTGTCTCCCTCCTTGAGAGTGGCTGGGCAGATATGGATGCGGCATTCGAATGCGCACTGACTCTCTGTGATAATGTCTACCGTCGCATTGAGAACAGTAAGCAGCTGGGTTCTGATGGCGTCAAGATCTCCATCCCTACGACTGGCAATATCTCCGTCATTACCCAGATGGCCATGGACAGCGGCAACTACGCTCCCACCGGCGCCTCTTATGGGGAGTTCACCATCATGCAGATGTCCGGGACACCTACGGCGAAAGCGTCTTCCTTCCAGAAGGAGGATTTTGTAGCCAAGTACGCGCTCTCCAACCGTACTCTTACGGCACGAGAGCTGGCAATGGTGCCCACGCTGCCCGACTGGTACATCATCCCCAAAGAGGTCGTCCGTGTCTGTGAGCACGCCAAAGTCACTACGGCATCCAGCCAGCCAATGCGTAACTTCCTGTTCCGGGGCGAGGCTGGTACCGGCAAGACCATGGGCGCACAGGCAATCGCAGCAGGGCTCAATCTGCCCTACACGCTTATGACCTGCAGCGCCAACACGGAGATCACCGACCTGGTTGGACAGTTTATTCCTGATACCAACGGCTTTCATGGCAGTACTCCTATCGAGGATCTCCCGAAGATCTCCGACATCACCATGCATCCGCCCAGTGTCTATATGATGCTGACCGGTGAGTACGACGAGGAGAAGACGGAAGACGATGTGCTGCAGAAGCTCATCGAGATTGCTGTTGGAAATCTGGTGGAGAAGGAAGAAACACCCGGCCAGCGCATCCGCTATGTGGATACACCTCTCGTTGAGGCGATCCGGCACGGCTATGTTTGTGAATTGCAGGAGCCTTCCTGTATCGCAAACCCCGGCGTTCTGGTCGGCTTGAACTCTCTGCTGGATAACTGCCAGGTGATTACTCTGCCCACCGGAGAGCGTGTAAAACGTCATCCGGATACGGTGATCGTAGTCACGACCAACTCGGACTACTCCGGATGTCGCGACATGAACCAGAGCGTGATTTCCCGTATGGATCTGATCTATGACATGGAAGCTCCCGACTTGAACACGATGGTGAAACGCGTCATGAATGTCACCGGTTTTACCGATGAGCAGGAGGCGACGAAGATGGCCATTGTCGTGCGTGATGTCGCTGAGCGCTGCCGCCAGACCATGATTACGGACGGCAGCTGCGGTATGCGTGAGTTCAAGAGTTGGGTGCTGTCCACCATGGTAACTCATGACCCGTATGAGTCTGCCTTGTCCACCATCATCTCCTCTGCCTCTGCGGATCCGGATAATCGTGCCGAGCTGATCTCTGCGTGTTTGGAGCCCCAGTACTCAAGAACAATTTGACGAAAGAGGTGTTTATTGATGAAAGTCGAAAGAGAATCCTTTGTCCGTTTTGCCGTTGCGGTTGCTTTGGCCTGCTATGACCTGCCCGCAGATCGGGCCATGACCTCCGACGAGGCCGCAAGGCTCGTGAAGTGGGTCATCGACATGGCACTCGGCCCTGCTGCGTCTGGCGTGCTCGTTGAGCCTATGCGGAACTATCCTCCCTCCGGGAAGATGCCGCTGATCATCAGCGTAGCCGGCGTCCAGCACCACCTGTTCTGGTTCTACCCCCAGCAGCCCTTCGAGGAGATGTGTGAAACGCTCTCAGCGATGCTCAAAGAGATCCCCGTCACCTGTGACAGTGTCCCGGCGTGATTGGAGGAACCGCGTATGAGAACATCACATCGACAGATCCGAAAGCGGATCCTTGACGCAAAAAGCAAGATATCAGATGAGGAGTTCTTCTCCTCAAGAGCCTATAACGGCTATCTGACCGACCTTGCCGAGGCGGCAACGAAACGCTATAAGCGGCCGCTGCGCGTGCGTGTTGTGGCAGACCATGACGATGATACCGTGGCCTTTACGGATTACCACGGCATTTATATCAATGCCTGCAACCACATCACCTGGAGCTTACCGACCCGACTGCTGCGCTCCATGAGTCTGGAGGGCTTCAATGCGCATGAGTGTGGACACAACCTGTTCACCGATAACCGCATTTGGAACAGCTACTTCAGCAAACTGGAGAAGGGCAAATTCTACCCGAAGATGCCTGACGGTCTGGACAGTATGCAAAAGCTCCATGCACGCGACATCCTCGAAGCAGTTCTCGATGAGACCGACACGGTTCCTTATCAGGTCATCATGAGTGTGGCGCACGCGCTGCAGAACATCTTGGAAGACGGATATGTGGATGCCAGGTACTCCTATGAGTTTCCTGGCTCCCCCGCCAAAGGGATCGCACTCAATAACCTGCGCTTCGCGGATACCGTGCCGGAGATCAGTGAGATGATCAATCGCAAGTATTATGACCACAGTATCGTACTCAACCTCCTGATCCAGTATATCCGGGCACACGAGGTCAATAACCTGTCAGGCTACACCGGCGAGTTCATTGACAAACTCTACCAGTACATTCCTCTGGTCGATGAGTGTGTTTACGACGACGATGCCAGATCCCGCTGTGAGACCGTGAGCAAGATCCTGATAGATCTCTGGCCAATGATGCAGCGCTGCTTTGACGCTCTGCGAGATAAGCAGAAACAGGCGCAACAGCAGGCTCAGCAGCAGAAAGGAGTCGGTAGCGGTAGTGGTTCCGGAGGCGTTCCTACCCCTGGCCAGTCTGGTAGCGGGGATGATGAAGACGATAATGGATTGCAGCAGGGTAAGCAGGCGGTTGATGAAGACCTCTCCAGCCAACTCCCTAAGGCGGCGCCTAACTTCACGATGAAGACGACACCTGTCCCGAGCAATGGCTCCTTCACGCCCGATCCTGGGCAGATGAATGCCATCCGGGCACAGGCCGAGCGTGTGATTTCGGAAGAGAGTGACCGCATTGCTGCCCATCTGACGAATAGTATCACAAGCAGCGGCAGTGGCGGTGTGGATCAGAACAGCGAGTATGACGGCTATGACTACGAGCACGCAGCAGAGGACATTGAACGGCTTTTGGAGCATATGGCGGAGGAAAAAGTCACAGAGGAACTGGAGGAAGAACTCTCTGAAGAACTCCAGCGTGAGGCAAATTCCATCCGATATGGCAACGCGCACCGCAATATCCACATCACGGTCAATCGTATGGCTCGCGTGGATCAGAACCTCATCGACAGCTATAACCGTGTGGCTCCGGAGCTTTTAATGCTCTCCAAGCGATTGCAGCGTAGTGTTAGCACAGCGCTTCGTGATCAGCGGCAGGGCGGCAAGCAGACCGGTCTTCTGATCGGCAAGCGACTGAATCAGCACGCCTTGCACCGGACTGACGGACGCATCTTCTACAACTCCCGGCTTCCGACTGAGCCGATCAACCTTTCCGTTGGCCTGCTCATCGACGAGAGTGGTTCAATGTGCTCCAACGACCGGATCACCAGAGCGCGTGCAACTGCCGTTGTGATCCAGGACTTCTGTGAGTCTCTGGGTATCCCACTGATGGTTGTTGGCCACACTGCCTGGAACTCCCATGTTGAGCTGTTTTCCTACTCCGACTTCGATACCTATGACAAGAACAATCGCTATCGGCTCATGGATATGAGTGCCCGAGACTGTAATCGTGACGGAGCTGCGCTGCGCTTTGTGGCGGAGAAACTGTCCAAGCAGATCTCAGAGGTGAAAATCCTCATGATCATCTGCGACGGACAGCCGAACGATGACGGCTACACCGGCTCTGCAGCCGAGGCCGATCTGCGAGGGATCAAGCTGGAGTATGCGCGCAAGGGCGTCAAGATCTATGCGGCGGCTATTGGTGAAGACCGCCCACGAATCGAGCGGATCTATGGAGATGGCTATTTGGACATCACCAACCTCCACGAGCTGCCCGTGATGCTGACGAATCTGATCGTGCGTAGCCTCCCTCGATGAGAAGGGAGGTGTGGAGAAATGCAGAACTTTGAGGATTACCTGTGCGAGCGAAATGATACGATCGACAACACTGCCTACCAACTGATAGGCGTCCTGACGGCGGAAGACCCCGGTGGCTCTTTAGAGGATGATCCTGCTACCCCAAACTGGGATATGGCGATCATCGGTGAAGTGGTCGATGCGGTCAAGGAGATCATCATGGAAAAGGTCGGCTATACCTGCCATCCATTCTACTGTGATGAGGTGCCTTGTTACCTGACGGACGAGTGCGATAACAAGCACTGCACCCTGCGTAAGAGCAATGTCGAGGATAAGGAGAAATCCCATGAAGAGAGAAGTTGATTTCGACTGGTATTGCAAGACCAAGAAGGATGTCATCAACAATGCAGCCTATGAGCTCATCGTTGCTCTAACGGCCAAGTCAGCGCCACCGAGGAAGTTTGAGTTATCCATTCCCCAGTGGGACGACTTGATGATCGCCAACATCGTGGAGAATGCCATCAATGCCATTGATGAGCGGATCGGCTACCACTGCCACCCGTTCTATCATGAGGTAGACAAGCTCCCGTGCTATTTGGGCGATCGTTGTGATAACCCCCACTGCATCTTCAAATGCGCTCCTGACTATCGGAAGGCGCCGTCTTCCGTGATGGATATGAATATTGAGGAAAGGGGGTGAAAGATATGCATAGCAGAATCATCGAACTGAGCAAGGATCCCATTTTGAAGCATGAGCGCATGTGTGAGAGTTCTGTCCCTGACTGGTTTTACCACTCCATTGCTGACTACACGGATGCTGACACGGACCGGGATCACGACATCAAGTGGTTCCTCGATGCTGTGGCCAGAGTTGTGGATGTGGCGGAGGATGGTAAGAGCTTCACATTTAAGCCGAAAGCCAAGCAGAAGTACTTCGAAAGACAGTACCATGCATTCCTGGATAAGGCCTGTGAGCTGACCGGCATCTCGCTGGACGCCTTCGTAGGAGAGGCCAAGTACGACATCGGCATGGCCATGTATAAGCTGAACGAGCACTATCAGGATAAGTTCAGCCTCTATGTCTACTTCAATGACGAACTGAAAAGCCTTGATGAATGGATTCGCGAGACAGATCTCAGCGGGTCCTTTTATTTTGGCGGAACCCTGGATTATCACTATTGAGAGGAGACCCTGTTAATTATGGAATTGTTTCATTTGAAGACCCCGTATCTGGATTGCCCGCAGTGCTTCTTCTACAACTCCCGCGCTCTTTCCGGCACACCGTATATCGGCATCGCCAAGCAGGAGCCTGAAGGTGCTGAGCCGCTGATGGATGTAACCGCGAACTTGAGCGATGAAGTCCCTCTGGGCTGCATTGCCGTGAAGGACTACAGCGAGAACACCGGCCTTTTGGCTTTCCTGAAGTCGATCGGCTTCATCACGGAGGTGGTGGAGAAGCGCCGCAGTGGATATGTTGAGATCCCGATCTGCCGCTATGACAAAGCTGTCCTGGAGAGATACTCCAGGACAGCCGGGAGGTAAGGTATGGGAACAAATACAGATTTCACCGGTGCGATCCGCATCACACCCTGCGTTGAGGAGCCGCTGGCAACCAGACTCAAGCAATTCATGGACATTCGGCATATGAAGCGCAATGTGAAGACGCTCCATACGCTGTTTCCTGATCTGGAGGATCGGAAGCCCATGAGCCTTTTTGGCGACGGAGACTTCGGCGAGGAAGGTGCATTCTTCATTCCCGTGGAGACGTCTGATCTCAATCGAAGACTTCATGAGGCCGGCCCATATCCGGAAGGACTCGACAATAAATTCAGCATGAATAAGCCGCCCAATCCGTGCCCGAGCCTGTACTGTGACCTTGTCTTGCTCAACGATCCGGACAATGGCCGCTCCTATCTGGGATGGAATGAGGCCGAGAAGTCCTACTATATCACGGACTGGATCGAGCTCATTGCCGGGTGGTTATCTGAACGAGGCTATCACTTGGACGGCAAGATGTTCGCTGTGGTCGAGGGCGGCGTGTCCTACTACACGATCACGGTGGACGGGGCCAAGGTGACTTCGACGGAGTTCACGCCGGAAGCTACTTATGTCAGCGAGTTCAACGACTTGCTCTATGAAGATTGAAAGTGAGGGATGTCCAAGTGGAAGACAACCGTATTCAGAATCAGATCGCAATCTACATGACCAATAAGAAACTGTGTGAGTTCACGGACAAGCTCAAGCCGGCACCGGTTGAGTACTACGCACACATGCACGCTCAGGGCGAGGAGCAGTCGGACGGGTTCCGGGCCTACTCCTGCATTGGCGTCGTGCTGCAGGATTACTCCAACGGCAAAGGCGATAAGACCGTCCGAGTCACGGCCAATCTGTCTCCCGGCTTTTTCCCCTTCGTGCTGAGCCGGATGCAGAATGACCTGGACCGTTTCGATTTCACTGAGGAGAAGATCTTCGGCGACCCCGATGAGAATGGCCTGAGCACTGTGACGAAACTGTCGATCAAGCGTGCGTCGGTCGGCAACGACGGTAAGCGCCGGAATTATCCCTGGTGCATTATCGTGGAGAACGGCCGTGCCGTGAAGGAGAAGACGCCTTCCGGTGGTACTCACATCAAGTCGGGCACTTACAAGAAGCAGCGCTCGGTGTATGTGAACATCAATGACCTGGACTTCTTCAACATCGTCTACCGCACGGCCCGGTTCATCGAGTCGTGGGAGCTGACCTTCGGCCCGAAACTGATCCGCGACGCTAGGAAGCTGCTGGATGACCAGCGTGCTGCGGCGCAGCAGTAAGGGAGGTGCCGGATATGAGGAAGCGTTTCCCCGGAGAGATGACCGTCCTCGGTGGCTTTGAGATGACATCCCAGACCATGCGTGTCAGTGATCCCTGCTACGATCGTGATGTCTGGTGCTGCGGTACTTTCGGTAAGTGCAAGACCGGCACATGGGAGGCTGGCGTCCTGAAGACTGACATGGGCGACTGGGGCGTGCGTTGTGCCGTCCTGGCAGTACGTCACAAGAAAACTGGCCCCGACTACAGCGTGATCCGTCAGAGGAAAGTCTATCAGATGAAGGACGGATGGTTGGAGCAGCCGATCGATGTGGGTGTTGACTCTGGTCAGGCAGGCTTCTATGACGAGGCGTTCTATCAGGACAACTCGATCTTCAAGGGTATTCCCGAGCCTGAGCATGACTACGGAGACCTTTGGTACAATCATGTCTGCGATATCACGCTCAGTGAGATGTCGGCAGGCGTCATGCCCTATGGCGTCGTCTCCTCCTCCGGCTTCGGCGATGGCAGTTATGTCTGCTACACGCACAAGGGTTCGGATGGCGAGATCGACTTCGCATTCGTCATTTTCATTGATGAGTAATTGTTTTCTGGCAAGGGAGTGCTTCGGCACTCCCTTAGCCGTTTCAAGGAGGTGTTAGATTGATGATTTCTGATCGTGAGGTGACCTTTTTCCTGGCCCTTGGCGAGTTACTGGCAGATATCGAGCAGCCGAAACGACTGATTGAGAAGAAGCTGGATGCTTTCCGCAAGGCCAGGGGTTTGACTGAAGAATATGTGCGGCGTGGGATCCGCGAGGATCTTGTCGGTGTCATCTTGAAAAAGAAACTGGCACTGATCCTGATTGCCAAGACAGCAGATGAAGTTGAGAGAGCTGCCAATCCACATCGGCCTCAATACGACTTCGGAACATGGCGTAAAGACCCCTTTGCGCTTCCGGAGGAGGAGTTGGCTATTTGGGGCATCGTCTCTCCCTACAACATGCTGCGACCCGAGGCACAGGATCGATATATGGATCTCTTTACCCGAGTGTTTCACATCACCAGAGAGCAGCTGATCAGCAAGGCCATCAATGATGTCAAGCTGGAGGTGGAGTAGATGGATTTCTATTTTGGAATCGATCTGCTGCAGCAACTCCGGCAGTACTATGAGGGCCGGCTATCGCTGGCGCTTGCAAAAGGCTTTGACCAACAGGACGCCAAGTATCACTGGCTTTTTAAGGAACTGGAGTGTCGGGTAAGCACGCTAAGGAAGCTCATGTCCATAATCTCGGTGTTGCCGGAGTTTATGTGCCGGCAGACGGAGGAACAGATTTTTGCCATGGTCATTGGCCACACGACAACCTGGTTCTCCAATGAGAATCTTGGTGGTGAGCAGCCAAGGGATGCCAAGGGCAACTGCCTCTACTATCAGGATACCAACCCATATTGGGTGGACATGTGTGAGGCCATGGATCGCTTCACCCTGAGCTATGACTACACCCATCTATCCACCTTCTATGCCGATCTTGTGGAATATATCGTGATGACAGTGCGCTTGTACTTCTTCATCCGCGAGAAACAGTTCCGCCCGATCGACCGGGGAAAGTATGACGAGTTGGTTGGTGTTAAGGCGGCTCTGCCTACCCCTGCGTGAGGAGGTGTCTCATATGCCCCCTCTTACCCCTGAGCAGCAGGCATTTGCTGAAGAGCATCACGGTCTCATCTTGGATTTTATGGAGAAGCACAGTCTCGATGACGACTACTATGGGCTCCTAGCCCAGCGGTATCTGAAAGTGGTGGTGCGGTATCTGACTGAGGAGGAACTGCGCAAATACAGCTTCTCCACGGTGGTTTGGTACCATCTGCGTTCAGAGCTATCGAACTATGCACGAGATCAATTCGGAAAACCGCAGGAAATCCCAATCGAGTTCTATTGTGAAATCCCTGCACCTGAAATTGCTCCGATTGATGATGGCATCTGGCGTGTGATCGAAGATAACCTCACCTATAAGCAGTTTGAGGCGATCCAGTTCCGCAACCAAGGCTACACCAATCGTGAAATTGCAGACCTATGCGGAGTTAAGCGGAAAGCGATTGAAAAGCGCTTTGCCAGGATCCGCAAAATACTATCTAATTTGAAGGAGTTTTGATTATGAGCCACTTTTCTGTTTCTGTTATTGTTCCCCATGATTATAGCAACAGCCATGTAACCGCCAATGATATCGAGAATTGCCTGCATCGCATTCTGGCCCCTTATGATGAACAGACCGAAGAGGCGGAGTATCGCGAGTTCGAGGATCGGACGGACGAGGCAAAAGCCGACTACGAGACTGACACCATGCGTGTCATCCGGTACCCGGACGGCACTATACGCTCGATCTACGACCGCATCTTCACCGACAAGTTCTATATCCACGAAGATGTGATTTATCAGTATGGTGCAGAAAAGAGCATAGCGGACAAGCTGCAGACGGAGGAATCTAAGGCCCTTGAGCTGGTAAATGATTATCCCGTCAAAGCATGGTACGCCTCTTTCGAAGCCTACTGTGAAGAGCATCGTGGCTACATTCAGGATAGTGAAGGACTGTGGGGCTACACCTATAATCCCAACGCCAAGTGGGACTGGTGGCAGATCGGCGGCCGTTTCTCCAGAAACTTCCTGGTGAAGGAGAATCTGGAGGATTGCATCATCTCCTATGATCGCAGCAGTGGTGAACCTGACGGCGCTCCCAAAGGTTATAAGTATGTGGATGCTGCACGCAAGAAGGATATCTGCTGGGACCTCATGAAGCAACTCACTGTCGAAGAGGTTGAAAAGGGATACGAGAAGTGTGTCGCCGCATTTGCATCCAATGACCCGACTGGGTTCGGTCCTCTGACCAAGATTGTCGAGGACGGCATTGCCAGTTGGGGCAGCATGATCTACCTGAAGGGTGAAACGCTGGACGAGTTTAAGGCCAGAAAAGGAGCAACGGACATGGATCAGTACATGATCAGTTCGTTCGCAGCCATTGATCGCAATGGTGATTGGTTAGGCTCTGGCGATATGGGCTGGTTCGGCATCTCCACCAACGATAAGGAGGAGCGTGCCTGGAACGACGAGCTGCAGACCCTGATGAATGAAGCGCAAGATGACGACTTCCTTGTTGTCGTTGACTGCCACATCTGATTTTTGAAAGAAGGCCCGGAGTCGAGCGATGCGTTTGCACCTCGGCTCCGGGCCTCAGACATACGAATAGGAGGAATTACCAATGGCACTTACCTATGTGTGCTCGCCACTCTCCGCTCCGACAAGGGCAGAGATGCTGGCCAATGCCGCAAAGGCAAGCACCTACATGATGAAAGCAGAACAGGAGTTTGGCAATCGTGCCGTTGCGCCGCACGCCTATCTCCCGTTTCTGCTCGATGATACCGCCCCTGAAGAACGCGCTTTGGCCTTGGAGTTTGGGCAGAAGCTGTTAGCAATGTGTACCCGCCTGGTTGTCTACGGCGACCGGATCAGCAGCGGCATGAGCGCCGAGATCATGAAAGCGGAGGAACTGGGTATCCCTGTTCTGCAGCGACCTGGTCTTGTGCTCGAGGAGGCCCCTAAACCGGTCATTGTTGGGCGCTGTATCAATGGCGTGACCATCAATGGCCTTGAATACCTGCAGAACGATGATGGCGAAGTGCTCTACTTCAAAGGCATCACTGCAGCAAAGGACTATCTGCGAGAGCATGAGGTGACAGACGAAGAAATGGAGGACATTGTCTTGCGTGAGAGTGTCGGGACCTGTATTCGCTGTGGCGATCCACTGTTTCCGAGCGATATCTCCGGGTATGCTTACCAGTGCTTCAAATGCGATGAAGACTTCTATGCCTTCGAGCAAGGCAGAAATACGTGATGATAGAAAGGAAGACTTGTTTATGGAAATCAACCGTGGCGATGTATTCTATGTGAATCGCAGTGAGACCATCGGCTCCGAGCAGCGGTCCGGCAGGCCCGCCATTATCGTATCCAATCCAGAGTGCAATGAGCACAGTCCTGTGGTCGAGGTCGTGTACCTGACCTGCCAGTACAAAAAGCCCATGCCCACTCATGTGCGGATCGAAAGCATTGGTCGGCGCTCTACGGCTCTCTGTGAGCAGATCACCTCTGTGGATGTCAGCCGGCTCGGCGACTATAAGGGCCATTTGACGGAGAAGGAGATGGAACAGGTAGATGTAGCTCTCATGCAGTCTCTCGGTATCCACCCTCTTACACAGCAGGCTAAAGTCGAGCCTGTTGGCCCCAGCGTTGATGACGCAGCACTGGCCCTGATCGCACTCCGCTTTCTGGAGGGTTTCCTGCAGAAGCGATGCGGTGTGGAGATTAGCGGCAGCGTCTGTGCTGACCTGCTTAGTCAGAAGAATCGCTGATGGAGGTGGAATCAGTATGACCGAGCGAGAGGAATTGCTACGACGTCTCGAACGCGTGAAGGCCATAGCCGAGCGTGGCGTCGGCGGCGAAAAAGAGAATGCGGAAGCGCTTCTCAACCGTCTGATGGCCAAGTATGGCATTTCAGAAGAGGACATTGAAGACACCGCAGAGCGAGACTACTTCATCCGGTATCACAATTTTTGGGAGAGAAAGCTCATCGTACAGATTGCCTACAAGCATCTTGGCAGCGGTCACTGCTGCGGTACGGTCGGCACCCAATCGGGACGGCCGCACAAGAAGATCTGTGTGACTTGTACGCCGGCCCAGTACATTGAGATTGAGGCCGACTTTGAGTTTTACAAGGCCGCTTGGGAGGAAGAACTTGCCATCTTCTATTCTGCATTTATTTCGAAGAATGACATTTTCCCACCACCGGAACTGGCCTCGCCCAGCGATGACGATGAAATCGATCTGGTTCGGCTTGAGAAAGTGAGAACGATGATGAGGGGTATTGACCGGCGCACACGAAGCAAGGCACTGCCTGGTTCTATGGAGGATGATGACGATGAATGATGAACTGATTGCCAAGACACCAATTGGTGAGATCGTGGTCGGGATCAAGTCTGACCACGACTATCCCGGCATCTTTGTAGAGCTGCGTGGAGAACATTTCAATGACCGCTTCAAAGAGGGCGCTGTCCGCCTTGCTTGGGTGGAGTATTCTTCGGACAAGCAGTGCCTGCAGACCATTGTCTATGGCGATGGCAATGCAGATGATTTCACGCATCTTGTTGAACACGAACACGTCCTGAAGACTTTTGAATGATTGGAGGAACGATTGTGAGCAATGCACGATTGATGAAACCGCTGTTTTATGAGGGCAATTTTAACCGAGATGGCAAGAAAATGAGAGCTGTGTTCGAACGAGAAATCTCTGATGGCACGGTTTCCTATCGGCTATGGAGAAACGACGGGAAGCCGGACATCCAGTATCCCCGCGCAGAGAATGATAACTATCTCCTTTATGCGGAGATCCGGGACTATCTGGTTCCTCTGCGAATCACGGATTTCTATCTGATCGACCACGCCGGATACCCTGCAGCTGTCGCAGAGTTGTATGGCAACAAGGATGCCCGCAATGATTATTTCGATAATCTCCGCAAGTCTGGCGATGATGCTGTCTTGGAAGCTGTCCGGCGTGAGCGGGAGAAAATCATGCTCCTGGGCAGCAATCCAGCTTGCCAAGCATCCTATATCAAGCAACTGTTTGACAACAATGTTGCGTGTTTTGGGGCATCCAAAGAAAACGGAGGCGAAAGCTTCCCAGATTATGTCGGTGCCCTGATCCTCGGTGAGCTTGATAAGTGCGTTGCACTGTCAGCTGTGTATCGAAAGAAGGAAGACGAAGTGGCGAAGGCGCGGAGAGCTAAGGCCGAAGCCGAAGAGAGAGCATTCTGTGAAGAGCAGAATCGACTGTCCGAGCAGGCCGTTCAAGAAGCGATCCGAACCATCAAAGACGGTGGTGTCCTGCAAAACCAGACGGTGAAGTTCTATCGCAGTCGGTACCGCTGCAACGCTTTTTCTATTGTCAACTACCTGATGCGGAAATATGGAGTCAATGTCCCTCTCCGCACACAGGGATGGATCAATGATAAGCTGACCAGCGTCACGATCGAAAATGGGAAGTGTGAGCACCTGCGGTACATGAGAGCTAAGGGTGCCCAGTGCTCCCAGCGGTTTTTCGACTGCATGAGTGAGCTGATCCACAATGTCTGCGCTGAAACGGAGGGCTGATTATGAAGTATCACTGGTACGAAGACTATTGGGCCATGCCTCGCAACCTGCCGAAAGGACATCAGTTCTTCATCGGCTATTACCAGACGCAGCGGGCAAAACGATTCCGTGTGGAGAATATCCACACGGATCAGTCCTGCTTCTTATCTACTGCACTCTTTGATCTCGGTTATCGGGTCTTTCTTCACTTCAAGAGCGGTGTGGTCACTGAGGTAAAGCTCGGCGACAATCCTCCTCCCGTAGGAAGAATCGATTCACCAAAGAACCTGGAAGGACTTCTGCTTAGCGGTTGTCTTGGAAAACTGACAGAATGAATAAGAGAAAGGAATTGAGTATATGAAATTGTATGATCCGGTTCAAGAGGCTTACCGTATTCTCTATGAGGCTCTGAATGGGAAGGAAACGGATTATCAGGCCGCCATGATCGCTATGGAGGAAGCTCTTGGCTATCTCGGCGAGGCTTTGGAATGAGGTGACCAATATGGCTGGCATAGACCATACTATCATCGCTTTCCATAACGGAAAACTCATGCGGAATGAGGTGAAAGTTGAAGTTGATCAGTACACATCGTTGATTCCCTTCCAATATACCCGTGACGGTGAATTATACGGCGTGGATTTTGATAAGAAGATTGAAATTCCACAGTATTACAGCGACAACAAACTTGGCGACTGGATTATTCGCAAACTTGGCACACTCATAGACAAGGAATATGCCTACTTCTACCGAAAAGATGAAGAGGAAATCCTCGTTTACAAGAGCGAGGACTACAATGTCACTTTTTATATGAATGGCGACGAGTCTTATGTGCTGCTAGGCGGATATGGCCATTGGCGCAACCCCTACACGCACTTCTTTCACCGTGGCTATGGCGAAGTGTTTGAGCGCCAGATGGGCAAAGAATGCTATGAGTGGCTCTGTGAGGATGTGTTGTCCGATCTCGTTCACCAAAACGATGATTACTACATTGGCAATGAAGCCGATGCGGCATATCATCGGCTCTGTCATCGCTTGCGTTTCAAGCGATACTGGGATATGAACGAAGAGGAACGGGCAGTGTACCTCAACACCAAGTTGATAGACTATGACGAAGAGTAATTTGACCTAAGTACAAAAGTGCGCCGTGAAAATTCGTTCTTTCGCGGCGCACTTTCTCACTGGAGTACATCTTCGAACTCAAGGAATAGAAAATCGGGGTAGCACAAGCGTGCTGCCCCGATTTATTCGTCTAAGCCGGCAAAGAACTCGTCATAGCTGCAGTTGTAAAATTTGCGCAGCTCAATAATGACGCTTGCCTTGATGTTCAGTTCTCCAGATTCGTACTTGGCATAAGCGGTTCGGCCGATATCACAGCCGCGCCGCTGAAGCTCAGCGCAGAGCTTCTCTTGTGAAATGCCATACTGATCACGCAGCCGCCTGAGGTTAGACCCCATGTTGCGGTCACGACGGATTTTCTGTTCCATATGCTCTCTCCCCATTGACCAGTATTGGTTGCAACTATCATCATTTTACGGTACAATGAGGAAAAATATTGACCGTGATATTGGTCAGCTTTTGGGGAGGCGCTTATGCGAGGGTGGATCAGAGGCAACTGGAGACATCTGATGGTAGGCTTACTATGTGCTGCAATCGTAATCTCTGGTACTGCGCTTTATCTGACCTATCGCCAGCCAGAGGTGTGTTCCCTTTGTGGGAGTGGAAAGCGGGAGCGTTATCAGGCGCCGGTGATCCTCAATCTCACAACTGGGCAGAGCAATGAAATGCGGATTTACGATCCTGATTTGCCTTTGTTGGAGTATGAGATTGCGCCCATTCAGACCACTGGAACCTTTAGCTTTGCATCATGCGCCGGCTATACCGGGCGGCGCGATACCTGCTCCCACACCTGTACCGTAGATCTTCCAATAGAGACGAAGGGACTGAAGGTTTCTCACTTTTGCTCGGATTGCCGAGTTCTCTTGAAGGACCACGCCGAGAATGGTTTTGTTATGGCTGACCTATATGTCGAAGATGCCATTGATATCTATCCTGTTACCGTTGGAGCTGACTACACTATCCGAGATTACCGGATTACAGTGTCTGAGACCAAAGTTCGGTCGGAGATGGAGCTTATCGTGCTAGGAATTGCGGAAGGATTGACCTTTGTAGATTAAGTAGGATGTGGGGCTTCCGCATGGCGGCCTCACATCTTTTGTTGTTTTTGGCGAGCTCTGTCCGTATTTTTGGACAGAGCCCCTGCTATGATGCGTATAGTTCCCATATTATCGTATCAAAGAGAGGAGCAAAACAGATGAGTATATTCGATTTTAACCGGGATGATGAAGTGAGCAGCAGCGAGCAGGCGTTTGGCCTTGGCGCTATTCTGGCCGCCTTATCTGAGACTGAAGCCGAGGTGAAGATTACAATCAAGGCCTCCACCGGTGGCGATGAGGACTACGAGAGCATGGATCGCGATGAGCTTGAGAGCCTTCTGGAGGAACTCCAAGAGCAACGCGAAGATCTGGAAGATGAGGAGCCGGACGATCCTTGCAGCGATGCCTACGATGAGTGGGAGGAGCGATGTGAAGAGCTCGATGAAAAGATCGAAGAAATCGAAGAATTGCTGGATGACTGACGGAGGTAACCTATGAGAGCACTGTTGAGAGATGCCGAGGATCAGACTCTGATCGCGCTGGAAGCGGAAGAGGCCGTTTATGATCCGGAGGATCAGTTGTTGCTACTGTACGCTGCAAGTGGAACCAATTATGAGGTGTCAAGAATCGTGCGGGCCAATGCCGATTCCATGATCAAGGAGTTGGCCGAGAAAGGGTTCTGTGACATGACGCAGTTCACCGCAACCGAGGGGAAAGACTGAAGGAAGGGATTTCGCTATGATCGTGATTGCCTGCTTAGATAATAATGGAGGCATGATGTTCAACCATCGACGCCAGAGCCAAGACAGAGTGCTGCGGGCGCATATTGCCGCGCTGGTCGGTGATGCTATGCTCTGGATGAACCACTACTCAGCCCAACAATTTGATGCGGAATCCATTCAGCACCTGAATGTGGATGACGCTTTCCTGCAGGAAGCGGTTCAGGGCGATTACTGCTTCGTCGAAGATACCGCCCTGAAATCCTATGAGCGTTGGATTGAAAAGCTCATTGTCTTCAGGTGGAACAGAGCTTACCCTGCTGATCAGTCCTTTGACCTTGATCTCTGCGGGGGAAACTGGAAACTAAGTGAGACGGATGAGTTTGCCGGGTACTCTCACGAGCGTATTACGATGGAGGTCTATCTAAGATGAAGTCGCGCATCCTTTCCTGTTTTTTGATCTTTACACTTTGCTTTTCCATACTTACTGCCTGCGGCAGTGATACAGCACTGTCCGATAACACTCCAAGCGAGTCCTCGCAGGTCGAGATCTCTGACTCGCAGGATAGCACACCTGGGGAGACCGAAGAGCGGGATGGATCCGAATCCTTGGACAGTGCTTCAAGCAAGGGGGATGCAGTCCCAAGTCAGTCGGATGCACCGTCTGCATCTCAAGGGCAGCAAACCGAATCTTCCGCCCCGACAGAGATCACGACAGCCTCCTCGTTCTCCCTGAGCGATGTGCCTGCGTATAGCGGTAAGGCATATACCTCAGTCAATGGGAATGTACCTTACTTCACCGCTGCAGAACTGACGACAACATCCTTTGAGACCTACAGTGATCTGGATACTCTCGGTCGCTGCGGAGTGACTTACGCATGCATTGGGCAGGATTTGATGCCTACCAAGGAGCGCGGATCCATCGGCATGGTAAAGCCGACCGGCTGGCACACCGTCCGCTATGATGATTTGGTTGATGGCAAGTACTTATATAACCGCTGCCATCTCATTGGCTATCAGCTGACTGGTGAAAACGCCAATACGCAGAACCTCATCACGGGCACACGGTATCTGAATATTGAGGGAATGTTGCCCTTTGAGAACATGGTTGCCGACTACATCCAGGAGACTAATAACCATGTCCTATATCGCGTGACCCCAATCTTTGAAGGGAATAACCTGCTGGCTAACGGTGTTTTGATGGAAGGCTATTCTGTGGAAGACAAGGGTGCCGGGGTTTCCTACTGCGTCTTTGCCTACAATGTCCAGCCGGGCATTGAGATTGACTATGCCACAGGCGAGAGCAAGCTGGCAGATGGTGCTCAGCAGGAGGAGCAGAAGACGGCTACGGTAACTCCCACACCTTCCCCAGAGCCTGAAAAGCAGGAGCCAGTGACCGGAAGTGAGGCGTCGCAGGCAGATTATATCCTTAATACCAACACGAAGAAGTTCCACTATCCCACCTGTTCCAGCGTGAACGATATGAAGGAAAAGAACAAGCAGGAGTTCTTCGGCACCCGCGATGAGACCATTGCACTGGGGTATTCTCCCTGTGGCCGTTGCAAGCCTTGACTGGTCGGCCAAGTAGGAAATCTTATTTCTTGTTAAGTGTGGTGAAACGATTGTGGATCACTTGAGGGACTATTCGATTGATTACATCAGAACACGCTGTTTGGATGTAATCAACAATCAATACAAAACCGTGAGTTAGCATGCCAGGGAGAGAATGGCCTGTCAGTGTCCTTGTTCTGAGCAGAAACACTGCTGCGTTTTCTCCGATACTGCGATAACGATTGCTCAAGAAACTGGCTGTGAGGATGATTGGCAGGAATAATTCAACGAGTTCTCGGAATGTGACAGAATCGGCAGACTGTGATATGATGAGGTTGCTGCTTCAAGCAGCTAGACCAATTTGATAAGCGAGGTAACCTAAATTGAATTTGAAAGAAGTAAGCGAACTGCGCCGCCGTTTTCGTATGGATCGGAATGCTATCAGCCGTATCTATGGCTGTTTTGTCAATAGCAGCCGTGAAATCGTTTCATACATCGATGAATCCATGGGGATTCTCCCGCAGGACGAAGCTGAGAAGTACTTGAACCTGCTGAAGAAGGCTCTTTCCGGAAAAATTGGGAAGAACCTGATCGATATTATCTTCTCTACTGAACAGGTAGCTGACAGTGATGAGCATCGCCTTCTCATGGCACTGCGCGACTCGGAACTGAAAGATGGTGAGATTCGTGAGGAGTTCTATCAGAAAATCATCAACTCTCTTGACCTTGGGGACAGCAACTACCTGATCCTCCTGGCATATGACACATACGATGTCCCCCGGAAGAACAAAAACGATGAGATGGATGCAGATGCATCCGATGCCGTATTCTCCTATGTTGTTTGCTGTGTCTGTCCTGTGAAGGAGCGCAAAGCGGAGTTGGGATTCTTCCCTGGAGATAATGAGTTCCACAGTTGTGCCGGCCAGATCGTTGCCGCACCGGAACTGGGATTCTTGTTCCCAGCCTTTGACGATCGTGCGGCCAATATCTACAATGCTTTGTTCTATTCCAGAAAGACAGATGAGATCCACCAGGAAGTTATCGACAGCGTATTTCATACCACAGCCCCCATGTCTGCCGCTGAGCAAAAAGAAGCATTCCAGAATGCACTCAGCGAAGCTTTGGGTGATGCCTGCAATATGGAACTGGTCCAGTCTATCCATGACAGACTCCGCGACCAGATTGAACAGCATAAGGAGAGCCATGACCCAGAACCGCTGGAACTCTCCGTCAGTGATGCGGCAGCTATCCTGCGCGATAACGGTGTGGAAGAGGAGAAGATCCTTGCGTTCCGTGATAATTGCTTTGCCCAGTTTGGTGATGGAGCAACGCTGAACCCAGCCAATCTGATTGATAGCAGCCGCTTTGAAGTTAAGACCGCCGATGCGACAATTTCGCTCGATCCGGAGCACAGCTACTTGGTTGAGACAAGGATCATTGATGGCCGGAAGTACTTGCTCATTCCCGCAGACGAGGATATTGAAGTCAATGGGTTTGGGGTTCGTGTCAAAGGCGAGTAAACGAAGACAGACTACGGAGGAATAAAGATGGAGTATAACAAACTGATCGCAGAGATGTCCCTTTCGGATGAGGTGGAGGGCTTCTATGTTTTGAAAGCTGCATATCCCAAGACAACCGCAACCGGCAAGCCGTTTTTGAGCGCCTCTCTGTCGGATCGATCCGGCTCCATCGAAATAAAAGTATGGGACTATTCTGGCCCCATCTCCTCTGCAGATGAAGGCAATGTTGTGAAGATCCGTGGCACTGTCTCCGAGTTCAGAGGCACCCCGCAGGTTACTGTCGATCGGATCCGTTTGGCTGACGACAATGATACTTACGACCTGTCCGCCTTGGTCCCGGTGGCTCCCATTGATGTGGACACTACGATGGCAGAAGTGGAGAGACTGATCAGTTCGATTACGGATGCTGATTACAGGAAGATCTGCAGCACGATGATGGCCCGCCATAAGGAGTCCTTGAAGTCGATTCCGGCCGCTAAAAGCGTCCACCACGGATTTATCTCCGGACTTCTGATGCACACTGCGACCATGTTGAAAACGGCTGATTTCCTGGCCGGCCTTTACGGGGATATCATCGATCGCAGCCTGCTACTTGCCGGCACGTTCTTGCATGACTTCGCCAAAGAGAGCGAGTTTACCTTCTCTCAGCTCGGTCTGGTCACGGAATACTCGGTGAAGGGACAACTCCTTGGGCACCTTGTGATGGGCGCACAGGAAGTTTCCAACGTAGCTGCAGAACTTGGTATCCCTGAGGACAAGTCCGTTTTGCTGCAGCACATGATTCTTTCCCATCACGGAGAGCCAGAATTCGGCGCTGCAGTGAAGCCCATCTGTGCGGAGAGCGAGCTGCTCTCCCAGATCGATATGCTTGACAGCCGGATGGAAATCTACCGCGAGACCTTGGCCGGTCTCCAGGTGGGAGAGGTGAGCAGTCGCATCTTCGCGCTGGACAAAAGAGTGTTCAAACCGCATGAACTGAATGGGTGACGGATATGGCTATTGGAGAGAAATATGCTCCACTTGGAAATTGGCTGAAGGAACACGGAGGAGACTCTGTTAAGCTGACTTTCGATGAGTTGAACCAGATCATCCCAATCCCTAACCACGCATATAAGAACAGACCATCCTGGGCAAATCTCTCAAACCCTGCATCCTTTTGCTCCAGCTGGATCAGTGCGGGATATGTCGTGGATTCCATTAGTTTAGAGGAACAATGGGTCGTATTCAGGAAAGGCGAAGTACAGGGCCACACGCACCATAGTAAGCCGCCCTATCGTGTTGTGGATCAGAAAAAACTTGCTGAAGCCATTCAAGCCGGATACGAGTGCTATGACAGTATGAAGGATGATCCACATCACCGGTATCTCTCTTGGGAGTACTGCCATGAAGCGTTTCGGCTGAATAGGCGCCCGCAGATTGACGCCACGATCGACTATCTCTGCCTGCACTTGGCTTGGTATTTGGCCAGTTGGGGTATGCTTCGAAACTCTTTCCTCATGCAGAAGGATTACAAGATCCATGCGGATGTTGTCCGTTTGATTTATCAGCCGGAGTGGGATGATCTCTGGGACCTTTCTCCCGAGAAACTCTCGCAGGAGTATTATGCTGACCGCATCATGAAACTTAGCGAGAGCATTACAGAAGCTTATGTGGCGTCCGGTGCCGGCATCCCAACGGATACCTTGCTTACCAAGATCTTGCTGGGTACTGTGGGCTGCGTACCCGCCTATGATCGGTATTTCAAAAAGGCTCTTGCTGATACCGGTGCAGCACCCCAAGTATTCAGTGCGAAATCCATCCGAACCCTTGGCAACCTGTATCTTGACCATGAGGATGAGTTTGAAAAGCTCCGGAAACATTGCGGCAGCCGAATTGAGTATCCGGCAGCCAAAATCCTGGACATGTGCTTTTTTGAGTATGGCTTCCAGAGAGACGCGAGCAGCCAAGAAGACAGCGATTAGATTATTCTGTGAGGAGGGATCACTTTGGAATATGCTTTGACAGCGGATCATCACCGCGTTCACGCATTCGATGCAGAGAAGGGGCAAGAGTATTACTGTCCTGTGTGCGGCAACCAGGTGATTCCTCGCCAGGGCGAAGTCAATTCGTGGCACTTCGCTCATGTGACCTCGTGTATGGATGACTGGAAATACGATATGTCTGAATGGCACCGAGGATGGCAATCGCGTTTTCCCGAAAATGTTCGTGAGATTGTCGTGGAACACAGGGGCGAATGCCATCGTGCAGACATCTTGATGGGCGGCTATGTCATTGAGTTTCAGCACAGTCCGATTTCTGCCGGTGAATTTGAACGGCGCAATAAGTTCTACACGAGGGCCGACTATAAGGTGATTTGGGTGTTCGATGAGACCTACGCCTTTGGGAATGAGTATATCTCCAGCAGCCTGGATGATGAGAACAAGTTTGTGTGGAAGTGGCCGAATCGCGCGCTCGCTTCAGTTGTTCCTCAGCGATCCACAGATATAGCAGTCGTTCTGCAGCTCACCGAAGACCATGATGACGACGGTTGCGAATGGCTCGTGAAGGTGGAGTGGGCGATCGTAGACGATGACGGGTATGCTGACTATCGCCGATTCTTCATTGATGATGGTTTTGCGCCAGATCTTTTTACTGAAGACGGCCTACAAAACATTCTGTTGAGCAAGCGGAAGCGGTTTGATGCCTTCCTCCGTGATAACCAACCCTATGCGCCGAAGTGCAGCCGAATCAAGGGTAATCCACGGGACTGGTACATATGCCCGAAAACGCACGATTGGCATAACAACCAATGCCGGGAATGTCAGAACAATTTAATCAACGAGTTCCGGACAGGAACGGATTATAGGCAAGGAGGTTTGTTCTTCTACTGTGCTTATCCTCGCATTATCCATGAAGCGGATAAGTATGGAGAGGTGCATCTCCCTTCCATTCGATTTTAAGGAGGACTCCGACATGAAAAAGGAATATGACACCAGCGTGAAAGAGGCCATTGAACGAGTCATGAGCGTATTCTCCGAGTACATCAAAACAACTCCATACTTCGATATTGTATGGTCTGGTAAGGTTGGGTATATCTACATCAGCATCGATAGTTGCCGTGGTACTGTCGGCGACATGGACTGCCTTGCAATTGATAGCCCCGAAGAGCTTCTGGATAAGCTGCTGTATGAAATGGCAGTGGATATCATGGAGGAAGGTGGACACGACCTAAGCCCGGTAGAAGCGTCAGCATTGGAGCGTACTGAGGTAGCACGGCGCCTTAATGTCTATCTGGAGCAGTTGCCTGAATACCAAGACCGTATCAGTTTTGTATTCGAACGCAAGTGATCTTCAAAGATAATCTCGGTAGAATATAGCGAGGTGCATATGGCAAAGAACATCAAAAAGCGTTCAGCGAGTCATATCTATTTCGGTGTCAATAAGCTAACCGGCGAGTTGAAACATATCTCCGAGGTGCCCAGCGGTCAAAAGTGTAACTGCATCTGTGCAGCTTGTCTGCAACCATTTGAGGCACGAAAAGGAACGCGGCGGCGCCACCACTTTGCTCATGTTTCAAATTACGAGTGTATGTATGCAAGCGAGATGGCCATCTATAAGGCGTTTGCCGAAGCGTTGAAGCAGAGTGGCTTTTTGACGTTGCCCCCAGTGATGTTGCGGTTCCCAGCATGGCATGATCCAGAACTTTTGCAGGAAGCACGAAGATTGAAGATTGACTCTGTCGCTTTCGAGTGCGAACCCCTGTCTTATCCACCGCTGCTACGCGTGACCATGCAAGGGACACCGTTAAGAATCCTGTTGGATTTTGACCGCTATTATGATGACGATGATAGGGTGGAACTGGCAGAAGAAGCAAAAGCGGAGGACTACTCGCTTTTGTTAATCTCCATGCCGAAGATTGAACAAGATACGGAGTTTACCCCAGATAGGCTTCAAAGCGTACTTCAAGATAACGACCGTACCGAATGGGTCTTCAGCCGTCTGGAAGAACAGTGGAAGCAAAAGTACTACGCTGTAGCGGTTTCGCCCCCGGAGCATGGAACCGGCAACCTGTGCCCGATTTCATTTGGAAAATATAAGGGCAAGTATTCTGCTCGGTGGATCGATTGTGCCCATTGTCATTTCAATGTTGCGCAGCCACCTTGCTGCCTCTGCGTTGCAGGTGCGGGAATTCAAAAGAAAGAAGACTTCAAGAGAGATTTGCAAGATCGGCTATTCTACATCGATAAGATCAGGAGAACGAATGAAGAAGAGATCCGGCTGCGTGAAGAACGAGAAAGATCTTTCGAGCGAAGATCAGTCTATACTCGTCCAACACCGTATGCTGCTAGGCCTGTGGTCCCAGCCGGTCCTACGCAAGAGGATCTGGATGCGGAATATATCCGGATCTGCCAGAGCTATGACCCGTCCTCTGAAGAATGGACAGTGGATCACTACAATCGGCGATGGATCATGTGTACGGTTTGCGGCCGAATTAAGCAGGATGCGCAGATGTCCTATTACGGTGGCAAGGGAGGTGCAAACCAGGGAGTCTGTGCCGATTGTTCACGAAATGGTCGTAGCTAATCCACATAGCTGGCTTGATATTATTCGCATGATGGTGTATTATTAACTTGATACTTGATAGTTTTACAGCTGCGTACTTTGGCAGCCATTTAGAGGTTCTGCCACGACAGGGCCTCTTTGTTTTGTGTGAGGTGTCAAGATGGATTATATGACCATAAGCGAAGCAGCAACTAAATGGAACCTATCTAACAGGCGTATTCAAACGCTTTGCTCTCAAGGGCGGATACCGGGCGCAGAGCGTGCTGGTTATTGTTGGCTCCTTCCAAAAGACGCAGAAAAGCCAGTGGATGCCAGAATAAAGAGCGGAAAGTATATCGGTTACTCCGAGAAATATAAGAAACCCGGAAAGAAGAACGCCACTGATGGGCTGGAGGGTAAGTCATGAACGGCCAAGGAAAACTTCTTACTCATTATTTGAAAAATGCGGACAAGCTGATCATTCCTGTCTATCAGCGAAACTATGATTGGCGCGAGGAGCACTGTAGAAAGCTGTACCAGGATCTTGTTCGGACGATCCAAAACAAGAAGCGGTGGCACTTCTTTGGCGGCATCGTGTCTGTAAGCGACCCTATGGGCAGTAGTTCTGACTACCTCGTCATTGATGGCCAGCAGCGCATTACGACCGTTTCCCTGCTCCTTTTGGCTATGGCCAATCTGATCAAAGATGGAAAGGTTGTTCCTGAGGACGATACTCTTTATGCGCAGATCACCAAGAAATACTTGGTGGATGAGATTAACCCTAAGAACCGAAAGGTCAAATTGAAACCTATCAAGGGTGACCAGGATGCCTATGATCGCCTGTGGGGAGATCCCGAAAACTTCGCACGCTCTTCAAACATCACTCAGAACTATCTATTCTTCTACAATGAGATCCAAAAGCAAGCCATTACAATCGACCAGCTCTTCAAGGCCGTTGAAAAGCTGCAGATCATCGACATCACGCTGACACCTCCTGACGATGATCCTCAGCTCGTTTTTGAGAGCCTCAACTCTACCGGACTCGAACTGAATGAGGGCGACAAAATCCGGAACTTCGTCCTGATGGGCCTCGACATTGAGGAACAGGAGCGTTACTACGATAGTTACTGGAACCCCATTGAGAAGAATGCGGGCTACGATAAGCAGAACAATTCCTACGATGTCAGCCCATTCATCCGTGACTATCTAAGCATCAAGAATAAGAAAATCTCCAGCATGAAAGACATCTACACCGATTTTAAGGCGTTTGCCGATAAGCGTACCGGTGAGATGGAAGAAATCATGAAGGATCTCCTGGCTTATGCCAAGCGGTACAACAAACTGCTGGTCGGCCACCAGAGCTTCCCCACGAAACTGAAAGCATCCATTTTCCGTTTGAATCGGTTTGAGAGCAGTGTTACTCGCCCCTTCTTGATGGAGGTGCTGCGGCTCCAGGAGGAAGGCATATTGACTGTAGACGAGGTCACTGAGACCTGCCGGATCGTAGAGTCCTATTTGCTGCGCCGAATTATCTGTGATCTTCCCTCCAATACACTGGCGAAGGTTTTCCTGACACTCAGCTCCGACATCAGGCGTTTTGATGGAACCTACAACATGTTCATCGAAAAGCTGAAATATGTGTTGACTTCCAAGAAGGAGAAGGCGGCATTCCCTGATGACGAGGCATTTGCCGAGGGACTGAAAAACAAGAACATCTATGCTATGCCACCTCGGTATAAGGCCTATCTATTCGAAAGATTGGAGAATGGTGATAGCAGCGAATATAAAGAAATCTATGGCCGTTTGGATAGCGGAGAATATACCATTGAACATATCATGCCTCAAAAGCTCACTCCGGTCTGGATTAGCGAATTGAAAGACGATGCGGAGACTATCCATAGCGATTGGCTTCATCGCCTTGCAAATCTCACCCTGACAGCATACAACTCAAAGTACAGTAATAGCCCATTCTCCGAAAAGAAAACCATGCAGGATGGATATCTTCAGAGCGGGATAAAGATGAATCAGCGCGTAGCGCAAAAGGAACACTGGGGACTGGCTGAATTAGAAGAACGATGTGGATATCTGACTCAACAGGCAATCCAACTCTGGCCATATGCGGCAAGTTCGTATACGCCACCGCAAAAGCAATATGATGAAGTGGCCCTTGATGATGAAATAAACCTCACAGGGCGGACCCTCGTCAAATACAGGTTCCGTGGCATAGAGCATGACACAACATCTTGGGCTGAAATGTATGCTGCTGTTCTGAAAGAACTCCATAATGCGGACAAGTCTTATCTTAATTATCTTGCCGATGCTGATGATAGTGTGGATCTTTCCATTCATGTCAGCAGAACATCTGACAATTACACTAGTTGCGTTAAGGTGGACGAAGATATATATGTTTGGACTGGCACAACCACGCAGTATAAGATCAATCTACTGCGGAAGTTCTTGGAGCAGTACAAGCAGGATCCATCCGATCTGGTGTTCTTTCTTGATGATGCAAAAGACACTGGATCTGAAGACGAGGCAGAGCGCCATAAGATCAGAAGAAAGTACTGGGAGAAAGCCCTGCCGTTGATCCAGAAGACAACCGGCAGTTTCCAGAATGCGAATTCTCAAAAGAATAACGCGGTTTATGGCGGCACCAATAAACCGGGCGTTTTGATTTCTTGTGTGGCAAACTTCGATTCTGCGCGTGTGGAAATCTACATTGATCAGGGCGATTATGATAAGAATCGGGCGGTATACAGACTGCTTGAAAACCATCGTTCCGAGATTGAAACGGCCTACGGCAAGGCACTAACTTGGGTTTGCCAAGATGGTGTTAGGGGTTGCCGAATCTATGACAAGATGACGGAGGTCAGCATTACTAAAGAGGATGACTGGGATGCGATGGTTACTTTCCATACACAACAGGCAAAGAAACTGCTGTCTGCTATGCAACCTTATCTTATCTAGTCTAGGATTTTTCAGGCAGAAACTATATTGACAATGACACAAATAGTAGTAGCAAGTTGGAGGGCGATTGTATGTCTAACAGCGGATTGAATGCCGCAAAAGCAAAGAAATATGACGAGTTTTATACACGGCGACAAGACATTGAGGCCGAACTAAGGTTTTATCGAGATGAATTTGCAGGGAAAACCGTCTACTGCAATTGTGATGATCCTTGGGAGTCTGAGTTCGTTCAGTATTTCTGCCGCAATTTTCGTGAATTGGGGCTGAGAAAGCTCATGGCAACACATTATGAACCCAACAAGGAGAATCACTCTTATTCCATCTCTATCGATGGTGATTCTGATGGCGATGGCGAGGTTACGGTTGCTGATCTAGTGAAAACGGAACTTGTTTGCAACGGTGACTTCCGATCGAGAGAATGCATTGAGCTTTTGGACGAGGCAGACATTGTGGTAACAAATCCACCCTTTTCTCTTTTCAGGGAATATATGGCGCAGCTAATTGAACATGATAAGAAGTTCTTGATCATTGGAAACAAGACTGCTTGCAAAGCAAAGGAGATTTTTCCATATATTAAAGATGAAAAGGTGTGGCTTGGAAGGTCGATTCACAGCGGAGGAATGTGGATGCGCTTACCAAAGGGAACTATTGCTGAAAGCAAGAATGCACGGGAGGAAGACGGGTTCACAATTGTAAATGTTGCTGGCGTTCGCTGGTTCACCAATCTAAAGTCTGTTCAGCATCAGGGAGGAGTTTCCCTGGAAGGAAACTATTATTCTCCAGATCAGAATCCAAAGTATTTGAACTACGATGCGATTGATGTCGAATCCGTAAATAAGATCCCCTGTGATTACGAAGGAGAAATGGGTGTTCCAATCAGTATTTTTGACAAGCTTGATACCGACCAGTTTGAGCTGGTCGGCATTATGAGTAATCCAGAGACCTTGCCTGGTATTCGTGTTATAGGGCCAGAGTGGGTTGATCTATATAGAAGTCAGGGAGGGACTGGACATATCACTGCGAACATGAAATCTCTGGTTGGCATTGATGCAAACGGGAACGCCGTTTCATATTACGAGAGAGTTATTATTAGAAACAAAAATCCCAAGCCGAGGAGGAACATCTAATGGCCATGCGTATTGAACCTCATACAATTCGTCTCGCAGAATTATTCGAGGGCTATAGAAACGACGGCGAGAACGGGGCTGTAGCATATGGAGGCAGATTGATTTGCCGCCCGCCATATCAGCGTGAATTTGTATATAAACCAAAGCAACAGGAAGAGGTAGTTAACACCATTCTCAAAGGATTCCCATTGAACTCGATTTACTGGATTGTCAATGATGACGGGACCTTCGAACTGCTTGACGGTCAGCAGAGAACGCTCTCAATTTGCGAATATATGGATGGCGCTTTTTCTACAGATTTTCGTGGGGACATCATCTCCTACGGAAACATCAGGGATAAGGATCGTGGTAGACAGTTTAGGGACTACGAAATGCAGGTATATTTCTGTTCCGATGGTACAGACGAGGAAAAACTGGAGTGGTTTAAGGTACTTAATATTGCCGGTGAGAAGCTCAATGCTCAAGAAGGCCGAAATGCTGTGTACCATGGTCCATTTGTGTCAGATGCGCGCAGACTCTTTTCAAAATCAAATTGTCCTGCCACAAAGAATGACTGGGATAAACTTATGAAGGGTTCTCCCATTCGTCAGGATTATCTTGAAACAGTCCTCAAGTGGAAAGCGGCGGAAGAGGGAAAAAGTATCGAGCAGTATATGTCCGCTCATGCTCAGGACGAAGATGCGGGATTCTTGTTTGAATACTATGAGCGTGTTATGAACTGGGTTTACTCAGTATTCCCGAAAAACTATTATCGTAGAGAGATGCAGCAGGGGGTTGACTGGGGCCTTCTTTATCACAAGTTCCATCAGCAGTATTATGATGCTAAGGAGATGGAAGAGCGGGTTGCCAAGTTAATGGCGAATGACGAGGTAAAGAACAAGAAAGGAATCTATACATTCGTATTTGACGGAGATGAGTCCAGCCTAAACCTGAGACAATTCTCCGCATCTGAAAAGCGTGTTCTATATGAACGCTGCGGAGGTTTCTGCAAGCGCTGTGGTCCTAAAATCCACTATAAAATAGAGGAAATGGAAGCCGACCATATTAAACCCTGGTCTGATGGCGGAAAAACTGAGCTTGACAATGGACAAATGCTTTGTAAACATCACAACCGCGTGAAAGGAAACAAGTGAGAGCCGGAGCGAGCATCAATATTCATCGGGGGCTGTATAGACATAGGTGATGATCATGGGTGACTCTGTAATTCCTGTAATTTTTGGAGGTTTCTTCACTATCCTTGGCGTAATCATCGGCTGGGGGCTAAACGAAGTGAGTGCCATCCGCAGAGCGAAACCGAAGCTTTGCTTTAAGCTCAATTCTACTCCAGATAGCGAACTGGTGGAGGCTGAATTGCGCACCAAAACAAGCGCATCTGAGTACTCTATCGACATATATAATGTAGGCCAATCACCGGTTATCATTGAGAGTTTTGACATGTGTTGGCGGAAGCAACTTCTGATTCAGTGCTTTCCAAGTAGTGAAGACGCCACTGTCCTTCCATACCACAACATATCATATGTTCTGACTCAGCAGGATGCGGATGCAATCGAATGGCATTGCAAACGGTTAGGATTCAAGCAGTGCCGTATCGTTGCCACAACTGTGAACGGGGAAAAATTCAAAGAAAATATTGATGTGTCCTGGATACATATGAGGACAAGCCTCTGGGAAAAGACCTAATAGTTGAGCCTGAAGTCGTTGTTCCTCAAAAACTACTAATGGAGGGATCATATTGAAAAAACAAGAGATGTCTTTGAAGCAACAATATCAGCGTCTTACAATGGCCAAGGCACAGGCAACCCGGAATGGACAACCTACCCCTAAGCTCGATAAGAAGATCGAAAAGATGAAGGCAATGATGGGCAGCACCGTACAGAAAGTGCCGGCTGCAAAACCATCTGCCGGCAAGTTCGTGGACTACAAGGGTGTCAACAAGCTGCCCATGCAGGGTGGTGCCTGCACTCCGAAATAAGATTTGCCATAAATTGTTCATCGCCCGGAAAGAACAGGATTATAGAATAAAAATGAGAATAAATGTTGGGGGCGCAATGCATGCCAAGAACATACAGTCACCTATGTTTAATGATGGGCAGATCCATATTGCAAAATGGGTGCGGAATGCATTGTATCTTAACGACGGAGATGAGCTGCTTTTCGAAGTCGTTGATAACAAAATAATCTTTACAAAAGCCGAGGGTTAGTGGGAAGATCCTCGTTGCCCCCGCTGACCCAAAATGTACTAAACGAAAATGACACGCCCCAAAAGTGAACGCCGATGTTTTGGCGCACTCTTGGGGCGTGTTTTTCATGTTCAGTTCAGTCGGTCAAAAGGTATGCTTTTTGACGCAGTTGGATGTCACCCTTTGATGCTTAGCGACCTAATACATTAGGCTATGAGGTTTGTTCGATATGATGTTAATACAACCTTCTCTGCATTTCATATAACTGATATTACCGCTAATTCTTTGCTTTGGCGTGCGAAAGCGATTGGCAAACAGTGCAATTACATACCGGGTGTCCTGAGGACCATTTGACTTCACATACCTCTCAATGGCTCTTCTTATCTGGTAGTTCATAGATCGGCCTCCTTCTTGTAAACATAGACAGCTCGGCGACCATACTTGCCCATGTCTTTGAATCTAATACCAAGCTCGGGATTTGAACACACATAGTTGAAGAAAGTCTTGCCGAAAGCGCCCGCTGGACCTCTGGGGATGGTCCATGCATCACCGTAGACATCCGGTAATTCAAAGCCGTCTGGATAGAGATTGGGATCATCGAACTGACCCGCCTGGATTCTTTTTACTGCTTCATCGACCGTGAAGATTGAACTGCCAAAGACTTTGCTCCTGATATAATCTTGCACGCTCTGGTTGCCAGCGAGTTTCTGAAGCTCCTCGTAAGATTCCTTGCTCAATGAAAGCTTTACAATTGGCATTTGCAACTCCTCCTATTTTAGACTATGGCACCTGCTCTAATAACACTATACCATAGACCATGTACCCTTGTCTACTACTTTTTTGCTTTTTTAGAAAGTTTCTGATTTGCGAAATAAGAAACCGCAGGCCATCAGCGATGCAATAGCAATCAATCATGGCCTGCGGTATTTAAGACAGAATTACAAATAATCAGTGTTTTGGGAGCGCTCGCGTTCAGAGTGCTTTAGACCAAGGCATGCTTTTTCGTTCAAAGAATACCATTCATCTCTGGTCATCTTGGAGGTTAAGAACTGATCGTAATATAAATCCACATTACACCAGATTGGTCTCTCTGAATAAATGCTGCAGAGATTGTTGGGTAAGAGATATTTGCAGATGCCATCGCCGTTATGGAAGTTGGATAGTTCCTCTATTTCTCCGATATTCCTACAGCAGATGCCGCATTGATCACATTTGAAGCTCATGCGTCTGCCACTTCGATGGATTCAATGTACTTTTCCATTTCTGCATGAACGACTTTGGATTCCTCGGTGAGTTCACCGGCTTCCGTCAGGATGGGAGTGTCGAGCACTTTCTTAATCGCACCTGCAACACTCATAGACATTGCAACAATGCCGCGCTCCGTCTCGTTAAAACGAGCAAAGTTGGTTCCGCGAGTATTGACGATTTCTTCAAGCTGAGCAGTCAATTCGACCAGGATTTCGTCCAGCTTGGAGATAAGGCTTGTGAACATATCAGAGCGCTTGGAAATACCATTACAGAGGGTTCTCACAACCTTTAGGCTCTCTGCTGCTTCCTCAGCTTTATACTTGTTAGAATATGCATTATCAAGATTTTTGCTCGCAGAGGCGTTCATTACGACTCCAAGAATCGCAATCGCAGGACCGGCCACAGCTCCACCCAAAATGGTTGAGCCCAGAGCCATACCGCCACCACCGGCAGCCAGTGCCCCGCCACCGAGGAATGCAAGGGTCGCATTAGTGGCTGCTACACCGCTCAGACTGGCGATGGCGGTTCCCGTAGACGCAGCAGCAAAAGTCATGGTTGCGCCATAGGCACCAAAAGCGGTAAGAGCGCCAGCACCGGCACCTCCAACCAGGCCTCCAATAACGGAGGTTGCCATGCTACCCAGTTCTCTGATCTCAATAAGACCCTGTTTATCCAGATGGAATTTGGACAGCTCATCCAGCCCCACAGAGTCCTTTAACTTGACATTGTGGATCTGATCAAAAACCTCAACAAAGTGATTCATCGACTGGTCCAGCACATTAAGTTTGGTCTTGCCGAGTTTCTCGAGACTTTTGTTAGATTTGTTGCGTGCACGCTCAGTAGCAGTCTTGGCCTTATCAAAGGTCGATTGTGCTTCAGCGTTGATGCTCTTTGCCTGCTTATTCTTCTTAATAGCTTTGGCACCAGAACCAATACCAACAGCAGCTGCTGCGGCACTTGCGGCCGCGATAGCTCCGGGGACTAAGAACGGGATAGGCATAATCTTTCCTCCTACAGTTCAAAAGTAATATTAGACTTCATGAGTTCATTGAATTCTTCCTGTGTTTCGAATAGTGGTACTCCACCAAGCTGCCGGACAATGGTGTTTGTGCCTCCAATGAATGAGTCTACATCTCCGGTGTTATACGCAAGCTCCATTTCTGTGAATGCTTTGCTGAACACCTCAATGTTCTCTCGCAGATAATTGTTGATGACCAATTCAATTTCGAGCTGGTACTCTTTTATAGCTGCGATAGATGCAGCACACTCAGCCTCAATGCGAAGTCTCTCTTCATGGGCTACCTTCGCCTCATTCAGAACTGAGACCAAGCTGTTGTAATACGCGCTGGACATCGCATATCCTGCCATACTACCAATAAGGCCGCCGACTACGGGGATTGGGATGAGTACTTGTCCCACTGCTGCACCGGCAGAAGCGGCAAGCATTCCCGTTCCTTTTTCGCCTAGCTCGGTCAGGCACTCTGTTCCGTCAATATCTCCGCGCGCATATCGAGTGAGGGTCTTGCCAATCTCCAACGAGGTCACGACGATAGTTGATGGTAAGTTGGTCTTGGAAAGGGTCTGCAGATACGAAGAGGGGGCATTTTGCATTGCACCTTTCACGAGTGCCCCCGTGTATGCCGTGGCATAGCTGACTCCTGTGGCTTTGGCCGTATCGACGACCACTTCACCAACCGCCTCGTCTACACCCTTATCTCCCTTGATAACAGCAACTGAATTCCGGATTAAAGATATTCCTCCGCCAATTGCAGCACCTGATTTTGCGGCCTCTATGCCAGCTCTATGGGATGTACGGGCAATATCCTTTGCGACAGAAATTTTTGGATGGAGTCGTGCCTCCAATGACTCGCTATTGGTAAGAGAGCCTTTTCGCAAGTTCTTCTTTGTATCTTCAAGTACGCGAAGACGATTTTTGTGCTTCTCCGCCAGAGCCAAGTTGCCCTTTGCTTCGGCATTCTGAATCTGCTTGTTCAGCTGATCTATTCTCTGGGATAGATCAGCGCTGACCTCGTCATAAAAATCGGAAGGGATCTCTATGGGCACACCGGCATCCCTGTATTTGTCGAATTTCTTGTCGAGCAGTTTCTGACAGCACTCTTTTGCGTTTCCGCCTACAAATTTCAACTGTCTACCGGTGCCTTCAACATAGATGCCGTTTGCATCGACCTCGGCAATATCATATAGCTGCTCATTCTTGCCGCCAATGGTATGGCCCCGTCCGTCCGACTGTTTTGTCATGTCATCAGTACGGGTGACACGCTTTTTTTCTCCGGCTATGATCTTCTCTGCAGATTCTCGTGCCTGCGTCTTTACTTCTGCAGAGAACCCTGCTTGTTGCTTAATACTGATTTCAGGATTGTTCGGATCCACATTACTTTCGGAAATCTGTTTTAGGCCTTTTGTCAGCTTAGCTTGAGCTTCATTATCCATTCCTGAATAGGAGACAAAGTTCTCTTTAACAGCAGAACCGTATCTTTGGACAGTTTCTGCCTGTGCTCCAGCTAGACCGGCGTTTTCAAGGCTTTTCTCTTTCTCTCTTTTCTTATCCGCCATTGTGGCCTCCATACCGCTTAGTAAGTAATCTGTTTGATGATTTACATTATAGCACGAATCTTTCGGTTTTTCCACTGGTTGCAAGCGTTCAGAGATCAGTAATCGCAGGAAGGGTCAGGGTACAAAGCTACAGCGGGAAAGGTTTTGATCAGAAGGTTTTTGCCCTGCCCCAAACTGGCCTTCATGATAATTTCCGGATCGGCAATATCATCATCCAAGTGGTAATCCCGGCCCCTGTAAGTGTAGATCAGCCAGCCGGAAGGGCAGGCATAATGCAGCCGCCCACCAAAGCCATCTAAAAAGTTTTGCTCGGTCGCTCCATAAAGCATGAGATCACCTCTGCTCAATAAATGGTTCCCAGTATTCCTGATGATAGATATTCCTCATGATTCAGCTTGTCCTGCTCCGGCATATTCAATCTGTTTGCGAATACGCGTCTTCATCAGGCGGATGAACTCGATTGGCGCCTTAACCTCCAACACCGGCCCGAAGGACAATACCCGGATGAGCAGCTCAGTCTCGTCATCCTTATCATACCGGAGCTTGATCTGGTAAAGCCGGTCGTCAAGCTTTAGTGTCTCCTTCTCAAAGTGGGAGAAGTGGAGAAGGACACGCTCCAGGCCGTTGCGCTCGTCATGGAGCAGCAGCGTGAGTTCCTCCTGGCGCTCACCGGGTAAAGTGATTGCCTTCGGGTCATACTCATCTAACAGCTCGCAGGAGCGCACCCTTGCCATATTGATGGTGTTGAGCCGGCGCTTCCCGGTTGCCAGCAGTCTGAACTTGTCGTCCTTGGCAGAGTACTCCAAGCGATAAGGCACACACTCGAAAGAATGACGAGCTCCGGTATGACCATGGAAACGGATGCGTAGCTTTCGCTTCTCACGAATGGCCTTCAGCACCGTGCGGAAGCAGGCAATGTAGGCCGGATTACTGTAAGGATCTCCATCTGCATACTGGTCAAAGAAAACGAAGGTGCCCTGCTGATATAGAGGTTCAACATCTTCCAGGCCAGTTGTATCCGGATCAAACAGGGCAATTCTTGGATCGGCGAGCAGCGCCTTGAGCCATCTCTTCTGCAGAGAGGTCAGAGGCATGGTGGGCTTGTGCTGGAGCGCAGACTGGAGGTCAGAATCCAGCAACGGCCAACCTTCAGACTTCAGAGCTGCAGGGATGGATAATGTACTCTCGGCAAATGCTTTCTCCTGCACAATCGCAGTCAGTCTGTTGGCCGTGAGGGTGCCGTCAGCGGCCTCAGTCAAAACAGCGGCAACGACATTGAAGTAGCTGCCGTAGATTTCACTAAACAGCATGATCGTCACCTCCATACATAGCTGCCATGCGCCGCAGGTCTTCATAGAACATATCCACAACGAACTGACTGCTGCACTTCAGATCCACGATGCGGCCGATAAAGGTTCGGAGCCAGGGCAGCATCTCAGAGGCGTCATAGACATCTGCGGTAAACCTGCAGGTCTGCGAGTCAAGAAGTTCCACAGTGCCGTGGCGCTTCTCTCGCTCCAGGCGATGCAGGACAAACTCCTCGCCAGGGCCAAAGTGGATGGTCATCTCAATGTGATCCAAATTGTGATCGGGACCGGTAGAAACGCCCCAGAGGTGCTGGTCAAATTTCTCCTGATACCCGAGATACTTATCGTAATGCTTTTCCACATTGCCGACTGAAACCTTCTTGATGGCGTCAAGGCGGAAGAAGACCATACGCCGGCCACGATAGTGGTAGCCCAAAAGATACTGGCGACCGGATTGCGTGCTGATATAGATCTTCAGAGGACAAACCGTTCTCTGGTACTCGCGGGCACTTCGCAGGCTGCGAATAACCAGTTCTACAGCACGCCGTTCATCAATGGCCTGCAGCAGCTCACAGAGAACATCGCTGTCAAGTGTGTGGAGTATGTAGTGGTGCTTGAACCGGAACGCATCAGACGGCTGATCCAGCTTATCAATCAGGAAGGAGCCAACCACGCCGACCGGGTCTTCCTCAGAGAAGTATGCCAGAGCGTCTGCCCAGGAAGTCAGATCTAAGGCATCATCCGTTCTTTGGTAGAGCACCTCACGACCGGCCTTTTCAGACTTCAACAAACCGAGGGTCTCATATTCCTTCAGCTTCTTCCGGACGGTTGACTCGTCTAAAGCAAAAAATCCGCTGAATTTGGAAAGATAGTCATCGTTGACGCGATCGACGATCTCCTTGCTGGACAGAGCGCTGCCATCGGCCAGCAGGTCCATGATGTAAAAGTGGAGCGTGATGTCTTTATCAGTAAAGCTCTTAGCCTTGAACGCCTTATGGAGGGGATTGTGGGGGATCCGCCTGCTGTCAACCGAAAGGAACACATTCTTTCCGGAAGCATCCTGGTGGAAGGACATATAGTCACCGAGCCAGCTCTCGATCCTGCGCCGCTCATTATCGTAGCTGCGTGCGCTCTTGAGGCCGTATTCTTCCCGGCTCTTAAAGCCGTAGACATAGAACTCGCGCATATAATTCCGGATGCGCTCAAAACTCTTGATCAGCTCGCTATATGCCACACGGTCCACCTCCTTCAGTTGGATTAGATCAGTTCACGATAGAATTGGTCGTATGCGTTGGTGGCTGGATTCCACTCCAGGATCAGATCTCCGTCCTTTTCATAATCCAGCTTGCCATCCCTGATTTTTATCTTCCGGACAGCATATTTCCCGCAGAATTCGTCCGAACTCTTCTGGTACACGCTGAAAACATAGTGCAGGCGATTATCAATTAAGACATTCTCCTCATTTACGAGATAGTGCTCCTTGATTTCGAGATGCTTCTTCCCAAGGAGCTTCATCTGCAATAGCATGAGTGCGTGGATGTACTGCGTTTTTTGATAATCGTTGATGTGATCATTCATGTAATCCTTGATTCGATCACAAATGAGGGATGGGCGGACGGTGTCAGGTTCTCCGAGGTTATAAAAGTAGATCACGATGAAGTGGAGGTTGTCAACGATGGTCTGGAACATATCCGTGTTTCTTGTGCGATAGATCATTTCGAATATGGTCAGCCATAAGGTGCCGCAGACATCTTTCTGTATTCCAACCACATCCCAGTACTCTTTGAATATACCTCTGCGATATATGGTTGCCTCTGTGAACTGGGCATAGTTATATTTGGGATCCAACTCCAAGATCAGCGTTTTCAATTCCTCTTCCTGCTGCGGGAAGATCTTGCCTTGCGCGGATAAAACCTCACCAATCGCATACAGCGGGGCCAGCTTCACATCAGTGTGGAAGGTTTCATCCAAGCCGATCGGGCCACACTCGTCCACAAGACGGGCGATCGCTTTTTGCAAGTTCACAACTGCCTCCTCATAATGGTCGAAGCAGTCAGCTCGGAAGGCGCGAAGCTTTGCCTGCTCATTGCGCTCCTTCTTCTCTTGCTTGCGCAGTTGCCAGCCAAGGGTAAAGCAAAATGATTCAAACCAGCCCATGAAGCTACCTCCTGATAACCTATTATAAGCATTTTATCACATAGGCTGTCCAAAAGAAAGGACAGCAGCATCGAAATGAGAGAACAGGCCTTGGGGAACAAGTCGCCTTTTTTGATTGAGGTTTGTTCCCTATGGCCGGTGTGCTCTTGCAGAGGTTTATTCGGAAGAATATCAAAATCTGCGGAGATATATCCGGAAGAATATCAAATTTTGTGGAGATTTATCAAAATGAGGTTGATATATTTCCGCAAGAAAGGGATATCCTTCTTTTTCACTGCTGTTTTTGAGGGCCAGACGAGGAGTTCGCAACTTTTTTTCCGTGATTTTCCTCTGAGCAGGCAGTAATCTAAAATCACGAAAAGCGCATACAGCAACTCCAAGCATATGGCTGTTAACCATAGACGCTGCTTTGGTCGGGTGTAGTAACCTCACCGAAGTAAACCGTGCGCTTTGTAAAAGACGCTAACAGCAACTGCATCCTATCACCATTGGCTCAATTAAGGAGCACCTGCTTTCGGGGCAGGCCGATGAAGGGTGAGACCCCCTTTGTGATGATATAAAAATGGCGTCTTGTCGGATGCATCATCCGTTACTTCTTCGGGTGATGCATCCACTCCCAAATAAAAAAGGCACCAACAGCAAAGGTAGAATAGCTAAGTGGTTAAAGCAGCGGGTTCATAGCCCGACTTCGTGGGTTCGAATCCCACTTCAAATGGTGCCTTGTTTTATATCAACAAAGATGCCCACAGCAACACAGAGACGGTTTTGAATCCGAAACTGATGCAGAGGTCAGGGCGCCGGTCAACTGGCGGCTTAGGACTTGCGATATGTCAGGCATCTTGTGAAAGGCACCAACAGCAATTCTTGATAACAACTACGACTAGAAATCGTACTTTCGGGTTCAAATCCCTGATGGTGCCTTGTATAACCAATTCATCACGGAGGAGTGATTTCCATGCTGAAGTTTCTAAAGAAAGAAGCAAATATGACCCATACGGAAAATGGCGCAGTTACATATCGTTCCACCCAGTCTGAATGTCTGGATCTGTTCGCTACGATCGGCGCCCTGCGCAGAGAGCGTGACGAGGAGATCACGAATCGCTTCCTCCGCGCCTATGCCGAAGACGCTGACCTGGCCATGAAGACCCTGTTCTTTGCGAGAGATATTCGTGGCGGTATCGGCGAGCGCCGTGTCTTCCGTACCATTCTGAAGTGGCTGGCCAACAACGAGCCGCGATCCCTGGAGAAGAACATCCAGTACATTGCAGAGTATGGACGCTACGATGACCTGCTGGTCCTGATGGGCACCACATGCGAAGGCAAGGTGCTGCAGCTGATCAAAAAGCAGCTGGCAGCCGACTGTGCCGCTCTGGAGGCTGGCGAGTCCGTGTCGCTGCTGGCCAAGTGGCTTCCTTCCGTCAATGCCTCCAACGAGGATGCGATCCGGCAGGCAAAACAAATTGCCCGATCGCTGGGAATGAACGACGCCCAGTACCGCAAAATGCTGAGCGCTCTGCGCGCCAAGATCAGCATCATCGAGAATAACCTGCGCGAAAAAGACTACACCTTCGACTACTCCAAGCAGCCCTCCAAGGCCATGTTCAAGTATCGTAAGGCCTTCATGCGAAATGATGGAGACCGCTATGATGAATTCATGAGCCGTGTCGCCGAGGGTACGGAGCAGCTCCACACTGGCACCCTGACGCCCTATGAGATGATCAAGCCCTTCTTCGGTCGCGTCGATATCTCCGATCAGGAGCGCAAGGCCATTGACGCAACATGGAAGACACAGGAGGATTTCACTGGCGGTGAGAACGCTCTGGTCGTCATTGATGGCTCCGGCTCCATGTACGGTGGTGCTGATCCCATCCCCGCCACTGTGGCGCTGTCTCTTGGTATCTACTATGCCGAGCGCAACACCGGCGCATTCCAAAACCACTTCATCACATTCTCTGAGAATCCCAAGCTGGTGGAGATTAAGGGCAAGGATATCTACGAAAAGGTGCGGTACTGTCACCAGTTCAACGAGGTCGCCAACACCAATATCCAGCGTGTTTTTGAGTTGATCCTCAAGACTGCCGTGAAGAACCGTGTGCCCCAGAAGGATATGCCTGCCAAGATCTTCATTATCTCCGATATGGAGTTCGACTACTGTACTGAAGATTGCTCCTTGACCAACTTCGAGTATGCGCAGCGGCTCTTCGAGGAACATGGCTACCAGCTGCCCGAGGTGATGTTCTGGAATGTGGCAAGCCGTAATCAGCAGCAGCCCGTCAAGATCAACGACCAGGGCGTTGCGCTGGTATCCGGCTGTAATCCCCGAATCTTCTCCATGCTGAAAGCCGGCATTCTTTCCCCCTATGCCTTCATGATGGATGTTCTGGGTTCCGAGCGTTACGCGGCGATCGTGGCATAATAGAGCTGACGCAGGAGGTGATAGCAGGTATGTTATCGCCTCCTGCTTTTTCTTTCCCAACAAAAGTGTTGCTGTTGGCAGAGATGAACCGTAAAATAAAGAGTATGAAGGAAAGGGAGATCGTTATGATTACGATTCAAGGTTTATATAATACTGCGGTCTGTTACACCCCCGAGTTGGAGGAGGCAGCCCGCAAGCAGATCCAGACCGTTTGCGATCAGGCCGAGTTTGCCGGCTGCAAGATCCGGATCATGCCCGATGTCCACGCTGGCAAGGGCTGTACCATCGGTACCACCATGACCATCCAGGACAAGATTGTGCCCGGTATGGTTGGCGTCGATATCGGCTGCGGTATGGAGACTGTTGAGCTTCGTGAGCGGGAGGTCGACTTTGAGAAGCTGGACGCCCTAATCCGCAGGGAGATCCCCTATGGCCGTGAGGTTCGAGACATTCCTCATGCACTGAACGCTGAGATCGATCTGACTCACCTCCGCTGCACAGATCAAGTCAATCTCAACCGGGCCATGCGCAGCATCGGCTCTTTGGGTGGCGGCAACCACTTCATTGAGGTGGATCGCGCGGAGGATGGCCGGTTGTTCCTGGTGGTCCACTCTGGCAGCCGTCATCTGGGCACCGAGGTGGCTGAGCACTACCAGAATGAGGGTCGGCGTGCCCTTTGGGGCGGCGCCCAGTATCAAGTTCAAGCCGCCATTGACCAGCTGAAGGCCGAGGGCCGGTTCCAGGAGATCCAGAAGACCATCAAGGCGCTCAAGAAGGAGCACGAGCTGAATATCCCCAAAGATCTGGCCTATGTGGAGGGTAAGCTGTTCGAGGACTATATCCACGATATGAAGCTGACACAGCAGTTCGCCATGCTCAACCGCAAGGCCATGGTGGATGTTATCATGACTGGCATGGGCTTCACGGCGGTGGAGACCTTCACCACCATCCACAACTATATTGATACGGACGCCATGATCCTGCGTAAGGGCTCTGTCTCCGCCAAGGCCGGCGAGAAGCTGCTGATCCCCATCAACATGCGTGACGGTAGCCTGATCTGCAGCGGCAAGGGCAACGAGGATTGGAATTGCTCCGCACCTCATGGCGCCGGCCGGCTGATGAGCCGCAAGGCGGCCTTCAATGCTCTGTCCATGGAGGAGTTCCAGAAGGAAATGGAGGGTATCTACACCACCTGTGTTGTGCCCGACACGCTGGACGAGTCTCCCATGGCCTATAAGAGCATGGAGGAGATCGTCGCTCAAATCGGCCCTACTGCGGAGATTATTGAGCGGATCCGTCCTGTCTATAACTTTAAGGCAGCAGACTGAAATACAATGATGAAAGGCGGTGTTGACCGTGGAAGCATTGATCAAAGAAAAGCTTCATGAAATCGAGCAGCGGGAGAACTGCCGCATCCTTTTGGCCGTGGAGTCCGGTAGCCGTGCTTGGGGCTTTGCTTCTCCGGACAGTGACTATGATGTGCGCTTCATTTATGTGCGCCCCAGAGAGAGCTATCTCAGGCTCAACCGGGTCCGTGATGTGATCGAGCTGCCCATCAATGGTGTTCTGGACATCAACGGTTGGGATGTGGACAAGACACTGAAGTTGCTCCATAAATCCAACCCCACCGTATTTGAGTGGTTTTCCTCTCCCATCGTGTATCAGACCACTGACTTCACTGAGGCGTTTAAGCCCGTCATGCGGCGCTACTTCTCGTCCAAGAGTGGCCTTTGGCACTATCTGCAGATGGCGGAAGGAAACTATCGAGAATACCTGCGCGGCGACATGGTGAAGGCCAAGAAGTACTTCTATGTACTGCGGCCAATCCTTGCTTGCCGGTGGATCCTTGAAAAAGGTACTCCGCCCCCAATGCTCTTTTCTGAACTGACGGCGAGCCAGCTTCCGGACTACCTGGAGAAAACCGTTGCGAAGCTGCTTGATCTGAAGATGAACTCCCCTGAGGTGAAGATGATCCCGAGAATCGATATCCTCAACGCTTACATGGATCGGAGCATTGCAGAGGTGCGTGCTCTGGTGGAGCAGTATCCGAGAGAAATCACGAAGGACTGGGAGGAACTCAATGCGCTGTTCCTCGCCGCACTGGAGATGTGATCTTATGATGAAATTGCCACCACAAGTGAATACAGCATTTGAGATGCTTGAAGCGGCCGGCTATGAGGCGTACCTTGTTGGTGGCGCAGTGCGTGATTATGTGCGTGACAACAGTCCTGCGAAGGATTGGGACATCACCACCAACGCGCTCCCAGAGCAGGTGGAGGAAATCTTTACAGGCTACCACCTGATTGAGACTGGCTTGAAGCATGGGACTGTAACTGTTGTGATCGACCAAGAGCCTCTAGAAATCACGACCTATCGCGTTGACGGGGACTACTCCGACCATCGGCATCCGGACTCAGTCAGCTTTACCCGCAGCCTGAAGGACGATCTTGAGCGCCGGGACTTCACCATGAACGCTCTGGCCTACAACCCCAGGACAGGTGTTGTTGACTTCGTAGGAGGCAAGGTGGACATTGCCGGCGACCTTGTCCGCTGCGTGGGAGATCCAGATCGGAGATTCCAGGAAGATGGCCTGAGAATGCTCAGAGCCCTTCGCTTCGCCTCCGTGTATGGCATGACGATCGAAGCTGCCACGACAGCGGCCATCCACAGGAACAAGCACTTGCTCAAAGGTATCGCTGCGGAGCGCATTCTGGTTGAGCTTACCAAAATGCTCTGCGCTCAGGGCGCGGCAGGTGTTCTGCGGGACTTCGCCGATGTGCTGGCCGTCCCGATCCCGGAGCTCACACCCATGTTTGGCTTTCCGCAGCATAATCCACATCATGACAAGGATGTCTGGGACCATACCATCGCGGTCATTGAAAGTATCACCCCTGAACCGGTGCTTCGTTGGGCAGCCCTGCTGCATGACATTGGGAAGCCTTCCTGTTTCTCGCTCGCCGAGGATGGCATTGGCCACTTCTTCGGGCACTCGGATCAGAGTACTTCAATGGCGGAGAGTATCCTCAGTAGACTTCGCTTCGATAACGCCAGCAAAGAACAAATTGTAAGACTCGTTCGCTATCATGACATGCCCATCACGGCCGACAGGAAGCCAATCAAACGGCTTTTGAGCAAGCACGGTGAGGATGCTACCCGGCAACTGATCGAGCTGCACAAGGCAGATACGCTTGGTCAATCGGCCATCTGCAGACACCGGATCGCAATCTTTGAAGAAGTATCGCAAATGATCAATGAGATCCTGCAGGAAGAGAGCTGCTTCACACTCAAGGACTTGGCAGTTAATGGACATGATATGATGACATTGGGCTTTCAGGGACCGACCATTGGCCGTGTGCTGCAGGAATGCCTGGATGCAGTCTTGGATGAGCAGATCCCCAACGAGCATGAGGCGCTGATGGCCTTTGCAAAGGATAGACAGCTGAAGAGTTAATACCAAAACGGCAATACCAAGCAGGTATTGCCGTTTTGGTATGCACAGGAACTTAGGTGGGTTGTAGGGTTTTGTCGATGGTCGTATAATGAGTGATGAAGCAAAGTGACGATCGTGAGGTTGCCTTTGACTTCGATTATGCTACTCACTTGTTCCGGCAACTCTCTAAATCGCATCACAAGGGAACATTTTCCCTATTTTTGCGTCTATATCAATAAGGGATTCATGTCTGATATGAAAAGGAGGCTGCTGATATGAAACAGAAAAAGAAATGGGTTATTCCCCTCTGTGTGATAGGAGTCATACTGCTACTTTGTGCGGGTGGCCTTTGGTATATGATAAATCACTCCATGAGTTTCTCTGTCGGACGCTGCTTAGTAGCGGACAACGGATCGTATATGTTCATCGATGGAAACTCACCCATTATCATGAGCAACCGAAAGGATAAGGAAGGTCTGTTCTCTGGCTTGGGGACCGGCGATAAGATTTTGATCTTCCACGATGGGATTGCGGAAACCTATCCAGGCAGGACCGGTGCGTATTGGTGTGTGAAATTGGAAGACGGTACGCAGGCCGATATTCCGGAACAGGTCATAGAAGAGCTTACGGAACTCGGATGGACCATTGTAGGAAATGAAGCTGATCCAGATTCCGTGACGCCTGAACCGGAAGCATACGCTTTTGAGGCGCAGTACATCCGGACCAATGGCGGACCTGAAGATGGCTATCCTTACCACACGGTGATCAGTTCCAGAGCGGAACTGGAAGCCTATTACGAGGCATACAAGGACATTTATAGTCTGGAACGAAGAGAGACAGTCTACTCCGACAGCACAATCGGCTTTTTGGATGCCTGCGACAAATATGATAATGCCTATTTTGAACGGCAGAATCTGGTGCTGATCGTACTGCAGGAAGGCAGCGGATCAATTCGGCATGAGATTACAGGTGTGCGTCGTCACCGTATTGAGAACGGTGCATTGGATGGGTGGGACATTACGATTGACCGTAAGGTCCCTGAGGCAGGAACAGAGGATATGGCTCAGTGGCATCTATTCCTTGAAGTGCAGATGGGCGATGTGATCAAGGCCACCGACAAGGTTTGGATCAATGGAAAACAGTGCGAACGCACTCCGGCAATATCCGGTCTTGTTGGTATCAGTCGTACTCCGTCGATAAGCGCCTATCAGGATCCCTGGGGAGTGAAGCTTACTGCAAAGAATATTACCCCGTCTGGATTGACCATTGTTTGTACGCAGCAAGATGGAGAACCAACCGGTGAGCTGCAGACCGGCAGTTACTACGGACTCGAAATGCTGCAGGATGGCGAGTGGGTTGCGGTCGAGCTGCTTCCTATGGAGTATGAGCTTGCCTGGACGTCAGAAGCATGGATGATCCCTAACAATGCGGAAACAGAATGGGAAGTGAATTGGAGCCGCCTGTACGGAGAGCTTCCCGCAGGTTCCTACCGGATCAGCAAATCGGTTATGGATTTCCGGGGTACCGGTGATTATGACACCAAAACCTATTATGCAGGCTTTGATCTCGTGGACGCCGCTGACACAAGTAACGTTTCCTACGAACACGGCGGATTTGGCGTCAGTGTGCCGCTTCTTTCTGGTTGGGAATACAAGGTTGAGGAATACAGTGCCGATGGCATGAGCTATGGCGTCAGTTTCCGACCCGCTGGTGAAGATGGATGGATCGATTTCTACTATTGGCCTACATTCGGCGTCTGCGGCACCGGATTGTCAATGAAGGAATTTGGAAATGGTTCCATGGGCACCTACGATGGCGGTGCTATCTGGAACTTTATCAGTTACCCTGCCAGCAAAGGCAACTTTGTGGCAACGACCCAGGGTGTAAATAGCTGGTGGTCACGCTACGGCGAGACTGCTATGGAAATCATAACGCAGGTAATCTGCACAGACACCATCGTAGACTAAGGAGGGTACGCAGTATGAAACGAATTGTAGCGCTATGCCTAGCAGCGGCTTGCCTTATTTCTATGGTAGGCTGCGCAGGAGATACCAATATGGACGAAAAGAAACCAAACAACTCCGCATCGGCCTATGCTCTGGCACTGGCTAGCTATCCGGAGATGGCTCCCTACCCAAACGAGATGGAGTATTTTGATGAAAAGACCGGTGAGTTTGACAGCGATGGCTTTGATGTGGTCTATGACGCCTGGCAGTCGGACAGAAAGGCCCAACGCAGTCAGCCGGAAGGCTATGCAGACGGTCTGGAACCGTTCTTCGCCAGTTCAATCCGAGAGTTTCTCAGCAATTCCAACGGGGAGAACAAGGTATACTCTCCTCTGAGTGTTTACATGGCCCTCGCCATGCTGGCAGAGGTGACGGACAGTGAAAGCCGCCAGCAGATCCTTAACCTTCTAGGAAGTGAAAGCATTGAGGCTCTGCGCTCCCAGGCGGCCAGTGTTTGGAACGCCAATTACAGCAATGACGGCGCCGTGACAAGCATTCTGGCAAACTCCCTGTGGCTGAATGAGTCCGTAAATTTCAACCAGTCCACAATGGACAGTCTGGCAAAGAATTACTATGCGTCCTCCTTCCGTGGTGAGATGGGCAGCGAGGAATTTAATCAGGCCTTGCGGGACTGGATCAATGAGCAGACCGGAGGACTGCTGGAAGCGCAGGCCGATGGCCTGTCGATGGATCCCGAGACCGTTATGGCTTTGGCCTCTACCATCTACTACCGAGCCAAGTGGCACAGTGAGTTCAATGAGGCCGGAACGGAAAAGGGCCTGTTCCATCTGTTCAGTGCTGATGGAGAGACCGTGGAGTGCGACTTCATGCACAAGGGCGGCAGCAACACCTATTACTGGGCAGATCAGTTCGGCGCTGTTGCTCTGAGCCTGGAGGGCAGCGGCAAAATGTGGTTCCTCCTGCCTGATGATGGCGTGGCTATGGATGATCTGCTTGCCGATGAGCAAACGATGGAGTTCCTAAACAGCAATGGAAACTGGGAGAACAGCAAGCACCTGATCGTGAATATGTCCGTTCCCAAATTTGATGTTGTCTCTGATCTTGACCTGTGTGATGGCCTGAATGCGCTGGGTATTACCGGTGTATTCGATGCCACGGTGGCCGATTTCAGTCCCATGACTTCGAAAGTTGCAGAGATATTCCTTTCCAAAGCCGACCATGCAGCCCGCGTTGCCATCGATGAAGAGGGGGTTACCGCAGCGGCATATACCGTCATGATGATGGCTGGTGCTGCGGCGCCACCTGAAGAGGAAATGGACTTCGTATTGGATCGACCGTTCTTATTCGCCATTACTGGTGCAGATGGACTTCCACTCTTTGTTGGCGTAGTCAATAGACCGTGAACTGAAAAAAGGCAATAAGAAAACGGCAGTGCCACAATGTGGCATTGCCGTTTTCATGTATATCCGATGCATTGAGTTGTTTACCCCTCATAGGACTGCGGCTGGTAGCCATAGTGCTTGGCAAAAGCTTCATAGTCAACCCATTTCGGGTTGTCAAAGATCCTTGCAGCGTAGAGCTCAAGCGTGTAATGCTCCAGTTCTGCTTTCGTCTTTAACCAATAGGTGTGCTCCTTCTCCCACTCCAGGAGTTTATCGAACAAGTCTTCTTCGTGGCTCCGGACAATGAGCTCACGCACCAAATCGCGCCAGACATCGTTCCTGATGTCTCCAAGATCCGTCTGGATACCATTGCGGTACCCGTACTTCTTATCTCTCCCAGAACCAGAAAGAAGAATCGATTGACCAGTGCTGAAATGTGCGTGTAGATCTTTATGCGTGAGTTGATCTCTGTTAGGAACTGCCGATAGTGAGTCAATAATCGTGCGCGGATACATAGACATACCTCCATTCTGGTAAGTCTTACGGATTAACGGTCGAAAATGCAACAAATCGATCATAATGAACAAAAAAGGAAAACCGCGCCACACTGTTGTCGCCGTTCTGTGATATAATCGAACTATGTCGAATAATCAATTCCCTTTGGATCAGCCGCATCCGACCATCATCAAGAAACGACCGGATTGACAATGCACACATTATGTAGTATTATTGTAGTGCAAAGGAGGCTTGAACATGGATTCCAACATGACTTTTCGCATTGATTCTGAAGTGAAAGCGCAAATGGCAGCCATCTGTGATGCACTGGGCATGTCAACTTCTACTGCCTTTAATATTTTTGCCAATGCCTTTGTTCGAGCAAAAGGCATGCCTTTTGCTGTCACGATTCAGGAGTCTGTAACAGCTGTGAGCCGCAAAAAAATGCTGGCGGACACCAATCAACTATTGAGCGAGTTCGCTTCTGACTATAAGAGGATGGCAGAATGATTTGGGTTACAGCAGAAGATGTCGTAGCGATTCATAGCCGTATCATTCAAGTTTCTGGTGGCATTGATGGTCTGCGTGATCGTGCTGGATTAGAAGCGGCTATTGCCGCACCCCTTCAATCATTTGGAGGAGAAGATCTTTTTCCAACTGACATAGAGAAAATCGCTCGTATTGGGTTTGGGTTAGCGTCCAATCACGCATTTATCGATGGCAATAAGCGAATTGGCGCCATGGTCACGCAACTGCTACTCAAATGGAATGGATATCAGTTCCAATTGGAGCAGAATGAGCTGGCCGATATGTTCATTGGTATCGCGGATGGCACAAAGGACGAAACGGAGCTTCGGTATTGGATCAACGACCATATTGAATAACGAAAAGGTTGCCTCACGCAATAATGTGAGGCAACCTTTTCGTTCGTGGTGGGCCAGATTGGAGTCGAACCAACGGTGTTTCTAATGTCACGGTTTTACAGACCGCTGCAATCGCCAGCTATGCGTACTGACCCGTATGGCGGAACCGGTTGGAATCGGACCAACGATACCCTGGGCTTCAACCAGGTGCTCTACCAGCTGAGCTACAGTTCCATATGGCGGAGAGCGCAGAACTCGAATCTGACACCATGCGGTGCGATCCGCTTAGCGGGCGGTCCCCGGGCCTTCCGGGTTCACTCTCCAAATATGGCTGGGGTGGCTGGACTTGAACCAACAAATGCCGGTGTCAGAGACCGGTGCCTTGACCATTTGGCGACACCCCAGTATATTGGCAGGGATAGGGCGACTCGAACACCCACGGGCGGTTTTGGAGACCGCTGTTCTCCCGGTTAAACTATACCCCTGTATGATGATGGTGATGCCTGCGGGATTTGAACCCAGCATTACAAGCTTGAGAGGCTTGCGTCCTCACCAATTAGACGAAGGCACCAGATGGAGATACGGGTCGGATTCGAACCGACGAATAACAGTTTTGCAAGCTGCTCTCTTAAACCTCTTGAGTACCGTATCATGGCTGGGATAGTTGGATTTGAACCAACGGTGCCGGCGTCAAAGGTCGGTGCCTTAGCCACTTGGCCATATCCCAGTATTATGGAGATCCGCGCCGGACTCGAACCGGTCATTGCAGCCGTGAAAGGGCTGTGTCCTTACCATTTAGACGAGCGGACCGTGGGCGGGAAACTGAGCTTCCCGCATTTAGGCAACAGCGTTGTCCGTAATGAGAATATCATCAATTCTCACTTGCAGCAGAGCTGCGAGAACGATCAAATTGTCTACCGTCGGCAGCGCAGTCCCGTTTTGCCATTTGTAGATGGCTTGCGGGGAATTGAAACCGAATACCATTTGCAGATCGTGTACAGTAAGGCCTGCCGCTTTGCGCAGCCGAATAATGTTCGCGCCAGTGCGTGTTAAGTTGATCGTCGGAAAACCCATTTCCAGGCACCTCCTTTCTCTGAATGGTTCGCGTTCGAGGACGCAAAAAGCCGCTTGTCTGCAATCAAGACAAGCGGCTTTGATCATTCAGGGAAGGAGTCCCCGGCGGATGTTCAACCGGGCAAACAGGTACTCATTCCGATCATATTCTTCTGCTTATCTTGATATGGGCGTGCTTCGCAGAGGCTATATTCCTCACACTGGAAGATAGCCTGCCATTCGCTCATATAGAAGATAGCGGAAGAGATGTTCTTCATGGTACGGAGTCCTTTCTGTAAAGTAGTTGTTCTTGGTTTCTAAGCGTACTATAACATATATTTCCGGGTTTGTCATTCAACTTGTGGTTAAAACTTGCTTCTTTCCGGCGAGATAACGCCTTGCACAAACTATTCATGCGTAATTATCACCCATTACACCAGGCTACGGCCTCTTTGAATTGCTCCAAAGTAATAGCTGTACCATATTCATCATAGATGCTGTACTCGGGATTGCTGCGGAGCCACTGCTCTACGGAGATAAGGTCTCGAAACCCGTTCTCGGCTCTCCAGGAGAAACGACCGGCTCTTGCTGTGCCGATCACAACAGACGCACTTTCTGGATCCTCGATCTGAAAGAGAAACTGATTTGAGATTTTATCAAGTAAATCACTTTTGATATCTTCCAATTCAGAAGAAACAGGCAGCTCTTTGATTCGGTCGATGCATTCTGTCTGGATTGCGAATAGCTTCTCCTGAAGAGTGGCCACTTCTTCAACAACCTGCCGTTTCACAAATTCATATTGTGTGCTCATTGTGTTTCCTCTCTTGAGCCATAATTGCTTTCCTCTTGCCTCAAGGCTTCTCTCTGCATTGCACTCTCGACGAGATAATCATAGAGGGTGCCAGCATCAGTCAGATCAACAGAGACTTCCTCTCCGTTTTCTTCCCAAGAAATAGTATAACCTGATTCTGGGGCCTCGTAAAGCCACCAGCTAATATTATCGTACTTGTCCTGCATGGTGTGCTTGAGAAGATCAAATAGCGCTTCGAGGTAGAGGTTGTTCTTGTCAAATACCGGAAACCCGTCGCACACTTTGCTCAAGGCTTTGCTGAATGCATCCATTCGCTTCTCTTGCTTTTGGATTTTACTAATGGTGCTGAGAAATAGTTCCTTAGGAAGCATGAGCCTCACTCCTTTCCGCAATCGTGCGCTGAGAGAATTTCTTTCAGCGTTCTCGGCTCGTAGCTCATGTAAGGCATCATGCAGCCGACATTATATGCACGGATCGGCTTGCCGCCTTGAATCTCCAGTTTCTTATTCTCGTTGAGCTCCCGAATGCACTTCTGGAAGAAGGTATCCTCCACAGTGCGGTGCGTATGGGCATAGAGCAGGATGGTGCCACGATGCTGGCCGTTCCACATCAGGATGGGATAGTGCATCAAGCAGAGCTTGTATGTCTTTCCATCAAAGGAATCGGCAATCTCCCGGTAGTCAGTGATTTCCTCAAAGAGCCGCTGATAGCGATAGTCGGACAGGTCATCGTGGTTACCGCGAAACAAAATCTTCTTGCCCTTCAACTGGGCAACCAGCGCGAGTAGTGCATTGTTCTTACCCCGCATGGCCATATCGCCCAGGATATAGACGGTATCACCGTTGTTGATCTTGGCGTTCCAGCGTTCGAGGATGTACTGGTTCATCTCTTCTACCGTAGCGAACGGGCGTCTGTCGTAGTTTCTGCCTTCATCTGTCTGGTTGCGGTTGAATAGGTGCAAATCTCCAATGTAATAATTCATCCGATCCCTCCTCAGGTGATACGGTAGATCACACGGATTTGAGAGGCAGCCCGATCACCGTAGGACTGACCCGCCCGGTAAGGGAGCGCATCATTGAAGCACTCAACCTGATACTTCAGGCGCTCCACCATAGCCCGGATGTTCTCTGTGTTTGCAAAGGTGTCGTTCCAGCGATAGAGCACATACTCGTTTCGGGTAGCCTGAGGCAATTCGAGCAACTCGTGAGCGGTCAGGTATTCGTAAATTTCGTCAATCTTGTGTTCTTCATAAGCTGCAATCTGGTTGCGGGTGACATAGTATTCCATCTGGTACGGGCCGTTGAGCAGCCGTTCAAAATCATCGAGATTCCCGGCTACATAGAAGCGCTCCAGTCGAAGACCATCCTCTCGGCCTTCAAAAGTGCTTGCAAGTAAAAGCTGCTGCGTGCTCTCAGCCAAGTCATCAAAGCCAATGGCCCATGCTCCGTTCACCTGATCCTCCAGCAAGCCAATAAAGCTGCGTGAAATGGTGGCGAGGTACTGATGACGCAATTTGCCGTCAATATCCTTGGTATGGAAGTCGATGTTGTACCACTTGCCCTCGTACTTGGCCTCGACCATGAAATCATAATAGGTGCTCATGAGATATCATCTCCATTCTTTTGGTTTGGTGCATCATCCAGAAGTCCCAGCGCTTCCATAATCTCCGCCTGACGATGCATGCGGCGAAGCATGTCCTTTTCTGCCGCAACGGAGGCTTCGTGAGGGATCATAGTGTAGTCATTATGCATGATCCGAATCTTGTCCACTTCTTTCTCGGTGTGGTAGTGGGCGAAATACCATCGCTCATAATCGAGTTTCGCCTCGATCTGCTCCAGCCATACTTCGGTAGACTTGTCCACGGTGCTCTGATCGATCATGGGCAGAAAGACCTCGGTCGGCTCATACTTCAGCGGGCCGGTATGAGACAACACGATATCAATCTTCCAGTTGCGCTCGGCGAGGACGCGCTCCACCTTGGCTTTGATTTCTTCGGAAGGCTGTTCATCTGGGAACCAGCTCCAACCACGGGCCAGACGATAGTATTTATCCACGCTGTAGGCGCCGCCGATGACAATGCAGGAATTGCCATTGAAGTCATAGACCTCGCCGTCAATAGCAAACAGGATATTAGGATAAGCCGGCTGCATCCATACCTTGCCACCGTGATATTCGGCGAGCTCATAACCGAGTGCTTCGGATGGGCGCATCTCGTGGTTGCCGTGTAGGCAGAAGAAGGTGATGGGTACCTGGGCAAGTTGGTCTTTCTTCTTTCGGTCCCTGCGGTCATTGTAGTAGTTCAGCCCTGCGTCGCCCAAGATTACAAAGGTGTTTTCCGGTTCAACCTCTCTGCGTGCGCAGAACTCGATCACGCGCTCAAATTGCCCATGGGTGTCGCCAGTCATATATACTTGGTTGCGAGGGTCCAGGATTTCCAGCAGATGGGCTCGCACTTCTTCCTCAGAATAGTATGGGCCCTCTTGTGCTTCTTCGAGCATGGCCATCAACTCTTTTGCTGCTTCTTCTCTGTCCATTTTTATTCACTCCTTTTCGTTGGCAGGAGTTTGGATACTCCCAATACCACTTACGGATGACAGGATTGCTTAACAACAGAATCAAACGAAATTGACGCGGCGATGGAGCTACCCATTGCCGCGCCTTTCTTACTTAACCCATTGCCAGCTCCTGGCTCTGGTTGTCCTTGGCGACAATCTCTTCAATCAACTTGCTGTCATGGCGCATGATGTAATCAAAGGTGTCTTTGAGGGAGAGGAAGAGACGGGGCTGTGTATGGAACTTCTTTGTGTTCCCGCGCTCGGTAACGAGATTGATATGCTCCAGCCGAACGGGCCGCAAACTCATGTCGATACGCCACTTGCCGGCCATGGTCTGCAGCGTGAAATATCGCATGTCATATTCGAAGGGCAGACAGTGCTGCGTACAGAGCTGAATCAGTGTGTCCGTAGTCTCGCCGTGTCGCTCCTTATTGGTGATAGGAATTGAGAATTTTACATCCTGCTTGGGACTGGGTCTGCAATGGCGGCAAGGAGAATAGCCGGCTCGCACAGCGTCCTGATACCGCGCAAAACCCCTGAGTTGGTTGAGCCCTGTAATCTTTGAGCAGTTTCTTGTGTGGAAGGTGCTATACCCCTTGCTTGCCCAGAAAGCAAGACCGGGTTGCGAAAGGGCCATGACGGTATTGCGCTCAGCCTCCGTCAAATCGCCGCGCTTGAAAGCTGTTTCGCGTTCTTCCTTAGCTCGCTTGAACCGACCTAGGGCCTTTCGTTCTTCGCCGTTCAGATTGCGGTTTTCCGCTTTCTGCGGCTTGTTTTGCTTTATCGGCAAAGAAATACGCTTGCGCTCTATCGGCACGGGCTTACAATGTTTACAGGGCCGGCGTCCGCTCTTCAAGCAGGTCTCATAGGATACGGTACCCTGAATGTCAAAGGATAGCAGCACATGGGAGCAGTTTCGTGTATGAAACACCTTGGACTGCTTGGAATACACATAATTGTAATCAGATCGGGTGATGGAGTCCTGGTTACGATCCCAAAGCGCATCCAGAAATTCATCATGGCAGCAGGCGCAGGGTTTATACCTCTTCCGGATCGGTGCCTTAAACGAAGTGTATGCCGGCAGGTAACGGTTATCCGGAAGTAGCTCGCAATCGGAGTGGTGCAGCAGCTGGGTTGAGGTATCGTAGAGAAGCGGAAACACCGGTGATCCTTTCAGGGCAGTGGTGTCCTTTACCCACTTCTTAGGTGGCGCCTGCAGATTTCTTTGCTGGAAGTCGATGCTTTGAACGAGAGCCTGTATCGCCAAAACATCATTGATGGAACAGTGTGCAGGTTCTGGCGTCGGGATATCTCTTGCCGCACAAATCTTATAGGGACTTCCTACGGCACCTTTCTGACCGGTCAGAAACCCGTAGATGTAGTCGGAGAGGAATACTACCTTAGAGGCCCGATCACGGATCTGTGCTACCTTGGTGAACATGGTATAGAGGTCATAGGCCTCCTGGTGCCACCAGCAGAGAATGTCCTCGGGCTGTAGCCAGTGCTCAAAGGCGTCAAGCGCCGGATAGAGCGAATCTGCATTCAAAAAGTCGTCGCGAGTCCAACCGGAGAAGGCCATGTGATCCCACTTCTGGAAGGTGATATCCTTGGGTCGGAAGAGTCCGGAGAAGGAATCCACCGTCTGCCACTCTTCATCTACACGGATTGCCGCAAGCTGCGTTGGCCAGTGGTTGCCGTGGCGATTTGTAACCCACTCCATATCGATCAGAACATACATCTCTGTCACCTCTCCTTTGTGAGACCTATCGGATTATGGCCATAGCATACAATAGAGGGTGTCCAAAAGAACGGACAGCACATATGTGTACCCTGCGGGAAGGTAGTAATTACAGTACAACGCCGTGGTTTTTTCAAAAACTATGTTGCACTTTCTCTGTTTTGGTGTCTCATATATGGGGGATCAAAATGAACATATTGCAAAAGCTGTTTCAAGGAAAATGCATTCCTGTTTCAGAGCATGGCGGGAACTCATCTTGTGAATATGAGGTAGCCGTGGAAAAACTTTGTAAGATTGCAGAAAACCTGCGACAATATGGCGTGCCGGAAGAGATGATTTCTGCGCTTGATAAAGCGGAGAACGAGATCCATGCATTGGAAGAGGAGCGGATGTTCCGTTTTGCGATTCGATATCGATTAGAATTACAGCGAGAGCTTATGTGAAAGGGACAGGCCATTGCAGCCTGCCCCTTTCGCTATTATGCGGTTTTCTTCTTCCGTTCCTGCTCCCGTTCAACCTGTTCATAGGAGCCGATGTACCCAAGCCTGTATTCCAGAAGAAGCGTGTGGTCGACCATACTCATGCTCTCAAGCCCTCCGACTGCGTCAATAACCCTCAGCGCCGCACGATAGCCACAATAGAAAGCGTGGCAGGCAAAGGAGTGAATGCGTTGGCCCCAAGCGCATTCCAACGAGACAACATGCTCCTTGTTTTCATCCGTCAGCTCCTCGCCCAGCTCCTTCCCCAGGCGGAGAATCTCGTCGTTGCGGGCGTAGTAGTCTACATGGCGCTGCATACCGGGCATCTCCATAAGGCTTTTCATGAGGTAGCGATCGAAGCCATCCTCTGTTATCCCATTCCCACTGAAGAACAACTGGAAGCCAGAGAACAGGCCCGCTTCAAACCCATAGTGGGAGGCGTATTTGCGATTCTGCCGATAGCGCTCTTCCATCGTCTTCAACTTCTCCATTTGCTCGGAACTGAGCACTTTGGGCAACTCCAATCTTGCCGCATCATACTCGCCCTCTTCCGTTGCGAATGACTCTACTGCCCATGCATCGTACTCCTCGCAGATATATGCGTCGTAGGTGGAGTCGAGGGCACGCCTTTTCATGTTTTCCAGCATACTTGCTACGCTCATTTTTACTATCTCCTTTGTACTATATTGATACTAATCGTACCAGATAAGTACATAATAAGGGGAAGTAAGCGCAAAACTTGTCGAATCATGGGGAGTGCGCAAAAAAGATATGCACCTACCGAAAACCGGCAGGTGCATGGCTTAGCAGATTCGTTTTATGACAGGTATCGCATTGAGTGCGATCTCCACACAAGCGTCCTCTTGGGCTTTTGTCAGGCCCATATTCTCAAGTTCCCGGCGTACTCTGCGCTCGAGGGGAAGTTCAGTTTTACCGGCGAGGTAATCCAGGGACACATCGAGTATATCCGAAATGTTGTCTAACAGAGCGTAACTGGGTCGTCTGGTACCATTTTCGATATGGCGCAGAGACTCCGTGGCAATGCCAAGCTGCTCAGAGAGTTGTTCCGCAGTCAGTTTCCTGAATTGCCTCGCAGTCCGTATTCGGTTGCCCATTACATGTAAATTGGTGCTCATTGAACATCTCCTACCTATCATTATCTTCCTTTAAGTATAGGAGATTAACGGCGACTCAAAAATGAGCAGAACAGTACGGATAATACAAAATTAGTACGATTGCAGGAATTATCGCTGACAAGAAAAAGGACGCCTTCTAGCAGTATAAGCAGAAGGCATCCTCATGTTGATTGGTTATTAGATGTAGAATTCTTTCAGATCGTCCAGTCGAAGGCAGGCGAGGCGCCGCAGTTCTGTCTTATTCCCGCACCCACAATCGATATCGATCAGCCCATTTCCATGCCAGATGGCGAAGGGGCTTTCCATATCGCCACTCATGTAGCAGGTGGGCGTATGGCCGACGATTGCGATGCGATCCTCGAAGTACGGAGGATCATCCGGTTTAGGCCTCCTCCAAATTCGATCATCCGGGTCATCTGACGGCATGGCATGAACCAGATGGAATTTGCGGTCGCCAACCTCAACATCAAAATGATCCGGCAGCGTGCTCAGGAAATGTATGATCCTGCTTCGCTCAGCGAGCGAACATACATAGAGCAGCTCTCGATATGTATTACTTCCACCATTCTCTAGCCATAACCGTCTGCTTCCATACACACTGTTGGGGCCAAGGGTATCCAGACACATTTGCTCGTGGTTGCCTAGTAGCATGAACATGTTCGGTGTGTCCTTGATGATTTTGAGGATCTCCACGCCTCCTGGATGGCGATCTATCACATCGCCTATGATGTATAGCGTATCGTCTGAAGAGAAATTGATCAGGTCGAGCATCGCCTTGAAGCGATCCAACTCGCCATGGATGTCGGACATACAATATATCACTTGCGATGCCTCCTTCTAAAAAAGTCAAGTCTTGATTTGTTTTGAAATCCCTCTATAATCGCCTGTAAAGAACACGAAAGAGGAGTAGAGAAGATGAACCAATCCGTATTGCCCGGTTTCGAGTTCCTGCTGATGGTGACAAAGGAAATTATGCAGGAGTATCCGAAAGCGCAGACTGTTGGCGAACTGGATGAAATGCTCCTGAAGGTCTGTCATGAGGCAAATAACGAGTCGATATCGGATTCTGAATTCCGTAGCATGATCTACGACCTGATGCTCAGGAAAGTAGAGCTCATGGAGGATTGGATGCCAAAGGTCCGGCTTCCCTAAAGATATTGCACTCGCTGTCCAATAGAGCGGACATACCCTACAATACCATTTTTCCTCTTCACTATCAAGAGGTTGAAGGCCCCCGGCATCGTTATGGATGCCGGGGGCTTCTTGTTAGCTCACTTGCACATACTGAGTTTCGATGACTTCGCTGGGAGGCACGGAAGCAAAGGGCTGTCGGGACCATGCGGGGGCCATGACAGGAAGCAGAGAGCCGGACTCGGCCAGTTCGTAGGCACGCAGCATATCTTCCGCAGACAGGTTCGGGGTCCGGGTGCGAGGCGGTGCAATCTTGGTCAGATCAAAGATGATCGCACCCTGCTCAGGCCAGGGCACGCCATAGAACCGGCGCGGTGTCTTCGTGGTTTCCCACCCCAGCTTGCTCCGGATGATGTGGGTGAGCATCCGGTTACTCACAGTCGTCCACTTTTTTTGACCTTTCAGGTCGTCGGCAGTGCGACCAGCCATAAAGGGCACGGCGCACTTGTCCTTCGGATCACAGGCCTGAATGGCCAGCGTGCAGCCATCCGAGCTGATCAGCAGACGAATATGCTCCGGATAGCCCAGCTCAGCGGCACTCAGATTATTGAACCGGATGCACGAGTGGGCGATGCGCGCCTCAGCGGCGCTAAAGGTGCGAAGGGTCGGGTTGACAATGCGGAATTCAGACATGCAGGCATTCATACATCAATGTCCTCCTTGAATAGTATCGGATGTAGTGAGGAGAGAATTCCCTCTCCAGTAGTTTCTTCGAGAATAACAGCTTCTCGATCGGGCATAGAGATCCGGTTCTTTGCCTCACGCCACTCCTCCTTGGAGATCAGAGGCGGGTGCACATCACGCATCCGGTACCGTTCCACCTGGCCCAGATTGCGAATGCGCTTGTGAGCGAACAGGTCTACACATAGGCTCTTTTGCATAATCACATCTCCACAGTATCGGTCGTTACCGAGAATGTAGGTGACGGAAGAGAGCGTCCAGCACGGCTTCTTTCCAGTGGGAGTGGGGACACCTTCGTTCGTCAGTATCTTTGCAATCTCATATGGGGTTTTACCCCCGAGATAGAAGGCGAAGATCCGAATAACTACACCGGCTTCCTCCTCATCCACGACAAGCTTGCCATCAACATTCTGATATCCGTAGGGCTTGACCAGTTTGGGAATGCCCTTAGCAAATCGCTGTCGGATACCCCAGGCAACGCTGATGGACTTGTTGACGCTCTCGTCCTGTGCAAATGCGGCCAAAACGGTTAGGAGAAGTTCGCCATTTTGGGATAGCGTGTTGATGTTCTCTGTTTCAAAGTAGATGCCAACGGGTGGCGATAGGGCTCTCAGGTCACGGGCGTACTTGATGCAGTCCACGACATTACGGGCAAAACGGCTAACAGACTTTGTGACGATGAGGTCGATCTTGCCGGCCTTACAGTCCTCAATCATGTTGTTGAAGTCCTTGCGGTTCTTCACCGAAGTTGCTGAGATGCCTTCATCGGCATAGATGCGAACCAGCGTCCAATTCGGGTGCTTGGCAATGTACTCATTGTAGTACTGCTGCTGGATTTCAAAACTCTCCGCCTGCATTTCGGACATCGTACTGACTCGGCAGTACGGAGCAACCCGATAGATAACATCGTCGGAATGCTGAGGGGCAATGTCCTCTCGGGCAGGCATTCGCTCTACTTGTTTTCCATCATGGAACGCCTCGCGGATTCTTTGCTTGCGATCCTCGTTTTTACTTTCTTGGGCCAAAATCGTTTTCTCCTTCCTTATGGTATCTGGAATAGAAGAAGGCGTGAGGTGGGGCCAGCTGGATATTTCCCTGAGGAGTATAGACCCTGATCCCATGCCGCTTCAGCTTCTGTCCAATCAAGGCGCAGCCCTCAGTGCTCCTTGATAATCTGGATGGATCAACAATCAGCACGCAATCATAGGCGCCGTGTTTTCCATCTCGGATCAGCGTTTTGATGCTCTGCCGCTGCGGGTCAGTGCCACTTTCAAAAACAGTCACTTCTGCCACGACGGTAAGGCCGAGATCCTCAGCAGCCTTTCGCAGCATCTCAAGTTGGCTGTTCATGGCTATTTGGTTGGGTTCATTTGCGGTGCCGCCAATGCGGCAATATATGCAACAACGACTCATTCGCTTTCGTCCTCCAATTCATATTTCCGTACAAGACGGTAGAATGTAGATGCGCTGATCCCGAGCTGTTTATAGCACTGGACAGCGGTGATTTGGCCCTGCTTCCACTGGGGGTAGTAGGTATCCCAGCCTTCGACGGTGCATCGTGGCCGGCCAAACTTGACGCCTTTCAGGTGTGCAGCGGCAATGCCCTCTGCCTGTGCCTTAGACTTGGTATCGACCTCGAGCTGTGCTCCGAAAGAGAGCACAGCGAGGACGATATCAGTGATGACGCTGCCAAGCAGGTCCTTATACTGGGTGGTGTCGAGGATGGGGGTGTCCAGAACAACGATATCAACACCAAGAGTCTTTGTGAGGAACTCCCATTCCGCGCGGATGGCAGAGTAGTTGCGACCGAAGCGGTCGATGCTTTTGACAACTAACACATCTCCTTTTCGCAAGATGGTGTTGCGCAGGGCCAAATAGTTGGTTCTCTCAAAGCTGCGGCCACTCTGCTTGTCCACATAGATATCACGCTCTTCGATCCCAGACTCCAGGAGTTCCAGAACCTGTCGGTCCTCATTCTGATCCGTGGTGGACACGCGAGCGTAACCAAAGCGTTTGTTACTCATATGCTCACCCCTTGGTCCGGAACATTCCCATAACGCCACCGAGCTCGGCGAGGTCATCTGCAGCAAGGCTTGATCCATTTGTCTCCGGAGCCGGAGTTTGCGCCGAGATCTGCAACTCGCCGCTGGAGATCATTTCGGTAATGATCTCCTTCACAGTGCTTGCAATCCACTCCTTGCTATGCTCATCAGCAACCTCAGGGCAGCTGGTGTAGTGTAGTATGGCGCTTACGACCAGTTCAGACATACTGCGTGGTCGCTGGCGAAGGATTTCCAGAGCACGCCGGTGCCGGAAGTCCATCTCATTGAACTGAAGGACCACACGGGCCTTTTTATTGCTGCCCATTTGCCGCCACCTCACTCTGATAGAGGAGCTCATAGCCGCGAGCGTTGGCATGAATATCCTCGATGAAAATGGGGAAAGCTACTTTGTTGCCGCGTTCGATCATTCCACGCAGGAGCAAGGAACCACCACCAGCAAAGACGCATTTACTGGTGGAGACATCAATGCCCCTCTCACGCAGGAAGTTGTAGAACTCCGTGAGGAAGTCGCTGGTCATGGTACGGATCAACTGCTGTACCTCGCCGGGAAGGACGGTGGGTTGGTTTCGGATGACCTCGTCGATATCGCAGTCTTCCAGAATCCGGGCATAGAGCGCATTACACTTGCTCGCGATACCGTTGTAGAGGGTAATGACACCTTTCTCGAAGCTCTCTACCACCGCCAGATCCGGATGGCCGCTGCGCAGCTTCAGGACATCGATGGTAAAGCCGCCAATGTCAATGATATAGGCGACGGAATGAGCTTTCAGCGTGCCGAACTGGGTAACGGCAGCCGCAAATGCCTGGGGATAGCTGAGTACCTTGCTGACCCGGATCGAGTAGTACTTTCCGTTATACTCAAAATCCACGATCTCGCGTCGGCGCAGGAAGTACTGCTCGAAACGGCTGTGCAGCTGCTCATAGTGTGCGGGGGGCAGACCCACAAGCAGGGTGATGTCAATGGGATCGAGGGTCTCGGGCACCTTGCGGCGCTCCAGCTCCTTGGCGATGGCAAAGAGGGTGAGGACATAGAAACGCTCATCCTCCGTCTTATCGCGGAGATAGGCGATGCGCTGCTCTGTCAGCGTATAGTACTTGTTGTTCCAGCAGATGTAGTCCGTTTTGAAGCCCTGGAGCCCCTCGGATACAATCAGGCCGGAAGTGAACAGCGCATTGGGGGTCTTAATCGACTTATTGCCGTGATCGACAGAAATAATCATGGAAATTTACCTCCTTATTCGGTGAAACAAAGCGAGGCGGGAAGCTCCGCTTGATGTGTCTGTTAGTATTTACGCATAGTGTTTTCTTAGAACAACAACTACGCAGAATGTTTTTCTGCGTGTAGTTTAGTGGTCTTGCAGAAGGCCCCGGAGCTTCTTGAGGGCTCCGTTGACCGACTTCAATGCAGCGTTCATATGGCAGCCTTCCTGCCTTGCAATCTCACGGATTGACATGTCATCCATGAGCATACGGATGCGGCGCTGCTGGATGGGCGTCAACTGAGAAATCGCCGCATAGAGCTCTACGACCTGCTCGTCCCAGATCAGAGCGTCCTCAAGTTCGTTAAGCGTAAAGTGCTGCGGCATTTCCTCCAGATCGTCCATCGGGGTCCAGTCGCGGTGATATACTTCCTTTCGATGAATACGCTGAGTTTCGTTCTGCAGCGCACGCCATTCTTCGTACAGCTCATCGCTGACGGGAATTTCCTGATAAATGCCATAGTAGTCCTTGATTTTGATTGTCTTCATGTGTTACCTCCAAGTCATTTCATTAGCGGATGCGGACGAACGACTTGAAGGGGGCGCACGGGCCCAGTAGCTGGCTCTTGACATGGATTACGCTCCCAATCAGGGCAACAAAAAAGCCGGCCACTCTCGTTTTCGAGAATGGTCGGCTCTTTGTTCCGGTATTGGCTGGCGCACAAGGGTATGAAAAAAGCCCCTCGGATCATAGACCCGAGAGGCTATAGGTGCTCCAGCATAATCCATTATACCGGCTGAGTCTCTACACTACAATTTCGTTTGGCTCTCAATTTCCTCCCAATTTTCTATCATGTTTTCTCTCATCTGACTGCCACATTGTCTCTCATTTGTCTCTCACGAGACTTCCACCTGAGCGGTGACGCTACCGCTTTGCTGCAGGTGCTCCCTGATGATCAGATCAGGGATTACGACACACCAGAGGCTTGCTGCATAGGCACGGATAGCTGGCTTGATGTGCCGATAGTATGTAGATGAGGAGATTCCGAGGTTGAGATATGCTTCCTCATTTGAGGCGCAGTAGACATCAAAGTACCTTGCCTGGAGGATGTTGAAATAGGTGCCTCCATTGGGCGGTGTGTCCTTCACGAGCACTAGGGCATCCTCCATAACGGACAGAAGCTGCATGGAGTGGCCCATCTCGGCAAGGCGATCGGCGATGCGTTTCCGGTCAGTGTCACGGTCATAGTCGATGGCCAGATTGATGAAGTCGGAGATGCTTTGCCGTCTACCTTCATAGCACTCTTCTTCCATCTCACCGATGCGAGAGGCAGTCCTTCGAACGGCGGGGCCGTAAATCTGGAGCAGCGCCAAGGTCTTATCAATATCCTCCTCGGTGAGGGTACTGGTGATGTCAAAGGTTTTCAAGTAGTTCTGGAATTTACTCATTATTCGTCCTTTCTGCCAGGCCTCTTTAATGGTAAAAGTTGAAGGAGCCAAGAACTTTGGCATAGGCCTTGGACTTATTGTGGAGGATGCGCTTTTCGCCGTCCGCCTTGACTTTACGATCTTTCAGGTAGAGATAGAGTGCGAAGGCTCCATTTTCCTTCACGACGATCAGGTCACCGTCATTGATCTCGGCTGCCCTCTGACAGAACAACACGCTGCCGGTGGAAATACCGTGCTCCTGATAACGATGTCCATCGGCCATAATGCAAAAACACTTTTTGGGAATCAGACCAGAAAATCCGTCGATCTGGATGGAGCCATAGCCATTGCTCAAAATGGGGTGTCTGGCTTGAGTCGTTTCAACTGCTGCGTTTATAGTCAATACCTCCTCAGTGATACATAACAGAGGGCATCTTGTATTCAACCTCCCGATGGGCAGGCATCTTCAGCCCCGTGGTGAGTGCGGCGAAATTGATGGAATGGAGGCCATAGCGGCGACGGATGTCTTCCATGGTGCGCTCCAGGATGAGGCGCTTGTTGTGCTTGGTAAAGTCTGACCAGAGATCGAGCTGGATCGGCGTGTCAGACGGGATAAGGTCGATTGCGCTGATGGTCAGAGACCGGATATTGTTGTTCCAGGTATGCTTCTTGCAGAACAGTTCAAAGCCTGCCGCTGCAATTTCCGTGTAGCTTTGCGTTGGAAATGTCAGTTTTCCTTGGTATTCCCGATGCGAGAGGGTGTTGTCGCGGACGCTGATGCGGACCCGTGTGGCAGCCAGCTTATTCTTCCGGAGCTTCAGCCCAACTTCCTGAGAAAGCTCCATGAGAACATGGCGCACTTCATCTTTCGAGAGCAAGTCATCCGTGCAGGTAATGCCGTGACCAACGCTTTTGATGGGAGGATCATAGTCGCAGGGCATCACGCGGGACTGATCAAGTCCATTGGCGAAGATCCACAGTTTCTCGCCGTTGATTCCGAGCAGTCGGACAAGCATCTGACGATCTGCTTTGGCCAGATCTCCGATGGTGTGGATCCCGTAGCACCGCAGCCTTTCTGTGGTGGCTCGTCCAACATAGAGAAGTTCCGACGCTGGCAAGGGCCAGATTTGCTCCTTGAAGGACGCTTCCGTGATTTCTGTTACGGCATCCGGCTTCTTCATATCGGATCCCAGCTTGGCGAAAATCTTATTGAAGCTGACCCCGATAGATACGGTAAGCCCTACTTCTTCCTTTACTGCCTTTCGGATCTCGTTGGCTATTTCGGCCGGTGTCTTATGTGCCAAAAGGGGCGAGCCGGTGAGCTCGATCCAACTCTCATCGATGCCGAAGGACTCCACTTCCGGGGAATACCGCAGATAGATTGCACGCACAATCCTGGAAAACTTCAGGTACTGATCCATGTGCGGAGGGACGATCGTTAATTGCGGACACTTTTGGCGCGCCTCCCAAATCACTTCACCTGTCTTCACCCCACACTGCTTTGCCAACTGATTCTTTGCAAGAACAATTCCATGACGATCCTCCGTGCTGCCGCAAACCGCAATGTACTTTCCACGCAATTCCGGATGCAGCATACATTCAATACTCGCATAGCAGTTATTGAGGTCGCTATGCAATACAACCCGACCTCCCATATTCGGTGTGCCTCCTGTCTGTGGCTTTTAAGAAAAGTTCCAATCAAGTTCCTAAAAGTTCCTATTGACAAGTTCCACTTTCCAGAATATAATGAGGCTAAAGTTCCAACTAAGTTCTAAATAGTTCCATAAAAGTTCTAACAACAAAATAGCAGGTCGAAGATAGGTTTGTCAATAGAACTTTCAAAAACTTTTCCCGATCTGCAGAAAGAGGCACAGTTATGAAAACGACTGGAGAAAAAATCAGAGAAGGCCGTGCAAACCTGGGCATTACCCAGACTGAGCTGGCCGAAAAGATTGGCGTTACGCTGCGCACGATCTCCAAATATGAAAAGCAGGGTGTGATGCCTCGTGGTGCCAATTTGCAAAAGTTGGCCGAGGTTCTTGGCGTTTCCATCGCATATCTGAGCAACGATGAGATCGTAGATCCCGCTTACGGACTCGAGGAATCTCCTTACATTGAGAGTGCTCGGGCAGTCTACGGTAAGAGAGGCGCCGCTGATGTCGAGCAACTACTGACTCAGACCAGAGCCCTCTTCGCCGGTGGCGATGTACCGGAGGAAGATAAGGAACTCTTCTTCCAGGCAGTCACCGAGGCTTATTTTGCCAACAAGCAGCGTGCCAGCGAGAAGTTCACCCGCAAGGATTATAAGAAATAAGCCGGATCATCTCTGTGTGTACGGATTATTGGACACCCCTTTTGGTACCTTTATGCTGTACGATAGGCTATTCTACTTCTGAAGTGAGGTGAGTGGATTGCTGACGATGGCGATTAAACAGGAAGCAAATCGTTTGAAAATGAAATACCAGACTACCGACCCGTATGATATTTGCACGAGCATGGACATCCAGGTAATAAAGCGGCCTATGGGCGCAAGCGCCCAGTCCTGCAAGGGCTTTTTCCTGGTCTCTTCTCGGTGCAAGCTGATCGTGATCAACAGTGATTTACCCGAAAGCATTCAACGGATTATCATAGCTCATGAGCTGGGACATGCTGTTCTTCACAGCGATTCGGCCATCAGCGCATTCCATGAGTTTGCGATGTTTGATGACACGGATCGTATGGAGTATGAGGCAAATGTGTTCGCTGCGGAGTTCATGCTGAGTGATGACGAGGTCATGGAGTCTCTGGAGATGCAGATGGACTTCTTCCAGATGGCCAGATGCCTGTATGTACCGCCCGAGCTGCTGGACTTCAAACTGCGAATCTTGCAGCGGCAGGGCATCAAGATCAATGCCCCTTACATCGCACATGGGGATTTTCTCAAGCGCGATCTGGGGCAGCCTCTGAATTGAGTATGTTACCGGGGGCAGCATTTAAGGTCTATGTCAATGTTTTTGTAGAGCACACTACCGAGGGACTAATGCTTCCACGTACAATAGTCTGGGAAGACGGTCTGAAATATGACATAGACCGAGTGATTGATATTCGGCCTGCCTATGCGGCAAAGGCAGGTGGACAAGGCGACCGTTATACCATTCAGGTTAACGGAGCACGAACCTATCTATATTTTGAACGCTCCTCCAATCCGACCGACACGAAGATCGGGCGCTGGTTTGTTGAGCGCAAAGTGCCTTTGAAGGAATTTTTATGAGAACTGATGATAAAAAGCACCAATGCTGGTTGAACGAGGGTGAGACGATCCGCTCGTTCCATCCGGTGTTAGATTGTGCGCTTCGTGAGTTTGAGGACCACGACGCCTTTGTGAGCTTTATTTTCGAGATGGTTGATATTTTTTGATTTCGAGTAAGTGAGGAGGTAACAATGTATAGCGCTGCTATCCAGAGATATTTCAATGAGCACATCCATCTGCCGTATTCCTTCTTCCTGCAGCCTCAGCGTTTTATCCGACATGCACTCAAGAAGAAGGGTGCGTTCATGGCAACTGCATACAACTATGTCGAGCCCAGCGAGGCTGACAATGAAGACATTATCGAGTATCTTGCTACAGACTTCGATGTCATGGCCGGCAACACGGTTGGCCGGCTCTGCGTTTTAATGAAGCTTCCAGAGCCCACGATGCCTCTGCACTGTAAGATGATTGGTTGCTCCATCAAGCTGGATGGGAGCAATCCCATCTGGCGCACGATCGAGCTGACTGAGCAAGGGACTCTGCTCCTGTGTGGTTGGGGCGAAGGCCATACACATATGACGATTTGTGAGGTGGGCTCTGAGCCCGATCAATTCATTCCTCGCTTAACGCAGGAACTGGCCACTGCTACGGCTTTTTGGTCTCATGTCACTGGTACAGGTTTCCCTGTGGCTGGACGACCTTGATGAGATATCCCAAAAAACTGAATAAAGACGGAAGGATCGATCTCTGTTGAATGGGATCGATCCTTTTTCGTCTGGAAAGCAGAATTAGGTATTCTGGCACGAGTAAAGCTCCAATGGTATTCTGACTCTGTACTTATTAGATTTCATCTCCGTTATGGAGCTTCATAAGCTGTGAGCCAACACATTCTGGCATTTCTGGGCGGACAATTTGTTTCGCCGCTCTCTTTGCGCTTTGATTTGAATTTTCAGATCAGAGCGCTCTTTTTTTGTCCAAATTCCGCATTGCGGGTTTGAGAATTATTTATTTGAAAGGTGGAACAAGCAAATGATGGAAAGCAAAGTATTCGCGGACAACTTCAGTCGTAGCTTCAGCGAGTCGGGGGACTTCTTTCAGTTCCTCAGCGCTCGGCAGGCCCGCAGCAAGTGGATGACAGCTCCGTCCAAGGAACTCCGGTTTGAGCCGGTGGAACGGGGATCCACGCTCGGAAATCTGTATATGCAGATCTACGACCACAACGGCGATGCAGATGTTCTGGAGGACACGATGGAGAATACCAGCCTCCTGTTGAAGGTGGATGGTAAGGACTACCCGGTCCGTTCCTGTGCTCTCAAGACCGTTCTGGAGCGTGCCCGCATCTCCGGTCATGCCCTCAACAAAGTTTCCAAAAGCGTATTCGCTGAGATTCTCAACTACTGCATGGGTGTTGCCTCCGGCGACAGCCTGATCAAAGTCGCAGATGAGAAGGTATCGGCAGTACACGGTGGAGATCCCAAGGACTACACGGTCATGGAGATGCTGCCCCTGTTCAAAGCGACCAATGACTTTCTCGATCGAGAGTATCCCGGTAATCGCTTCATGACCGCACACTTCGATCACTCTATCGCAACCGCTATCTGGCGCCTGGATGGTCAGGCAGACAAACTCCTTGATACATACCACCGGGAGATTACCGCCAAAGGCCTGCGTGCCGACAAACTGGTTCCCGCACTGCGTTTCTCCACCTCCGATGTCGGCATGAGTGGAGCGAACCTCTATCCGATCTTCCTGGCCGGCGCAGAGTCCCGGATTATCCCACTGGGATATCCCATCCGCACCGAGCACAAGAACGGATCTGGCATGGAGTACTTCGAGGAGCAGCTTGGTCTGGTCTATGCGCAGTTCGAGAAAGCAGTCGATAAGCAGGTTCAGCTCATGAACATCGAGATCCGCTATCCCGTTACTACCTTAATGCGGGTGCTGAAGCGGATCAAGGCGCCCAAGAAGGCTTCCTATGAGGCGATGGACTACTTTATGGCCATTCACGGTGATGTGCCCTGTACGGCGTATGACCTGTTCATGCAGATGAGCGATGTTATCTTCTCCGCCCAGTGTGACGGCGCATCCGGTATGCGCATTGCACAGCTTGAGGAGATCGTCAGCCGGGCACTGAATGTGAACTGGCACGAGTATGATCACCCTGGCGACTTCAAGTGGTGATTGCGATGGCCAAAGCTGTTTACTACCCGAAGGGTGAGAGGCAAAAGACCATCATCAAGCTTTTGAACTCTCTGGAAGGGCGCTATTCCAGGTGGGATATTTGGCAGGATTTCATTGTCCTGTCTGCCGTCAGCATTGCCAATGCTTTCGGTGGCCCATACAGAGAGCAACGCGAAGCGATGTATCTGGAGCGTAGCAAAAAATACTCAACCTCCGAGCTGGAAGTCTTAGCGCAGATGCTCGCCGAAGTTGTCGATGAGATGGAGCAAAATCCAGATCAGGATATGCTTGGCGAGCTGTTCATGGCATTGGGCCTTGCGAATGAGTGGAAGGGGCAGTTCTTTACACCCTATGACATCTGCAGAGCGATGGCAGCCATGAATCTGGGTGAGGATTTGAAAAGTCAGATAGAGGAAAAAGGCTGGGTATCTGTGAGTGATCCCGCCTGTGGGGCCGGCGCATTACTGCTTGCCTTCGCAAACGAGTGCAAAAGGAACCACATCAACTATCAGACTTCCGTTTTCTTTGTCGCGCAAGACATTGACTTCTTGGCGGGCTGCATGTGCTACATCCAGATGAGCCTACTCGGCTGTCCCGGCTATGTGGTCATTGACGATTCCATCCTCCATCCGGCGCAGAGCTACGATGAGGACGGACTTATCCCCAAGAACAGCCCCAATGTCTGGCTCACCCCGATGTATTTCAGGGATGTCTGGCATTGGCGGAGAATTTTCGCACAGCTGGACCTAATTACTCAGACAAAGGAGAGAACGCATGGAAAACCTGACATGTAAGGGACTGAGTGCCGCTCATCGGAGAATGCTGATCAAATGCATTACCGAAGAGATTGGCAGCATTCCTGAACCGGTGGAAATCGAGTTCATGGAGCCCATTCGACGGAAACAGTATTCATCGCTATGGTACGGTGGCCAGATCGCTGCCATTCGGGTTCACGGTTGCGTTTTTGAGGTCCATGCATTAGGCGATGTCTACGCATGGCTCTATGACAAGAGCGACCGCGATCGCGAACTGCTCTATGTGAAGGACAAGAACAACTCCGGCCGATTTGGATCGGATATCCAGCCTTATCTCAAGACTGACCGTGCTTTGGTAGCAGCAATCTGCAGGAAGCACAATCGGTATTGGATCGATATGGAGCAAAACAACTGGTGGGAATGTTTCGTCCGTACCCCCGATGGCGAGAGGCACGATCTCATGTGGGTGCTTGACAGCGACCACATTTTTGCTGGAATCGGTGAGGTGTTCTATCACATGGACGCAGTTCTGAAGGATCTCGGTGTCCCGGCGGGAAACGAGGCTACGGAGGTGTCATCATGAGCAGTTTTCGAATTCCCTTGGTTTGGCAGATGTACGGGCATGTGAATGTAGAGGCTGATACCCTGGACGACGCTATCGAATACGCCTTGGGACCGGATTGTCCGCTTCCTGAAGGCGAGTATGTAGATGACTCGATCCAGGTGGACGATCTGGTTTTGAACCAGGAGGCAACCCATGAAAGCCATCAATGAGCACTTTGAAGTTGGGCAGCAATACTATGCTCTCGTCAGTAAAGAGGTGTTGGTGGTGTCTGAAGTTTTGCAGCCTGGAATGTACCCGTCAGGCTCCGGAGGATACCATACGCTCCGGTCGCCGATGGTTCGGTTCAGAAGTGAGAAGACTGGCTTAGTGCATACCTGCAGCCTTGAGCTGTCCAAGCATCTGCTGCTTGCCAAGCGACAGACAGCAAAAGAAAAAGGAGTTGGTTGATCATGAATAAGGCACGACGCTTCGTCATTGAGATTCCGCTTGGAAAGCTTGAGGTCTACGCCAAGCACGATAAGAGCGATTGTGCGGAAGACTATCCCGGCGTCTTTATCGACTTTGTACGCGAGGATGGCGCCACGGTCGTGCTGGCTTGTGTGGAGTATGATCCGGACAAAGATTTGCTCCAGACAGTCGTCTATGGCGATTGCGCATCGGACGAGCCAACAGCGATTGTTGAACACTACAACACTGATTTTGAAGAATGAGGAGGATCGATTATGCCTAATTGGGCGTTTGGAAATGTTAAGGTGACTGGTACTCGCGAGGGTGTTAAGTCCTTTGTGGAGCGTTTCATCAGCAGCGATGATCAATCAACTGTCCCCGGAAAGCGGTTTTTTGCCCGGAGTTTTTCCGAGCAGAAGCGGGAGCAGAGCGTCAAGGATGCCATGGAAGAATTCGAAGGGAAAGCAGATAACGAAACTGCTGAGCATTCCTTCCTCATCATGTTTGCCTGGTCTGTTTGGTCCTGCATGATTGATGGTTACCCCCAGCGAAATGATGCCGAGTGCATCACGCTGAGTGAGGCCTGTATGGAGGATCATGTAGCTGTTGAAATCCGCTCTACGGAGACCGGAATGTGCTTTGAGGAACATGTCACCTGCGACGAGGACGGCAATCTCAACCATGCCGAACGAGACCTGAGCCGCTGCAAGTGCCGCAACTGCGGCGAGATCAGCCACTTCGGATCCTTTGAGGATCTGGACGATGCTGAATGCTCGGAATGCGGTGAATGTGGTTTCGATCGTTGTGAGGAGGAGTGAATTATGGCGCTGAATTTGAATTACACACCCAATAAGCTGGTCGATATCACCACCCTCACTGAGGATCAGTGGTTGGACTGGCGGCGCAAAGGGATTGGCGGCAGCGATGTAGCTGTCGCCCTTAACTCCTCTCCGTATCGCACGGCCAGAGAGCTCTACTATGACAAGATCGGAGTGGTCATGGCAGATGAAGGCCCGGATAAGAGCATCACTTTCCAAATTGGGCATCTGCTCGAGGATGTGGTGGCTCAGATCTTCGCCAAGAAGACCGGCCTGTCTGTCTTTGAAGACCACTGGATGTACCAGCATCCTATTTTCCCGTTCCTGATTGCCGATGTAGACCGGTTCGTTATGCTTCCGGATGGTCGAAAGGCCATCCTCGAATGCAAAACCGCGCACTATGATATGCAGTTCAAGTGGGCGAATGGCTCTGTGCCACGCCATTATGAGCTGCAGGTGCGACACTACATGGCCGTCATGAACATCGATGTCGCCTTTATCGCATGCCTGTTTTCCAACAATGAGAACGACTTCGTATGGCAGAAGATTGAGCGTGACCTCGATGAGGAGGAGAATACGATTATGGAGCTGGAGGCGTTCTGGCGCAATCATGTTCTGGCTCGTGTGGAACCGCCTCTGGTAGAAAAGCCGGATGCAGTGCTGGAGTCCCTTCGTCGTTATTTCGGGCCGGCCGATAAGTCTGAGCCGAGTGTTGATTTGGACTGCAAGTTCCTTGGCAGCCTGAAGGAAATTCTGAACCTGAAGGAGGAAAAGAAGGTGATCGATGCGCAGTCCAAAGCATTGGAGACACGCATTAAGTCGCTCTACGCCCCCATTGTCGAGCAAATGGGGACTGCCTGCAAGGCGTCCTGTGAGCACGGCAGTGAGTGCTTCAGAGTAACCTACAATCCTCAATACAGGGAAGGAATCAACAAGGACAGGCTGTCAGCGCTGAGAGCGCAGTATCCGGAAATCTACGACGAGTTCGTCGATCAGACAGAATTGAGAATTTTCAAGGTGGTTAAGACGGCCATCGCATAAGGAGTGATCGAATGCTATGTCGATATGAGCGCACCATCTTCAAGTCGGATAAGGGCTTCTGCATCTTCTCCTACAGCACCGAGGATCAGTCGGTTCCCAAGGAAGCGCGCAACCGATCGTTCTACCATGACGACAAAATCCACTTCACGGCAATCGGCTATCATCTCGTGGCTTCCAATGCAGTGGAGGTAGAGCTGGAGGGCATCTGGGAGAACTCGAAGCATGGTCTTCAGTTATCGGTCTCGATGTGTAAGGAGATCGTTCCTGTAGATCAGGCCGGTATCCTCGCATACCTGAGTAGTGGTGTAATTAAGGGCGTTGGCCCGGAAATTGCCAAAGCCATTGTTGCAAGGTTTGGGGATAAGACCATGGAGGTGCTGGACAAGGAGCCACAGAAGCTGCTGAGCATCAAGGGAATCGCCCAGAGGAAGCTCAAGGCCATCATCGCCTCCTATGAGGAGACAACGGCCCTGAGCGACCTTATGATCTACTTGGCGCCGTTTGGCGTTTCAATGAAGAAGGCTGCGATGATCAAAGAAGAGTTCGGCGACAACAGCCTGAAGATCGTGAAGTCGGATCCCTTCCAGCTTTGTAAGATCAAAGGGTTTGGCTTTATGACCGTGGATTCGATTGCCCGCAAAACCAAGGTAAGCCTAAAGCATCCTATGCGATACTCCGGCGCAATCAATTATGTGCTGGATGAGGCAAGGGTATCTGGACATCTCTTCCTGACCGTTGATGAGACTGTGGGCCAATGCTATGACCTGCTCAACTCGGATTGTGAAGAAGAGGTGGTCTCCGAGGAGGATATCCGGCAGGCCATCTCCAATGAGCGTGTTGAGTCCCGTGTCTATGTCGAGGGATCTCGTGTGTACCTGAGCTATGAGCGTATGTGTGAGGTTAAAGCTGCTAAGCGGATTGTTTCCATGCTCCTACAGGAAGGATTTGAGGAAATCGATGACTTGGATGAAAAGATTGACCGGGCGGAGAAGAACTTGCATCAGAGGCTGGCCCCTTCTCAGCGCAATGCTGTGAAGCTGTGCTTGTCCTATCCCATATCCATCATGACTGGTGGACCGGGCAGCGGCAAGACGACGACGCTAAGGTTTATCTTGGACATCTACCAGGCCGCGTTCCCGGCAAACGAGATCCTTTTGGCTGCGCCCACCGGCAGAGCCAGCCGGCGAATGTCGGAGCAAACGGGAAAATATGCCTCCACGCTTCACTCAGCTCTTGGTCTGGTCACCGAAGAGGACAGTCCACTCAACGATACGGAAATGCTCTCTGCAGATCTCATCGTGGTGGATGAGTTCTCTATGGTGGATATGCGCCTTGCGTATGTGCTGCTGGAGCGAATCAAGCCAGGAGCCCAACTGATCATCGTAGGTGATGCTGACCAGCTTCCATCTGTCGGTGCCGGCAATGTGTTGCGGGAGATGATCCGTAGCGAGAAGGTGCCAACGGCAGTTTTGGAAACGGTATTCCGGCAGGCATCCAATAGTCGGATCATCACCAATGCCCATGCAATCAATCATAATGACACACACTTACAGTATGGGGATGACTTCCAAATGCTCGAAGTGCAAAACTCGGAAGAGGCAGCGCAGCTGGTCATTAAAAACTATCTGCGCGAAGTTGCAATTCATGGCATAGAGGATGTTCAGATCCTATCGCCGTTTCGGAAGCGTGGCGCTGTGGCGTCCAATGCATTGAACGAGACGATACGGGATCTCGTAAACCCTCCGAACAACCTGAAAAAGGAAGTGAAGTGTGGCAGCCGGGTCTTCCGTGTGGGCGATCGCATTATGCAGACTGTAAACAGGATCAATGTGTCGAATGGCGATGTCGGTATCATAACCGACATGGAGACAGAGGATGATGATACGATCGTGCGTGTCAAGCTTCTGGATGGGCGTGAGCTGAGCTATTCGCAGGAAATGTTGGAGGACCTTGAGTTTTCCTACTGTACGACCATCCATAAGAGCCAAGGACAAGAGTATCCGGTCATCATCGTTCCTCTTCTGAAGGAGCACTATATCATGTTGCGGCGAAACCTGCTCTATACAGCGGTGACCAGAGCCAAGGCAAAGGTTATTCTGATCGGGCAGAAACAAGCCGTATTTATTGCGATCCACAAATGTGATGTGGGTCAACGGAACACCGTCCTCGCTGATCGAATCGTGGCTTACTACAACCGCGAGCTCAGCAAGCGAGTGACTTGATTTTTGGGAAGCGGGGTGGTCAGATGCCACCTCGTTTCTACATTTATTATGAAGGGAAGACTCAACATGAGTGAATTGAACACGAACGCGATCCCGGCCATCAATGCCGTTGAAGGATTTAACCCTGCTGACTTTGTGCGTAACACCGTTGGAGAAGAAGGTGAAAGCGATCTCTATTTGGATGTCAAGTACCGACTCCTCTGGTTCCGGCTGCATTGCCCGAATGGCAAGATCGATCCGGAGCTTGTACATCTAGACGAGAAGAGCGCTGTTGTCTGCTGCAAGGTCTACGCAGACAAGGCTGACCCTGCTGACCAGTTCATTGGGAAAGCCTACTCTCAGCGCTTTCCGACTGAGGAGCGTTTTGGCGACCGCTTTTTGGAGATTGCCGAAACGGTGGCGAAAGGGCGCGCACTGGCCGATGCCGGCTATGGTACGCAGTTCTGCATGAATGGCGAAGCGCTGGCAAGCATTATCGCAGACGCTCCCATCAAAATGCCGCCTGATGAAGACGCCGGACATCCGGGAAATGTAGCGGCCAGCTATACCGCGCAGCCGATGCCTCCTGCAGTTCCGGCTCAGAGTGCTCCGGTGCCTCAGCCTCCTCAGCAGACGCAGCCTCAGACACCCGCACAGCAACCGAAAGCAGCTGTACCTGAACCGCCTAAGACGGTTGATGAGTATATGAGAGTCATGACCATCGAGCAGGCCAAGGCTGTTAAGGTTGATTTCGGCCGCTTTAACGGATGGACTCTGGGGGACATTGCCATGAAGAATCCCGGTGATTTGGCGTGGTATGTGAAGAACTATTCCGGCCATAATCTTGCACTCAAAGCCGGCGCCACAAAGTTGCTGGAAGCAGTTGGCCAGATGGCCAGTTGACTGTGCCCCTCACCGAGGGAGGTGATTGATAATGGGCAGAAAACCAGATCTGCCATGTGATATCGAACAGGTAGTTGATTTGCTTGGAATTGAAGTGATCCGAGATACCGGCACACAACTACATTGTCGATGTCCATTCTGCGCAGATCGAAAAGCTCATATGAATGTGAAGATACGGGACAACGTGTTTCGGTGTAACCGCTGCGGCAAAGGTGGGGGCATCCTCCACCTTTACGCAGAGTTTTGCGAAGTCACCCTCCATACGGCCTATGAGGAGCTCTGTAAGATGTTCGGCCCTGACAGCAATGAAAAGCCGCGTGAGTATAAGCGAAAGCGGAAAGCGATTGAGACAGTGGAACTTCCAATAGCCTCAGCCGAGGTACGGGATAACACCTATTCAAATTTGCTCTCACTTTTGACTCTGTGCCCCACACATCAAGCATCGCTGAAGGAACGAGGCCTGACCCGAGATGAGATTGACTGGCTTGGCTATCGAACAACCCCCACGACACGCCTGAGACGGATTGTGACTGAGTTGCTGGAGCGCGGTTGTGTCCTTGATGGTGTTCCTGGTTTCTATTGCCAGAAAGATACCGGGCAGTGGACGCTCGACATCAGAGGTTCTGGAATCATGCTTCCGGATCGAAATCTTAATGGGCAAATTGAGGCCATTCAGGTTCGACTCGATAAGGTTTATAACCAGAAGTTCTATAACCTAACGAGCATCGATCAGTACTATGGGACACAGTCCAAGTGCTGTCCACATTATGTCGGGGTTCACGAAGGCGACGAGGTAGTCTGTCTCACAGAAGGCGTGATGAAGGCAGATATTGCCTACAATTTTGCGCTTGGCACCTCATATGAAAGTGGTTTTGTCGGCCTTACCGGAGTGCCAAGCTATTCCCAGTTCGAGCGTGCGCTTGAAGAGCTTAACTCTATCGGCGTGGTACGAATCAACATTATGGTTGACTCGGACTACCAGGTCAAAGAAGAGGTCCGAAAGGCGCGTGATCGCTATATCGAAATGGGGGTTGCTGCTGGCTTTGAGGTGGCTCCGATTACCTGGACACAAAAGCGGAAAGGCGTAGATGATCTCTATAAGCACCTTTTCCGGAACAAATGATTATGACTTGGGCTGCAGCATTTTAGCTGCAGCCCTCTGCGTATGAGGAGGATCTATATGGTTCCTATTGAAACCCAAGAGCGACCGAACATCAAGTCAGTCTATACCTGCTCGAACTGTGAGAAGGCTCTGTTTGATGGCGATAACGACCATCCGAGATGGAACTTCTGCCCCATGTGCGGCCAGGAGATTGAGTGGGATAAAACTGCAACGGTCGTTTGGGAAGAGAAAAACTGTAATGTCTGTGGCGGTTGGCTTGTTAAGCGCCACCCAGCAGGTTTTTGGTATGCCTCAAGCGACTACATTGGGATGGATACCTGCTACACCTGTTGGCTCGAGGAGTGCCTTGCGACCAACTGCCTTGGCTGTAAGCGAGGGAACTATCCAGACTGCAAGTGGATTGATTTGAAAAAGTCTTATCAGGAGGAAGACAAATGAGCGTTGAGATCTATATTGATGACTTGAAGCCTGACATTCAAAGACAGGTATTGGAAGAGCTGGGTCTCGAAACTGCAGAAGATGGGAATTATGATATTATCCCTCTTTTCAGCGTCGAGAGGCCGGAATGATTTTTGGGGCTGCTCATAATTTTTTGATAAGAGAGGGTGGTCAAACACCCCCTCATTTCTACATTTATTATGAGGAGTGAACTGCTGGAATAATCCAAATAATACTAGGGATAATATCCCAAGGAGGTGCTATCGGTATTATGGAAGAACCTAAGATTACTTCTGGTACAGCGCCATATATCGCATCTGAAATCCCTGATGATCCAAGAGATATCACACCCGAGCAGTGGGAAGCGATGAAGGCAGTTGATATTCGGACAGTAGACAAGTCTCAGCTTGTAGACTTGAGCACCGTTCACATTGATGAATCCTTGCCTGTGCGTGAAAGAGTGCTCAGTTACTTGAAGCAAGTGAAGAATCCATACTGTGTCCGAGTGGGCAACTTTGCTGTCAAGGTGAAGTACAAAGAGGACGGACCATCCTTTGAGGAAGTGTTCAAGCACCTGCTGCAGCAGCAGAGTATGATGTAATTCTTACCAGGTCCGTTTTTCATCTGGATAAAGGGCCATAGATGTGGTAAAATAGCCTCGGACTAAATCAAGCATACTCACTCCTTAGGCAGACAGACCACGCCAAAGGAGTGAGATTATGCAGAATAATGCGAATGAGATGGCTGTGTTTAACACCGCCATCTATGTGCGTCTTTCCAAGGAAGACATCGTTGCGGCGCAGTCTGGCCGTGAGAGCAATAGCATTACCAACCAGAAGCAGCTTATTCTGGACTTTCTGAAGGATAAGCCTGAATTTAATATTGTCTCCATTCGTATAGACGATGGATATACAGGGACGAATTTTGACCGTCCAGCCTTTCAGCGCATGCTGAACGATATTAAGGCTGGACGGATCAATTGCGTGGTCGTAAAAGACCTGTCCCGTTTCGGAAGAGAGTATATCAATTCCGGAAAGTATATCCACCGTCTATTTCCTGTTTTAGGGGTGCGCTTAATCGCTATCAATGACAATATCGACACGATTACCCGTGACGAGAGTAGCGAGTTTAGCATTACGCTCAAGAACTTGATGAATGACAACTACAGCCGTGACATCTCAGTGAAGGTCAGAAGCCAGCTGCAGGTGAAGCGGAAACATGGTGACTTTATTTGTCCGTTTGCACCGTATGGGTACCAGAAGTGCGAGGGAAACCACAATCGAATTGAGCCCGATCCCTATGCTGCCACAGTTGTCCAGGATATTTTCAACTGGAAAATTCAAGGCATGACGAACAATGGAATAGCAATTCGGCTTGCAGAGAACGGAATTCTTGCGCCGCTGGAGTATAAGCGCCACAAGGGAGAGCCGTTATTCTCCGGCTTCAAAATGAAGGAACGGTGCGAATGGACAGCGCAGGCAGTTGCCCGGATACTCACCAACCCGATCTATATTGGAACCCTCCGCCAAGGCCTTCGCCGTAGACCAAACTATAAAATCAAGAAATCAATACCAACAGAAGAAAACGAGTGGGTTGTGATCCACGACGCCCATGAGCCTGTTGTCACGAAGAGGACATTCTATCTTGCTCAAAAAGCTCTTCTGATAGATACGAGAGCAGCACCACGAGCAACGACAGTTTATCCGCTGTCCGGCTTGTTGGAATGCGGAGAATGCGGGAACGCAGTTACTCGAAGCACAATTAACAACGGATATAAGTTATACAGCTATTTCCGCTGCAGCGTGCGCACGAAAGAGGATCGCTGTGAGCTCAAGCAGGTACCAGAGGCACAGGTTGAGGCAGCTGTCCTTCAGCTATTGCAAGAGCATATCAGCGCAGTGGTTGAGCTCGACCGGTGCCTATCCGAAATTCAGCAGGTGCCATATCAGAAGATCAATGTTGCCAAGTGTGAGCAGCGCAGAGAAAAACTTGAGGCAGAAATCGCTCGTTATCGCGATCTGAAGGCATCTCTCTATGAAGATATGAAAGAAGGACTCATTTCGAAGACTGACTTCTGTGACATCAGAGGTCAGTATGATGCAAGAATTGCCGATGCGCTGATTGCTCAGGAGCAGATCGACCGAGAACTCAGTATCTATCTCTCAGGCGAACAGTCCCCGAACAACTGGATGAAGACATTTACCGAACATCGAGGATTGAAATCACTCACGCGGGCAGTTGTTCTGGAGTGCATTGAAAAAGTTGTTATTCACAAAGACGAAAAGTTGGAAATCATCTTTGAGCATTCCGAGGACTATGCCCGTTTGGTGAGCAGCCTGCAGGAATATGCTGAGCGTGGAATACTTGAGGAGGCGATGTAAGCATGGCAAGAAAGAGCAGAAAAAATGTCCAAGCCACACCCGCAGTTGTTGTAGGACCCGTCCAGTACAAGGTAGCGCTCTATGCCAGAATCTCGGTTGAGAACGAGCAAAAGCGAGAAGCAGACACCATAGGTAATCAGATTGCGTTGCTGAAGGACTTTGTTTCCCAGCATCAGGATTTAGTTGTCTTTGACCTCTATTGTGATGACGATATCTCGGGAGTTAGCTTTGTGCGCCCGGAATTCGCTCGAATGATGAATGACATCCGAGCTGGCAAGGTGACCTGTGTGATTGTCAAAGACTTGTCTCGTCTGGGGCGAAATATGATTGAGAGTGGTGAGTATATTGAGCAGATCTTTCCGAGAATGGGTGTGCGCTTTATCTCCGTTACCGATCGCTTTGACTCATTGCGGGATGATGCCGACATTTCAATCCAACTGAAAAATTTTGCAAACGAGGCATATGCGAGAGACATTTCCAAGAAGATTCGGGCTGTGAAACGAACGCAGCAGCTTGCTGGTAAGTGGACCACTGGCACTCCGCCATATGGATATATGTTAGATCCGGATGACAAGTACCACCTATTTCCTGATCCGCAAACGGGACCAATTGTCCTTGCCATTTTCCGTATGGTGGCAGAGAATAATACTCTCCACTTCATAGCGAAAACTCTGAATGAGCAAGGGGTGCCCAGTCCCGGACGCTATCTGTACGATATTGGTTTGCGGAAGACGGAGAAGTTCAAAAATGCCATCTGGTATCTGCAAACGATCAAGAAAATTCTTGTCGATCCGGTCTATCTTGGTTGGATTGTGTCCGGAAAGTACAGAAGCCAGCTGTGCGAGCGGGGGACAAAGACTACAGTTAAAACGCCCGAAGAGGAATGGATTATCAATAAAGGTATGCATGAACCCATTGTTTCCAAAGAGCTTTTTGATAAGGTTCAGGGCATCCTCTCGGCTAGGCAAAGTGAAAAGGGCCTTGCGACTATCTACGATTCCAAGAGTAAACGAAGAAGTATGTTCAAAGGAATCCTTCGTTGCGGAGAATGTGGACGCAGTATGTACTTGCGCAACAAATCTAATCGCGGTTATTACTATTATTGCACTCTCCATGAGAATTACAATGCCACCATTTGTCCCAAGAAAGCGGTCAAACAGGAGGATGTAGAGTCCCTTGCCCTGCGGCTTATCCAAACTCAGATAAGAGCATTCTCCGATGCCCAGAGACTGATTGCCAACTTGAATGCTACACCTTCTTCGCAGACCCGCTATCAGATATATGAAACCCAGATTGATGATGCAAAGAGAAAAATTGAAAAGTTCAATCAGCTGAAGGCAGCCCTGTATGGCGATTTTGCAGATGGGCTTCTGAGCCATCAAGATTACACAGATCTGAGCGAGGACTACTCTAGGAGGGCGGATGATTTGAGAATCTTTATTGCTGAATTGGAGAAAGAAAAGGAAAAGTACTCAGCGGGATTTGGCAGCAAAACGCAGTGGGCACTGTTGATTGAAAAGTATAAGGATCAGGAGTCCCTTGATGCTGAGATGGCAGCAGCCTTCATTGAGACGCTTACCTTGTTTAACGATGGCCATGTTGAAGTGGCATTCCGCCATCGTGATGAGATTGAACAGGTCCTCTATGTCGCTGCGACCCGAGGAAAGGAGGCGGAGAGATATGCCGGATAAGGTGCTGGCGTTTTATATTCGTTTGTCGAGTGAAGACCGAGATCTCAAAACAAATGCATTGAAGAATGAGAGTAACAGTGTTTTCAACCAAAGGCGGTTACTCCAGGATTACTATGATACACATGAATCGCTCCATGGTCATAAAGTGATCGTGTTCTGCGACGACGGTGTCACGGGAACACATTTTGACAGGCCGAAGTTCGATGAGCTAATTGAGATGGCTCGCAATCAGGAAATTCATTGCATTATGGTGAAGGACCTATCTCGTTTTGGAAGAAACTTCCTTGAGATGGGAAACTACCTCGAACTGATCCTGCCTCTTTATGGGGTCCGCTTTATCTCTATCAATGATGCCTTTGATAGTGATGACTACTTAGGTGTCACGGGCGGACTTGAGTTAGCCCTCCGCAATCTCATCAATAATATGTATAGCCGAGATCTATCAACCAAGGTGCGCTCAGCTTTTCGTACCCGCAATCTGCGTGGTGAATACTGGGGAGGAAACGGCTTCTATGGCTACCAAGTCCATCCTCATAACAAAAAGAGATTGATCGTAGATGAGCAGGTTCGTGACATCATTGTCATGATTTTCGAGTCCTGCGTTACAGGCACGACCACGAGCGAGATCGCTCAAATGCTGAATGATATGGGCATTCCATCCCCGTTAGAGCATAAACGGCGAAATGGCGGGTTTTATAATGGGGTGGTCAAGGAAGAGACTGGAATCTGGCTCAAGGGGGCTGTTCGAAAGATTTTGACTGATGAACGCTATACCGGTAAGATGATTACCAATACTCGAGAGACAGAAGAAGTAGGAAAGCCTAAGATGCGATCATTGCCCCGAGATCAATGGATCATAGTGCCAGGTACACATGAAGCAATCATTTCGGAGGGGTTGTTCCGAGCGGCACAGAATGCGCTCCAAGGGCGTATTCGGAATGTTAACAAGAATACTGCCGGAAACCGAGCCAACAATCTGTTTGTTTGTGGCTGCTGCGGGAGGAAGCTCCGAAAGAATCCAGCAAAAGAACCACACCTTGTTTGCCCGAAAAATGACAGTATTAAGGGTGCTGAGTGTGCAGGCCTCTTTGTCAATCAGGCCCAAATTGAGCAAGCTGTTCTTCAGATGCTGCGGGAACAAAGTAGGAGCTTCCTTGAGCAGCATTGTTTGATGCAGGCATGCATTGACAAAAAGCTTTCAAGTATTCAAACGGAGCTTGATGCTAACACCAATATGACAAGACGGCTCCAAAGTAGAAAGGCTGAACTATATGAGCAATACCGAGCGGGTCGCATAAGCAGAGAGAAATTTGCTGATATCCAGAAGACAGATTCAGAGAAGCTGGCAAGACTCTCAAGTAGAGCTGAAGAGATCAAGCGGCTTCTGGTAGAGCACTATGAGTCTCGAGGTAATCTTGCGGCGGGAAAAAGAACAGCAGATCAGATCATCCTGCTTAAAGATTACGATCCGGAAATAATTAGGAATTTTGTAGAGCGGGTTCGTGTGTACCCTTCAGGAGAGATTGAGATAGATATGCGTACTTCGAGCGGGTTTGCATTTGTAACGGCAAGCTAAAACAATAAGCGCCCCCACTTTGGAGGCAGCTGAAAAAATTTCGAGAAAAATTGTATGTCTATCTTGACACAACCAGAGGGATTCGTCACCGGCATGGCGGCCAAGATGTTCCTGATCGCCGGGCCGGTGATCGTGTTCGGCACCCTGGCCTCGGTGATTTACGGCGTGGTCCTGGTGCTGCTCGGCTGAAGCGGGAATGCCATGCCGTCCCGCTTTGGGGATGCTGCACCCACAGAGGCTTCCTATATCCTAAATATATCCGATCTCAAAAGTCAGAAGACCGCCCCGGCGCTGTGCAGCGCCGGGGCGGTCTGGTGTCTCGCAGCTTACAGGTCCTTCTTCCAAAGACCGTGGAGGTTGCAGTAGGCATAAACGGCCTTGGCAGTCTGGCCCTCCGCCAGGGCGAACACGACCTCCGGCGTCTCCTCCGGGTGGAACCAGTGGATCAGGGCGTCCCGCTCAGTCTCCACCACCACCCACTGGATAAAGTGCTCGGCGGTCATGGGATGGGTGACAGAGCCCACGTCCACCTTCACCAGACTGCCCTCCACCGTGACGGCAGGCACGTGCTTCTCCTGGGCGGCGTCGGTGACACCGGCCTCCAGCACATGCATCTCCTCGCCGCAGCACTTCACGGGCACCTGGGCGGAGGTGAGCTTGGTGATGACATTGCCGCAATGTTTGCAGATATAGAACTTCATATAGAATTCTCCTTTTTCCGTTTTTTGAAATACTTTCAAGGGGAGAGGGATTTCTTCTGGTAATATATTAGCATATCCAAATGTGCGCATATATTGCATTTGCAACTACAAAAAAATTCCGGGTATCCGGCTGGCTGAAAAGGCGCTCTGTAAAAGCATCTGATCCGAAAAACGGAGCGTCCGGCCGGGGTGTGCGCGGCGCGGTATTTTTTTCATATTTCAAAAGTTGACATAACGGTGTGGAAAACTCTGTGGAGAATGTGCAAAACCCCGATGAAAAGGGCATTGAGCTGGGTGACGGCCAGGTTATGAGAAATTTTACGCAATAACATTTTTGTAAAATTTGTGTGAAGCGTCGGGAAGCGGGCGGGATCACGGCGTCTTTTGGGGGAGCACTTGAAGGACAGCGCCGGGTGTGCTACAATAAATTTATGAATTTTACGGCAGACACTGCCTTTGGAGGAACTTAATGGCAACCAAGAAGCAGGACTATGGCAACGACAGCATTTCGGCATTAAAGGGCGCAGACCGGGTCCGGAAGCGGCCCGGCGTCATTTTCGGCTCTGACGGACTGGAGGGCTGCGAGCACGCGGTGTTCGAGATTCTCTCCAACTCCATCGATGAGGCCCGGGAGGGCCACGGCCGGACCATCACTGTCACCCGGTTTGCAGACCGGTCCATCCAGGTGGAGGACGCGGGCCGGGGCTGCCCGGTGGACTGGAATGAGAAGGAGCAGCGGTACAACTGGGAGCTGGTGTACTGCGAGCTGTACGCCGGCGGCAAGTACGACAACGTCTCCGGCGACAACTACGAATATTCCTTAGGGCTCAACGGATTGGGTGCCTGCGCCACCCAGTACGCCTCCCGGTACATGGACGTCACCGTCTGGCGGGACGGCTTTGAATACACCCTGCACTTTCAGCGGGGCGAGATCGTGGGGGAACTGGGGAAGACGCCCCTGCCCAAGAGCCAGGCCAGAAAAACCGGCACCCGCACCCGCTGGCTTCCCGACTTGGACGTGTTCACGGACATCGCCATCCCGGCGGAGTACTTCACCGACGTGATGAAGCGCCAGGCGGTGGTGAACGCCGGGGTCACCTTCCGGTTCCGGAACGAGACAGAGCCGGGTCGGTTCGAAGAGGCGGAGTTCCTCTACGAAAACGGCATCATGGACTATGTGACGGAGCTTGCGGGAGAGGGGAGCCTGACGGCGCCGGTGTTCTGGCAGACGGAGAAGAAGGGCCGGGACCGGGCGGACAAGCCGGAGTACAAGGTGAAGCTCAGCGTGGCCTGCTGCTTTTCCAATAAGGTGAACGTCATCGAGCACTACCACAACTCCTCCTGGCTGGAGCACGGCGGCTCTCCGGAGAAGGCGGCCAAGTCCGCCTTTGTCTCCGCCATCGACAAGTACCTGCGGGACCAGGGGAAGTACCAGAAGAGCGAGGGCAAGATCACCTGGGCGGATATCGAGGACTGCCTGGTGCTGGTCAGCAACAACTTCTCCACCCAGACCAGTTACGAGAACCAGACGAAAAAGGCCATCACCAACAAATTTGTCCAGGAGGCCATGACGGAGTTCCTCCGCAGCAACCTGGAGATCTACTTCATTGAAAACCCCTTTGACGCAGAGAAGATCGGCGAGCAGGTGCTGCTGAACAAGCGCAGCCGGGAGAAGGCGGAGGAGACCCGCCTGAACGTGAAGAAGAAGCTCTCCGGCTCGGTGGACATCGCCAACCGGGTCCAGAAGTTCGTGGACTGCCGCACCAAGGACGTGGACAAGCGGGAGATTTACATCGTGGAGGGCGACAGCGCCCTGGGCAGCGTGAAGCTGGCCCGGGACTCCGAGTATCAGGGCATCATGCCGGTGCGGGGCAAGATCCTGAACTGCCTGAAGGCGGACTATGCCCGGATTTTCAAGAGCGAGATCATCACGGACCTCATCAAGGTCCTGGGCTGCGGCGTGGAGGTCCAGAACAAGCACGTGAAGAACGTGGCGCCCTTTGACTTGAGCAACCTGCGGTGGAGCAAGGTGGTCATCTGCACCGACGGCGACGTGGACGGCTTCCAGATCCGGACGCTGATCCTCACCATGCTGTACCGGCTGACCCCCACCCTGATCCGGGAGGGGTACGTGTATATCGCGGAGACGCCCCTGTTTGAGATCAACAGCGGCGACAAGACGTGGTTCGCCTACTCCGACAAGGAGAAGAACGACATCGTGAAATCCCTGGAGGGGAAGAAGTACAAGATCGACCGGTCCAAGGGCCTGGGCGAGAACGACCCGGACATGATGTGGCTGACCACCATGAACCCGGAGACCCGGCGGCTGATCCGGGTGATGCCGGAGGACGTGGAGCAGACGGCGGCGGTGTTCGACCTGCTGCTGGGGGACAACCTTCAGGGCCGGAAGGACCATATTGCGGAGAACGGGTACAAGTACCTGGAGATGGCGGATATTTCGTGAGAGTTTTATGAGATCAGCAGCCCGTCCGCCCGCTGGCCCGCCATGAGCCGCAGGCCCAGCTGGAGCCCGATGGCAAAGGACTCCGTGCCCCACAGCAGGCACAGGTCTTCCAGCCGGTCCCACAGGAACAGCGCGTCCGCAGGGCTGCCGTGGGAGACGATCCGCTCTTTGAGCGCATCCGCCTGTTTGCCGACTTTCATCAACGGCAGGGCGTAGTAGTCATACAGCCATTTATAGGTCTCATTCATGGAGCAGCCTCCTTTGAATTTTATGAATACAGCATACTAGAGTTTCGGAAAATGCGCAATACGTGAATTATTTCAAGTATTTTGGCTGTTTGGGTTAATAAATGCGTAGCCGTTGGGACAGAAAGCACCCTCTGTTTCGACAACGGAAAATACACTCCCAATCAACGGATAGCGGAGAGGATGCCATGGAACGCCCCCAGCGGAAGCGCCTGCGGCTGGAGTCCTATGATTACAGCCAGCCGGGATCTTATTTCATCACCATCTGCACCAGGGAGCGAAATCAGGAGGTCCTGTGCTCCATCGAACCCGCCGTAGGGGCGATTATCAATCGCCCGCCTCGAATCTCCCTGACACCTCTGGGGCGGATCGTGGATGCAACCATCCGGGCGATCCCGGATCACTACCCCGGCATATCGGTAGATCAATATATCATCATGCCGGACCATGTGCATTTGATTTTGGCACTCCGGCACATCGGGCCGGACGGGCGGCAGATTGCCGCCCCTACGCCGCTGTCGAACGTCATCCAGCAGATGAAGCGGATCACCAGCAAGCAAGCGGGCATTTCTCTTTGGCAGAAGGGCTTCTATGACCATGTGATCCGCAATGACGAGGACCTAGCCAATGTTCGCCAGTACATCCGCAACAACCCCCTGAAATGGATACAAGATAAGGACTGATTACACTTGCCCAAAAAGAAAAAAACCGACGACAACAAGCATAAGGTAGACGCGTCCAACGTCATCGGCCTTCACGCGGCGGTGGTGGAACAGCCCATCACCGACACGCTGGAGACCAACTACATGCCCTACGCCATGAGCGTCATTGTCTCCCGGGCCATTCCGGAGATCGACGGGTTCAAGCCCTCCCACCGCAAGCTGCTGTACACCATGTACAAGATGGGGCTGCTCAACGGGGCCCGCACCAAGTCGGCCAATGTGGTGGGGCAGACCATGCGGCTGAACCCCCACGGCGACGCCGCCATCTACGAGACTATGGTGCGCCTGGCCCGGGGCAATGAATCGCTGCTGATGCCCTTTGTGGACAGCAAGGGCAACTTCGGCAAGGTGTATTCCCGGGATATGGCCTATGCGGCCTCCCGCTATACGGAGGTGAAGCTGGACCCCTTCTGCAGCGAGCTGTTTGCCGATATCGACTGCGACGCCGTGGACTTTATGGACAATTACGACGGCACCATGAAGGAGCCCACGCTGCTGCCCACCCGGTTCCCCAATATATTGGTGAGCAACAACCTGGGCATCGCCGTGAGCATGGCCTCGGCCCTGCCGGGGTTCAACCTGGGCGAGGTGTGCGACACCACCATAGCCTACCTGAAAAACCCCGATTGCGACCTGATGGCCACGCTGAAGGCGCCGGATTTCCCCACCGGGGGCGAGATCATTTTGGACCCCAGGCAGATGGAGGAGATTTACCGCACCGGGCGCGGCTCCTTCAAGGTGCGGGCCAAGTGGCAGTACCAGAAAAAAGAGAATATCATCGAGATCACGGAGATCCCCTACACCACCACCATTGAGGCCATCATCGACAAGGTGACCGACCTGATCAAGCAGGGCAAGATCCGCGAGATCAGCGACATGCGGGACGAGACGGGCCTGAACGGCCTGAAAATCGCCATCGACCTGAAGCGGGGCGTGGACCCGGAAAAGCTGATGCTGAAGCTGATGAAGATGACCCCGCTGACGGATGCCTTCGGCTGCAACTTCAACGTGCTCATCGGCGGCACGCCCCGGGTGATGGGGGTGCGCGAACTGCTGGAGGAGTGGACCAGCTGGCGCATCGAGTGCATCCGCCGCCGGGTGTATTTCGACCTCAAGCGCAAAAAGGAAAAGCTGCACCTGCTGCACGGCCTCAAAAAGATCCTGCTGGATATCGACCGGGCCATCGCCATCATCCGCAACACGGAAGAGGACAGCGAGGTGGTGCCCAACCTGATGATCGGCTTCGGCATCGACGAGGTACAGGCCGAATACGTGGCCGAGATCAAGCTGCGCAACATCAATAAGGAGAACATCCTCAAACGCACCCGGGAGACGGATGACCTGGAGCGGGAGATCGCCGAGCTGGAGGATGTGCTGGAAAACCGCGGCAAGATCAAAAACATCATCATCAGCGAGCTGCGGGATATCAACAAAAAATACAAAGTGCCCCGCCGCAGCAGCATCGTGTATGAGCACGAAGTGCAGCAGTACGACGAGGAAGAGCATATTGAGGATTACCCGGTGCATGTGTTCC
>OGMW01000080.1_pt1 | contig 98506 bp, 78 predicted proteins | sample 1573281 | NCBI WGS metagenome assembly OGMW01 (sample SAMEA2581907, study PRJEB24529) | metagenome | biome: Human gut stool | place: China | collected 2011 | reverse complement strand
GAAATCCCACATCCTTTTCCACTTAACACACACTTTGGGACCTTAGCTGTAGGTCTGGGCTCTTTCCCTTTTGACTGCCCAACTTATCTCGTGCAGTCTGACTCCCGTACATCATTTATGCGGCATTCGGAGTTTGATATCCCTTGGTAAGCTTTGACGCCCCCTTAGGAATTCAGTGCTCTACCTCCGCTAAACTAATACGAGGCTAGCCCTAAAGCTATTTCGAGGAGAACCAGCTATCTCCGGGTTCGATTGGAATTTCTCCCCTATCCACACCTCATTCCCACCCTTTTCAACGGATGTGGATCCGGACCTCCACGGAATTTTACTTCCGCTTCATCCTGGACATGGATAGGTCACCCGGTTTCGGGTCTGCCTGTGCTGACTTTACGCCCATTTGAGACTTGGTTTCCCTTCGGCTCCATGGCTGTACCATTTAACCTTGCCAGCACCGGCAACTCGCCGGACCGTTCTACAAAAAGTACGCGGTTGCACCTTAACGTGCTCCCACAGCTTGTAAACACAGGGTTTCAGGTTCTCTTTCACTCCCCTCCCGGGGTCCTTTTCACCTTTCCTTCACAGTACTATGCGCTATCGGTCACTAAGGAGTATTTAGCCTTGGAGGGTGGTCCCTCCGACTTCCCGCAAGGTTTCTCGTGTCTCGCGGTACTCTGGATCCTGCCGCTGCCTACCGTTTTCATGTACGGGGCTTTCACCCTCTCTGGCCTGCCTTCCCAGGCAGTTCCATTAACAGATCGGCTCACTTATGCAGTCCTTAACCCCAGCATGCACGCACGCTGGTTTGGGCTCTTCCGGGTTCGCTCGCCGCTACTTCCGGAATCGATGTTTCTTTCTCTTCCTCCGGCTACTTAGATGTTTCAGTTCACCGGGTTCCCGGCGTATGGCTATGTATTCACCATACGTCACTTGAGGTGCACTCAAGTAGGTTTCCCCATTCAGAGATCTCCGGATCAAAGGATATTTGCTCCTCCCCGAAGCTTATCGCAGCTTATCACGTCTTTCATCGGCTCTTAGTGCCAAGGCATCCGCCCTGTGCCCTTATTGCTTGACCTTTCGCTTCATCACCCTAGCGTAGGTGATGCGGTCGTTTGATTCTCATTGTTTTGATAACTTTGTTATCGATGTCTTCCTATCTTGCGTTTTATGAGATACTCTCATATCTCTTAACGTTTTGTATCAAGGATATTTGATTAACTTTAATCAAATTTCATGTATGCAGTTTTCAAGGTACATATTGACTGATGCTTTATCAGTCATTAGAAATCTTAAACTCTTTTAAAATCTCTAATCACTGGTAAAACCAGCATATCTTAACAGCTCTTCCCGGCTGATACGGGTTAGCACCGGACTTTACGATTCGTATCTGGCTCCATCCTGTTTCCGACAGGACTCACTTTCCAATGCCTGTTTTATCTTCATCAGGCTTCCAGCCTGTTGTTTTCTTTTTGATCTGGCGCCCACCTGCTCTCCCACACCGTCTCCAGTGCAGTACCATCGGCCGATTGGGTCTTAACCGTCGTGTTCGGGATGGGAACGGGTGTGTCCCCCAACCGCATCGGCACCAGAAGGATTAAATTTTATCTCCTTGATTTTCTGCTGACGTTCGATTGAAATCATCTGACGCTCCTTTTTCGGAATGGAGCTGACCCTGGCCTGAGCACGGTATTCGCGGTTCTGCGCATCCGTCCGCTTGACATTCAAGCTCACAATCATATTGTCCACCGCCCGGATAATGCTTTGCTTCATGGCATGGAGCGAATTGTTCAGTTCCTCCACCACCGGATTTTTCTCGCTGCTGTCGTCAATCAGCTTGTCCCGCTTCAGTCGGGCCGCATTGTATTGTGAAATCTGACTTTCGATATTCATGTCGCTGATGCCGGTATTGGCCGGTATCAGATCCATTTCCTTTTTAGGATCGGTCAGATAGCTTTTGATATAGTTGGCCAGACGCAACTGGGTTTCCAGTTCCAAAGCATCCGCACTGTATTTCTGGGATTCCGACATATACATGCTGGCAGATGAAGAAATGTCCACCACCTGATTGGTCCGTTTGAACGTCTCCAGATCCGACTCCACATCACCCAGTTCCTGTCCGATAATAATCAGACGTTCATTGATGAAATTGGCCGTATTGACAGCCACCTGGTTCTTGTCCTTGATGGCCTCCTCATTATAAACCGTGATCAACATATTCAACACATCCTCCGCACGGCTGGGTGACAGATCCTTCAGGGAAAGGGTCAGGATGGATGATTCGTCCTCTTCCTGACGGATACCCAAACTGTTCTGATAATAGGACACTACTGCCGACATGGGATTCTTCTGCACCAGTACAGACTTTCCGAACCAACTGTCGGAATAGAAATTGGTGGCTGTCACCACGACCTGTCCTTCGGTCAGTTTCACGGTCTGGTTCAACTTGACCGTATATTGCTTACCGGTTTCGTCATTCTGAAAATCAGAAAGGACAACCGTATTCTTATCCTTGGGCGTTACGGTAAAAAACATGCCCCGCTCCGGCATCACATCCGTAAAACTGACAATCACCGGTGAGTGCGTATACAACTCGTTATAGCGCAGTCCGTCTTTCTGTTTGTAGCTGACATCCGCATGAACGCGCTGGATCACCTCGCGCATCAGCCGTTTGGACTTGAACTGCAGGATCTCATTGGCCACATTGACCTTGTTGATAAAATTATCATACCGGTCAAGACCGGCCGTAGAAGTCTTGTTGGAAGGATCCTTGATAATCACCGTAGCCGTTCTGAAATAAACAAATGATGCTTTGGCATATTTCAACCAGGCCACTCCCACACATACGATCAACGACAACAGATACCATTTCCATTTTGAAGCCAGATAGATCATCAAATCCAGAAGATTGACATTCTGACCATTCTTTTCCGATGAAACATTATTGGTCTGCATTTTCCTTTAATTCCTGTATATTCTAATTAATTTATTTCAACACCCAGAAGACTGAGGTAATAACCGAAGCAATTGACAAAAGTACCGTCCCGATCTGGAATCCCCGGTCTTCGTTGTCCTTTTTCCTGTATTTCGGTTCCACGTATACAATATCATTCTGCTGCAGATAGAAACACGGTGAACTGAACACATCCGTACTCCGCAGGTCATGCAGATACATTTTCCGGTCATTGCCTTCTTCGCGAATCACGGCCACCCTGTTGATCCTGGCCTTGGAAGTCAAGTCTCCCGCATTGGCAATAGCCTCCAGCAGTGTGATACGGTCACCGTCCACCGTAAATGTACCGTTACGTGAAACAGCGCCCAAAACCGTATATTTGAAATTGAGGAACTCGATAGCCACCGTCGGATCCTTGATATAGTCCCCTTCAATGATTTTCCGTCTGATCAGATTCTGGGCTTCACTGATCTTCAACCCTTCCACATAAAGCCGGCCCAAAATCGGGAAATTGATGTATCCGTCTACATCCACCCTGTATCCTTTTTCCCGAGTAGAAGAAGCTGATCCTGTCCGGATATTTCCATCCTCGCCTACAGTAATGGTTCCTGTTGACACGTTAAACGGAATGGCCAGTTCGGGTTTCTTGCAGCTTACCGTAATGCTCAGCCGGTCATCCCGGTGGATTACAGCCTCATGCTTCGCCCCAATAGGGTAGTTCTCCCCCATTTTCATATCATTAAGATAAACAATATTCTTTCGCGTAGAACAGGAAGATGTCATCAACAAAATCAACAAGTTCACAAATAACAAATGCCTAATCTTCATCTTGATACTTTCTTTTTATTTTGATAAATTGTTCTGTTTTATTTCCATATATCAGGTCTTGATCCGCCCGTTGTCTGGTCTTCAGGCCGAGTCAGAATCAGGCACCCACATATAAGTAGCAAATATACTGAAATAATATCACAATCACAACATTATCCACAAAAAAACAGCATGTCGATGATTTTTTAACACATTTATTTTCAAATTTTTTCAGAACCATTCATTTTTGTAGAAACCGTCTACACAATTCTGCCGCATTTCTATCTGGAAGACAATATAATACACCAACTTTTACCATTTCAGAAAGCAAAGCGACCGTATCGCAAAGACTGTTATATAAAACCTTATCCTTCGCTATTACGGAACACCCCGGAAGAAGCGTCACAAAAGCATCAATATTCTGACAAACTTTATACTGATTTACTTCAGATTGATATAAACGGACCATTCCACCGACCGGGAAACCAAGATTCCTGTAACAAGGTGTCTTACCACTCCACGGTGTGCCATAGGCCATAACCTTGTCACCTAAAATACGTACAACCGGATTATCGTCATTCAACAGTTCGCATCCTTCAAAATACTTGATCCACAAGGCTGAATGGGTACTTTTTCCTGTACCGCTTTTTCCCATAAAGAGATAAGACTGCCCATTCCAACAGACAGCCGAAGCATGAATGGACACCCCCTGGTGAGGAAGTATGGCCTGAGAATAGGCAATTCTCAACATTGAGGACAAGACAGCACCGACAGTCCGGTCACTCCAGTCAACATAGATCCTGACAGAGCGGAACAGCTTGTCAGCTGTCATATAATGACAAGGCAATTCGTCTGCACTCTGAATTTCAATAAGATACTGATTTCCGTTCTGATACAGTCTGATATATCCCATGTCATTCCGGTCCTCTTCCAGCAACCGGTCTTTCTGCACAGGCGGAACACCGGAAAGCGAATCAACCATCGCTTCCAAAAGGCAGTCCGACTGCCCGTTCCCTGTCCCGTCACACACAAACGGACGGAATGACGGTAACAGCCTTCCCATATCCTTGTCATCGGATAACCGCAATCTGACGATAAAATCAGCAATCTCAAAATAATAATCTCTCATCTTCCTACCTGTCCTTTTGTCAAATTCCATACTGTCCAGAACATTTCCTCCGGCGCATAGCACATGGCAAATCCCACATTCCGCAAATGCGAAACCAGGGTATAATACTTTCTGATCCACTTTCCCTGCCGGCCATCAGCATGACGTCCTCCGGAATGGAAACCGAAATTGCCTCCCCTGAGTACAATCCGACGCAAGGTATCATGTTTATAATCAACCACTTCATACGGTGATACATCCCCCGGCAGCCCCAGGTCATTCACCAAAAAGGCATAAAGCAAACGACTCCATCGGCTTATACCGAGCCTGCCGTAAATCTCCCGGATCAGGTTTCCGTCTACCTTGTCATGCAAAGAATAACTGGCTCTCGCCATGTCACACAACTGCCGCAACCCGATCCCATGTCCCAGTACATGCTTGAGTATATGGGCATTAAGCAGAATCAGATTAAGAACCGGTGACGGCACGTCGATTCCGCCATCACCACACACCCCGTTTTCTTTCACATATCCATATTCCGATTCCAATCTTTTCAACCACTTGCGGGATGACGGCCGGCACAAATCGAACAAACGGGTATGATGTTCCACCCTGATTCCTTTCCAGTTGTAATTAAAGCTATCATCCGCTGCCCGTTGCAAAGCAACCTGATGTTTCCGGAGCATTTGGAAAGTCTTGTCGTAATCAGACCTGTCCGGAAAATAAAAATCAATATCCCCGCACTCCCTCAACATCGGACTGTCATAAAACATCGCCACGCCCTGCCCTTTCTGAAGTACGACCTTTAATCCGGAGGAAGCGAACTGATCATACAGTTCCCTGATTACCAGATTCATCCTGGCATTCTGCCGTTCGATATCATCCACACAGGCCACCCATTTGAACAACAGCTTCCGTGGAGGCAGAAACCTGTCCGGCAAGCGGCAGACCCCCCGATAAACCAGACCAGTCACAGTCTGTCTGACCGACTCCCGGTAAACATTCAACCAACCGGCATCCGACAGGGGAAACAAAGACAGATCCTCCGGATCTTTTTCCCACAATCCCGAACGCAGCAACACGAACAGACTCCGAAGTTCATGGTCAGAAAGGCATGCAGACTTACTCATACGGTCAGACCGAATTTTTCCCACTCCTCCAACTGACGCCTCACATCCCGCAAGGCCACAGCCTGATCAATCTCATACTCGGAACTCAGATATGCAGCCAGTTCTTCCGCATTAATCTCCTCGCTGCCAATACGCTCCCAGATCAGAGCAGCCGTTTCATTCAACTCAAAAACCTTGGCCTGCCGGTTTCCTCCACCAGCCGGCTCCACTATCATATACTGGCTACCGATCTTGCGTAACCTCAAATCCGACCTTAACTTCATTCTCTAAAACAACATTTTTAAAATTTTTCACCACAAAGAATAGACTTGACTGTCAAATAAATAATCTTCAAATCCATCCATAAAGAACGCGTTGACAGATACTCCAGGTCCATCCTCAGCCTTTCCAGCATTTTTTCCATGGTGTCGGTATAGCCATTATACAAAGTGGCATACGAGAACAATCCCGGACGCAACTGGTACAACAGCTCATAATGAGGATCTTCCGCCATGATCTTGTCAATAAAAAACTTTCTTTCCGGACGGGGACCTACAAAACTCATATCCCCCTTCAGCACATTCCACAACTGTGGCAGTTCATCCAGGTGATGCTCCCGCAGGAAACGCCCGATATGGGTCAACCTGTGATCCCCCTTCCGGTAAAGTGCCGGTTTGCCATCCGACTCGGCCGTCACCTTCATCGACCTGAACTTATACAGGATAAAAGGCTGTCCGTGAAATCCGATGCGCTCCTGGCTGAATATGACCGGTCCCCCGTCTTCACGTTTGATGGCCCAATAAACCACCACAAAAGCCGGTGACATCACCACAAGTCCCAATATACTGCAAACAATATCAAATCCCCGCTTCAAAAAGCGGCCGAAGGGTGACATGGCATCCTGATAATTATTCTTACTCTCCATCATCTCCTTATTTAAAACTGACAAATCTTCCATTTTTATAAATTCGTATAGATATTAAGACACTGATCTATCATGTGTTCCTTAGTGAAAGTCTCATGATAGCGTTTTATAGCTCCCTGTGAATAAGCATCATAAGCCTCCTTGTCTTCCACTATGGCCTTTATTGCCTCAGCCATTTCCAAAGAATTGCCCGGCGTCACATTAAGCCCCGAACAACCGTGGGCATTCACCCAGGAGACTCCGGAATGAGGAATTTTGGTCGCTATAACCGGTTTTCCACACGACATGGCTTCAATTTGTACAATTCCAAATGCTTCCGTTTTCATTACACTGCTCATGCAAAAGACATCACAAGCACCATAATAAGACGGCAAGTCTTCATCACTCACTCTACCCAAAAGCATGACTTTATCCTGCAGTTTATTCCTTTCGATCTGCGCCTGCAATTCATCCTTCAAGGCTCCGGACCCGCCAATAAGGACGACATAACTGTCATCCAGATATCTGGCCGCATCCACCAGAAAGCAATAGCCTTTATAGGCCACCAGGCGTCCTAAGGAAAAAACGATTTTCCGTCCCCGATATCTCTCACGGATCCTTTTGACCCCATCGGCATCCGGACACATCGGTTCCACACCTATCGGCAAAAAGACGGTCTTGTCCTGCACCTTCCGCAAATAAGGCGATTCCGCCAGATAAACCGGTGTTGTCCCGACAATGACATCCGCCCTGCGAACCACCCAGGACTGCAGCGGATGATACAGATGCAACAGCATCTTCTGCTTCTGAATATCGCTGTGCCAGTGCAGAACCACCTTTCCCTTATACCCTGAAAGGAATAATGCCAGACAAGCCATCGGATCCGGATGATGCACATGAATGATGTCATACCGGCCGCAAATTTTTCTGAGTACAGACACCATATCAGGCGCTATCTTGGTCGCAGCCACTGTTTTAAGCGTCTTGCATCCGATCAGCCTGGCATGTGCATTGAGTGCGATTTCGCCTTGATTGCCGTCTTCCATCGCACAGAGCATATCGCAATCCACATCCCGCTCGGACAATCCCATCATCAGGTCGTACATCACCTTTTCCACTCCTCCCTTGACAGGGAAGAATTTGCCTAACTGCAAAACTTTCAATTTTGAATCTTTTATCATAAAAACGGTATTGAATCAATACTTATGTTAAAAGATGCCCTTCAAATCCTGTTTGTCAACTTACATCTTTTATACATTTCTTTTTGTTTCTCATTTTAATCCCCCCCATTTTATCCCATTTTTATTCAATTACTTTGTTCTCAGTTCTTCATACAGTCTCAAATACTCCATATACCTGTCCTCCTTTTTAAAATTTAACAATGCATATTTCCGGCATGCCTCTTGATAAAAAGCCTTGCCCTTATTCTCTATCTCTCTTATTGATTTTAAAAGCTCATTCAGATTACCCTGCTCCACGATCATTCCCGTAGCCGGTGTAATCACTTCCACACTGCCTCCCGTACGATAGGTTACTACAGGAGTTCCACAGGCTATCGCCTCCATATTGACCGTAGGATAATTGTCCTGCCAGGTCGGATTGACAAAAACATCGGCTGCTGCATACAATTCGGCCAACTGACGGATATTCTCGGTTCTGGCTATACCGACCACATTATCCGGAAGCCGTTTCCTGTCTTCAGGTTTGATCCCCACCAGAACCACCACTTCATCCTCATTCAGCATACCCGCCATCCGGATGAAGTCATCCAGCCCTTTCTCACGGCTCCATATACTGGCCACGCCCAACAGGATGTGACGATTCCCCAGACCAAAAGTCTTCCTCACCTGCCGGTCATCATAAACATTGAAGATATCCGTATTGATGCCGTTATGAATGACCCTGAACGGATAAGCATTCAGAAAAGAACGGCGCATTTCATTCCGGATCCATTCCGACACCGGCACTATGGTCATCCTGTCCAGCGGCATGGAAGTAAAGGCCGCCTTCTTGTCTTCAAAATTCCGCCTTGACCGGTCACAGAACAGACTGGTCGGGAATTCCTTTTTCTGCGGACAATGATGACATCCGGTCTGCCAACGGTCACATCCCGCAAAGGAATAATAATAGCAATGCCCGGTATAAAGCCAACAGTCATGTACGGTCCAGACAACCGGTATGCCGGCTTTGGACAAATAGTCGAAAAGGATCTGATAATTCAGGAAATAGCCATGGATATTATGGATATGCACCACATCCGGACGGATCTCCTCTATCTTCCGGACAAACTGTCTGGTGGCATGTGACGAAGCCAGACCGTGACGGTCGAAAAGGCGGGTCTCGATACCATGCCAGGCCGTACTCCACTTATTGCCAACCGGAATAATATCCGAACGGCATTCCCTGATGCCGTCACGCCCTTTGCTATAGGCAATATGACATTCCCAGCCATTCTGCATGGCCAGTTCTCCAATTTCCTGCATGATACGCCCGGTCGAGGTATTGACCCGTATCACAGGATTAATCTGCAACAGTTTTTTCATTTATCGGTTAAAGCTGTAAAAAGGCTGATCCAACGCGCCATGACATTTTCCTCCGAATAAGTATCGACCACCTGTCTGGCATTCTGCGAAAACAGTTTTCTTTTCTTTTCATCCCTCATCAGGGTCATCATGGCCTCCGCCAAGCCGTCAATATCTCCATCGGATACGATCAGTCCGTTCTCATCCGGCTTGATAATATCTTTCGGCCCGCATTTAAAGTCAAACGACACCACCGGCAGCCCACAGGCCATCGCCTCAATCATCACCATGGGAAAACCTTCGTAATGGGAACTCATCACCAGCATATCGCTTTGGATATATTCCTCGCCGATCTGTTTCGTCGGCTGATGTATCTTGACCGTATTGCCCAGACCAGACCTGTAAATCATCTGCTGCAATATTTCCCGCCATTCGCCCTGACCGAAGATATCCAGTTTCCAATCAGCAAACCGTCCTTCAGACTGTACCTTCTGCCAGGCCCGGATCAGTCGGTCAAATCCTTTCTGATAATCCAGACGTCCCACGGCAATCACCCGTTTGTTCATCACATCAGAATACCGGTCGCCCATCGTCATGGCGGCATTGGGGATTACTTCCAGATTAGGCAAACTTCCCCAGTAACCTTTGTCCTCATCGGTCAGCACCACAAATTTGTCGAACCGACGGACAATCCGTTCATCCTGACGGGTCCGCCAGCGGTCAATCCAACCGATCACCCCACTCCGACCATATTGCAGACGAAAGAACTTATTGAAATGCAGTTCCAGCACCTTCTTGCTGCCATCCTTGATTTCGGGAATGAAAGAAGATTCCGAAGGATAAAGTGACACCACAATATCCGGTTTTTCCCTTTCAAGCAAAGCGGTAAGTTTCCGCTTGTGTTCCTTCTTCTTACGGAGATATCCCGTTATTTTCCGCCAGGTGCCTTTATCATTGTCTTCAGAATAATTGATCCCCAGATCCGTCATACGGACCTTCTCCGGAAACGGATAGAAAGGCGGACGCTGATGCTGGTCGGTCGTCACGACAGAAACATCCCATCCGGGCAAAGCTGAAAGATACGTGACCTTATTCAGAAGCACACGCTCCATGCCGCCGGGGTTGTATGTGGAATGGGTGCAGTAGATGATTTTCATGAAAGACGATTAAATAAATTGCTCTTCTACTTCCTCTAAATCACCATCATTTTGGCTAATACACAAGAATAATGCAAAAACTAAAAACAAATCAGTAGAAACTTTAAACCAAATAATAAAATTCAATACTAGAAGTAACAAAAATAATCGTTTTATATTTGGATAATTCTCTACACAAGTCCTGTATACATTAACAAAAAACAAAATAAAAGCCAACAATCCGATCAAGCCAAAATGGAAAATAAAACGAAGATATCCAACATCTGTACCCATATAGAATCCTTTCCAATGATATCCATTGTAATAGGGATCCGACATCGGATTCTCAAAATATCCATCTCCAATCAGCCATGTTTTTAATGTTTTTGGAAATCTATACATACTTTCCAGAACTTCATTAGAATGGACCTCCCAAGTTCCACTATTCCACAAACTAAAAAAACCTTCAAAGCCAAAATGAATATGCTGATTTACAACAGGATTTATTTGATAAAGAATTATAACTAACGGCAAAAAAAGCAAGGACACCATTCCTAAATTACGCCACATCATTTTAACTGACTCATTATTATCAATTATCGATTTATAAATCCAATATATAATTGCCATCGAAACCCCGACTGTTGTAGTACGAGCAACCATATTTCCAATCACAGCTATAATCCAAAATGCCATAAGATATAAAATAATCTTTAATCTTGAAAGATTACGTACATGTACACAAATATAAGCAATCAATACTTCTATCGCCGCAAAACGCGTACCAGCCACATCAACAGCAGCTCCAATACCATAAAGGCGTTCTCTTTTATCAAATTCTGCAGCACCTCCCATACCACTCATCGAACCGATATTCGCATTTACAACAGATTTAACAGCAGGCACAAAATCAATCATCATTGATAAAATACACTGTACCGCACATACAGCAATAAGATAATTACATATTAAAAGAGGTGTTACTTTACCATGTACTTCTTTTATTAAGGAGACAACCGCATAAGCTGACGCCAACCACACCCACATTGATACAATGTAAGTTGTATAAGCTGATTCCAATGTTCCATTATAAACCACACTGAAAAAGCCGATAACAGACACAATCATTGCATACACGGATAATATCATTATATTCTTTTTCAAACATGAACTTCTTTCTTTTGACATTCTAATTAGCAATATAGCCAATCCTACAACCGCTAGCATCATTTTCGTATTTATACCTGGCAATGCCAAAAATTCGAAAGAAAAAAAATAAAAACTCGTTATAATTACAGCTATAATCTTCAGAATTATATTCATAATATATCTCAACCTCTTAAAATAAACCTAATACAAAACATTATAAATAAATCTCATAACAACCTGATAATACAACCAAACCAATCCAAAAAGGTTTTTCGATGCGCACCATTGTAAAATACGACTTCTAGTTGAAATCCAAGTATTTTGCATAATATATGAATTGGATTCAGAAAACCATTCTTTCCATAATTGGTATTGTCCACGACTGCCATCACTTATTAGAAATGGAAATTTAGCCTCAAGTTTAAAAAAATGAAGTTCACGATCCAGACTACATGAGAAATGAGTATTGATATAATTTTCAATCCTCATCACATTATGATAAAGTTCCACCAAATGCTTATCTGAATACGTCTGACAAAATGAATTATTATTTGTTTTTACATAATGATAATAAGCTCGATTTAAATATGTAACTTTTTTAGCTACTGCAAACAGCATCATCATGGTCATATCCTCCCCCATTCCATTATTATCAGGAAAATTAATATGATTCTCTGTATAAAGGCTATGTCGAACCAGTTTATTCCATACATTATATTTCATAGCACCACATAACATGGCCTTCAAAGCCTCCATGGCCGTTGCAAATTGAGGCTGCTTCATATAACGTTCTTTATTATCCAGCGTAAGAAACCAATCACACCAAACAATATCAGCATCTTCTTTTTTAGCCTTTTCATATAGATCTAACAACATGTCCGGATCTGCAAAATCATCTCCATCACAATGAAATATATACTCCCCTTCAGCTATGGACAATCCTGAATTTCGTGATGAAGGCAACCCCTTATTCCTGATATGACGAATCAACCTTATCTGATTGCTACGATGTGGATAACGCTTCACAACAGTTTGAAGAATTTCAATACTACTATCTTTTGTCGCATCATCAACGAAAATAAATTCGACATCATCTATAGTCTGTCTCATCAAAGAGTCTACACAATGTTCTATAAAATGCTCAACCCCATAAATAGGTATTATCACAGATACTTTCATAAAGAAACATCAGAATCCATGTAAGTTATTTTCTTAAATATCCTTCTTTCTATAAAAAGCAAAACCCTTTCCACCGGTGGTAGATATTTGACAGCAGGAACAAAATTACCCAAAACTCGAATAATTTCCTTTAACCATTTCAATCGATACCCCAAGTTTACCATCTTGTCTTTTCCTTTATTCTCAAACAAAAGTAACTCTCTCCATTTCAATAAGACGGAATTTAAAGAAAACTCCTTTTCAAAAAAATCCATTGCTTCATTATAACTGGATTTATTAGTTTTCAAAAGTTTAACTATACCTTCTGTCAGACTTTTATCATCTGAACACAAAATTCCATTCTTTACAGTATCCATATATCCTGGAGCTTTTACCGTAGCTAAAACAGCTCCACAAACTTGCATTTCAACAGCAGAAAGACAGAATGTTTCAGTTATTCCAGTAGGATTGGGTACACCGACCTTTGTTTGAAGTAAAATTTCATTCTTTTCCACCCCCATTCTTCCCATAAAATGTACACTCGATAATATATGGCCATCTTTTGACAAATATCTCATAAAATATTCCTCGTATGATTTTTCCGCTATACCATACTGTCCTAAAACAGCCGAGGAATTATAAAGACGTCCCGAACCAATAACATAGAGTTGTGCATCTGGTACTGACTTCAATATATCAGGCCAAATTCTTGCTAACCGATGAAATCCTTTAAAGGGAACTAAACTACCAACATAAGTAACAATATGTTGTCGTGCTGAAAAGGGATGATTTTTCACACTATCACGATACCCATCCAAATTTACACAATTATAAATATATACTGATTTTTTATATAATGGATGGTCACGATATAAATCTAACATCTCACGACTAACATACACCATTTTATACACATACGGATTTTTAGCATAATAATCCAACTCCCAATAGCAGATAAACACATGACACCATATATAGAATTTTAAATCAGTTGATGTAACTATATAATCATTTATTATATTATTGGCATCATGTTTTAATACAAAAGTATCATACAACTCTTCTTCTGCCTGCGATATTGCTTCTGAAAGATTATCTACTACCGAATATTGAATATGTGCAGGTAATTTCTGCTGATGAGTTACCCATAATTTAACAGACATCGCGCTTTCATTACGAGCCAGCATTGTTGAAACCAATAAAATCAAAAATTCTGTTCCTCCAATACCCGGATTTCCATATTCTAGTCGATTTGCATCAATATCTGATATAGCTCTATTGTCCAAATAAAAAGCAATTTTTTTCATATCACAAATCAAAGTTTCAAGAAATCCTTTGAAAAAGCAATTACTGGTTTTAATCGTTCTTCAACTATTTTGTAATCTATGTTTTCAAAATGGAAATCTTCAATCTTACTTATCATACGAGCAGATAACCCTAACATAGACAATAAATTTTTCTGCCTGGAATTCTCTCCCCTATTGATAACCCAAACGTTTTTCTGCATAATAACAGATAAAGCCAAACCATGAAATGAAGTCGTAAAAACCATTTCTGCATTAGCTATCAGATCCAAAACATCTAAAGGCCCCCAATCTGATTTTATACGAGAATTACGCCCCGAATAATATCCACCATAAATTTCTATTATATCATATCCCTTTTCATTGGAAAGCTTTTCAACTAATGGCAACACCTCGGGGACAGGGATCATGTGATATACTAATATGTATTTCTTTGCAATATGAACGTTTAAGAGATTTAAATAATCTTTGCGGTCTAGCAAAAAAGTAGGATCCAAACATATATCTATTTTCTTTCCTGTATAAGATGACAATATTTTCTGTAAAAATGACTCTCTTACAGATATTTTATCAAATTGACATAAACAACGTTTTAATATATCAATGCTTATCCTATTAAGACCATTTCTTTCTGAACTTGCCGCATAAGCTATTTTCCTTGTTTTTTCATTAAAAGGAAAATCCAAAAGATATATATTCTCTGATCCTTTATTTAAATAAAAATTCCATACCTGGTCACTTCCGACTATAATGATATCATAATCTAATGGCTTTTTAATATTATTCAACGCAGGGCTTAAAACCAAATATTCTTTTATAAAATGCTTAAATTTACCTTTTCTCACGAAACGATCCCGTAGATTACGAAATCGCTCTACATATTCTTGAAATGAAATAAATACATTTTTTCTAATAAAAAGGACTGAAGGATTTAATATCTGATAATGTACCTCTATTGATTTACAACGATAATCAATTACTTCAACACTATATCCTTGCTTTTGCAAATATGTTTGCAATGCATATGTTTGCAATATAGCTCCAAAATTTTCTGCTTGGTGAAAAGTAAGAATTCCTATCTTCATTTCCCTAATATTCTTTTAACGTAATGTTTTATCCAATCCTTAAATGAGACCTCCCAATATTTGTCCAGGACATACTTAAAACCATATTTGATATAATCTGCTTCAAAAATATCTCTTCGCACATCTTTCTTTGTTGGATATTTCAAATTGGGTTGAAGACATTTATTTAAAGGTACCTTAATTTTATATATGCATTCATCAACAGACTTGAATAATTCATTTCCTTTCGCAGTATTACATAAAACCAAGGACACACCTAAATCATCATTTACCATATCTGGAACCACATGTTCCCATCCCCAAAAATCTCCTATTGTAATATCTGAAACACGATTTAATGAAGCATAACGACAATGATTGCAACATTTTCTTATCAAGAAAGGTTGATAATAAGTAAAAGGATATGTTCTTGTCTTACAATCAGAAAATACAAATGATTCCCTGTGTAAACCACTCCAACCAAATACTAGTTTATCACGGAAATTAACAGAATTAAGGCTTTTACCTTCCTTTCTCTCTACGTAAGTAATAAAATCATCCCAAACCTTAGGAGAAGCAACGCCATGACAAATAACATCTACACAAATCAGTTTTTTCTTTAAAGAAAACGGAATATACTTATTCAATGCAGCCAGTTGACAAGGTGTACCCGAAAATAAGACGGTTTTATTATTCTTCAAATCGGCTTTTATCTGAAAATATATTCCAGACATATCACTCTGGGCATATTTACTTCCTCTAAATTCATCCCTCTCCTTTTTATTCTGTGCTCTTTTATGAACAACCCGAAAATGAGTCGTAAAACCTGCACCATATACTACCCCGCCATTCTCTAACACTTTATCAGAAAGAGCAACAAACATCGCTCCACTTCTACTCTGCTTTACTTCAGATATTTTTTTATGCCTTACAGCAAACGCCTTCTGTTCATATTCATCTGCTTCACATTTTTCAGTTTCCTTTTCCTTAACAGGACATACTCTATCACAGGCACCACAATCAATACATTTACCTTGAAATAATTTTGGATAATAAAATCCCATCTTATCCTGTTCTATTTGTATGGCTTGCTGATGACACACAGCAACACAAGCTGCACATCCACAACAATCTTTCGGAATTATATCCATCTGTTCGTTTTAATGATATTTTCTAATAATTCACTTTTATGTGCTTTATACACATAATTAAACAGTACTCTCTGAAACAATGTAAACACCCGACTATCAGATTGTTTAAGAACATTCTTATAACTCATAGTCAGAAAACGTTCTATTTCCACAAATATCCACGGATTTTCTTTTTTTACCTCTAAAACTTTATCTTTGAAATTGGGACGTTGGGAGTTAAAATGTAACCAAGCAAAACCAACAGGAATAATCCTGTAAGGATGAATAAAAATTTCTATTAAAGCATAAGCCGTATTTCTCAAACTTCTGTAATATTGCATATCAAAAGGTTCATAATAAGTCTGATCTGAAACTTTAAACAACACATGGTCGCCCTCTCCATTAAACGGAGGTGCAATATTAAATATATCAGATTTCAACCCCATACAAACATAAAGTTTTCTATCATCTTCTAAAACATTTATACCCGAAAAAGACAAACATGCCTTCCCTCGAAGGAACTGCCACTTTGCAAATTCCTTATAATATACTGAAAATAAACATACGAACCAATCGGGCATCATAGGAGTTATTTTTTTTATTTTCATTGATAAAAATCTATATAATGAAAAATATCCTTGAAATAAGATTCCCAATACAACCTTAAACATATTAAAATGTTTATATTCAGCACGACACAAATCACAATATTCATTTAAAACATCAGAAAAATACATTTGATCTGCATCTATTTTAATTGCATATTGACAAGTCACTTTGCTTAAAGCAAAATTATAATAATTACTTAATAATTGAGGAGAATCCAACGGTAGTTTTTTTGCCACTTCATAGTCCTGCGCTGTCAATTCTACACCTAATACTTTATAAGGATAAGAATAAACTTTAATTTTATCCGGATATTTTTTACGCATATCCTCAATTATATCAACACTTCTATCATTACAATCATTATATACTATTATTAACTCATCTAAAGCTGATATACAAGAATTAATACATGATTCAATGAACATTTCTTCATTTTTAATTCTCATTATACCTGCTACTCCTCTCTTCCTTTTATCCTTTTTCTTATCGTTCATAGGATTTATGATATTTAGAATGCATCAAATTCATTACTCCTGTAATGTCTCGAGTGCTCTTATCAAATCTTTCGAAAAATCAGAATCCACTTTCCGACAAAACAAACTTCTCGACTCGATTATCTTTGGAAAATCCTCTAACTGCAAATATTTTGGTGGAGGAGATGCATGCCAATCTACATATCTCAGTGTCTCATCAACCTTTACAGTATTCCTAAACGGACTATTCATAATCACTGTTGCAAAGTATACTTCTTCTGAACATGTAGAATTTCTTAGTTTTTCCAGCAATCTACCTGCAAATGAACTATTAATCATCCATTTGACAAAGTCACCTGTAAGAGAACAATACACAGGACCTCCATATAACGAAAAAGCAGGTAGTTGACGCTGTATCCCTGTATACTTCTGTATATACTTAAACACACTGTTTATATAACGTATCGGCCTTTCTCTTATATCACCAAATGATGCCAATGTCCGATAACGAAAGATAGCCAGTCCTGACTCCCAACCCCATTTGGTATTGGGGATTTGAAAAATACCTAAATAATTAAATTTACCATCACCTAATATTTCATCAAAGCATTTGACAGGAGAAGCATAAAAATCTTGTCCTGTAATAAGGTGATAATAATCATATCTCACACCGGAAGCTTCTGCTTGAGTTAACAAATAATTAAAAGCCCATAAATGCTCCCAGGATCCCCAATATATTTTTTTTATTTTAAAAATATTAGCCTTCGGATTAATATCTACAATATTAATTTTTGATTTCTTATCCAAATGTATATAAATACCCCAATCATCAGGAGTATATGAAATAATTCTATTAATATTTTCAACATCCTTATAAGCCGTCATTATCAGACAATGTCTCATATTTCCTAATACTCTTAATATAAGCTATCTACCACCAGACAAATATTTATAAAAAGAAAACCTTGAAAGATATCTTGCCAATAAAATTAAAAGTAAAACGACTATTATTGGAGAAATCACAAAGGTTATATTTAATATAAAATGCGTTGGAGGGTAAGACAATACTACCAATTTTTGCAAAATATTTAAAATAAATTGATGCGTACAGAATATAAAAAACATATATTTCATCCATGACCTGGTTTTAAACTTATTCTGCAAATAATTTCCAAAACAAACGTCCACTAGCACCCAAATTATCAATGGAGATAATAATCTGAAAATAAAGAAAAAAATCGTATCCGAATATAAACCAGAAAGGATATACAATGCCATAAAAACGCCTACAGACAAAGCTACAAACAATTTACGAATTGAGTGAGACAAATAATCCCAAATACAGCAATAAGAGCCATCTGACTTATCAAGAAAATAACGGCCTACAATAGCTCCTGAAAAATACATCGGAAACCATCTATACACACTCTCATTACCACCTTCTACAGTCAACGCAAAGAAAATAGACAATAGCCAAATAAATATAGATAACCTTAAAGATCTTAAAAAAAAGAGTACCGCTGCAGAAAACACATTAAAAATCAACAAATCTTTTACGAACCATAATACAGAATATCTTGAATTTATTATTGCGTTAAAAATCTCTGAAGGACTATTTAGTACATCACCCATATTCATCTTGTTATGCAAAAATGGTATATGAGCCATAATAAAAAACAATACAACAAATATAACATTCCATATCAAATATGGCCACAACAATGAATCAACCCTAGATTGTAGCTTACGTTCAAGACACTCAAAATTACATTTTCTATAAAACAATAATCCTGAAATATAGAAAAAAGTAGGTACAGCTATTTGTGTTAAGACATTAACCCAATAAATAAACATGTAATTCATGTCTAATACAAGCCCCCACCTTTCGGGTGTTTTGGCATGAAGAATTACAATTAAAAAAGTAAGGATAACATTAAGAAATGTAATCTTATTTGAAATATATTTTGCTCCCATGCAATCCCGATTATTTACTAATATTTCTTATTTCTTTTATAATTGTACGAATTTTATTTTTAAGACTTTTCTCCAGTATAAGAATCCATCTCATTAATTGTAGATGCACTGAAATAATAATAATACGTTCTTTCAATGACAAAGGATATTTTGAAGCTTCCTGCAATAACGATATAATCCAGCTTTCGTTATAGTCTATCTTATATCTAAGACCTATCATTCCACCCAAATATATCATTTTCCATTTGAATAACTTATAAGATACATCAATTGCACCAGGCAGAGCTCTTACTATTTTATCAACCTCTTCAATCATTCTTTTCTCATATTCATAACTCAATTTTGAGCAAACCTGAACACTTTGAGGATTATTAGTATTATATATATATTTTTTATAGGGTTTACAAATAATTTGTCCATTAATATTTTTTAGTATTTTTAGATTTGTAAGAAAATCCTCACCAACTTTAAAATATCTGGGAATAGCCATAACATACTCGTCAAATAGTTCGCGTCTAAATAACTTACCCCATACAGTCCAATGATTAAATTGCAACAAAGCCCCAGCATATTCAGAAACACTATATATACAATCTTTATCACTTTCAAAAATAACGATATCTGTATTTGGAACCATAAATGACAACATTGTACTTAGTGTATCTGGTAAAATTGTATCATCTGCATCTACAAAATAAATATATTCCCCCGCAGCATTTCGTATTCCAGTAGAACGAGCAGAAATTTCACCACCATTAATTTGATGATACACCCTTATTCTATCATCTTTTATCGCATATTCATCACAAATATTACCAGAATTATCTGAACTACCATCATCTACCAAAAGTAATTCAATATCTACATTAACTTGAGATAAAACGCTCTCAATACAATTCTGCAAATATCTTTCAGCGTTATATATCGGAACTACCACTGAAACTAAAGGTTTTATATTCATAAGCAACAAATTAAGTCATAAATCACCATGCTGGAAATATCTTATAAAATAGTCTAAATAGAAATGGCAATTTACACAACACAAGCAGTTCGCCGCGTTTTCTTAAATTAAAATATCTTGCCATATAATCTGGATGAGCAATAATAACAGACTGAATGCGACTTCTACTCTGATCAAAAAAATTCATAGGAAAATTCATAGGATATTTTGCCACGATTCGCATTACGGCCAATCCTACAGCTAAATATACATTTCTTTGTTTATTTAACATTGAATGATATTCAATATGTGCCTCAACAAATTGCAAACGTTCCCAACGGGCATTAATTCTATCAAAGGACTTTTTACACATACTCTGAATATCATAAGATAAACAGATACTTCCTTCACGATGTCGATAATAATAAAATTCTGATCGATTATACAATACCGTTTGGGCATTCTGAAAAACAAGATGCATAATAGACAAATCTTCATCTAATTTACGTCCTATGGGAAAGGTTATATTATCAAAAAGCGTCTTTTTATAAATCTTATTAAACATATAACTTTTCCACTCTTCATCATCCAATATACGTAATACCGACTCTATTTTCGAAAGTTTCACGCAATCACCAGATATTATATCTGTCGTTCTATGATAAAGTTTACCATCAATAAAATCTGACACTCCATAAACTATAATATCAGCATCCTCATTCTCATTAAGATTCCTCATCAAAATACTATACGCATCAGGATGTATAAAATCATCTGCATCTACAAAAGTCACATAATCAGATTTGCAAAGGATCAAGCCATTCTTCCGTGCTTCAGAAGAACCGACATTACATGTATGTATCACTCTAAAACGTGAATCATTCTCAGCTAAAGTATCACACATCTTCCCTGTACCATCGGTACTACCATCATCCACTAAAATGACCTCAAAATCAGAATAACTCTGTTTTTTAATACAATCAATACACTCCGATAAATATTCCTCTACATTATAACAAGGAATAATTACTGACAACCTACATTGCCTGGCCATAATAATATTTTTTTAGTTACACAATGCTTCTATCTCCTAAGAATCTTCCTGGATAAAACAAAAATTCTCACAATGAAATCTAAATTATGAGATAAGAGCCACATCATTACTCTAAGTTTCTGATTAATCAACGGACAATCAAGAATATACCGTTTAGACTCCGGAAGCAATTTTTTAAACTCCTTATGTTTATTAACAGACAATACTAATTCTCTTTTATTTGCTAATACCCGCCAATATATCTCACGCTTAAAATCATCAAAATATCCTTCCTCTTTAAAAAAATCAATCATCAAGGCATCACCATACAAAAGATCCTTATACATATCATCCGGATAATGATGTAATGCAGAAATTTCATTTGTCCTATCATAATAATATAAATGATTCGCAACATAGGTTATTCTCTTCGACAAACATATCGCTTTGATTGAAAATATAAAATCCTCAGAATACCGGACTTTTTCAAATCGAAGACGATTAGCCTCAATAAATTCTCTATTAAACATCATATTACATACAGATGTAAATCCAGCTATTATCTGATATTTTATATATGCACACTTATCTTTCTCAATTAAAGAATTATTAGATATTTTGATTTTATGCCCATAATAATTTATAATCTCACAAACAGCTATATCAGATTTCTCCTTATGAACTGCAGTATATAAATACTCCAAAAAATGAATATCTACCCAATCATCTGAATCTACAAATACAACTAACTCTCCCGTTGCATTATCCAGACCTAAGTTACGTGCAGAACTGACTCCGGCATTTTCTTTATGAAAAACTTTAACACGACCATCTTTTCGGGCATATTCATCACATATATCACTCGACGAATCACGACTTCCGTCATCAACTAGTATTAATTCAAAATCCGTATAACTTTGAGTTAACAAACTATCTACGCACCGATGTAAATACGATTCTGAATTATATACTGGTATTATTACTGATACTAGCATTTTTATCAATTTTAAACTAATTCAACCTTAATGGATAGTTCTTTATCCAAGTTGCAGATCGTTTAAAAAACGATATAAATTTCAAAATACAAACTATCATTGTATATATTGTACCACGGAATCTACTTTGACGTATTTGCCAATACAAACTATTGTCAATTAGATTCATATCCTTCTCATAATCACTCAAAATTCTCATTGGAATTAACGATTGAAGTACTTTCTGACGTTCTGATTCCCGTAAAGCCGTATTAGTTATACTTATACCCGTTAAATCATATTCGGAAACGACAATATCTATCGATTTGTATGACAAATTATCAAGTACTAAAACCTGTATCCAGAATTTCCAATCTGATACGATCTTATAATTCTCATCATACCCATATTTCTTTAAAAGAGCAGTTTTAATAAATGAGGACTGATGCGCTAAAGTATTTCGCAAGAAATTCACTAAAGTAATCTCTGATGGAGCTTCTATTATTCCATTTGCAAACTTTGTACTTCCTGTAATTACAGCCGTTCCATCTAAATTAACCAAGACTCTCTCTATTGTTGATTTTTCATAAAACACATCACCTGAATTCATAAAAATACAATAATCTCCTTTAGCCCTGGCTATGCCTTTATTCATAGCATTATAGATACCTTTATCTGGTTCACTCACCCAATATGTAATAATATTCTCATATTCTTTTATAACCTCCACACTATCATCAGATGAAGCTCCATCTATAACAATATACTCAAAGTCTTTACTTGTTTGATTGAATACACTATCTAATGTTTTTTTTAATCCAAGAGCATTGTTGTAATTAATAGTTATAACAGATAATCTCATTTTAATTTCCTTTCTTTAAAAATACTCTTTCAACCAAGTTCTTTGCACCATTTGTAAATACATAAAGCATCGATGCATATAAGACAACGAAGGTCATTGTTATAATTACAGCATAGGTAATCCAATTCATAAAGCATGTATAAGGATTAATAGATATAATATTCTTTATATTGATGACAATTAAAAAAGCTATGATAAATAATAATATATTCAATACAATTCCTTTCCAATATGAATTTATAGAAGTTTTAAATCCTTCCTTATATAAATAAATAGGTTTCCATATCATTATTATAGGAACCATACTTGCAATTTTACCTAATAAGATACCTATTAATCCCCAATCACGTGCGACCCATATTGTCACTGACAAACAGATTATAGCTTCAACCCACGCTGACCATGTATCTCCATAATTACCATATGCATTGTTAAACATATCAACAGTTCCTCTTACAATCATAATATAAGAGTTAAGTAAAATCAAAACAAGTACAGACTTATCTAAAATATATTGAGAACCTATCCACAATGAAATAAACGGCTCTATTAATTGAGAAACAGAAAAGACTATAACACCACCTACAAAATATCTTATTACTGTCAATTCCCAAAATACCTTGTCAATTTTTTGTATATCATTTTCAGCAACCAGATTTCCAACACTTGCAGCCATACCATCCATACACACTGAAAAAAGTTGGGTTATTCTACTTATTACTAATGTATAATTACCATAATAGGCTACCATTTTTAGTGATACAAATGCAAAAATCAGGATCTGATCGCTTTGGCCTAACAAAAAATCTTTGATTTTATGAACAAAAACCTGTTTCGTTTTGATTATTATATAGGAATAGTCTTTTCTTTCTATTCTTCCTTTATTAACATTCGAATTAAGCCATGGATAAGTCTGATTGATCTTAAAATTTAAAATAAACGCATATATTAAACTAAATATAAGCTCAATAGCAACCCATAAATAATAATTTGAAAATTTAATTGCAATGAAAATCTGAAGTAAAATCCTTATGATATTTGCAGTTTGAAAATAAGCTGCTATAACATAATTTTTTTGATCAGCAGAGAGTAATATCTGACGATAATTTACGAAATAACCAATCAATGACGATATTAAAAAAGAATAAAAAGCAAAATAAATTATACCATAATTAAATGTTGTATGATTAAACATTAAAGGAATAAAAAGACTGATTATAAAAGCAACAATCAATATTATTAAACCTATTTTACGATAATAATATCCAAAAACTGAAATTATTGAAGAAATAACATTTTTATTTCCTTCTTGAATTGGTTTGTACAAAGCAAAACTAACCGCAGCTCCTATCCCTAATTCTGCCAAATTTAAGAAACCCAATATATTTTGAAGGGTCCCAGCCAAACCTATAAAATCAGCTCCTAATTTTTCCAAAAAAATCTTTCTGGAAAAAAATGTTATTGCCAACATTAATATATAAAAGAACATATTAACTTTAGCATTTAACAATGATTTTTTTATTCGAGACTCATTTTGCATTTTAATTAATTATAATCATTCAATTTTCTACTACTGGTGTAAGCACTCAATTTAGGGCAAAGTAAAACCTTTCTAGATCTTCACTGCTATACATAATTCTATAAATTTGGTTGACAGCGAAGGTAGTGCTTTCAATTAATAGCCATTTTTGACTGCTTACAGCCTGTATAGGAATAACTTTTTCTTTTTATTGCTATTATCTTTTCAAGTATTCTTGATTATTACGGATTTATATTTGCTTTTAACGGTAAAAACGAATATTCTCTTTTCAGATTCTTCCGCTCTGTGTCAATCTTTTCCTTCAATTCCTGTGAACTCTTCGGACTGACCTGGATATCGCACAGCAGTTTATCGATCTCCCTGCAAGCCTCTGCAATATCCTTAAAGTCGCCTACGGACGGATCATTATATATCTGAGTGAAATTGAGACCTGTACTTTTCAATACCTGAAACAAGATATCTGCCGCGCTGTCGAAATCTTCTGCAAGAAAGGCATTTCTGGCTTTTCCGTACCAGAATTCCAATGACCGGGTCATCGCGAAAAGATCCAACTGGCTCTTGGGAACGAAAAAACAGGAACTGATCTCTTTGCTCAACTCCAATAATTCCGGCACTGCATGATTCTTCTCACTTTCGATCATCTGAGCCTGATGGCGGTATTGAATATATTCTTCCACATTCTCAAATGTTTCCTTGGAAATACCGCTTATGGCGAGAGTCACTCCTCCCAACGTGGTAATAAAACATTTGTTACGGGAAATACGCACCTGATAGCCTTCCATCCCGGCCAAAACACCGGAAGTCACCTTTACCAGAACATGACCGGAAGAATAATAATCGAAAGAATGGGGCATAAAACGGATACGGTCCGGATCTATTTCGGATATGCGCATAAACACCTGCATCTTACGATGGGGGATCACGGCCGCCTTATGGGTGACACAGTCCTTTGACAAATAAACACCGGGGATATTGTCCTTAAGATAGGCTTCAATCCTGGAAGGGATACCCTGAATAAATATCAGGCCAGGAATGGTAGGACGTTCTTTCTGCTTAACACCGTGTTTTTTACGTTTGTAAGTTATATTTTTATGAATGTAAGTTCTGAATCTTTCGCTAATCTTTTTCTCGATGAATCCAATCTGAGAATAAAAAACAAAACAATAACACCATGATAACTCTTTCTCACCATCAGGCCAAACTCCTTTTTCCGGCTCAATCTGATTTGATCCGCTATTAGAGTCGCCCTCCACGGCATTAGAAAGAGTATCTGAACTATACAGTGACATCGATTCTCTTCTAACTATGTTGATTACAAGTAAAGACTGCTGTATGACAGCAATTTTACATTAAAAAATCCAATAAACCACTCATTTCCAAGAAGTAAAAAATATCCTACCTAACCCTACGTCTCTTAAAAAGAGAAGTATCATTCAACAACACTTTATCCGTAGAAATATTAATATAGCCTTCTTATCCCATCTTATCCTTAACAAAAGGATGATGTTTTCTTTGCAAATGTAAATATAATAAAACGAATAAAAAAATTTTTGTTGTTAATTTTATTCTACATGGCCTAAATAAATTCAGACGTAATTTTTACACTATAATTAGACAATAAAATATAACAACTTAATAATAAACGATTTATAACAGAAAAAGTGGTGTTAACCCCACAAATAATAAAAAACAAGGATTATGATGATTATAGTGTAGTTTTTCCATTCATCTCTTTTTAAGAGAAGGGAGAAACAGAAGTTAACCATAATAGTCTGAAAATAATCATCATATCGGCATTGTCAGTTACATTGTGCTCCCATGATGACAAACAGATTCCCGGCATATCTCTGAATGAGGTCACAAACCACACCTAAATTATTTTACCATTTTGGATCGGAAAGAACAAAACCTGATTCTCTCCCTTCAATACCAGTTGCTCCAAAACCCCTTCACCCCTTCACTTCCCTGTATTCATGCGGCTTTCAGGGTGAAGGATCACCCTTCACCTGCCATCCGGTGGTTCACGACTCCTTCACCTGCTCCTTCATCGGCCTTCAGAAGCGGTCAGTACGTTGCAGACGGAAAAATTACCGTTTTTCAGAATTCCTGACATCCTGAAAAAAGTAAAGCTTACTTTTTAAAAAGTAAACCTTACTTTTTTGAAAGTAAGCCGGACTTTTTCGAAAAGATGCCGAAGATGATCCGGACAATCCGGTATTTTCAGCCGACATTCAGGTTTTCGATAATGAATCCGGCATGCCGGCTGATGAAGGGTAAACATTCATCTGTAACATTATGTATATCAACGAGATAAAAACACAGATGAAGAGATGAAGAGGTTTTTCAGGTTTTCGCTTTCTTATTGGTGGTTACTGCCGGTCTTGAAGCTGCCCGCGACACCCGTTTTCCCGCTGATTTCCGGCTCTGAAAAAACCGCCCTCAGGGATTTTCATGGGACCAAACCGGTTTAATGCAACCATAAAAGACCATGAATGACCAAAAGAGCCGCAAAGTGACCATTAGTGACAGCCGGACTTCTGCCGGACCGTATCTTTGTAGTAAAAAGGAAGGGAAAGATGGGAACAACAGAAAAAACGGAAATACGGAAACAGGCCATCAGACGGGTTCTGACCCGTTGGATCAACAATAGAAAAGCGGAAACCGAAAAAGGAACGGCTTCCCAAACTGAAACTGCAGCAAACGCCGTTACCGGAAAAACGGACTGCATGGAAAAACCGGTTCTTACCAACAATGAAAAGCCTGCAGCCGATCACAGTGAAAACGGAATGACTACTCCGGTACCGGATCTGCCGGCAACGACCGGACGGGAACAGGCGCCAGCCACAACCGTGTCATCACGGGATGCCCGACCTTACCGGGAAGATACCGGTCCAGCCGATCCGCAGGCACCGTGTGGGATGGATACGGACATCAGGCAGCCTCCCTGACAGCCATCAAAAAAACCGGATGACCTCACGGCCATCCGGCATCAATCAAAACAACCAATAAACAGGATTCCTGTCTGCCAACCTGTGTGGCAGAAAGAGGAAGCTCTTTATCTTACTTAAAACCATTTATCTTACAAACAAGAGTTCACGGTATTTTGGCAATGTCCACATACGGTCATCCACGATCAGTTCAAGCTTGTCGATATGGTAACGGATCTGCTCAAGCATCGGAGCCACCGTGTCGTGATAGGCTATCGCCTTTTCGCGTTCGGACATGATTCTGTTGGCTTTCTTACGGGCCTCAACCATGGTGTCGACATGTTCCTTGATGTAGGCCGTACGCTCTGCAATCTGTCTGATAATAGCCATGTTTTCAGCCGAAAGCTTGGCTGCCTCTTCTTCGCTGAAGAGTGTCTTCATCTTGTAGACATTATCAATCAGTTTGCTCTGGTATTCCGTCGCTACAGGTACGATGTGGTTCATCACCAGATCGCCCAGCACGCGGGCCTCGATCTGGATTTTCTTGGTATAGGTCTCCCATTTGACTTCATTACGGGCTTCAAGTTCCTTCTTGGTCATCACACCGGTTGACTCGAACATGGCCACACTCTCAGGACGGAGATAACTGTCGAAGATGAGCGGACAGCTGGTCTCACAGTCCAGACCGCGACGGGCTGCCTCTTCCTTCCATTCGTCGCTATAGCCATTGCCGTCAAAACGGATAGGCTTGCTCTCCTTGATATAGCGACGGATCACCTGCAACAATGCCGGAATCTTTTCCTCGCCTTTGGCGATAAGTGCATCCACCTCATTCTTGAAGCAGACGAGCTGTTCTGCCATGGCGGTATTGAGGGCGATCATCGCACTGGCACAGTTGGCTTCCGAACCGACGGCACGGAACTCGAAACGGTTGCCGGTAAAGGCAAACGGCGATGTACGGTTACGGTCGGTATTGTCAATCAGCAATTCCGGAATCTGCGGGATATCCAGTTTCATGCCGTGCTTGCCGCCCAACGAAACAAGTTCCTCGTCGGAAGACTCTTCCAGATGATCGAGCACACGGCTCAACTGTGTACCAAGGAATGAAGAGATGATGGCTGGAGGTGCCTCATTGGCGCCCAGACGATGGGCATTGGTAGCGCTCATGATGGAAGCCTTCAACAGACCGTTATGACGGTAAACCGCCATCAGGGCATTCACAATGAAAGTAATGAAGCGGAGATTGTCTTCCGCCGTCTTGCCCGGCGCCATCAGCAGAATGCCGGTATCCGTACCCAATGACCAGTTGTTGTGCTTGCCGCTACCGTTGACTCCCTTGAAAGGTTTCTCGTGCAGGAGGACACGGAAGCCGTGTGAACGGGCTACCTTACGCATCAAAGACATGATGAGCATGTTATGGTCGACGGCCAGGTTACACTCCTCAAACACGGGAGCCAGCTCGAACTGGTTGGGCGCCACTTCGTTGTGACGTGTCTTAACCGGAATACCCAGTTCAAGGGCCTTGATTTCCAGATCTTTCATAAAGGCTGCCACACGGGTCGGGATGGCACCGAAATAGTGGTCTTCAAGCTGCTGGTTCTTTGAGGCTTCATGTCCCATCAGGGTACGGCCGGTCAGCAGCAAATCGGGACGGGCGGCATAAAGTCCTTCGTCAACGAGGAAGTATTCCTGCTCCCAACCCAGATAAGCCATCACTTTCCTGACATCGGGATTGAAATAATGACAAACATCCACAGCGGCCTTGTTGACGGCGCTCAGCGCTTTCAGCAACGGCGCCTTATAATCGAGTGATTCACCGGTATAAGCGATGAAAACGGTAGGAATACAAAGTGTGTCGTCTACTACAAAAACAGGTGATGAAGGATCCCATGCACTGTAACCGCGGGCCTCGAAGGTGTTACGGATACCGCCATTGGGAAATGATGACGCATCGGGTTCCTGCTGTACGAGCAGCTTGCCGGAAAACTCTTCCATCATTCCGCCCTTGCCGTCCGGTTCCACAAAGGCATCATGCTTCTCGGCCGTACCTTCCGTAAGGGGCTGGAACCAGTGGGTGTAATGGGTCACACCCAGTTCCGTCGCCCAGCGTTTCATTCCTGCGGCAACTTCATCAGCCACACTTCTGTCGAGCGCTGCTCCATTATCAATAGCGTCAACCAAACGCTCATATACCTTAGCAGGTAAGTATTTGAACATCTTCTCACGATTGAACACATACTTGGCAAAATATTCACTCGGACGTTCTGCCGGTATCGACACTTCATGAGCTTTGGCCTGAAAGGCTTTTTCTACCACACTGAATCTTAATGTTGACATACTTAATTAGTTTTATAATGAAACAATTCTTGTTTAATGGTTATTATTTTGATCTGTATATTATCGTTTTAATGGTTATAGGCAGATTCTCCATGCTCGTAAACATCAAGGCCTTCTTCCTCCACCCGTCTGTCTACACGGATGCCGACACACTTGTCAACCACCACATAAAGGACGTAAGTGATCACGGCACTGAAAACAATGGAAACGACAGTTGCCACGATCTGAACCCAGAGCTGATGCCAGTCGCCATACAGCGCACCTTGCACACCGCCCTCTCCCGTTATGGCACGGGTGGCAAACACTCCGGTCAATACAGAACCGATTATACCGCCCATACCGTGCACTCCGAAAGCATCGAGGGCATCGTCATATCCGAAATAGGGCTTGACCACTGCCACCATAAAGAAACAGATGACCGGTGTGATGAAGCCGATGCAAACAGCACCCAGTATGCCTACCGTACCTGCAGCCGGTGTGATGGCCACCAGTCCGGCCACTGCTCCCGTACAGGCTCCGACCGTGGTCGGTTTCTTGTTGCAAAGCCAATCCATAGCCATCCAAGTCACGGCTGCAACCGAAGTGGCCAGATGGGTCACCAGAAAGGCATTGGCGGCCAAACCGTCTGCTGCCAGACCGCTGCCGGCGTTGAAACCGAACCAGCCTAACCAAAGGAAACTTGTACCCAGGAACACGAAAGTGATGTTATGTGGCAAAATGGGGTGACCAACCCTGTAATCTTCACGCTTGCCCAGCATAATGGCCATGACAAGGGCTGAGATTCCGGCATTGATATGCACGACTGTTCCTCCGGCAAAGTCAATGGCTCCCATCTGCTGCAGGAAACCGCCTCCCCATACCCAATGGGCCATGGGCAGATAAGCCAGTACCACCCACAGGAGAATGAACACGGTGTAACCCGAAAACTTGATTCTTTCGGCAAACGCACCGAGGATCAGCGCCGGCGTGATCAGGGCAAACATACACTGGAACATGACAAAGGTCAACTCGGGAATGTTCCCTGTAGTCAGGGTGTCGAGTCCTATCCCGTCAAGAAAAGCCTTGTCAAATCCGCCTATCACTGCTGCCAGCGGATGACCCTGTTCTGCAAAACTGGTATCGAAAGCCCAACTGTAACCGAAAACAATCCAGATAATGCTGACCGCAGCGACAATAAACAGAGTCTGCATGATCACACTCAATATGTTCTTCTGTCTGACCAGACCACCATAGAACAGGGCGATGCCCGGTATACTCATCAACAGCACGAGAATAGTAGCCGAGATCATCCAGGCCGTATTTCCGCTATCCAATACGGGGGCATCTGTCTGTGCAGAAGCCGACAAAGAACACATCAAACACATCAGAAATGCCGCTATCCACCTTCGTATATATTTAGTCTTCATAATCATAAGCTTTAAAATGTTCGTAATTTTATTTGTGTTTCACCTGACGCACAGTCTGTCTGCAGGCCTGCTATTTCTCCTGTTCGGCATTATACAAGGCAATGTCACCTCTTTCTCCCGTACGTATCCGCACCGCATCTTCCACCGGAATGACAAAGATGCGTCCATCGCCGATCTCACCGGTATGGGCTGCCTTACAAATAGCCTGGACGGTCTTCTCCACATTCTTCTCCCTGACCACGATGGAAATCAGGATACGTTCGATACTGCTTGTGTCGTAAGCTACACCACGGTAAATTCTACCCTCGCGCGTCTTGCCTACCCCGCGGACATCATAATAGGAAAACCATTCGATGTCGGCTGCCAGGAGCGCTTCCTTCACATCCTCAAACCTTGAACGTCTGATAATCGCTTCAATCTTTTTCATAACCTTTTCCCTTTTATGTTCTATATAAAAATGTTATCCTTAATCTTATTACCTTTCCTGACTTATACCTGCCAAACTTCTACGTACTATTTTTCTCTCCATTTTTTCCTCATACTACAGATGCAGGCCCAATATGATATGGAAATCTTCAGTAGCCGGATTACATACTGCCTGGACGGATAACGGCAAACTAAACTTTTCCGTCAGCGGTATTGACTTCTCGGCTTTCAGACTCACGCTACTGACTTCGAATCCTCCGGCGCCTCCATTATAAAAGGATGTGGCCCACGGGGTAGCACCGACTTCGGCCTTCCAATCCACGCCGGCCCATGTAAACGGAGCAGCGATGCTGAAATAAGAAGAATAGGCACGATCCCCATTGTCCTTGCGACCGTCATTTCCTCCGATATTCGTATACCAGTTGAGTGCCATAAATCCGAAATCATAACCGATCTGGGCTTCCCAGACATGGCTCGTTTCCGCAGAACCATAATGGAAATAATTCCGACCGAGATCCAAACCTGTCTTGAAATTGGTGGACTTGTCAAACCAATAGTCCGTAACCGACACGCTGAATCCCTTGCAGGCATACCCCAGAGTCCAGTCCAGTTCTTTCGTGTCATCACGGTCAAAACCTACGGAACCCCATGCCGTCAGAGAAAGTCCCTTCCATGAAACCGAAGCTGACGGCTGGATACTGACTCCGCCCAAATCCTGACCACGCCATATATAACTGCTGACCAGATCACCACCTACAGCGGCTTCCGCCTTATCCTGTGCTGATAAAGGAGCTGCCAGCAAGAATGACAAACCTCCCAGAATAATAGTTTTAGCTGCTTTTTCCATATATTTCTACATTTTTTTAGTTAGTAACTTCAACTTCAAGAGGCCGCGCGACTTATAACATTTTGAGAGTTATTTTTAAATTAACAACTCATTTTGTTATTCAACACTGCAAAGTTAAATCATTTTGAAAGCTTTTTCAATATTTTAAAGATATATTGAAAAACAAAAATCAAAGAATTTACAAACAGACTAAATTAATGAGATATCAATATCAATTTTAAACAAAACAAGTGCAAAATATAACAAATAGTAAGCAGTAAAAAGAAAAGGAGATATTTTCAGACGCTTCCCATCACATACAACCACCCTAAAAAACCTCATCGGAAGACCTCATCGGCCGTCTGGTCCGGCATGTTTGCCAATCCAATAGTTTTTTATAGTTTTGTGTCTTGAAACCAACTCTGAACCTTATGTCAAGCATGACTCCCACAGCGAAAGACCCCATTCTGGAAAAGCACCGTTTCAGCAATGACGGCAACAGCTTTGACCTGATCCGTTACTATCTGGCACTGATGGTTATCCTTACCCATTACGATGCACTGACGGGAACGGATCACTTTAATCTTTGGATTGGCGGCGGTGAGGCTGTAAGCGGCTTTTTCATCATCAGCGGCTTTTTCGTCTACAACAGCTATATAGCCCGGCCGGATACGGTTCATTTTGCCATCAAGCGTATTTTGAGGATCTGCCCACCTTATTTCTTCATTGTGCTGCTTTGTGCCTTCGGCGGAGCTGTCATTTCATCGGAAAACGGTCTTGACTATTTCACGTCAGCCCAGTTCTACCGTTATCTTGCAGCCAATCTCTCTTTTCTGAATTTTATCGAGCCTTCCCTACCCGGCGTTTTCGAAGGTCAGACCTTTCAGGCTGTCAATGGCGCCTTATGGACCATGAAGGTTGAAATCCTGCTGTACGCGACCATCCCGCTGACCTATTACCTGTTCAAACGTTATCACCGGATCGCCGTACTCGCCGGCCTGTTTGCTTTTTCTTACCTGTACAGCGGTTTGTTCCGTCATCTGTATGCGGAAAGCGGCAACTCCCTGTATCTGATGCTCGAAAGACAAGTCGGCAGCCAGCTGATCTACTTCTATGCCGGAGTCGCCGTATTGTTGTTTTTCAATCAGATAGAACGCCATATCAAATGGCTGCTTCCGTTAGCTGCTGTCCTGTTCGTATTCCGCTATGACCTGACTCCGCTACTATACCTCAAACCTTTCAGCATGGCCATCCTGCTATGCGGCATCGCCTTTCACACCCCTTTCCTGAGGTTTGCAGGAAAATTCAAGAACCTGTCTTATGGTCTGTATCTCTTCCATTATCCGGTTATCCAGACTGCAATCCATTTCGGGGTGACCGATTACGGGATGCCCGTCGCCCTGACTTTCATTCTTATCTGTACGGTCATCATGTCTTATCTGTCACTGAGGTTTCTGGAAGAACCCGTCTGGAAATGGTACAAAAAAAGGCAAGCCTGAGCCCTTGGGGTCCGGCGGACACCGTTTCCCTGTCAAAAGAGCCGCCGCTTGCCGCCTGCTATCGGGGAATCCCCCTATCTTATACACCAGCGCCTGACGGAGCAGGGCGTCCTTACCGCCTTGCAGGCTTTCAAGGCACTGTTTAATAAAATCCTCACGTTATTTTGGGGCTTCCATTTTTATTTTACTGCCTTCGCGGGAGAAGCACCATAAACCTCCAAAGGTCAGCAAACCATTCAACAGCAATAATTCATAACCGAACTTATAGCCCCAACAGGCCTGTGACAGGCTGTCAAGGACGTAACAACCCAACGGAGCAAGAACACAAACAAGCGGTACCATCCGGCTATCCGGCATACGTTTAGTGAAAAGACCGAATCCGAACAATCCCAGCAACGGACCGTAAGTATAAGATGCCATCACAAAGATGGCCACGATCACACTGGAATTATTGACTTTCTCGAACAGCAGGATAAAACCGATAAAGCACAAGGCCAACAAGGCATGTACCCGTTTACGGACCCGTTCCGGCGAAGCAAACTTACGCTCCACATCCAATATATCCACGCAAAAGGTTGTAGTAAGAGCTGTCAATGCGGAATCCGCACTACTGAAAGCGGCCGCAATAATGCCAATGGTGAACAGGACCAGCACCCCCTTGCCCAAATAGCCTTCTGCGCAGAACAACGGCAGCAGGTCGTCTCCCCGCGACGGAACCGGAATACCTTCCTTTGAAGCCAGCGTCAACAGCAATACGCCCAGTGCCAACAGCAGGTAATTCAAGGGAATAAATACAAAACCATACGTACACATGTCCTTTTGTGCATCCCTGAGATTTTTACAGGTCAGGTTTTTCTGCATCATATCCTGATCCAGACCGGTCATCACTATCACAATAAAAATTCCGCTCAGGAACTGCTTTACAAAATGACGGGGCGAGCTCCATTCGTTCCATTCGATCCATTGACTGTACGGGCTGCTCTGAACAAAATGCCAGGCTTCATTCAGACTGAAGCCGTTCAAACGGCACAGTTCATAAACCATCCAGACCAAAGCGACCATCAGACACAGGGTCTGAAGGGCATCCGTCCAGACCAAAGACCTGATTCCGCTGCGGAAGGTATAAAGCCAGATGAGAAAAACCGTGGCCACGGCCGTAACCGCGAAAGGAATTCCCATACCGCCAAACACGTACTGCTGCAAAATGAGACACACGATATACAATCTGGCCGCAGCGCCCAACATTTTGGACAACAAAAAGAATGACGCACCCGTACGATAAGCCATACGGCCAAACCGCAAGTCCAGATAAGTATAGATGGAAGTCAGTTTAAGCCTGTAATACAACGGCAACAGGACAAAAGCCACGACCAGATACCCCAGAAAAAAACCCACACACATTTGCATATAGGTCATATTTTCCGTGATAATCATACCGGGCACTGACACAAAAGAAACTCCTGAAACAGATGCTCCAACCATACCAAAGGCGACCGCCCACCATGGCGACCGCCTGTTTCCACGGAAAAAAGCGTCGTTATCTCCCTTTCCACCCATAATCCTTGATATGAGACAAAGCAGAAGAAAGTAAATAACGACGGTCAATAGAATATAGGACGCATTCATCTACAATCCGTTCTTTCCTTAATCCGTATTCCGATCTGTTTCATTCTTACAATGCACACGCCCCATCAACACAATCGGGACTGATCCGGCCGCCGTATTCGGGATGACGTTTCAACCACACGGCCGCATAGGCGCAAGTAGCCACAGGCGTCAGTCCGTGTTCCAGTGCATAATCGTATGCCGCCTTTACCAGACGTGAAGCAATCCCGCGTCCACCAATGGCTTCGGGCACGATAGTGTGCCTGATATCCATCTGTCCGTTCTCTATGACATAATCCACATGAGCCGTTTCACCATCTTCAATCAGAATAAAACGGTTCTGCTCCGCAATATGTTCAATCATTTTTTCCATATCCGTTCTTTTTTATTCAAAGACCCATCCTTCGGCCACCAGTGCCCGAATGACATTCATAAAATTCTCCACTTCCAGTCCTCTGTCTACCAGATCCTCAAAATCGGAGGCCAAGACTTCTTTCCATGTTCTGTTACCATCCACCTTACTGTCGGGATCTATGCTGAGATACAGACTGAGGGCTTCCTTCAGATTGCCCTTGAGTACACAACAATGGGCATAGTTGCTCACAATATAGGGATCATTACGGAACAACTGCGGCAAATTGCCATAAATAAGCTCTGCCAAGGCCACCTGTCCGTTAATGACGGCATAATAAAGTCCGTCTGCCAGCGCATTGATTCCCTTTTCCGAAGTGCAAAAACTATCAAACTGGCGCACACTGAGAATCCGGTTCAGTTCGAAGACCTCCGGATTCAAATCCTTGGCACATTTCGCAATGATATATTCCGGATTGACCTCATCATTCAGCATGGACTGGAACAGGGTTTCATTGGGTAACTCCGGAGCGCTGTCATTCAACGGCAGGAAACATTCCCAATACAAATTAAACGGACGAACGATACCATTGCGGTCCAGATAATCAATGCTCAACGGACGGTAATTCATCACCGCTTCAGCCAGCTTGGCCTGCAGCCGCTCAAGATCGTCACGATTATCAGGACTGAACTTCTGCTTGTCTTCTAAATAAGGGGAATCCAGACCTTCCGCCTTCACGATATCCTCACAACCGACGGCATAGGAAATGCCCAGCACATAATCTGTTCCCAGCAAACGTCCGTTTTCAACAGACAAGGCAGACGTGTCAAACAGGCACTGACTCATATACGGTTTTACCGTCAACCTCAGACATGGCTTATTCCGCTCTTCCTCACTCAAGTTCTTCAATATGTCCGGCCAGCAGGATTTGTCCGTCTCTCCGGCCTCAACAGGCACCGAAGGAGAAACCTTGGGCGCCTTTTCCCTGATACCCTCTCCCATCTCGCGGATAAGCGCATTCAGTCTGGCAATCTCTTCCTCCGCAGTTTGCAGTTTCTGGAGCTGTTCCTCGTTCTCCTGACGCAGATTCACCCGTTCCGTCTCTAGACTGACCAGTTTGTCACGCAAGGCAGCATTATCAGACTCGGCTGATTCGTTTTTCCGTGCCATCATCCTGCTTTCCTGCTCCATAGCCACCAATTTGTCCTGCACACGCGCCAGATCGCGCCGTGTACGCTCCTCCAGACCCTGATAATCCTGATCCTTCCGGTTCAATTCCTGCTTGATCTGCTCGCAGGTGTTTTTCCACTGCGCTACTTCATTTTCAAGTTCAGCCTTTTCTGCCTGAAGGGTCATCATACTGTTTTTCTCCTTCTCTGCACGTGCCATTTCCGAAGAAGCCTTTTCCGCCAATATGGTCTCGACTTTTTTCTCGGCTTCCCGACTCTGGCTTTCCATCTGTTCCTTCAACTGGGCGAGCGCTTTCTCCAAGGTATCGACATGGGCACGGTTCTCATCTTCGTTCTGACGTTTTTCGGCATTAAGCTGCAATGTTTTCTGTTCCGCATCGGCCAGTCTTTTCTTCAACGCCTCGCTCTCGTCAGTCATTTGACCGATTTTCTGCTCATAGTTCCGTGCTGCATCATTAAGCTGAGTCTGTATGTCATTGAGTTGCAGTCGCAGTTTCTGACAGGCAAGTTCATTTTCCCTGATCACCTGTTCCTTTTCCCCGGCATACTTTTTTTCCGTGTCCTGAACTGCAGTCCGGAGTTCTATCTTTTCCTGATTTAAAGCGGCTATCTCCGATTCCAGTTCCTTCAGCCTTTTATCTTGAGCCGCCCTGTCTTCTTCGGCATTTTTACGGAAATGGTCCAATTGCACTCTGGCCTGTTCTTCCTTTTGATCCATTTCAGCCAGAACACGTGCCTGTTCCTCCTTGAGTTCCTTTATCTGAAGTTCCTTTTCCGCCGCCGTTTTATGTGCCTCATCCAGTGCGGCCTTCATGTTATTTTCATTCTGTGCAGCCTGTTGGATCCGGGATTCCATTTCTTGTTGCAGGGTCTGCAGCTTTTCATTCAGATCTTTTTCTATCTGTACTTTTTCCGCAGCTATATCTTCCCTGTCGGCTCTCGTTTCAGACAGGACCTTTTGAAGATCCGTAACCTCCGATTCCAGTTGAGCCACATTACGTTGTGCAGATTCCAACTTGTTTTTCAAATCCTCACACTCTGCCAGGACTGTTTCCTGAGAACGGATTTCCGCCTCATATTTGCTCTGCCAATCTTCTATGAGATTCTCTTTTTCGTCCAACTGCTGAAGACTGGTTTGCCGGCGTGTCTTCTCATCCTGCAACTGCATAGTCAACTGTTCATTCACAGACCGCAGTTCCTGAAGGTTTTCATTCAACAATTTTTCTTTCTGAATGGAATCATGCAAACGCTGTTCCAAACGTTCCACATCCACTCCACTCCATCTATTTAACAAACGGACAAACTTGTTCATACGAATATTTCTTTCATTATATTTTAAAACGTCTGCAAGTTAATCAAAAACCTCTACTTTTAAGAATCTGAAATAGTAAAATAAGTCAAAACTTCACATATTTGTCCTATTTCTCCCACGAACTCACCTAAAAAACGATCTTCAGTCCCGTTTCTTCGTGAATTAACTTAAAAAAAATATGATCCGGATTTGACTTCCGGACCATATTTTTATATGACTTATTCCCTGTTGCAGGTATTATTCCTGAGTATTCTCTTCGTTCAAGGTATATGCACTGCTGCCGTCAAAACAATGGGTACAGATTCTGTATTTGGGTAAACCGATTGATTCTACCAAAGTTTCGAGCTTATTGAACTTCAATGATGACAAATTCAATCTTTTGGCTATTTCAGCCACCATACGCTGGTATTCCGGTGAATCCGTTGTAGCATATTTGTCCAGATTCTTATTTTCATCACCTTCAAATTCCTTGATCAACCGGCGGGTGATCAACTCCATATTACTTTTTGATGAAGTAAAGTTGATAAACGGACATCCGTAAATCAACGGCGGACAGGCAATTCTCATGTGCACTTCCTTAACTCCATCTTCAAAAAGAACCTTTGTGTTATCGCGCAACTGCGTACCTCTTACGATGGAATCATCACAGAACAAGACCCTCTTGTCCTTTAATACGTCCTTATTGGCTATCAGCTTCATTTTGGCCACCAAAGAACGCATTTCCTGATTACTGGGCATAAAGCTGCGAGGCCATGTCGGCGTATATTTGGCTATAGCTCTCTGATAAGGCACCCCTTTACCTGCGGCATATCCCAAAGCCATGCCAATGCCGGAATCCGGAATACCACATGCACAGTCAACCTGAACATCATCCGTTTCACCCATTTTCTTTCCACTGGCAAAACGGACTTCCTCCACATTACGTCCTTCATAGCAAGAAGTGGGGAAACCGTAATAAACCCAGAGGAACGAACAGATCTGCATATTCTTGTTGGGCTTGCGCAACTGTTCCATATGATCGGCATACAAACGCACTATTTCTCCGGGGCCGAGATAATACACGGTTTCATAACCCAAATTGGGAAAGGCCGTTGATTCTCCAGTTGCCGCGTAGGCTCCTTCTTTCTTACCTATCACGATCGGAGTACGTCCCCAGCTGTCACGGGCGGCGATAATTCCGTCTTCAGTAAGAAGCAACATGGAGCATGACCCCTTTATCTCACGATATACATTCTCAATACCTTCTACAAAATTACTGCCCTGATTAATCAACAAGGCGACCAGTTCCGTAGGATTGATTTTACCGGAACTAAATTCTGAAAAATGCATGTTCTGAGCCAGCAATTTTTCAGCCAAAGCCTCTATATTATTAATTTTGGCTACTGTCACCAAGGCAAAACGCCCTAAATGTGAGTTCATCAACAACGGCTGAGCATCCGTATCGCTAATTACACCTATTCCGGAATTTCCCTGGAATTTGCCTAACTCTCCTTCAAACTTGGTACGAAAATAAGAATTCTCCAGATTGTGTATGGACCTGAAGAAACCGCGTTCATGGCTGAAAGTAGCCAAACCACCCCGGCGTGTTCCCAGATGCGAATTGTAATCTGTACCATAAAATAAATCAGCTACGCAACCCGTAGTCGAAATAGTGCCAAAAAAACCTCCCATAAATTCTATTTTGTAAACGTGAGTGCAAAATTATAAAAAAAGACGGATTCCCACAATATTCATTTTTTTTGTTAACTTTGTCCGACAGCAGAAAAATCAAAAAAAACAGAGTGACAATAAGGTCAATCTTCATATATATCATTCTTCTGATGTGCACGGTGACGGTCAAAGCCAAAACAGAACTGGCAGACTCCATCATCAGGCGCATGCATACGGCTGCGGCCGAATATGCCGACTTCATCCAGGAATATCATGCCAACCTGTATATCAAGTCACAACTGGATATTATCAAAAAGAACCGGGGATTCAGGTATATACCGGGACTGTTCCGCAGCAAAAAGGACAAGAACCGCTATATCATGGAAACCTATAGCGACTTGCACTTTACGGCTCCCAACATCTACGACCAGAAGATAAAAGCTTTCTCCGGCACACTGGATGACTCCAGAAATATTCCCGGCACATTGGATTATTTCAACCTGAATGTCTATTCCCCCTATCTATTGGGAGAGAAACTTCTGTCTCCCTTGGCTCCGAACAGCAACAGGTATTATGTTTACCGAATAGACTCCGTATCGTGTGACAGCCGGCAAAGAATAGAATATCATATCCATTTCACACCCAGAAACAAGAGTTTTCAGCTTATTGAAGGTAATATGATCATTACCGAAGGGGTATGGAGCGTCAGACGGATCACTTTCAAAGGCAAATCTGAGTTTCTCACATTCCACAGTGACATCACCATGGGAGAAATAGGAGAAAAGGATGAATATCTGGCTGTAAAATATGACATGGACGCTACGTTCGGATTTGCCTTCAACGTCGTGGACGGTTTTTACGAGGCTTATCTGACATACCATGATATCAAGACCAAAAACGACACAGTCACCGAAACACGGGACAGGAACTACAATCTTACGGCCTCATTTTCCCTACAATGTGACAAACAGGCTTATCTCAAAGGATTCCAAATGTTTGATTCACTACGTCCTACCCCGCTTACCTCTGCAGAACGCCTTATCTACAGAAAAGCGCGCCGCTCACAAGACACCATACAGGCACAGACGGAAAACCCGCCCAATCTTTTCTCGAACAAACAATTATGGAATTCAGTCAGTGATTTCTTCTTTGATTCCAACAAATGGTATCTTTCCGATAATATTTCATTACGCAGTTCGCCTTTCATCAATCCGTTCCTGATCAGCTACAGCAAAAGCAACGGCATCTCTTACCGACAGGACATCAAATTCAACACCATGCTGAAACAGGAACGTTCCATCTATGCCGGAGCGCGAATTGGCTATAATTTTACGAACAGGGAATTTTACTGGAACATAGGTTCTGAATACGTATATTGGCCTGAACACCGGGGAAGTCTTCATTTCAACATGGGAAACGGCAACCGAATCGGCAGCAGCAGGATCCTGGATGAATTGAAAAAATTACCTACTGACAGTATTCTGGATGTCAAGAAGCTCAATCTGGAACTATTCACGGACTTCAATATAGAGATCAGCAACCATTTTGAAATCATCAACGGACTGACTCTGCATACCGGCGTCATATTTCACAGAAGAACGCCGATAGAAAAGCCCGACATTCCTTTTTATAATCTTAATCTCCCCAATGATTTGTCAGAAGGACTAAAATCGAGCATACGTCCACAATACAATACATTTGCCCCGCGTATCAAACTGGAATGGACTCCCGGTCAGTATTATTACATGAACGGAAGACAAAAAATCAATCTGAGTTCCAAACTGCCTACATTCATTCTGGATTACGAAAGAGGGTTAGGAAACATCTTTCATTGCACGGGTGTGTATGAACGAATTGAATTCGACATGCAACATCACATCAAAACCGGTCTGCTGTCCAATCTTTACTACCGGTTCGGCATGGGATTCTTCACCAACATGGAAGAAACCTATTTTGTGGATTTCGTCAACTTCAGAAAAAGCAACCTCCCTAACGGTTGGAGCGATGAAATAGGCGGCGTATTCCAGGCACTCGACGGAGAATGGTATAACGTGTCACCTTATTACATCAGAGGCCATATTGCCTTTGAAGCCCCATTCCTCTTAATGAGACATTTAATGAAATATACCAGCCATATCCAAAACGAAAGGATCTATGTCAACATGCTGACCATGGATCATCTGGGACCTTATTTTGAATTGGGATATGGCATCGGCACATTTGTATTCGACGCCGGGGTATTTCTCTCTCTGGAACAATTGAAGAACATAGGACTTGGTTTCAAGATCACCTTCGAACTGTTCAATTAACCTGCACGATTAAAGGGGAACCCGGATCTTTTTCAGACTGCCGGGTCCCCCTTGGATATTTTCGGTTCAAACAACTTTATCCTTATAATTGTTTACTGCCAAGTATATTGCATTCATCAGTCTCCAGCAAATCAAGACAGGCCTGAAGTTCACTCGGTCTGATCACGATCTTTGCCGTATCCCCTTGTGCAAATGCATACATATACTCTATGAAAACGCCATGTGCCGTCAGATGTTCAAGTATCTTAGACAATGCACCGGCTACGTTGGGACAACTGATACAAACCACATCAGTTATGACCACTGCAAAATTCTCTTTACGCAACACTTCTACCGCCTTATCCACATCGGAGACGATAAGGCGAAGTATACCGAAATCAGTCGTTTCAGTCATACTGAAAGCATGCATGTTGATACCATGATCACCCAAGGCTTTGGTCACCACATTGATTCTTCCACTCTTGTTTTCCAAGAAAACAGATATTTGTTTGATTGTCATAAGATTAAGTTTTTTAGTTTAAGCCAATACTCGTTTATCGACCACACGCTTGCTCTTACCTTCACTTCTGGGAATACTGTTCGGTTCCATAAGTTTGACATCAGCGGAAATAGAAAGTACGCTCTTCAATCTGTTGGCCAAGCGATTACGTAATCCGATCATTTGTCCCAGTTCGTCAGACAGACAGTCCGGACGCAACTCAACCTGAACTTCCAATGTATCCAGATTATTCTTACGATCCACAATCAGCATATATTGAGGAGCGAATTCCGGCATTTCCAGAATAACACTTTCCACCTGTGACGGGAAGACATTGATACCACGGATAATCAACATGTCATCACTACGTCCCAAAATCCGGGTAAATCTCACGCTGGTACGTCCGCATTCGCATGTACCCGGCATCAAAGCCGTCAAATCCTTGGTACGGTAACGTAATAACGGCATACCGGTCTTGGTCAATGTCGTAAACACGAGCTCACCTTCCTGACCCAACGGCAAGACTTCTCCTGTTTCAGGATTGATTATCTCGGGGTAGAAATGGTCTTCAGCAATATGAGAGCCGTTCTTACATTCGCATTCGTAAGCCACACCCGGTCCCATGATCTCACTAAGACCATAAATATTGTAAGCCTGAATACCCAGATTCTCCTCTATTTCGCGACGCATGCTTTCGGTCCAAGGCTCTGCACCGAAGGCTCCCACACGCAAATGCAGATCATCTTTCGTCAATCCCTGCTTATGCAAAGCCTCAGCCAGATAAAGCGCGTATGAAGGCGTGCAGGCAATACCCGTCACCTGTAAATCACGCAGCAGACGAATATGCTTTTCCGTATTACCGGTAGAAGTCGGTATCACGGTTGCTCCCAGGTGCTCCACTCCGTAATGAGCTCCCAAACCTCCGGTAAACAAGCCATAACCATAACCGACTGACACAATATCACCGCGAGTCACGCCATAAGCCGTCAAGCTTCTGGCTATCACTTCTTTCCAAATTTCCAGATCACGACGGGTATATCCCACGATTGTAGGATTACCGGTCGTTCCTGATGACGCGTGCACACGTACGACTTCCGACATGGGAGCCGCCATAAAGCCCAACGGGTAGTTGTCGCGTAAATCCTGCTTGGTCGTAAAAGGCAACTTGACGATGTCGTCTATGGTCTGTATGTCATCAGGCAACAAATCCAGTTCCTGCATTTTCTGACGGTAGAACGGCGTATTGTGATAAACCAGATCCACCAGTTTGTGCAACCGCTTACCCTGAAGCTCACGAAGCTCGTCGCGGCTCATGCATTCTTTATTTTTATTCCAGATCATTTTCTTTTTTATAAATCAATTTTTAATTTTTCTTGTTCCAATACAATACTACACCAAAGGATGATCTGCATGAAAGGCTTTCATGCGTTCTTCCATCACCGGATAAAGTTCATCCCGCATCCTTGAGGTACAGGCTCTGATACCATTCTGTTCACTTCCCGTCGTACCCAAGGAAATACTGCTGACGCCATAATACAGCAATTCTCTCAGCAATTCTCCACTATTCATATTCCCATAGCCAATCGTAAAGAAGAAACCGTCACCGACAGACTGGGTCACATCATAATCATATACGATATGGAATCCGTTATCCGTAAAGATCTTCTTCATTTTCTCCGCGCGACGGGCATATTCTTTCATGTCTGCAGAAAAATCCAGCAATCCTTCTGTTGAAGCTTTCATCATTTCCGCATAAGCATACTGGGTAGAAGCTGTACAGCCGGAAGTAATCATATAAAGGATAGAAGCTATAAAGGTCTGTCCGAATACTCCCGCATCACAATACCGTTCAGCAAGTGCAGGGAATTGTCTGTCAAACAGCTTATCCGATACACAAGCCACAGCCATACGCTGACCGGCATAACTGAATATCTTGGATGAAGACAGCATAAGGATATAATTATCCGTATACTTGGCCACTGTAGGCGGATAAGGTGGCTGGAAAGGTTTTCCCAGATCTCTTCTGAAGTCCATGCAGAAATAGGCCATATCTTCAAGTACGATGACATCATAGCGTGTAGCCAATTCTCCGATTATGGCCAGTTCGCTATCCTCCAGACAAATCCATGCCGGATTGTTCGGATTGGAATAAACGATGGCAGCAATATCCCCCTTGCTCAGATAAGACTCCAGTTTGGCACGCAGGGCTTCCCCGCGGAAATGATAGATGTCAAACTGTTCCCACCGGGCACCGATAATACGCAACTGGGATTTCTGGATGGGAAATCCCGGATCAATGAACAGCACCTTGTCTTTTCCTGGCTGACATTGGGTACATGCCACAAACGAACCAAACGAAGCAGCGACAGAACCGGTAGTAGGTATACATGCCCGGGGAGAAATATCAATATCAATAAAAGCCTTGACAAAACGGGAAGCCTCATATTTCAGTTCCGGAACTCCTGCCGCGGCCGGATACTGAGAGCCCACGCCACGGTCGAGTGCAGCCTTTTCGGCCTCTATGCCGATCTTATTGGCCGGCAGTCCGGGAGACCCCTGATCCATACGAATAAAAGGAATACCGGTCAGTTCCTCCAATCTGGAAGCGACCAGCAGGACATCACCAATTGTGGCATTGGCCAGATCGGCCACATGCAGTTCCTTGACCACTGATTCTACCAGTTCTTTACTAAATACCTGTGCCATAGAATGCCCGTTTTAAATTTCAGCTTCGGCATGACCTATGTCAAAAGCCCGTTTGTTCATTTCCACCACGGCTTCACCTTTTGAAGCAAAAACCCGGGCAATACTGTCGCGCAACTGTTCTACAGTAAGAATACCCAAAAAACGTGAGGCTGCTCCCAAAAGAATCACATTGGCACATTTGGGCATCTGGTGTTCCTTGGCCAAACGTTCCACATCAACCATTACCACATGAGGTAAAGACCTGAGTTCATTCATCAAGGCTTCATCTTCCGGATAATTGGGTATGTTCTTGAACGGAGCCGATGAAGTGATAATCCACCCGTCCTTACCTAAATAAGGCAAATAACGCAAGGCTTCCATCGGTTCCAACGACAATATCATATCAGCCGTACCCATCGCTATGAGATCGGACGAAATAGCCTCATCCGACAAGCGCAAATTAGACTGCACATCTCCGCCACGCTGGCTCATGCCGTGTACTTCCGCCTGTTTAAGGGTTAATCCTGAACGCGTGGCAGCTTCTCCAATAATTGTAGCGATGGAGAGGATTCCCTGCCCTCCCACACCGGAAAGGATAATATCTTGTTTCATGCTTTCTGTTCTGCTTTTTTTTGTTTCAATTTACGGTTCAATGTCTGAATACATTCCCTGCGAGGAATGATGACCGAAACCCCTTTATATTCTATTTCTTCTTTCATGATACGGGTAATCTCTTCCATGTTCTTTGGCAAAGGAACAACCACCCTCACATGTTCCGGCTCTACGCCCAGTCCCAAACAAATAGCTTCAAATTTGTTTGTTCCGGCTGAATCCTGACCACCAGTCATTGCTGTTGTCAGATTATCGGAAATAATAACCGTAATCTGCGCCTTGTCATTGACGGCATCCAGCAAACCAGTCATACCCGAATGGGTAAAAGTAGAATCTCCTATGACTGCAATAGCCGGAAAGAGTCCTGCATCTGCAGCCCCCTTTGCCATGGTGATGGAAGCACCCATATCCAGACAGGTATCTATCGCCCGGAAAGGAGGCAGAGCACCAAGGGTATAACAACCTATATCCGCGAAAACACGGGCATCAGGATAATCTTTCACTACCTCATTAAGAGCTGTATAGACATCACGATGACCACATCCCTGACATAAGGCTGGCGGACGCCCGACCACATTCTTAGGAGCGTCAAAATATCTTTCAGGCGCACAACCCAAAGCAGAGGTTACACAGTCTGGCGTCAACTCGCCAGTACGTGGCAAACGGCCTGTCAAACGTCCAGTTACGGGATAATCGGCCGACAGAACTGCTTTTACCTGTTCTTCCACAAAAGGCTGCCCGTCTTCGACTACCAGTATTTCACGGCTCTCTGCAGCCAAACGACGTACCAGATCCTCTGGCAAGGGATACTGGGTAATCTTCAGAATATTCAAATTTTCAGCCGCGTCCTTTACTTCCATTACATAATTATATCCTATACCGCATGCCAGCACACCCAATGGTTTTTCGCCAGACTGTCGTGCCTGACTGTATCTGGTATATGGTGCATGGGCTGCCAATCGTTCCAGCTCAGGCTGTTTGTCAATCAGAGCGGCATAACGTCTTCTGGAATTGGCCGGCAACAGAACCCAACTTGAAGGATCCTTGGCATAAGGCAATGCCTGTACCGGAGCAGCCTCTTCACTGACTTCAACTGCGGCACGGGAATGAGCCATACGCATGGTAATACGCATCAGTACGGGCATTTTCTCACGCTCTGACAATTCAAAACCATAAGCCATCATATCATAGGCTTCCTGCTGGGTTGAGGGTTCCAATACCGGCATCAATGAGAATTTGCCGTAAAAACGGGAATCCTGCTCATTCTGTGAAGAATGCATCGAAGGATCATCCGCCACTACGACGATCAAACCGCCATTCACTCCTGTAATGGCAGAATTAACAAATGCATCTGCAGCCACATTCAGACCTACATGCTTCATGCAGGCAATTGCCCGTGCACCGGCATACGAAGCGCCCAAAGCGGCTTCTACGGCTGTTTTTTCATTCGTACACCACGTACTGTGCAAGCCACGTTCTTTTGCCAACGGATGCCGTTGGATATATTCTGTAATCTCTGTGCTGGGCGTTCCGGGATAGGCATATACACCGCGAATGCCGGCGTGAATGGCTCCCAAAGCTATCGCCTCGTCACCCAATAAAAGTTTTTTCTCCATTTCTTTTGTTTATTGTGTTGTTATTCTTTGTTTTTCATTTCAAAATAATCGGCATCATCCAGAACCGGGAATTTTTCCCTGAAAGCTTCGAGCATCGCTTTGTCGAGCTCTACAGTCACCGCACTCTGTTCCCCACGGGGACATTCCTTCACCGTTCGCCCATAAGGATCCACCAATATGGTTCCACCGCTATATTCACAATTCGGATCTGTTCCCACCCGGTTTACGCCTGCTACATAGCACTGATTTTCAATGGCTCTGGCATGAAGCAACGTATTCCAGGCCTCTACTCTTGAAGTCGGCCAACTGGCCACATACAAAGCCAGATCATAATCTTTCCGGTTACGGGACCACAAAGGAAAACGCAAATCATAACATATCTGTAACAGAATGCGCCATCCTCTGAACTCTACAACAACCCGTCTGTTTCCTGCCGTAAAATGTTCATGCTCCTTACCATAGGTAAAAAGATGCTTCTTGTCGTAATATGACCAGGTCTTATCGGGATTCACAAAGTAAAAACGGTTATAATATGACTGACCTTCATTCACAGCCACACTTCCTGCTACTGCACAGTCATGTGAAGAAGCATACTCCTTCATCCAAGCCAAAGTAGGACTGTCAACCGGTTCAGCCAGTCCCTCAGGCTGCGTACAGAATCCCGTAGAAAACATTTCCGGCAAAACATAAAGATCAGACCCGGGAAATAAATTCATCACACGCTCCGCTTCTTTCACATTAAGCGAAGGATTTCCCCAATTTATATTTTGTTGCAAAAGCGTTATTTTCATATTTCATCGTATTAGGTTATGGCAAAGGTAACAAAAAAAATTATATATTACTTTCAATCTGTATACTTTTAGCATCAAAATATAACATTATCATACTTGACGTGCAACTGTTAAATAATGTTTATTTTTCGGGGATTTTGAGATTTCATTCGTATATTAGATAAAATGAACCATAAATAGTATCAAAACACAATTATTAAATTATGATGAAAAAAACTTTAGCGTTATGGCTGTTCGTTACAGCCGCCTTACCTTCATTCAGCATGCAGCCTGAACAGGCCGGTGACACAACTTTCGTTGCCACAGCCAATCCTTTTGTAACCTACAAATATCTTGGAGACCCTGCTGCTCTGGTTGACGGTGACAAGGTTTACATCTATGCCGGACATGACGAATGCCCCAACAATCAAAACCGTTATGTCATGAATGAATGGTGTATTTTGTCCACATCTGACATGAAAACATTCACAGAACACAGTTATCGTCTGAAAGCCACAGACTTTCCATGGGCCAGAGGAGAAGCCTGGGCCAGTCAGGTAGTCAAACGCGGAAACAAATACTACTGGTACATTACAGCCGAACACAAAACCATACGTGGAAAAGCCATTGGTGTCGCCGTATCCGACTCCCCAACGGGCCCTTTCATTCCACAACCGGAAGCTCTTATTACCAATAACATGACTACAAAATATACACCTATTGGTTGGGAGGACATTGATCCCTCTGTCATGGTTGACGATGACGGACAGGCCTATATCTTTTGGGGAAATACCCAACTTTATTATGCCAAACTAAAGGATAATATGACGGAACTGGCCAGTGAGATCATGCCTATCAGTATTCCGGGTATACATCAGCCTTCCTTACCGGCAGAGGGCAAAGACTTTTATACCGAAGCGCCATGGATCCATAAGCACAAAAAATGGTATTATCTGTCCTTTTCAGTAGGTTTTCCCGAAAAAACGGCATACGCCATGAGCAAAAGCATAAACGGTCCATGGGAATACAAAGGGATTCTGAATGAAATCGCCGGACATAGCAATACCAACCACCACGCCATAATTGAATTTAAGGGAAAATGGTATTTCATTTATCATAATGGTGCCATCAATACGGCCGGATCCAGCTACAGACGCTCTTTGTGTATTGACCGTCTATACTATAAACGAAACGGAGAACTGAAGCGTGTACAAATGACAAGCGAAGGCTTGTGGGGCAACCAATAAGCCTCATATTTTCATACATCTCTCAAACAAGGAAGGAAGTCTTTAGATTTTCTTCCTGTTTTTTTACATTTTATTCCTTTTATCCACTATATATAAAAAAACAAGCCAATGATCATATATCACATTGGCATTGTTCTTCCACATAATCAGAAGACTATTCTTCTTTCATTTTACTCCTCTGTCAGGCTCTTTTTTATTTTTGAAAACTTACTTTTCAGGTCTTTCGAATAATACAAATCATCCATCCAGGCCCAAATAAAAACCAAAGCATCAAAAACAAGCCATCCTAACAGAACATAGCACTCACAATCCATAATATTGACACTTATTTTTGTTTTATCCAACGCAAATATACTGTTTTTTATATTATTATAGTGTCTGTTTCATAAAAAAAAGTATCTTTGTGTAAAATTAAAGCTCAAACCATTATGGAAATAATTAAAACTGCCATCGAGGGAGTCGTCATTATTGAACCACGGTTGTTCAAAGACGAGCGAGGCTATTTTTTCGAATCTTTCTCCCAACGTGAATTTAATGAAAAGGTTAGAGAAATCCATTTTGTACAAGACAACGAAAGTAAAAGCAGCTACGGCGTATTAAGAGGATTACATTTTCAAAAACCTCCTTTTGCCCAAAGTAAACTTGTACGTGTAATACGAGGAGCCGTATTGGATGTGGCTGTTGATATCCGTATAGGCTCTCCCACTTTTGGCCAGCATGTAGCTGTAGAACTTACGGAAGACAATCATCGCCAATTTTTCATTCCACGTGGTTTTGCCCACGGATTCAGTGTTCTGACGGATGAGGTCATTTTCCAATATAAATGTGATAACTTTTATGCTCCCCAAAGCGAAGGAGCCATAGCCTGGAACGATCCGGATTTGGCCATAGACTGGAAAATCCCTTCCCAACAGATCATTTTGTCAGACAAGGACAGTCATCATAGCAGACTTAAAGAAATAGAATCACCATTCCACTTTCAAGATCCACTTTACTAAATGCTTATGAAAACATTCAAACGAAACATTATCATTACTGGAGGTGCCGGATTTATCGGCAGCCACGTAGTCAGACTATTTGTCAACAAATACCCTGATTACCATATCATCAATCTGGATAAGCTGACTTATGCCGGTAATTTGGCCAATCTGAAGGATATCGAAGACCGACCCAATTACACTTTTGTTAAAGCGGATATCTGCGATTTTGAAAAGATACAGCAACTCATGGCTGAATTTCACGTTGACGGTGTCATCCATCTGGCTGCTGAAAGCCATGTTGACAGAAGTATCAAAGATCCGTTTACATTCGCACGCACCAATGTAATGGGTACCCTCACGCTTTTGCAAGCTGCCAAGCTCTACTGGGAAAGCCTGCCGGAACAATATGCAGACAAGCTCTTTTATCATATTTCAACAGATGAAGTTTACGGTGCACTCGAACTCACCCATCCGGAAGGATTACCATCTGAAATATCCGCACATGAAGTTTACGGTGATACGTTCTTCAAGGAAACAACCAAATATAATCCACACAGCCCCTATAGTGCCAGTAAAGCCAGTTCGGACCATTTCGTCCGCGCTTATCACGATACCTATGGCATGCCAACCATCGTAACCAACTGCTCAAACAACTATGGTCCTTATCAGTTTCCTGAAAAACTAATACCTCTCTTTATCAATAATATCCGTCATCACAAACCTCTACCGGTTTATGGAAAAGGAGAAAATGTACGTGACTGGCTTTATGTCGTAGATCATGCACGCGCTATTGATCTAATTTTCCACAAGGGAAAAATAGCCGAAACATACAATATCGGTGGATTCAACGAATGGAAAAACATTGATATCATCAAAGTCGTCATCAAGACTGTAGACAAACTGTTGGGTAATCCGGAAGGTACTTCACTCAACCTTATTACTTATGTCACAGACAGGCAAGGCCATGACCTCCGATATGCGATTGACTCCACCAAACTCAAAAACGAGTTAGGCTGGGAACCTAGCCTGCAATTTGAAGAAGGCATTGAAGAAACAGTCAAATGGTATCTCGAAAATCAGGAATGGATGGACAATGTCACCAGTGGAGATTACCAGAACTATTACGAAAGCATGTACAAAAACAGATAAAAAACTGTTTTTCTATATTTTCTGTGTGATGCATAATCTTAATAAAATATGCATCACACAGATATTTTCCCAAACAGAACATCAACCAGTCTTCTGCTTTTTTACAAAAAGAACTTTTATCACTAAAAGCCTTTCATTTTCCTGTTGTAACCGTAAATCTGTATCTATAAATCTTAATTTCATCAGGCCGAAAACTGAATAATATACATCTTTCTTCATTTAACAGCCATTCATAACAGATCAGAGAAGACCAACCTCTTTGACAGTAAAGCACTTCATTATTCCTTCTAACAGCCGAAACAAGCCTCACTATTCTGTCCTGTTTCCTTTTCATTACTCTTAACTTATATATTTAGACATATATATAAAAAAAGTGTGCCATTAAACAATAGCACACTTTTATCATCATATCCTTTAAGGATAAATCAAATCAGTCCATTACTTTACAAGGATCTTACCAGTCTTCACTGTACCGTCAGAGAGCTCATCCTTGCGGATATAGAGACCACGCTGAGTCGGCTTAGCAATCTGTGCACCATCAATTGTATAGTAAGTGCTACGTACAACTCTTGCAACACCTTCCTCAATATCCTGTACACCATCCGGACGGTTCTCCTCGCCATTACCATAGTAGAACAACTGGAAGGTATCAAAGATAGTCCAGTCATTGGTTTCTGTCTGCTGTTCCTTACGGATACCTATATTGATAACCTGACCTTCTTTTACTTCGAAATTAAGTTCGTTGTAATACAAGTTTTCACTGAAAGCAGGACCTGCATCTTCCATTGCATTAGGAATGTACCATGCTTCGATCGGATTATCTTCTGTAGTCAAAGAGTCGGCCACATTCACATTCTGAGATGCTGTAGGTTCTGACTGTCCGTCTTCAATGATTGACATGATCGGTGTATACGTCCATGCATCTTCCGGACCAGCATACAACATGGCATTCAGATCCTCCACTCCACGACGGTGCTTACCTGCTGCTATTTCATATCCACCATCACGATAGAATGCATTACATGACAAACGATAGAAACCAGGAGCCAAGCCATACAATGTCTGATGGATATCAAAGCTTTGGTTATTATAGAACTCACCAGCAGAAATTCTGAAGTTCATATCACCACCGTCACGGTTTGTTGTCCATCCTTCACCAGTATCAGTTGTCAGACCGCTTTCTGTATCAGTCAAAGAGAATCCCGGATTAATAATCAATGAAGTCAAATCCTTCGGATCATCCTTAGTAGCTCCAACACCTGCCACATCTTGTACGGCCTTGGTCAAAAGTGAATTCAACTGAACTGTATATTCATCTACCTTTTCTACAGATTCAATTTCATTCGTCGGCAGAAGCAAACTGATTTCATCGCAAAGATCGTAAACCGGTGAAAAATCAATACCTTCGAATCCTGGTGTCTGCTCATAATTCGGGCAACGGTTATTATACATATCGTCAACCAAAGTATTCAACTCGGCAGTACGTTCAACTGAAGTATTGGCATATTCAATGGCTTCTTTCATATCAGCAATAATCGTCTCTGCTTCCTCAGTTGTGGTAGGAGATGAAATAAATGCACTGGCTTTGGTCAACAATTCACCCAACTGAGCAACCACATCGGCAGTTGCAGTCTTTTCGTAACTGGTGATTGCTGAATACAACACATTTGCCTCATTATAAAGAAGCTGTACTGAAGCTACATAATCAGCTGCTGTTGCTTCACCAACATAGTTGACACGGAAATTATCAAAAGTATTCCAGCTTCCTGCCAAACCGGCTTCTGCATTCATCTTCACACCAAAACGGAGCTTACCATCAAATACAACACAACGTACTTCATTCTTGTATTCTCCTGCCTCAAAAGCTATGGCCGCATTGGTACGGTTATTAACAACATATTTGGTTTCACCATCTACTGTAACCTGTCGGTCATCCGTACTTCCGTCATCTTTAGTTGCATACGGTTCTGTACGGCCACCATTATACAAGTGTTGCAAAGCAACCGCATTGTCATTACCATACAACTGTGCATATACAGTGTTTGTCACGCCGTCACCCCAACCAGCTTGCAACTCGTCATTATTTCCCGGACGAGAGAAACCTTGCATTGAAATTGTATAAACACCGTTAGGAATATTTTCTATTTCCTGATATACATCAAAAGACTGTGCACCTGCATTTCCAAAATATTTCTCAGCAACACCTGCCTCAATTCCAGGACCGCCATTCCATCCCGTGCTACTGTTATTATCAAAATTAGGTGACTGCAACAATCCATAAAGATCTCCGGTCAAGCCATTGTTCACCATTTCAAAGATATCCTTACGGAAGGCTTCATCTATCTTGGTAGCTACGCTATCGATATAAAGAGGATCAAATGTGCCATTGTTATATGAATCTTCCAAAGCATCCGTACAATCATAAATATTCACGAATGCTTCCGGATTGTCTGACAATTCAGCATACGGTTCATAATTGTCGATCAATGTAGCCAATTTGTCATCAATGATCGGCATCAACTCACTATAAGCCTGCACGTCATTCTTCATTGTATCCATACGATGGATCAGGATCAAGCGCAAGCTAACCAGGCTGTCGTCACTTAATTCATCATTGGCAAGACCATCCTGTGCCAACTTCAAATCAGCTTCAAATTTTTCTTTTCCTGCTGCACTACACTTTGCATCTGCAATTTCAGCCAAATAAGCCTCGGCTTCGTTTATCGTAGCCTGCAAACCGTCCTTAGCAAAGCTATCGCTCTTGCCATAATATGTCAACTTGAAGTTATCAACACCCAGCCACTGGAAATTTGCACCAATCACACGCAAACCTATTGTAGCAGAATTATTTATTACTGTAAATTCCACTTCATAAGGAGCTGCCGTAGGCGTACCATTAACATTTCCGGGCTGATCAATAGCCTGACGCTCTTCACCGGCTCCACCATCTGCCACCAAATAAGCACCTTCTGGAGCATCATTGTTAGTCAGGACATAAGCAGACAATTTATACTTACCCTGAGGCAGATCTTTCACTTCCTGAAGAATTGACCAGTTTGACTGTGGAGGCTGAGCCACCCATCTTTCAAAGAAGTTTGCAAAGGTTGCTTTACCATCTGTAGTCGGTTTCTCCGCAGACTGCATTCCGAAATTATCCTGTCCGCTCTGTGAATCACGTTGGGTAGTCCATCCTGTAGTACCATTATCAAATGACGGTGAACTGATACGGTTGGTCAAATCCATAGGATTATCTTCAGAAGCATTACCAATCAAGAAGTCATCTACTTCTTTTGTCAAAGCTTCAGCTGCAGCCTTGATTTCTTCAGCTGTACCATTACCATTGTAAATTTCCTCATATTCAGCATAATCCTGATAACCTTTGGCAACAGCATATTCCAATGCAGTTTTCAACTCAAATTTGGCCTCATAAGCTTTGTAATCGTCCTCTTTAACAAAAGCCCAGTCAAATTCTGCTTTTTCATAGCCAGCTGTTTCCTTGTTAGCCAAAGGCCATACAGTATGGTTAACCATTGTACCATCCTCATTAATCTGGCCGTCCCATCCCATGTAGCAGTCCTTGTAGATTCCATCCTGAGCGCTCTCACCATAACGGGGATCTTCTTCCGGTATGCGGATACGGTATGTGTCTGAATCTGCATTTTTGGTTATCTTCCACACATAGCTTCCCTCATCCTGAAGGTTATAGTCCACGCAAAGTATTGTACTGTTAGTCCAAAGATACTTGGGCTTTCCACCATTATTAGCCGTAGCATCCAACATTTCCAATGTCCAACCTGTTACAGTACCGGCTTCACGATTGTCTGTAGCTGTTCTTACACGAACACGCTGTCCTTTATCGCTCAGCACTACTTCAGTACCCCAATTGTTCTGGGCGTTACCGTTAGCCATAAACAACTTGGTAGCCGGATGATAGACATAATAAATGCCTTCACTTTCTAAATCAATTGCAACTGTTGGTAATGTAGGATCTTCCCATTCTGTCGCTGCCCAAAGAGGCATTGTAGACATCGTAGCGCCACAAAGCGCCATTGCTGCTAGTAAACTGTTTCTCATTTCTACAGAATTTAAGTAAGTTAGAATCTTTTTTTAAATTATAATATAATGTGGTTAGTTCATAGTGATTACTTAACGTGGCAAATTTACATTAATTTTCGGAATAGAAAAATTTATTTCTCAGAAAGTATACGATTAAATACGTTTTTTAACATTAAATCATTTATAAGCTTCCCATGTCTGAAATGAATGGCATTCAATATAAGAACGACTATTAATTTCAACATATATATACTAAAAAAATAGAATCATATACATCCTGATTACATCATTTTTAATACCTTCCACTCCATTAATTCTTCAAAATAGCCTTTATTTCTTTCTCTTTTTTTATTACCTTTGCTCCTCATATTTACAAATAAATACTACCGAGATGACTATAGCCATAGATTTTGATGGAACCATAGTGGAACACCGCTATCCTGAAATTGGAAAAGAAATTCCATTTGCAGTAACGACATTAAAAAAATTGATTGAAGAGAAACACAAACTTATCCTGTGGACTGTACGAGAAGGCAAGTTATTAGATGAAGCCGTAGAATGGTGCAGACAAAGAGGTATTGAATTTTACGCAATCAACAAGGATTATCCTGAAGAAGAAAAAGAACATAACAAGCACTATAGCAGAAAGCTTAAAGCAGATCTGTTTATAGATGACAGGAATATCGGAGGATTGCCTGATTGGGGAACTATATACAGAATTATCCATGAAAAAAAGACATACGAAGATATTCTTTCTGAAATATATCATGAAGAATCTGCTCCAGTAAAGCCTAAAAGAAAAAGGTGGTGGTTTTAATTTTAACCATCACCTTTTTTATTATTATTTGGCAGAATCTTCAATCAGACTTTCATCACGACTAACAGAATTATAATCACCATAGGTTCCATAAAATCCATATCGTCCGCCTCGACCTTTCTGGCCATAACCATAATACAATTGGTATTTACGACGTTTAAGATCCACACCATTCAAGACCATATTCATCTTTGGCAATTTCTTTTCATCATAAAGTTTATTAATCAGCTCAAAATTACGTTTGAGTGAATAATCACACCTACAAACAACAAGAGTTGCGTCTGCCAAACGTGCCAAAAGCAATGTATCGCTCACCAACCCTAATGGCGGAGTATCTATCACAATCATATCATACCATTCTCTTAATCGTGAGAATACATAATCCAAACGGTCTGACGACAAAAGTTCGTTAGGATTTGGAGGAATCAGCCCCGCTGGAAGGACATCCAAATTGGCATGAATACGCGAATTAAAAATTTGATTATGCAAATTCTCATCAGACGTATCATCACTAGCCAGGAACGTCGTCAAGCCTCTGCCATTCGTACGAAGTTTAAATAATTTTGCCAAACGAGGCTTTCTTATGTCCAATCCGACAACCAAAACCCTACGTCCCATAAGCGCCAGACTCATTGCCAAATTCGTTGAAACGAATGTTTTACCTTCTCCAGGAATCATCGATGTGCTTATTACGACTTGTTCGTTTTTATTAATTACAAAGCCTAAATTAGTACGAAGACTACGGAAAGTTTCCTCCATCATACCGTTTGCATTTTCATTAATGACGATTCCATTATTTTCAGAAGTCGGGTCATCACTCATAAAAATATCAGCCAAGACAGGAATACGGGTCAATTTTTCCACATCCTCACGCCCCTCTATTCGATATCTCAACAACTTCTTTACATAAAAGATTCCTAATGGAACAGCTCCACCCAGCACCAATGCAATCAACAATACAATTTTGTTTTTTGGTGAAACCGGATTATTTAACGTTTCAGGTTTATCAACAACCTGCGCTTTAGCAGCTGTTGACGCCAAGGAAATGGAATTTTCTTCCCGTTTCTGAAGAAGTATCTGAAAAAGAGCTGCCTGTATCTCACGCTGACGTTCAATCTGACTATAATTTTTTTCCTGGGTCGGCGCTGCAGACAAACGACTCATAAAATGCTGATATTGTTCATCTACTTGCATTTTTCTTGTGCGAAGATTTTCATAAATACTTTGCAAAGAATGCTGTATTCCCGGACGCATGGCTTCAATAGCGTTAGTAACAGTCGTTACTGCTGGAGAATTTTCAGATGCCGATTTTAACATTCTTGCTCTGTTAACCACATATTCATTATAACGAGCTATACTTTCATTTAATCCGACATCAGACAATCCCATATTAGCAGGAACCACCTGCATGGCATTTCGTGGATCCTGCATATAATCCATCAACGACTTGATCAACATCAACTGAGTCTGTAATTCAACCTGCTGTTTCTGATAACTTTCCAAGCCTTTATAAGCCGCATCTGCATCCGAAGTCAGATCCATCAGTTTATTGCTTTTCTTAAAACCCTCCAAACGTGAATCCGACATGCCCAATTCATTTGAAACCATCAGAATCCTTTCATTAATAAAAGAATCGGTTTTCAAAGCCACTTCATTTTTACTTTCATTTGCATCATCATTATAGACCTTGATCAACTCATTTAAATAATCTTGAGCACGTTTATACTGAGAATCCAGCACCGTAATGCGTACAATCGTAGTCAATTTACTTGTTGGTTCAAAAGTTGTTTGAGCCAACATTGCGCTGGCAATCCTTTCAGGATTATAAATATGAACATCAACAGGCACAGTCAACAAAGGATTTTCCGGATTCGGTCTCAATTCCACCCATCCGGAAGGTGTCTGGATTTTAGCCGGCAACGTTTTGACTTCCGTCTCAAATTCTTCATCTAAAGCTGTACCTTTAATACTATATCCAGTTTCAATTGGTATTATTTTCAATACGACAGGAGAGGCCAATGTATCTAAAAACTCCTTTGACATATCTGCAAGAACAGGTGACCCACCATATATTTCATGATCACGAAAAACACCTTCTGAAAAATAGCGTATATATAATTTCAAATTGGTTACTGATCTTAATGCCAATGTCTTACTTGCAATTATTTCCATTTCATTGTCAAAGCCATTGGTGTTATTCATCAAACCGAGTTGACTAAAATCCGTCAATGCCGAACCATACATTCTTCTTGCATTTTGATCAACATCTTTTATTAGGACTTTAGTAAAAGTTGAATATACCGGAGGAGTCTTTTTAATATATACAAAAGCCAATAATAGACATAATACAATGGAAAGAACAAACCATCGCCAATACAATTTTAGTACTGTTATCAAATCCTGCCACGTAAATCCAAATAAATCGTCCTTCAAAGAAGAGTCTTGATAATTCTTTTCAAAATCTTGTTCCATGCTCTTTAAAACCAATATTATAAATGACAAAAATAACCAATTGTATAAGAATTGCCAAATTCAGGCCAAGAAAAAAGCCTATTTTTGATTTTTGGGTTTCAAAATTTAAAAAAAATTAAAAGTGAATTGTATTTTGATATTTATTTTAATATATTTGCCCCGAAATATTTCATTCACACTGAATAAACTACTAAAACAATGAAAATAAAAAACATTGAAGAATCCCAATTGATTAAAACCATTCTTATTTTAAATGATATGGCTGTATCTGTATTCAGTTTTTGGCTTGCATTAGGTTTTATTAAGGGTAGTGACGCCTTGTTTTCATTAAATTCCACCCAAAGAGTTTTTATTGTTTTAACAGCACTTACTGTCTTTCCAGCCTTCATCATAGCTCCACCGTTATTTATAAAAAGATTCATACATAAAGACAATATACTATCCAGAGTACTCTTTATGTGTACAATCCAGGTCATTCTTTTATTCGCACTAAATGGAATATTGGATTTTCCGGAAGGATCTGGATTAATTCTACTTTTAGGATACTTCATTTTTTTCATCCTGCTCACCTGTGAACGTATAGTATTACACTACCTCCTCAGACAACATTTTTTCTCAGGACAAGGACAAAGAAATGTCGTTTTTGTAGGACATCCAACCAGCTTGGCAGATATTTATGAGACACTTAAAGACAAATCTTTAGGATACAAAATAAAAGGTATTTTTACGAGAAAGCCTATACCTGAAAGCATGCAAATTGACAATCTGGGCCATCGAACCAAAGTTGTCAATTATTTAAAGGATCATCCTGAAATCACAGATTTATATCTTGTACCGGACTCTGATTACATTGCAGAAACACGAGAAATCTACAGATATTGTGAGAATCATCTCATCCGCTTCTATGCACTTCCTGTATTTATGGAATTTTTGAAAAAAAATATGACTTTATCAAAAATAGGCAACACTACTCTACTTAGTGCGCATAAAGAACCATTACAAGATCCGTTCAATCGCTTATTGAAACGCTCTTTTGATATGTTAATATCAGGACTGTTTCTACTTACAGTATTTCCTTGGATTTATGTTGTCGTTGCACTTATTATCAAGCATCAGAGTCCCGGGCCGGTATTTTTTAAACAAAAAAGGAACGGACTTGATGGCAAAGAATTTTTTTGCCTTAAGTTTCGCTCCATGCATGTAAACAAAGATGCAGACAGAGTTCAGGCCACAGAACATGATCCACGCAAATTCAAATTTGGAGATATTATGCGTCGCACCAACATTGACGAATTACCACAATTTATCAACGTATTCTGTGGTTCAATGAGTATGGTTGGTCCACGCCCTCACATGCTTCTCCACACACAGGAATATTCCCAACTAATCAACCGCTATATGGTTAGACATTGGGTCAAACCAGGAATCACGGGCTGGGCACAGGTCCAAGGATTCAGAGGTGAAACCAAGACTTTAGACCAAATGGAAAACCGTGTCAAAGCGGATATCTGGTATGTAGAAAACTGGACATTCTTCCTTGATCTGAAAATCATGTGGAAGACTTTCTACAACATGATCAAACATAACGAAAAAAACGCTTATTAATAAGAAACTTATAATTATCAGCTTATGAAAGGAATAGTCTTAGCCGGCGGATCCGGCACTCGTTTATACCCTATCACAAAAGGAGTAAGCAAACAATTGCTTCCTATTTTCGATAAACCAATGATTTATTACCCGATTTCCGTACTGATGCTTTCAGGAATAAGGGAAATACTCATTATCAGTACTCCTCATGATCTACCTGGATTCAAAAGATTACTGGGAGATGGTAGCGACTTTGGAGTAAGTTTTACTTATGCAGAACAACCTTCACCTGACGGGCTTGCACAAGCATTCATTATTGGAAAAGAATTTATCGGTAACGACAGTGTTTGTCTTGTTCTTGGTGATAACATATTCCATGGAGCAGGTTTTACCGCCATGCTTGAAGAAGCAGTGAAAAACGCCGAAGAAGACAACAAGGCCACAGTCTTCGGGTATTGGGTCAACGACCCGGAACGATATGGTGTAGCTGAATTCGACAAAAACGGCAACTGCCTCAGTATTGAAGAAAAGCCAAAACTTCCGAAAAGCAATTACGCTGTAGTAGGACTGTATTTTTACCCCAACAAAGTCGTAGAAGTAGCAGGTAATATCAAACCATCAGCCAGAGGAGAACTGGAAATAACAACTGTCAACCAAGTTTTTCTAGAACAACAAGCCCTTAAGGTCAAAACGTTGGGACGAGGTTTTGCGTGGTTAGATACCGGCACACATGACAGTCTGAGCGAGGCCAGCACCTTCATTGAAGTCATAGAAAAACGACAAGGCCTGAAAATAGCATGCTTGGAAGCCATTGCTTACAACAGAGGCTGGATCAGCAAAGAAAAGCTTCGCGAAATAGCCCAGCCTATGATCAAGAATCAATACGGGCAATATTTAATGAAACTGAGTGAGGAGACTCAAAGCGAAGAATAATCTGAATTCATCAGACAGAAAAGCATTTATTGATTGGTACAAAACAAGATTTTTTTCTTAACTTTGTACCAATCTTTATTTTAATATCAATCATAAGAAATGGGAATCTTATCAAAAATATTTGGAAAATCCAAAGAAGAAAACAGTACTAAGGTAGGTGGAATGGAAGACTTCATGACACTTATACGCGTATATTATCAAGCGGTCATGGCAGTACAGCTTGGCATAAGTAATTTATCTGCACTTCCTGATTTACGTATCTTCAAACAATCTCTGCACGTCGCAACTGTTAACAACAAACTGGGTATTGGAGAGAAGAAGCGCTGCAAAAACATGCTTATTGACGTATATGGCATTAGCGAAGATTTCTTTAAGGAAATCGACAACAGTATCAAACGTTCATGCAAGAATGTCAATGATATCAGAACCTACCTTATCATGTTCCAGGGATTCAGCCAGGATTTGATGATGCTCATGGGAAACCTTATGCAATGGAAGTTCCGTATGCCAGCTATGTTTCATAAGGCATTACGTGGCATGACAGCCAAAACCATTCATGACATTATGACTAAAAATGATTGGAAAGACGAAGGCGTACGCCGCACATGTGTAGGTATCAGAAAATACCAACACCATCTTGGATATTCAGAAAACTGGATGACAGAATACGTCTACCACATCATTATGCTGGCCAAAAAAGAGCCAAAGCCTAAAGATTTGGACGACAAAAAAGGATAAAACATTTTGGATATTAAACAAATTTTTATAAATTTGTAACGAGAAGGCACATATGACTGCTGAGGAAGAAAAACTAATGCGAATTCTTGAAGCCAGGATAACACAACTTATTCTGGATTTTAAAGACTTGGAATCAAAAAATGCCATGCTTGCAGAACAACTACAAAAAACTGAAGCTGAATTAACTGAACTACGAGTCGAACAGGAAGAGCTGAAAGCAGCATACGAAAGTCTCAAAATAGCGAAGATGATTGAAATTAGCGACACAGATATGAAAAACGCGAAATCAAGATTATCTAAGTTAGTGCGTGAAGTAAACAAATGTATCGCCCTTCTAAATGTTTAATCCCATGAACGAAGTCAGCGAATACTTTACTATAAGATTACGACTGGGAAATCAGATCCTACCGCCGATAACAATTAAAAGAAGCGAAGAACTGATTTATCGTGATGCAGAAAAACTCATCAATGAACGGTTAGGGCAATATGCCACACGATATCCTGGGCAAGAGAATATCACCTATCTCTACATGGCGATTTTAGATATTGCCGTAGCCCTGAAAAGAGAAGAAGAACGAAACGACACGACTCCCTTCGTAGAAAGCATGCAGAGAATGCTTAATGGCATCAATGATGCCTTGCAGTCCCCAAAGGAATAAAATATTAGTAAAACAATAAAACTTACACACGCACAGTCTCTCCAATGCGACTAAAAGCAAATGAAGAGTTGTGCGTGATTTTTTATATTTATATTAAAAAATTATTTGTTATGTTAGAAACCATATCTGCCCTGGCTGGCTTACTTGTAGGATGCGCCATAGGTTATGCCTTATTCCGCTATGTACTGACTGCCAAAATGAAACAGGTTCTGGAAGAGGCACAAAAAGAATCTGAAGTGATCAAACAGAAAAAACTTCTTGAAGTTAAGGAAAAATTCCTCAATAAGAAATCCGAACTTGAAAAAGAGGTTCAGCAACGCAATCAGCAAATCCAACAGCATGAAAACCGATTGAAACAAAGAGAAATCAGTCTCAACCAAAGACAGGATGACCTGAACCGCAAACGCAATGAGATTGACAATGAACGCAAACGGTTGGACAATATCCAGCAAGGCTTGGATAAACGTGAGGAAGAACTCAAGGAAATGGAAAACCAGGAGCGCATTAAACTTGAAACTATCAGCGGTCTGAGTGCAGATGAAGCCAGAGAGCGCCTTATTGAATCTCTTAAAGATGAAGCAAAGACCAATGCGGCCAGCTATATTAATGAGATCATGGATGACGCTAAAATGACTGCAAACAAAGAAGCCAAGCGAATAGTCATTCAAAGTATTCAACGTGTAGCCACAGAAACAGCTATCGAAAACAGCGTTACTATTTTCCATATTGACAATGATGAAGTCAAAGGAAGAATCATTGGTAGAGAAGGAAGAAATATCAGAGCATTGGAGGCTGCTACTGGTGTTGAAATTGTGGTAGATGATACTCCTGAAGCTATCGTTATCTCTGCATTTGACCCGGTTCGTCGAGAAATCTGCCGACTGGCCCTACATCAATTGGTAACAGACGGACGTATTCATCCTGCGCGTATAGAAGAAGTTGTTGCAAAAGTAACCAAACAAGTAGAAGAAGAAATTATTGAAACAGGAAAACGAACAGCCATCGACTTGGGTATTCATGGTTTGCATCCTGAATTGATACGTATCGTGGGCAAAATGAAATATCGTAGCAGCTATGGTCAAAACCTGCTCCAGCACGCCCGCGAAACAGCGAACTTGTGTGCAGTTATGGCTTCTGAATTAGGTTTGAATCCCAAAAAAGCCAAACGCGCCGGACTTTTGCACGATATAGGTAAAGTGCCTGATGAGGAGCCGGAATTACCACATGCTATTTATGGTGCCAAGTTAGCTGAGAAATATAAAGAAAAGCCTGAAATATGCAACGCTATTGGAGCTCACCATGACGAAATGGAAATGATGACATTATTGGCTCCTATCGTACAAGTATGTGATGCCATCAGTGGAGCCCGTCCAGGTGCCAGACGAGAAATAGTTGAAGCCTACATCAAGCGTCTCAACGACCTTGAAAATATAGCTATGAGCTATCCTGGAGTAACCAAAACCTATGCGATCCAGGCCGGTAGAGAATTAAGAGTCATAGTGGGAGCAGACAAGATCAATGATAAGCAAACAGAAAGCCTTAGCACTGAAATTGCCAAAAAGATTCAAGATGAGATGACATATCCCGGACAAGTCAAAATTACTGTAATACGCGAAACAAGAGCTGTTAGCTACGCTAAGTAGAATTAATTAAATCATATTCATATAAAACGGGAGATAAACAGTGTTTTTACCTCCCGTTTTATTTTCCATAACTTATACCCCTCTAATACTTCATTCTTCTCTCTGTTTTTCAAAAGCATCCAACCTCATATGAGTTACTGTTTTATTTCGAAAGAATCTTATAATCTGAGATAACTTGTTCATAGAGCACCAATAGGTGTACAGAAGTTATATTTCTGTACTTTCATTTATTTTGTCCATGTCTTTACTAGTACATGTCTCTACCTCTTATTTTCTGAAATATTCAACAAAATAAATACCACACAATATCATCGCAGCACCTACTAATGCTAATATTGTCACCCTTTCGCTTAAGCAAAGATATGAAGCTATCAATGTCACCACAGGATTTAAATAAATATAGTTGGTAGCACGTACGACCCCTAAAGATTTCATCACGATATTCCACCCCCAATAACAAAGAAACGATGCTACAATACCTAAAAACAATATATTAAATATTACAACAGGTTGGAAATACAACGAAACATCTGTCTGCAGAGGCCAAATAATAAAACAAGGCAATATAGTCAGCACACCGTAAAAAAACACTTTACGTGTAATAAAAAGCATAGAATATTTGTGATTCAGAATCCGCACCAACAATGAATATAAAGCCCAGGTAACTGCTGCAACCAATGCCAACATATCACCTAGTGGTGATAATTTTAGGAAGAAATGACCATTCAAAACCACCAGACTCATTCCTGCCAAGGCAATAAGTGAAAACAACATCTGCTTCCTGTTTATTCTTTCTTCCTTATAACACAACCCCAAAAGTAAAGTGGTCAGCATTGGCGTACTGCATACAAGAAGCGAAACATTTGAGCAATAAGAATAAGTTAATGCTATATTTTCCGTTAAAAAATAAAGCGAACCTCCACAAATACCAGCTAATAGAAGTAACATCTCATCCTTTACACTATCCGACCATAATTTTAGTCTAAGCGAAAAAGGACAAATACAGATATAAGCTAAAAGAAAACGAAGAAAGAAAATATCACTAGGACGTAAACCAGCATTGATCAGTACCTTGGTAGAAACAAAGGTAATTCCCCATACAGTCACAATACACAATGCCATCAAATGCACATAATGTGACTTCATTATTCTCATAAAATCTAATTTGTATATATTTACTCAGACAACAATTTCTTTAGGAATTCATCCAATTCCTCATCCAAGCCTTTCAATAATTCATCATCGAATATCAAAGTATCATCATCTACCAGATACAAATCACTGATTGTCTCTTTATCTTCATCTATCAAGACAAAAGAATAAGGTTTGAGTATAGGTAGCTTCTCCAACTCATTCTTCATATTCTGAATACAGAGTCGAAGTATTGGAATTATTTCTTCATAAAAATCTTCATCATTGTTATCTATCCATTGCTCTACCACGCACCTTGTCAGCTCAACATCGTCATCGTTAAAAGCCAACAACTCTCCTGAATCCTGCTTAGCCTGCAAATGAATATCTGTCAAAACTGCTTCTTCTCTCGTTGGTGGATACTTGGATATAATTTTTTTTAACGCCCGTTCTATCTGCTGAATCGTCTGTGGTGTAGCTTTCATAAATCAGTATTCTATTTATTTAATATCAAAAATACAAAAAATAATTAAGAATATGCTTTAGAAGAACAAAAAATTGCACATTAATCCTGATTTTGACTACTTCAGATATTGGGACATTTCAATACGATGCTTCAAAATTTTACGATATTTATCAATCAATTGTTTCATTGAAGCATAATCTTTACCATTCATCTCTCGTTCAGCACAATCAAGATATACCAAAGACTCCGTAAAGGAATCCTCTGATTCTTTTAAAAAAGCCAAATTAACATATGCTGCAACTCTTAATTTTCTAAACGTACTTTCTTCGGCAGCCTGCTTCCATAACTGCTCGGCTTGTTCCCTATTTCCACTGATATAAGCCAAATAACCATACCTCAAATCACTGGCCAAAGACGTATAAATTGTTCTACCTACCGTTTGCCAAAATGGCATTAACTCACGGACGATATCATCTGAAAGACGTCGCACAAGATCTGCCTGAAGTTCTTCTTCTTTTATCTTATTACCCTTATAATATAACCGACCCACAATCGTTGATTTTTCCTGAGTTGGCCGGATACCGATCCTATTATACGTCAAGCAAATATATCCATCAGCCCAACAATCATCAGAAATAGTCACAAGGGGTACTTTGGCATAAGCATTATCGATTGAAAGTATAGTCCTTATATTATAATCTACCGAAGAAGCCTCCAACAAACTATCAGGCAAACTCTTTATAAAACATGAATCCGACTCGACCAAACCAGAATCAATTCTTACCAAATATTTGGAACAATCGTTATCTACCAATTTCTGAGTTATCTGCTTGAATAAAGTATCTGTCTGTACAGGGATATATAAAGTATCATCAACCTCAAATGGCTTCCATCTCTGCAGATTGTTTACAACCAGCAAACTGTCAGCAGGAAATTTCCTACTCTTGAGTGAAGGTTCCAATACATCTACATAAACAGCAACAGGAGCTGCGCAAGAAGTCATAAAAAAAAGTATGAACAAAATAACCGGACAATCCTTAAAAATATGACGAACATACTCTCTTGCACTCTCTGAAACCGAATTACTTATTGATCCATTCATCTGCATTTTCATGACTTCAAAAAATTAAATAAGTACGATAATATATTTCAATTATCGTACTTAAAATTATACAATCAATTACTTATCTCATATAGGTTATAATCCCTTTCCGTGGCAATTCTTGAATTTTTTTCCACTACCACAAGGACAAAGATCGTTTCGTCCAGGTAATTTTTCAGCCACTACAGGTTGCTGCTTAACAGCTTCACGCGTATCATGTTGTGCTGCAGCCTGCTGGGCCGGATCAGTCAAATCTTCTCTTGACTCTACGTAATGCTCCTGCTCAGCAACTCTTTTTGTAGGAGCCTCTGCCTGTTGTACTTGTGAAGGTTCCTGAACCGGAATCTGACCACGCATCAAAACGCTGACAGTCTGATTATTTATTTTATTAACCATATTATCAAACAGCTTCACGCTTTCAAGTTTAAAGATCAAAAGCGGATCCTTCTGTTCGTAACTTGCATTTTGTACTGAATGTTTCAATTCATCAAGTTCACGAAGATTTTCTTTCCACGCTTCATCTATTGTATGCAACATAATAGCTTTCTCAAAAGCTTTCACAATCGAATGTGATTCTGTTTCATAAGCTTCTTTCAACGGGCTTGCGATTTGATAAATCCTACGACCATCTGTAATAGGCACCATGATGTTTTCGTACATTGCGCCTTGATTCTCGTATACTTGCTTGATAACCGGTTGAGCCACGCTTGCCAAGAGATCTGTCTTCTGCTTAAATCTAGCCATCGTTGCCTGGAATGCCTTTTCGCAGAGATCATCTCGTTTCATTGTATTGAATTCCTCCTCTGTAAAAGGAACTTCCATTGCCATAATCTCTATAAAGCCTTCCTTACATCCCTGGTAATCATTGTTCTCTATGATATTCACACAACGATCCCAAATCATATTGGCAATATCCATGCCAATACGTTCTCCCATCAAGGCGTGACGACGTTTTTCGTATATAACGGTACGCTGCTTGTTCATCACATCATCATATTCCAACAAACGTTTACGTACGCCAAAGTGATTTTCCTCCACTTTTCGCTGAGCACGTTCGATAGAATTACTGATCATCTTATGCTCAATCATATCACCGTCTTCAAAACCCAACTTATCCATAACTTTAGCAATACGTTCGCTTGCAAACAAACGCATCAACTTGTCTTCCAATGAGACAAAGAATACGGACGATCCCGGATCTCCCTGACGGCCTGCACGTCCTCTCAACTGACGGTCAACACGACGGCTCTCATGACGCTCAGTACCGATAATAGCCAAACCACCTGCAGCCTTAACTTCATCACTCAATTTAATATCCGTACCACGACCGGCCATATTAGTTGCGATTGTCACAGTACTGCTTTGACCAGCCTTGGCTACAATATCAGCTTCTTGTTGATGTAATTTGGCATTCAACACATTATGTGGTATCTTACGCATCTGCAACATCTTACTCAGCATTTCAGATATTTCAACAGAAGTAGTACCAACCAACACCGGTCGTCCGGCTTTAACCATCTTCTCCACTTCCTCAATTACGGCCTTATATTTTTCACGCTGAGTCTTATATATACGGTCGTTCATGTCTATTCTGGCAATCGGACGGTTTGTGGGGATCTCCACAACATCCAATTTATAAATATCCCAGAACTCACCTGCTTCCGTAACAGCCGTACCCGTCATACCAGACAATTTGTGATACATACGGAAATAATTCTGCAAGGTAATAGTTGCAAACGTCTGTGTGGCTGCCTGTATCTTTACATGTTCCTTTGCCTCTACAGCCTGATGAAGTCCGTCACTCCAACGGCGACCATCCATAATACGTCCGGTCTGCTCGTCAACGATCTTCACCTCACCATCTATAATGACATATTCATCATCTTTGTTAAACATCGTATAAGCCTTAAGAAGCTGCTGTATGGTATGCACACGTTCACTTTTCACGGCATAATCAGAGAAAAGCTGATCTTTCTTCATCACGCGCTCTTCATCTGTCAGTGTAGTATCTGCTTCCAACGCCGACATAGCAGCTGTAATATCAGGCAAAACGAACAGATCAGGATCAGAAGTTTTCTTAGCCAACCATTCATTTCCCTTATCAGTCAGATCTACACTATTCAGCTTCTCATCTACAACGAAATAAAGAGGTTCAACAGCCTCTGGCATTCGTTTGTTATTATTCTCCATGTAAATCTCTTCTGTCTGCAACATACCGGATTTAATACCTTGCTCCGACAGATATTTAATCAACGGTTTGTTCTTTGGAAGAGCTTTATGGCTTCTGAACAACTGTAAAAATCCTTTTTCTACTTTTTCCTTGTCACCTGAAGAAATCAATTGCTTGGCTTCCGCCAGATACTGAGTGGCCAATTGACGCTGTACTCCGACCAACTGTTCCACTAACGGCTGATACTGCTCAAACAGCTGATCATCACCCTTCGGCACGGGGCCAGAAATAATCAACGGCGTACGGGCATCATCAATCAACACAGAATCGACCTCATCGACGATGGCATAATTATGAGCTCTCTGTACCAAATCTTTAGGATTGGTTGCCATATTGTCACGAAGATAGTCAAAACCAAACTCGTTATTAGTACCAAAGGTAATATCTGCCATATAGGCTTTACGACGTGCAGAAGAGTTTGGCTGGTGCTTATCTATGCAATCTACACTCAAACCATGGAACATATAAAGCGGCCCCATCCATTCAGAGTCACGCTTTGCCAAATAATCATTTACGGTAACGACATGAACACCATTACCTGTAAGAGCATTCAAGAATACCGGCAATGTGGCTACCAGAGTTTTACCTTCACCGGTTGCCATTTCAGCTATTTTTCCTTGATGAAGAACTACACCTCCAAATAGCTGAACATCATAATGCACCATATTCCAAACAGTATCATTACCACCTGCAACCCAATGGTTATGATAAATTGCCTTGTCTCCGGAAATCTCTACAAAATCATACTTTGCAGCCAATTCTCTATCAAAATCCGTAGCCTCAACTACAATCGTTTCATTCTTTGCGAAACGTTCTGCCGTAGACTTGACAATTGAAAAAGCCACCGGCATAACTTCATTAAGAGCGACTTCATAACGGTCTAAAACCTGTTTTTCCAGTTTATCAATCTGAGCAAACAGACCAGCCCTATCTTCTAAAGGAGTTTCTTCAACCTTAGCCTTTATTTCCGCTATTTTCTGCTTCAAATCATCTGCAGAGCCCTGTACATATTTTTTAATTTCCTGTGTTTTCGCACGAAGGGCATCATGACTAAGTGACTGAATTTCCGGATAGGCTTTCTTGATATTCTCAACCAAAGGCTGAATAAGCTTCATATCTCTAGTTGACTTGTTACCGAATAGCTTGCTTAAAAATTTATTAATGTCCATATTTTAATTTTGTTTATTATCTGTAATTAAATTGTTTATAAGAAACGGCATACTAGATGCCCTCATTTTAACGAATTGCACTCAAAGGCGCAATCGAACAAGCATTCGGTGCCCTTATACGCATGAATGCCGCCAAAGTTGGCGCTATACAATCTACTGAGACCGGTACTTTAACCGTTTCAGGACGCACATTACTACCAAAGAAAAACAACGGGAAACTGACATAAGAAAGCTGGATAAAATCCTGTTCATGTGTCTCCTCATTAATATATTTCCAACCTGGTGATACTTCAATAAAAATATCTCCAGATCTATTCACATTATAACTGTTACGTCTCCTTCCAATTTCATCGGTTGAAGCCCCTAAAGCCAAACGCTGAGATGTATACACATCCTTTACACCAGCCATCTGCGTCAAAAATGCCGATGATCGGGTTAGGACATCAGCCATATTCAACTGCTTTTCCTCAATAAGTTTCTGATTAAGAAAAAGCTGCGTTCCAAATTCCGCTTCTACATACTTACCTTGGCCATACACCGCCATAAGATACATATTTAACAGAGCAGATGCCTTGTTAATACTGAATGTACCCGTCGGAATTCTGTATCTGGCCAAATCCGTAAATTCGTCATCCATATAACCCGTTGACGTCAAGACCAAAAGGAAATTTCCCCGCCCGACTGTTTTTTCCAGCTCCTTTATTAATTCTGCTATCTGTTGGTCAAGACGGACATAAGTATCCTGCAGTTCTATCGGACATTCTGACACCGGTTTATGGTCAAAGTTGCCTGCATAATAAGTCAGTGATAAGAAATCAGTAACCTCATCCTGACCTATTTCAGTATTTTCCAAACAATGCTTCGTGAAATTATTCACTTCCGCATTCACAAAAGCACTTGATTTGAATTCCACCATTTTACGGTCACCTTCAAATCGATGCTTAAATGTTTTGCGATCGTTTGTGGATATAAAATAATTAAAATTACCTACGATAGAACTAACGGGTTTCCAGACCATATCCGACAAACGTTCAGCCAACGGTAATATATATTCATATCGTAAAGCCCAATCCGGATATTTTCCATAATACGAAGTTCCACACCATCTTCCTGTCGAATCATTTAACCAGAAAGCCCCATTAGCCGCATGACCGGCAGATAAAATAGCCGCATCGGCATATGGTGCTATAGCATAAACTATAGCCCGTCCGTCTGTTGCCATTTTAAGCTCATCGGTAACTGTAGATACATTCAATTTGGCAGGCGAATAAGCTTCTGATGTCTGCCATCCATTATATTTTGAATCATCAACGCAATAAACCGGACGAAGAGATTTACGGTCCAACCATTTCTCCCCTACTATTCCATTGTCGTATGGTGTCGTACCGGTAACAACACAAGCGACAGCCGAAGCCCTGTCCACATCATGAAACGGATATTCTGCATTCATATATGTCCGTCCTTCACGCAACAGACGATTAAATCCATCCTCACCATATAAGGAAGAAAAAGCTTCCATATAATCAGAACGGAATTGATCTATCATCACATTGACTATAAGGCGGGGTACAGGATATGAAGTCTGTGCCTCCATATTAACACAAACCAACGCCAAAATCAATGGTGTCAGGAATCGACAATTTTTCTTATTATTATGCATGTCTTTTAAGAGATCCTTTACGATAAGTCAACAAATAACTACATGAATGTAATAACAAACACAATGCCAAAGGTACAACGACCGGCGTAAAATCTTGGGGTATAAAGACTGAAAATATTATAAATAATGTTAAATAGATTGCATTCAGAAAATGAAAATATGTTTTTCGCTTTTTTATCGTGCAATAAACGACCCAAGGCATAACCAATAAAGGCAATGGATTAAACACTAATATTTGCCAATTTGAATCCACTGTCGGATGAATGGAAAAGAAGAATAAAAAAGTTACGACAACACCTATGAGACCAGTCAAAGACATCATCAACAAATCGATGCCCCAAAACATTTTCCCTGCCAATTGCTCTATTACAATCAATATGACAATCATGCATACCATGCCCCAAACCATCTGAGTAGGCGTAATGGGAAATTCATCTTCAATCGGCTGTTCTTTTCCAGTCACCACTTCACTGGTTGACTTGACCAAAGGTCTTACCGCACCGTCTTTTCCCTGAATAACCGCTTTGTCGGCATACATTTTCATATATAATGGTGCAAACATTTCATTACGTTCAGAAATCGTTTTGTCTGCATCTGCCCCCAAACACAGATCATTACCCAATTCAGCCCACGGATATTCATGAGTATACTGATGCACTATCGTCCTGAATGTACGTAATGTATCAGCCTTGGGATATATGACCTTTCCATCAATTGCATCTTCTATTCTGTCTCTAGCTCTTGTCGTACAATTATCATAAAAAAAGTTATAAAGATACTTTTGATTTTCAGGCTGCATATTGGTTATCAGTATCTCCCACAGTTTCATTTTTTCTTCATTTGTCAGATTCAGAACTTGTTGATATACTGCAGACCCTCTTTGCTCATATTCTTTAAGAAAAATATTAAAAGGTAATGCTCCTATCCTATAAATACATTCTCCTTTAACGAAACGGCTTATGAAATGCGGCTCCGAGAAATCAAAAACGCCATAATTAAATACCCAGTCTTCTCCTCCTGAATTTAAAAAGCGACATCGTATTGCCGTATGCCCATACAATTCATACACAGCTTTTCCTGGCGTACAAGTCAACAGACTTATTTCCATTGAGTCTCGCTGTGCATATATTGACGAAACAAAAACAACATGCATCACAATCAAAAGGAAAAAATATTTTATCTTACTCATTTTAAAAAAACAATATTCATGTACAAAGGTACATAAATTCAGTTAAAAGTAAAGTATTAAATCAAAAACCTTTTCTGATCCCACCATTTTCCGTATTAAAAACACGTTTATATTTCCGTCGTTTTTCACAGAATAATTTCTATCAAGTTCCACATCGCTTTCTCTTTCCTGTACAAAGGAACGATTAAATATAAAATCGGACAACTACTTTTTCAAAACGACCTGATCACCTTTAATTGTTAATAAGCCCTATCCCATCGGGATACCAAACTCTGTGTAGTTAAATAAACCCTGTTATTAAATACGTATATTTTATTTTTTTAACGGAACAGTGCAAATTAAATTTTGAAACGCAAATAAAAAATATAATCTTTGCAAATTGAAAATATAGTGCACTAAATAAAACAGCATATCCAGCATACAAAATGATTAAAAATAAAAACATCCTTTTCATGGCTGCAGCTTTCTGCATGGCAACCCTTCCAGCTACAGCCCAAACGAATGGTTCTAACTCGCCTTACTCCAGATTCGGACTCGGCAACCTTAATGACCACGCTCAAGGATTTAACAAGGCAATGAGTGGCTTAGGCATCGGAATACGAAATAATAAGTTCATCAATATGCAAAATCCGGCATCCTACTCTGCAATAGACTCTCTCACATTTCTGTTTGATGTCGGTATGACTTTTCAAAATGCCAATTTCAAAAATGGCAACCAAAGCATAAATGCCCATAACACCACATTGGATTATGTGAACGCAGCTTTCAGACTAGCGCCAGGATTAGGCATTTCTTTTGGATTCGTTCCTTATTCCACCATTGGCTATAATTTCTCTGAATCAAAATATTTAGGAGAGCATTTCAACAACGGAAATACTATCACTTATACCAATACATACACCGGAGACGGAGGTATACACGAAACTTATATTGGATTAGGTTGGAGGCCGTTTGCCCAATTGTCCATCGGTGCAAATGCAGGATTCCTATGGGGAGAATACAGCCAAAATATCAAACAGACATTTTATGAGAATGGAACTGAAAGTACTTCATCTAAAGGACTTAACCGTAATGTTGAAGCTAACTTTTCTACTTATAAAATCGATTTTGGCGCACAATATCCCATTTCTATTAACAAGAATAACGACTTGACCCTAGGTGTAACCTATAGTCTCGGACATACCATCAAGAATCCGGCCAGATATTCAAGTTATGTGACAGATGGTGATTCAACCAACGTTACAATTAAAGATGCATTTGATTATCCACACACCATAGGCGCCGGCCTTTCCTGGCAGCACAACAACAAGTTAACTATTGGTGCGGATGTAAGTTATCAAAAATGGGGAAGTTGCCGTATGCCACAGATCATTAACGACGAATTTGTCAGCAGCAGTGCCAATTACAAGGATCGGACACGTTTCGTTCTTGGTGGCGAATACCAGCCAGACCCGATTAGCAGAAAATACATCAAAAGGATCTACTATCGGTTTGGTGCATCTTATGCTACACCATACTATAAGATAAACGGGGTTAACGGACCTCGGGAAATTGGCGTTACAGCCGGTGTGGGATTACCCTTGAGTAACAAGATCAGCAGCCGCTCATACATTAATGTTTCATTCCAATGGCTTAACGTGTCAGCAGACTCACCTTCTTTGATAACAGAAAATTATCTTCGACTCAATATTGGAATAACCTTTAACGAGAAATGGTTCATGAAGTGGAAAATACAATAAGCAAACACGATAACTCCAATCAGCCAAATACGAATCTTCTCACTCGTATAACAAGATCATTCACAGGATGCTTAATTGCAGCCTGTATGGGCATAATATGGGCATGCACAACAGACAACAAGCCCAATGCACCTGCTGTGAGTGAGAATGATTCATTTCCTTTCATGCAGTCGTGGGGAGTGTCCACACTTATCTCTGATTCAGGAGTAATCAGATATAAAATTGTAGCAGAAGAATGGAATATATACAATTCTACCAATCCACCTAAATGGACCTTCGTAAAAGGATTGTTTTTGGAAAAATTCGATTCCACATTCCACATTGACTGGTTTGTACAATGTGATACTGCATATTGCTACAATCAAAATCTTTGGGAATTGAGAGGACGCGTATTTATCAGAAATATGGAAGGTACGGAATTTAGCAGTGAGGAATTGTTTTGGGATATGGATCGTCATGAAATGTATTCCAATCTATTTATGACAATACGAACTCCGGAAAAGCTGCTACAGGGATATAATTTTCGCTCAAACGAACAAATGACCCGTTATCACATACAAAATTCCAATGCAGAAATGCCATTTGGAGGTGACAGTTCATCAGAACTGCCACAAGACAGTACAAGTATACAACGTTCTGCACCAACAAAAATGCACTAAGCCAACATGGGACTGACGATATTAGAAATTATCATAATTTTATTATTTTCTGCCTTTTTCTCCGGAATGGAGATCGCATTTGTTTCATCTAACAAGCTACAAGTAGAATTAGATAGAAATAATATGAACATGACTTCTAAGATCTTGTCCATATTCTACTCTCATCCCAATGATTTTATCTCTGCACTCCTTGTCGGTAATAATATCGCACTGGTTATTTATGGTATACTCATGGCTGATGTTATCAACCAAACCATTTTCAGTTCGCCTGATTTTATTACAAACGAAGGTATTAAGGTTTTCTCACAAACTATCCTGTCTACATTAATCGTGTTGGTAACAGGCGAATTCTTGCCCAAAACTCTTTTCAAGATAAACCCCAATCAAATGCTGCGTACGTTCGCACTTCCAACGTTTGCATGCTACGTTATCTTGTACCCCATTGCCAGATTCACGAGTGCTCTTTCAAGAATCATACTGTTTATAATGGGCTTGAAAGTCAACAAGAAAGCGACAGAAAACGCATTTACAAAAATTGATTTGGATAATTTCATCCAATCAAGTATAGATTCGACCAAAAATGAAGACAGCATTACGGATGAAGTTAAAATATTCCAGAATGCGCTTTATTTTTCTAATACAAAAGTACGAGAATGCATGATTCCACGTACTGAAATTGAAGCGATAGACATAAAAGATTCTATAGAAAGCCTTAAAAACCACTTTATTGAAAGTGGTAATTCAAAAATTATCGTATACAAAGGAGATATCGACCATATAGTTGGATTCATACATTCTTCAGAAATGTTTCACAACCCGACAGACTGGACCAGCCGTATCAAGGAAGTACCTGTAGTTCCGGAAACCATGCAAGCACAAAAGCTCATGAAAAGATTCATGCAACAAAAAAAATCATTGGCTGTCGTAGTAGATGAATTTGGTGGAACTTCTGGATTAGTAACACTCGAAGACCTTGTAGAAGAAATATTTGGCGACATCGAAGATGAACATGACACCACCACATATACCGCCAAACAAATAGGAGACCATGAATACGTGATTTCCGGACGCTTGGAAATTGAGAAAGTAAACGAACTCTTGAATTTAAATCTGCCAGAATCAGATGAATACGTTACTGTCAGTGGATTCATTTTACATAAATATCAGAGTTTTCCAAAATTAAATGAAATCATAAAATTTGATAAATACGAATTTAAAATAATAAAAAACACTGCTACAAAAATAGAACTTGTAAGGCTGAAAATCATTGAATAACTAAAATTTAAGGATTCAAATGCTATAAATTGCAAGGATTTTTGTATCTTCGTGCCCTAAAAACACAAGAAATTCAAAAAAATAATAATAATCTAAACCAATGGCAACATTACAAAAAATTAGAAGTAAAGGTCCATTACTGGTCATTGTGATCGGATTGGCTCTTTTTGCATTTATTGCAGAAGAAGCCATGCGTTCAATCCAGACTGCGACCAATGAGAGTAAACAACGTGTAGGTGAAATCTATGACAAGCATCTCTCTGTACAGGAATTTCAGAATCTGGTTGATGAATACGCAGATGTGGTTAAATTTTCAAGTGGTATGAGCTCTTTGGACGACCAGCAACTAACCCAACTCCGCGACCAGGTATGGAATACTTATGTTAACAATCAACTCATTGAGCATGAAGCTGAAAGATTGGGTTTAACTGTCACAGATGCTGAACTTCAGTCAATCATAGCTACAGGTACAAACCCGATTCTCATGCAGACTCCATTCCGTAATGAAAAAACAGGCCGTTTTGACGTAAATGTACTGAAAAAATTCCTTACGGATTATGAAAGCATGAAGAGTCAGTCTGCCCAAATGCCTGCTGAATACATTGAGTATTATACAAAGCTTTATAAATTCTGGACCTTTGTAGAAAAATCATTGAGAGAAGAAGCATTAAACCAGAAATATCAGATTTTATTAGCCAAATCTCTTATCTCTAATAAAATATCTGCCCAGGCTGCATTTAATGGACGCAACAATGAAAGCGAGGTCCTATTGGCAGCACTACCCTACTCAAGCATAAATGACAATGAGATAAAGGTAGAAGAATCTGACTTGAAAGCCAAATATGAAGAAATGAAAGAACGTTTCAAACAAGTGGCAGAAAGTCGTGATATCAAGTTTATTGATGTCAAGGTTGAAGCAAGCAAGGCTGACAAGGACCTACTGAATAAGGAAATGAACGAAGCCTTTGCAAAACTCAATGCAAGCAATGATTATGCAAAAACAGTGCGTGAAAGTGGTTCTACGATCAACTACTTCCCTCTTCCTGTAAGTAAAAACGCATTACCATACGATATTGCATCACAAATCGATTCAATGTCTGTAGGCCAAAGCAAAGCACCTTATTATAATGCTGGCGACAATACCATGAATGCCATCAAACTGATTGCTAAGGTTTCTGCACCAGATTCTATCGAAATCCGTCAGATACAAGTAGCTGGCGCCAACGCAGATGTCATCAAGAAGACTGCAGACAGTATCATGACTGCATTAAATCAGGGAGCACCTTTTGACACTATTGCAAAGAAATATGGCCAGACTGGAGAAAAAATATGGTTGACATCACGTCAATATGAAGGAGCTACTATGGATCCTGCAAACCTCAATTTCATTAAGACAGTCACATCAATGCCTGTCAATGCAATAGAAAAGATAGATCTCGGCCAGGGAACAGTTATAGCCCAGGTAACCAACCGTCGGGCCATGATTGACAAATATGATATTGCAATCATCAAACGTCCTGTAGAATTCAGTAAAGATACATATACTAAAGCATACAACGATTTCAGTCATTTCATCGCATCTAATCAGACTTTGAAAGATATTGAAGCCAATGCTCTAAAAAATGGTTATAATCTTCAAACACGCGAAGATCTTTTCAACAATGAACATTATGTTGGAGGAGTAAAGAATACGCGTGACGCCATGAGATGGATCTTCAATGAAGATACTGAAAAAGACGAGGTGTCATCCATGTACGAATGCGGCGACAATGACCATTTGATGGTAGTTATCCTAACTGCTGTTCATAAAGCCGGATACCGTAGTATGGAAGACGTCAAGGACTTACTGACACAAGAAGTCATGAAGGACAAAAAAGCCAGCATGTTGACAGAAAAAATTGCTAATGCAAAAAGCATCGCTGATGTAATGAAAGTAAATGGAGCTGTAAGCGATACAATCAAACACATTACTTTCAATGCACCTACCTTTATCTCTAAAATAGGTTACAGCGAAGCTGCATTGAGCGGTGCAACAGCCAAGGCTTCACAGAATCAATTCGTCTGCCCAATAAAAGGTAACGGTGGAGTATATGCATTTACAGTTCTTAACAAGAAGAAAACAGCTGAAAAATTTGATGAAAAAGCAGAGAAAGCTCAACAGAACAATCTGAACATGCGTTCTGCAAGCCGTTTTGTTAACGAATTGTATGAAAAAGCAAATGTAAAAGACAATAGATACTTATTCTTCTAACAATAATAAGAATCCAACTACGAGGCCATCTCACAATTGATTTTGAGATGGCCTCGTTTTTTTATTCCAGTCTTTTGAAACGTAATCTTACTGCTATTTATCAATACATTACAGCAACCCGGATTATAAGTTTTCCTACTATGATTCATGTTGACGATTTATTGGTTTCTATTTGCATCAGTGTAATTATGTTCTATACATAAAAAACAAGAATGTATTCAAAAAGAGAACTTTCAGCAAATCATTTCCTACGGTACAAATCAAACTAGATATCATTGAAGAAACTTCTCAGTTAGCCCCACGATACAAACTCAATTAATTCAAATAATATAGTCCATACCATAGGAAATGTAACCCCATACAGCTAAATGACAAACAGAAGATTTACCTTGCCTACAGGTGGTATTACGTTCCAGATTTAATTAAGCCAACATGCGCCAAATAAGGATATAAACACATATCATTTGATAAAGAAAGGATCACATCTGTTATGGACGCACTGATGTTTCTTATTCACACCACAGAAAAAGGAACTCAGAAAGCGATGGAAAAAGCATAGACAACAATCAGGAGCAGTATTTCAAATATATAATAATATACTACTGCATTTTTATATTATATAGCCCTATGCATATAAAAAATATCCCGGAGGTCTTCCGGGATATTCTATCAAAGAGTGAGATACAATATGTTAAACTATGCGTAAAGCTAATTAATGAAAGGTTATTTAATCACACAGATGCTTACACGATTCCAGCTAGGATCATTGTAGATTGAACCTACACCCATTCCCTTAGCTTCAATACGGCTTGCAGAAATATTATATTTCTTTACTAAAATATCCTTTATCTTATCTGCACGCTTTTGTGCCAACTTTTCATTATAAGACTTCTTACCTTCAGGTGACGCATAACCGTTAATAACAACCTTGGCATCTCCATTCTGCTTCAGGTAAGTAGCCAACTGATCTACATAAGGCATCTGAGTTGATTCAATGTTGCTCATTCCCTGACGGAATGTAACTACATAATCTTGCTTTTCAGCCTTAGTAACTGTTTCACGCTTGCTGTTGCGGCAATCCTGCAAATCACGCTGCAATTTATTTATTCTATCTTGAGCATTAGACAATGCACGATCCTTAGCCTCAACATCCTTCTCGAGATTGCTGATCATGCCATTAAGAGCCTTAACAGCATCTGCATTCGTGCAATCATCAGAATAATAATGCTTACCATTCTTATTCTTGAAATGATATACTACACCAGCAGAAATTTCCCACACAGCCTGATTTGCATCAAAGTTCTGATGAGCCTGGCCAGGAATAGTCATATCCCATACAATAGCTGGTTTCAAAGCCAAAGTCCATGCCTTGGATTCTCCCAAATTGAAATTAAAATTCAAACCTGCTTTAGAACCAACATGGTTTGCATTAGCGAAACCATCTTTAGTAGGATAATAATCAAAGATCTTAATCCAACCAAAACCAGCAACAGCCTCTACTTCAAAAAGACTTGGTTTACCTTTATAAGGTACAAAAAGGTTATTCAAATTGACTCTGTGCAAAAGCATCAAATCAAAAGCATCAAATGTTTGCGGTGCTCCAGTTGTATTTACACCGTACATACTTTCAAGTGTCAATCCATAAATCGGTGAGAATTGTTTGTTAAGGTTCAATCCGATTGTAGGACGCATGTTACTAAAAAAGGCTGAATGTTTCAAAGGAGTTGTTCCTCCTACATTTAAACCGATAGACCAGTTCTGACAGAATTTATTCGTTCTAGTCTCAGTGTCAGTCGTTTGGGCGTTTACGCTTACCAAACCCAATGCGACCATCAATAATGAGAATAATGATCTTTTCATAATTTTGAAATTTTAATAGGTTAATATTCTAGAAGCTCACTCTTGTTTCCATTTAATATTATTTCTCGCTCGAAATAACAAAATCCTTATTTATTCATTTAAATTCGATTCCAATATATAGAGTAAAGATACATTTAATATTTTATATAGATATTACTCATAATGTTAAAAAGAGAAAAACAGAGGATAAAAGTATCTGGTCCAAATTACACTCATTGCCACTTATTTTACTTTAATGACTTCTATTGGTTGGAGTTTATTCATATCCAGCAGTTCTGAACGATACTTGACCTTATCAAATCGAATTTTACGCAAATCAATGCAACGTATTGTACTATTATACATTGTACGATAATAAATACACCTGTTCTTTATATCAGAAACAGAAGTCCATTGAGTTGCACTAGGAATATCCGCCGGTATTTTACCTTCTGCAAATTCGATTCCTACTGGAATATCGAAGTTATTCAATATCTGGAAACATTGCCTGACAGTTTGGTCAGCCGTCGACTTGACTGGGGCTGTCATTTGATAAAAGGCAGCTCTCACAAAACGTGAAGGCGGAGTGACATCACCGGGTATTCCCAGAAAGCCGCTTCCTGCTCCAAAAGAACTCAACTGTATATCTCCCATATTTTGAACAGGTGCCGTTCCAGGATAAAGGTTCACATAATTATTCAGATTGGTCATCTGCCATTCAAAACCCGGAGAATTAGTCAATACTCCTAATTTATTCTCATAAAAATGAACCTTTTCGTTCACTATCTCCATAACTATTTGACGCCCGGACAAATCTGCAAAACGCCAATGTACAGTTGAAGCACGAGGATCAATTGCAATGACATGCACGGTTTTGACAGCCTCCTTCACTTCTTCTATAGACTTACATTGTCCTAAAATCCAAGAAACCAGTTGTAAGTCCGCAATGGAATTTTCCCGATTTTCCGGCTGAAAACTTTCATATTTGCCATATCCGGGAAAATAGAACAATCCAGCGGAAAGTCCTTCCTCATTTATGCCTTCAGCCACAAATTCTTCTTGCTCCACTGATAAACCAACAAAACCATATTTTGCAGTAAACACCATACCTTGTTTCTCACCTCCGGGGATATAGGAACTCTGTGAGTATCCCCTTGGAACAATCACATAACGGCTATTCAAGTCGCTTCCACCCCATTCGATCGTACGAGCCAGAACTGAACTGCCATCTTCTACTTTCAAAGTAATACCTGTGCAAGCCTCTGAAGAATGATTGTTTAAAATCAGTCCCAATGCCACACATCCTAATAAATGTCTGATATTCATTTTCTTCTTATTTTAATCTAATTGTTAATTCACTTATTTATGAATATGGGAAAGATACAATATTTTTCTGAATACCTCACTATAAATAAAGATTATTTTTTTATCATTTTTTATTTACTCTCCATAGCTTTTAATATCATCGGGGTATTTTATTCATTATGAATAGATCCATAAAAAAACATCCGAATTAAAAACGAAGGATCAATATCAATTAAGAATCTATTGATCAAGCACTTATAAAAAACTTAAAAATTAGGATCAATACACAGACTGTCAAGAGAAACAACATATCACAATTCAGAAACAAGCCCCATATCCAATCCTCCCAATAACTAATATCCGGTATTTCTATCAATCCATTTGGATTTTAAATCTGATTATCCTATTTTTGCCAATATACAAATCTATACTTTTTCCAAATATCACTTAACTATAAAATTTTTATTCATTAGTATTTTTATCTTAAACATGATTAAATTATGAACTACCACGACATTATCCTGGCTTTCGGACTAACCATGATTGCCGGTCTTTCTACAGGTATAGGCAGCCTCATCGCTTTTTTTGCCACACGTACTGACACCCGTTTCCTTTCTGCTTCACTCGGACTTTCCGCTGGAGTCATGATTTATGTATCCTTTATGGAGCTGATGCCCGAATCGGTTTCCTTACTTGGCCAGCTTTATCCCGAACGCATGGCCTCATTCTATATGTTATTGGCTTTCTTTTCTGGAATCGCCTTGATTGCGATCATTGACCGACTCGTACCCGAAGACGAAAACCCTCACGAACTCCATTCAGAATCTGATCAACCAGCACCTTCACGCTTGAAACGCACAGGAATCATGATGGCATTAGCCATAGGTATACATAATTTCCCTGAAGGTCTGGCCACTTTTACATCAGCCTTATCTGATATTGAAATAGCAGTTCCTATTGTCTTTGCCATTGCCATTCACAATATTCCTGAAGGTGTTGCCGTGTCGGCTCCAATTTATCATTCCACACAAAGCAAGAAAAAAGCCTTCTGGTATTCGTTTCTTTCCGGTATGGCAGAACCGATAGGCGCCTTGGTCGGCTTTCTGTTCCTGCTTCCTTTTTGGACGCCATCAATCAATGCCCTACTGTTAGCAGGCGTATCAGGCATTATGGTCTATATTTCATTTGATGAACTTCTTCCAAGCACAGAACGCTTCGGCCATCACCACTGGGGTATCAGTGGAGTAATTGCTGGCATGGCAATTATGGCTGGAAGCCTGCTTCTACTTTAAATCGACTGCCATAAAGACGATGGCAATGCTTTACGCATGTCAAAATTTCAGATATGCAGACATTTTGTCGCACTCTTTTCTGTTGGCAAACAGTTTGATGCTAATTTAATGTCAGCGCTTAGTTGACACTATCACAAGAATAAAAACAATATGATAATAAAGAAAGGAGAAATGCCATGAATTTTGACAAATTTACAATCAAGGCCCAAGAGGCCATTCAGGAAGCGGTGAAACTGGTTCAATCTCGCGGACAGCAAGCCATCGAACCTGAACACTTACTGGCAGGGATCCTGAAAGTGGGTGAAAATGTGACCAACTTTCTATTCCAGAAATTAGGTATCAACCAGCACATGGTTGAGCAGGTATTGGAAAGCCAGATTGCATCTCGCCCCCGCGTACAGGGAGGTGAACCTTACCTGAGCCGCGAAACAAACGAGGTTTTAACCAAGGCACAGGATATTGCTGCCAAAGGAAACGATGAATTCGTTTCACTGGAACCTATGTTACAGGCTCTTCTGACCGTAAAAAGCAATGTAAGCAAAATACTGAAGGACGCCGGCATGACGGAAAAAGAACTGTCTGCCGCCATTCAGGAACTGCGTAAAGGACAAAAGGTTACTTCTGCTTCCAGCGAGGACACCTATCAGGCATTAAGCAAATATGCCAAAAACCTGATTGAAGAAGCTCGAAGCGGACGTCTGGATCCTGTTATCGGACGTGACGAAGAAATCCGTCGTGTACTTCAAATCTTGAGCCGACGTACCAAGAACAACCCGATCCTGATCGGTGAACCGGGTACCGGTAAAACAGCCATCGTAGAAGGACTGGCACACCGTATCCTGCGCGGTGACGTACCTGAGAATCTTAAAAACAAACAACTCTATTCACTGGATATGGGTGCACTGATTGCCGGTGCCAAGTATAAAGGTGAATTCGAGGAACGTCTGAAATCTGTCATCAATGAAGTCACCAAAAGCGAAGGAGAAATCATCCTGTTCATAGATGAAATCCATACCTTGGTAGGTGCAGGAAAAGGCGAAGGTGCCATGGATGCCGCCAATATCCTTAAACCGGCTTTGGCTAGAGGAGAATTGAGAAGCATCGGTGCAACAACCCTTGACGAATACCAGAAATATTTCGAAAAGGATAAAGCACTCGAAAGAAGATTCCAGACCGTCATGGTCAACGAACCGGATACATTGAGCAGCATCTCAATCCTGCGTGGTCTGAAAGAACGTTATGAAAACCATCACAAGGTACGTATTCAGGATGATGCCATCATCGCTGCCGTGGAACTGTCCAACAGATATATCACAGACCGTTTCCTTCCGGACAAAGCCATTGACCTGATGGATGAAGCTGCAGCCAAACTGCGTATGGAGCGTGATTCCGTCCCAGAAGAACTCGATGAGATTGAAAGAAGGCTCAAACAGCTTGAAATAGAACGTGAAGCCATCAAGCGCGAAAACGACCAGCCCAAATTGGAACAGCTGAACAAGGAAATAGCCGAACTGAAAGAACAGGAAAGCAACTATAAAGCCAAATGGGAGGCTGAACGTGGTTTGGTCAACAAGATCCAACAAAACAAGCAGCAGATGGAACAGCTGAAATTTGAAGCTGAACGCGCCGAACGGGAAGGTGACTATGGTAAGGTTGCCGAAATCCGCTATGGCAAGCTGAAATCTCTTGAAGATGAAATCAGTCGCATACAGGAACAGCTGAAACAGACCCAAGGTGGCGAAGCCATGATCAAGGAAGAAGTCACAGCTGAAGATATTGCAGACGTTGTAAGCCGTTGGACAGGCATACCTGTAAGCAAGATGCTTCAAAGCGAACGGGAAAAACTGCTCCATCTGGAAGAAGAACTTCACAAGCGGGTTATCGGACAGGATGAAGCCATCCAGGCAGTCAGTGATGCGGTACGCCGGAGTCGTGCCGGATTGCAGGACCCCAAACGGCCTATCGGTTCATTCATCTTCCTCGGTACGACCGGTGTCGGTAAAACTGAATTGGCCAAAGCACTTGCAGAATACCTCTTTGATGACGAAACGCTGATGACACGTATCGACATGTCTGAATATCAGGAAAAGTTCAGTGTGAGCCGGCTTATCGGAGCACCTCCGGGATACGTTGGCTATGATGAAGGCGGACAACTTACCGAAGCCGTACGACGCAAACCTTATTCCGTCGTGCTCTTCGATGAAATCGAAAAAGCACATCCGGATGTATTCAACATCTTGCTTCAAGTGCTTGACGATGGCCGTCTGACCGACAATAAGGGACGTGTGGTCAACTTCAAAAACACCATTATCATCATGACCAGCAACTTGGGCAGCAGCTACATACAGTCTCAATTCGAGAAACTGAATGCGAACAGTAGTCCTTCAGCACGTGAAGCCCTCATTGATGAAACTAAGAATGAAGTGATGAACATGCTGAAAAAGACTATCCGGCCTGAATTCCTGAACCGAATAGATGAAACGATCATGTTCCTGCCGCTGACTCACGATCAAATCCGTCAGGTTGTGAAGTTGCAAATCAACGGCATCACAAAGATGTTGGAAAACAATGGAGTGAAATTGCAGCTTACGGAAGCAGCAGTCGACTTCCTGGCCAACGCCGGATTCGATCCGGAATTTGGAGCACGTCCTGTAAAACGGGCTATACAGCGTTATTTGCTCAATGATTTGTCTAAGACCATGCTGTCACAAGATATCGACCGGACCAAACCGATCACGGTTGATTCTACAGGTGAAAGTCTGACATTCAAAAACTGAGCATAACTCTTGGGATACTGAATCAAATGTATTCTTCTAATCGAATAGGAGGTGAACACAAATCGGAAGTGTTCACCTCTTTTCGTATTCGCTTTTCCTCTCACGCCACCGTACAAAAATACTGTTTTTTCTTCCAGTATTGGTTTTCCGATTCTCACACCACTTGCAATAAAATTCTTATAGATTGAAACTTAGAAATAAAAAAATCTCCTGCTTTAGCCTTTATTTATTTCAATTATAGGACAAAAGCAGGAGTTTTTATATTGTAACTTATAGATTATAAATAAATCTGTCTCATTATTTATTTTGAGACGACCTTCTGTTCTGAGGTCTGTCAACAAACAAACTGTTATTTTATCTTTCCAATCACAATCCAATAATCCTCCGGATCCAAACGAGGGACATCTCTTAACGTCCGGAAAAACGGATATTTCTCCAAATAGTTTTCAGGCATAGAAAGCAAACTTTCCATATTGGCCGCTGTAACAGAGGTCAAGAACATACCATCCGGACAAACCGTCACAGGTTTACTCAACAAGACAGCATAAGGCATTTCCATGCGGTTGAACACGAATACATTCAAAGTATTAGTATCCATCACACATTGAACATTCTCATCCGTAGCAAAAAACAAAAAATTCTTGTACATTGCTACATTCTTCAAAAAAATTACGCCCTCAAAGGCTATGGTTTTCCGGAAAAGCTGTTTACGATCTTTTTCATTCAGGATATCCTCTGTAAGGTTTTGAGTCCCAAAATCAAAATTGTACACCGGCTGAGCCGAAACCATGCGTTTTTATTGCCTATAACAACAATACCTAATTTGCAATAAAAAAAAACAAACATTCATATCGGTAAACCAATATCAGTCAATACCTAAAAACAGGTATTTTCCATCGTCAAAATTACCAAATCTATGCTATTGTAAATAATATAACATCCCTCTACCTTTGCACCCGTAAAACTTATTCTTTAAACAACAAACTACAGGAAATGACAATCAGACTGTTAAGCCTCACATTGGCTTTCATTTTAGTGACAGGTACTGCGACAGGACAAGGTCACCGAGAATCAGGCCCCAGCCTGAACACGTCAGAAGAACAATCAAACACGACAAAGCCCCATTCAGCACAATCCCTTATTTCCGGGAAAATCATTTCATCCGACCAGGAAATCATGGATTTTGCCACCATACAGATAAAAGGAACCGGTATCGGAGTGCGTCCCGACAAGCAAGGTTTCTATTATTTGAAAACCAAAGCCGGCACACACACACTCATATTCAGTGCAATGGGATATACCACAACAGAGCATACCGTCCATGTCAAAGCAGGTGAACGCCTGAAACTTAATGTAACAATGACACCACAAGACATCCAACTTGATGAAATTCAGGTTGAAGCATCACATGCCCAACGAATTAACCGTTCTGCATTCAATGCCACGGCCATAGACCTTAAATCAATGGCCGGACTGAACAAGAATCTGGCAGAGGTCCTTACTGCCGCGCCTGGAGTCAAACTACGCGAATCCGGTGGAATGGGATCTGACATGCAACTTTCACTTGACGGTTTCAGCGGTAAACACGTCAAGATATTCATTGACGGTATACCACAGGAAGGTGCGGGAACTGCGCTCAACCTGAATAATCTGCCGGTCAACTTTGCTGAACGTATTGAAGTCTATCGTGGTGTGGTGCCGGTCGGATTCGGTACAGACGCATTAGGTGGAGTAATCAACATTGTCACTCCACAAAGAAAACCCGGATGGTTTGCCGATGCTTCTTACTCTTACGGTTCATTCAACACCCACAAGTCATCTATCAACTTCGGACAGACTTTAGACAACGGATTATTATATGAAATAACAGCATTCCAGAACTTTTCAGACAACAGTTATGCCATAGATAATTATATCACTGAATTTAGCGATGACGGTATTACCGAAAATACAGATAAAAGCAAGATCTACCACGTCAAGCGTTTCAATGACCAATTCCATAATGAGGCTTTAACCGGAAAAATCGGCATAGCCAATAAAAAATGGACAGACAAGCTGACACTGGGATTAACCTATACGCATTTTTATAAAGAAATACAAAACGGAGTCAGACAGGAAATCGTATTCGGTGAGAAACATCGCAAAGGATACTCTTTCGTTCCCTCATTAGAATACCGCAAACGCCATTTCCTGACAGAAGGACTTGACGTCACTGCAAGCATTAACTACAACCACAACATCACACACAATATAGATACTGCATCCTACAAATATAATTGGCTTGGAGACAAGAAATATACAGGAACACCTGGAGAACAATCCAACCAAAATAACGAATCCAAGAACAGGAACTGGAACGGAACTTTCACGGCCAGCTACCGCATTGGAAACGCCCATCTCTTCTCTCTCAATCATGTATTGAGCACATTCAACAGAACCACACGCTCGTACGTGAGCGGAAGTTCACGCCTTTCGGATTTCAGTATACCCAAACGAAGCCGGAAAAACGTCACAGGTCTGGGATACCGTTTCATGCCATCTGAAAAATGGAATGTGACAGCCTTCGGAAAATACTATCTTCAGTATAACGAAGGGCCTGTATCTCAAAGTGATGACGGCATAGGCAATTACATTAAAATGAACAGGCACACCAGTGCATTAGGATATGGTACTGCCGGAACCTATTTCATATTGAAAAATTTACAGGCAAAGCTTTCCTATGAGAAAGCCTATCGTCTGCCTACTACGGACGAGCTTTTTGGTGACGAGGACATGGAGGCAGGGAAAGCTGATCTCAGACCGGAAAAAAGCGATAACTTCAATTTCAATTTAAGCTACGACCCGACATTCGGAAAGCATGGCATCCATCTGGACGGAAGCCTCATCTACCGCAATACGAAAGACTATATCCGCCGGGGACTCGACAAGGTCGGCAACCTGAATTTCGGAATCTACGAGAATCATGGCAAAGTACTGACAAAAGGATACAACATATCCGTAAGATACCATTATTCACGCTGGTTAAGCATCGGAGGCACTTTCAACAGTATGGATGCACGCGACAATGAAAAGACAATCGCAGCCGGAACGCAACAGTCAGCCCTTACCTACAAACAACGCATCCCCAACCAGCCATACCGTTACGCCAACATGGATGCCACATTCAACTGGTACGGTCTGTTCGGAAAAGACAATGTATTGTCTTTCACCTATGACAGTTACTATCAGCACGAATTCCCGCTATACTGGGAAAAATTCGGAGACCCGGAAACCAAAATGCGTGTTCCGACCCAATTCTCACATAACATCACATTAAACTACAGCATACAAAAAGGCCGCTATAATTTCTCATTGGAATGCCGGAATCTGACAGACGAAAAACTTTATGACAATTTCAGTCTGCAAAAAGCAGGAAGGGCGTTTTATGGAAAAATCAGAATCTGTTTCGGAAGTTAAACTCTAAAATAATAAAAATGAAGAAAAGACTTTTTACCTGTGCATTGGCTGCTGCCATTTTCAGCACACATGTATTGACCTCATGCAGCGAGGATGAAACAAACACTCCTACAACCAATACCGGAGGAACCAGCAAATATGTCATTGCCGCAACAGCAGGTGACGCCACCTATCTGGTCACAACAGAATCACTGGACGAAGGCAGTGTGTCGATCACTAATAACGGAACGGAAACAGACGGAGGAGCATACTGGGTTTTCTATGGAGAAGACTATCTTTTCAGCCTGCAATATAACGACGGTGCTGCAGGAACAGGTGCCTCCTACCAGCTAGACGGCAATACCGGAAAAGTAAAGGAAGCACGTTCGTATACCTTCAACCGTGTCACCACCTACGGTGTATGGGGCAATAACGTCATTACAGCCTCCACCAATAATGGCTCACAAGAAAAAGATTCAGAAGGTAATTATGCCAAATACCTGCAATTCAATTATCTCAATGCCAATACCGGTTCAACAACCACCGGAAACCGTATCGCGGAAAATTTCCTTGGTAATGGCGAAACGGTCAGCTTTGCCGGTTTCGTAGAAGCCAACGGCAAGCTTTACACTTCTGTTATCCCCATGGGTATGAGCCATTACGGAGTCAATACTTACCCGGAAAAAGTGACAGATCAGGATCTTATAGCCAAAAGTGACGGCGGAAGCGGATCCGGTTCATACACAGCCGGACAGATCCCATCAACACAATATCCGGACAAGGCCTTCATTGCCATTTATAATGGCGACAGCTTCAACGATACACCGGTCATTGCTGAAACAGACAAAATAGGTTATGCCTGCGGACGTAACCGTTCACAATATTATCAAACGATCTGGTGTGCAGATAATGGCGACCTGTATGTATTCTCTCCCGGATTCGGCAGAACAGCCACTTCGTCATCCGACCTGAAAAAAGTAACAGGCCAACTTCCTTCCGGTGTTGTACGTATCAAAGCCGGTGAAACTCAATTTGATCCGGACTATTACTACAACCTCGAAGCTCAGGGAACCGGTCATCCGATGTTCCGTTGCTGGCATATCACGGCCGACTATTTCTTGCTTCAGATGTATAGCGACGGAGTTATCGCCAGCAAGAATGCAGCCGTAGCCGAACTGGCTATATTCAAAGGTGAAGAAGGACGCCTTACTCCCGTCACGCAAGGATTGCCGGATAAAGAAAATATTGCCTCATTCGGTATCCCTTACAGTGTAAACGGTGTAGCCTATATTCCCGTAACCACAACAGACGGAAACTCTCCAGCTTTGTATAAAATAGATCCTCAAACAGCAACAGCAACCAAAGGCCTGGTCATCGTTACCAACGACAATGTAGCTGCGGTGGGAAAACTTACAGCAAAATAAAAACAGGTATTTTCAACAGTAGAAGACTTGCGGTTTTACTGCATTTATTCCTATTTCATCATGGATGTTCTAAATGAAATTGTGTAATTTTGCAGAAGACATGACAGTAATACATTAAAAAATGAGAAAGTTTTTTTCTAAAATACACCTATGGCTGTCTATCCCGTTTGGCATTATAATCAGCTTGATCTGTCTGACCGGTGCCATTCTTGTATTTGAAAAGGATATCACGAACTATATGCAACGTGACCTGTTCAAAATCACTCCTCCCAAGAATGTCCCAATGCTGTCACCATCAGAACTGGCAGCCAGAATAAACCAAAAGTATCTGCCTCAGGCTTCTGTTGCGACCCTTTCTTATACGAAAGGGGGCAATGAAGCTTGTGCCATAACCCTCAGCGATAATCCCCGGAAAGTACTGGTCGTCGATCCATATACCGGAGAAATAAAAGGTACAGCTGAGCGACCGGTCTTTTTTGCCAAAGTAAGACACTTGCATCGTTATCTGCTCAATCCGCCGGCCATAAGAGGCGAGATGTCTGTCGGTAAATTCATTGTCGGAACGACAACCCTTATCACTGCGGTTATTCTGATTAGCGGATTTTTTATCTGGATTCCCAGACAAATGAAAAATATCAGGACGCGATTAACCATTAAAACAAATAAAGGCTGGCGTCGTTTGTGGTACGACTGCCATGTGGTTCTGGGCTTTTACAGCGGCTTGTTTTTGCTTATTATGGCACTGACCGGACTGACATGGTCCTTCAAATGGTATAGGAACGCGGCTTACGGCCTGTTTGAACATACGACATCAGCAACTCAGGCCACAAGTATTCCCGCACAGAAAAAAGCATCTTCAAAAGACAAAAATAAAAAAGCCCAAAAGCCATCGGAGCATATCTTTGATTACAGTTTGTGGAATACAGCCTTAACTGATCTGGACAAAGTTTATCCGTCATTCAAGAAGATAACCCTGACTACCAGTGAGGTTCAGATTACCCCCCAAAAAGATTCTCTCCGCCCCAAAACAGACAAAGCTGTATTCAACCCCCAAAACGGGCATATCGAACAGATCATATACGCTGATGATGTACCGTTTTCGGAATCTCTCAAAGGATGGTTCTACTCACTTCACGTTGGAACCTGGGGAGGAATATGGTCAAAGATATTATACGTTTTGGCGGCCTTAATCGGTTTCTCCCTTCCATTGAGCGGATATTACTTATGGTGGAAAAAGAAAACCAACAGGAAGTCCCATTCATTACGATAATAAAAACATTCAAATTTTCCATATACAGAATTCCGTTTATAACTCTGTCAGAGAGATTATAAACGGAATTTAGCTTTAAATCAAGGAAGGTTTAAAGTCTGACTGGGTAAAGACTATTCCCTATCTCGCAAAAATTGCCTACCTTTGTACCATGAATTATTCTCTTAAAGAAAACCAGGGCATCCCGGCAAGCCTGTTGTGGACCCTGTCTGTCATTGCAGCACTTTCCGTAGCTAACCTGTATTACAACCAACCGTTGCTGAACCAAATCAGCAAAGATCTTGCCGTTTCGGAATTTACAGCCAACCTTATTCCCATGACAACCCAGTTGGGATATGCCATGGGGCTTCTGTTCATCATCCCTTTGGGAGACCTTTATGAACGTCGCACTATCATTACTGTTAATTTTCTGTTACTGGCATTTTCCATGTGCGCAATAGCCATATCGCCTGACATCCATTATGTCCTTGCCGCTTCCGTAATCACCGGTATTTGCTCGGTTATGCCGCAAATATTCATTCCTATAGCCTCACAGTTCTCACATCCTGACCATAAGGCGCGTAACGTCGGTATTCTGGTAAGCGGTCTGCTGACAGGTATACTCGGTTCACGGGTTATCAGTGGAATTGTAGGTGAATATTGGGGATGGCGAACCATGTACTATATCGCATCCGCCCTCATGATTTGCTGCCTGTTTATTGTAAGAAAGACACTCCCTGAAATGCCCAGCAATTTCAAGGGAACCTATAAAGGCTTAATGTCCTCACTACTCAAATTGTTTGCCAGCCTGCCGGCAATCCGTATCGTATCCATACGCGCTGCTCTTTGTTTCGGAAGTTTTCTGACGCTATGGGCATGCCTGGCCTTCAAATTGAGCGGGGCGCCTTTCTATGCCGGCAATAATATCATCGGCCTTCTCGGACTGTGCGGAATAGCCGGTGCGCTTACGGCTTCGTTTGTGGGCAGCTACGTAAGGAAATGCGGTGTACGTAACTTGAATTATATTGGCGATGCCCTTATGATTCTGGCCTGGATCATTATGCTGGTTCTTCAGGATTATTATATCGGTTTCATCATCGGAATCATCATTATCGACATCGGTATGCAATGCGTACAGATCAGCAATCAGACCTGCGCCCTCTCACTTGCTCCACAAGCAGCCAACAGAGCCAATACCATTTTCATGACTACTTATTTCATAGGTGGCTCAATAGGCACGTTCCTTGCCGGCAGCAGCTGGCATCTGATGAATTGGAACGGGGTTGTCTTCACCGGCATAGGACTGGTCATCTGTTCTCTTTGCATAACCTTATTTTCCAAACATTAAAACCGACAGCCTGTTATAAATAAATTTCATATTTTAAGAAAAAAACAAGGGTTTTTCAAAACTATTTTATTCCTTTGTACCAAAATCAAAGACTAAGGAGAAATAGCCTATATGAAATTAAAACCCCAAGACGCACACCCCTACCACATAGGTATAGCTTTAAGCGGAGGCGGAACAAAAGGATTTGCCCATATCGGTGCCTTAAAAGCACTGGAAGAAAAAGGCATTCGCCCCAACATCATTGCCGGAACCAGTGCGGGATCTGTAGCCGGTGCCTTTTATGCAGCCGGAATTTCTCCAGAACGCACCATGCGCCTGTTCGTAGAGCATCATCTGCATGATTTTCTGGAAATCACATTTTCAGGAAAGAGTTTCCTGAAATACGACGGATTCCGGGATTTTCTGGAAAAACATCTGCCAGTCAAACGTATAGAAGATCTGGAAATACCCCTTCATATCATTGCATCCAATTTTGATACGGGAGAATATGAGGTATTCACCGAAGGAGAACTGGTGCCACGCATATTGGCTTCATGCACCATTCCGGTTATTTTTCCTCCCATTAAGATCAATGGAACGCGATATGTAGACGGCGGACTGTTCATGAACCTTCCCGTAAGCCCCATCAGACCACTCTGTGACACAATCATCGGCATCAACGTCAATCCTTACCTTACCGATGACGGAAAAGACAATATTCTTTATGTCGCCGCCAAATCTTTTCAATATATCTTTAATGCCAACACAGCCAACGAACGCCAGCTCTGCGACATTCTGCTGGAAATGGATGATGTAGATGAATTCAATACGTTTGATCTTGGCAGTGCAAAAAAAATCTACCATATAGGATGCCGCAAAATGCGTGAACTACTAAACATATAACAGATGAACAAAAAAGAACAATACTGGCGCCTTTCACTGATTGCCATTTTATTGATAACAGGATATATACTCGGAAAACAGGCTCTTCCATTTCTCAACGGCATTCTCGGTGCGGTCACACTTTATATCCTGCTCCGAAATCCGATGCGAAAACTGGCTAAACATACCGGACAGAAAACAGCCGTTTGGCTCGTCACTATTGGGGTATCATTGTTGATATTACTGCCTCTCTCGCTAACCATTTGGGCTTTAATAGACAAACTTCTGTCATCCAATTTACATCCTCATGCATTAATCACAGGAATAGAGCAAGGTACAGCTTGGATAAAAGATAAGACAGGATTCGACCTGCTTTCTGAAAATAGGATTTCCCTGTTTTTCTCTAAAGCCTCTTCTGTAGGCCAATCACTGATTCAAGGAGTCAGTGATGCGGCAGTCAACCTGTTTACGGCTGTATTTCTTCTGTTTTTCATGTTGTCCTCTGACGAAGAAATGGAAAAATGGATAAAAAATTTCCTCCCGTTTAAAGATCAGAACAAAAAGGACGTCATAGACAAGATCCGGCAGATGGTGCGTTCCAACGCCATAGGAATCCCCCTGCTGGCTTGCATACAAGGAATCATTTCCTTTATCGGCTATCTCATATTTGGTGTGTCGGATCCTGGATTTTACGCTATTCTAACAGGTCTAGCTTCCATCATTCCCTTTATAGGAACGGCCCTGATCTGGCTTCCGCTTTCCATATATGCCGCATTGACCAGCCAATGGTTTACATGCATCGGCTTACTGGCTTACGGTTCCATTATAGTATCACAATGTGATAACTTCATCCGTTTTATCCTACAAAAGAAAATGGCAAACACTCATCCGCTTATTACCATTTTCGGCGTCATCGCCGGACTGCCTATATTCGGATTCATGGGGCTTATATTCGGACCGCTTCTGGTTTCACTGTTCATGCTCTTCATGGACATGTTCAGACAGGAATATCTGACGGATGATTAAAGCTTCAGCCGACTCATAAACATACCGCCATCCATTTCCTGAAGATCCGGATGGCGGTATGCAAATGATTATACTATCTGAAAAAATATCCGCTAAAGTTTTACTTTTTCCTTTCGTGCCTTGGATTCATTTTGCAAACGGTCAAGAGCTGTAACCACATAAGTATATTTGACTTGTCCGTTTTCATAAGGCAACTTATAGAAAGTGTTGTTGGTTATGGCTACAATATTTTCGGCATAATCCAAATTCACTTTCTCGTGTTCTGCAAAACGATAAATCACGTACTGACGTGCCTTGTTCATCTCGTCTTTGCCACGAGGCTCACGCCAAAACAGCATATATCCGTCCTCTGTCCATACCGTTGTCAGTTTACGAACCTTCTTGGGGCGCTTGTGGTCTATCCACGGCATTTCAGGCTGCAATGCCGGATAACGGTGATACTGGTAACGAAGCATAGAGCCATAATTACCTTTATTGTCCACAACAGCCTTGGCATACCACTGACAGCTACCGTCTACATGAGGCAATGACCGTTGCAAGGTCATTTTCCGCATCATCTGATGTTGCGCGGGATTGACAGGATCTGGCTTGGCAACCGTACGGTCCACATCCTGACCGATTATCAAAGGACGATTGGACGCAAATTCACTCCACCATCTCAACAATGTACTGTAATCAGCTGCTCTGTTTCCGATCTCCCAGTAAACCTGAGGTATATTGTAATCTATCCAACCTTCATCCACCCATTTCAGAACATCCGCATACAAATCATCATAATTCTGCAATCCGAAGGTATTGCTTCCTCTCACCGGGTCACTCTTTAAATTACGATAAATACCAAAAGGAGACACACCGAATTTAACCCACGGTTTGATTGAATGGATGCACTCATGCATCTGCTTGATGAAACTGTTCACATTTTCACGTCTCCAGTCTGCCTTATCCATTCCGTTTCCGTAACGGGCATAAGTCTGGTCATCAGGTATTCTCTGACCTGCAACCGGATAAGGATAAAAATAATCATCAATGTGAATACCGTCCACATCATAGCGTGAAACGATATCTGTCACAACCAGACAAATATAATCTTTGTTTTCCGGAATTCCTGGATCCATGATCAACTGGCCGTCATACTGGAAATAACGGTCGGGATGCTTCAAATAAGGATGCGTAGTAGCCAGTTCTTTCGTTCCCTTGGTCTTTGCACGATAAGGGTTAATCCAGGCATGCAATTCCATTCCTCTGGCATGGCATTGTTCAATCATCCATTGCAGAGGATCCCAATAAGGAGACGGCGCTTTTCCCTGTTGCCCTGTAAGATAACGGCTCCATGGCTCGAAACTGCTGGCATACAAAGCATCAAACTCCGGACGGACCTGAAAAAGAATCACATTGATGCCACATTTTTGCAACTCATCAAGCTGATAAGTCAAAGTAGACTGCATCTCACGGGTTCCCATTCCCATGAACTGATAATTAACACATTGAATCCATGCTCCACGGAATTCTCTTTTAGGCGCAATCTGCGCCGAAAGCTTCAGACTTGCCAAAAAGAAAAGAATCCAAAAAAACGTTTGCTTCTTCATAATTATAAAATGTTATTTGAACACAAAAATACAATAAATCAGTAATCTTATGCAAATAAAACAGATGAAAAAGTCACTTATCCATTCTCCACATACCAAGTTTACATTCCAGCTTCAACAATGAGCTTTCCTTTTTTTAATTTATACCAAAGAATAACTGTTTTACAAACAATCTGAATGAAATATGACAGAACTCTGGCTTCACCCGCAATTATATGACCAACCGACGCTCCCTTGTTTTCTTCTATTTATCCCCTCCCCTGTTGCATTATCAAAAGTCCTTCACCTCTTCACCTCCCTTTATTTATGCGGGTTTGGCGTACTTCACCCCTTCACCACTCCTTCACTCTGTCCTTCACAACACATATCTGCAATCTGAAGCTAATCATAATCAGAAAAAAAAGATAGGAGATCTTCAAAAAAGTAAAGCTTACTTTTTAAAAAGTAAACCTTACTTTTTTGAAAGTAA